>Ga0066697_10000022_pt1 | contig 28593 bp, 34 predicted proteins | sample GraSoiAngelo_146_FD_66451 | JGI IMG/M metagenome (GOLD analysis project Ga0066697, IMG submission 66451) | Grasslands soil microbial communities from the Angelo Coastal Reserve, California, USA - 14_1009_05_30cm | ecosystem: Environmental > Terrestrial > Soil > Grasslands | place: USA...
CGGCCGTCTTGTCCTTCGGTACGCCGATGATGTTGAGGTTGTAGTGCGAGCCACTGGGCGCACCGTTGCCGGTCGTGGTGACGGACGCTGCCGATACCGCGGTGGTCGTCGTCGTCTTTGTCGCGGTACTGGTGCTGCTTACGTTCCCGCTGGTCGAGAGCGCCGGAGCGACGAGGACGCCTCCGGTGAGGAGAGCAGGCATGAGTGCGATCGCGCAAGTCGCGACAACTGACAAGATCCGCTGCATGCGGGACCCTTTCCGCCCCTTCCCAATTGAGCCGGCCTTCCGGCCGAATTGCGCCTCCTTCCTCGCCGTTCTGTCGGCTCGTCCTGCATAACGGCCCATGAGGAGCCCGGGCGCTAGGACCATCGATCAACACGCCCTGACCTTGCGCGCAGTACGCGCGGCGGCGGCCACGGCGGCGCTCAGTCCTCGATGAGCTTCCTTCCCGTGAATCCCGAATCGAGGTCGTGCCAGTAGCTGACGCGCTCGCCTTCGCCGAGCATCCAGCAGAGGTAAACCTCGCGCCCGCGGCGGAGCGAACGGAAGTCGATGAGTCCTTTGTCGGGGTCCTTGACCTCCGCGCCGAGACGTGCGATCTCGACGAGGAGCGCGTTGATCTCCTTCGCGACCGGATCCGTCGGGCGACGGTCGTACGACTGCTTGCGCCGCTGCAGGTCTTCGAGCAGCGGTCGCACCTTTGGGAGGAGCGCTTCCGCCTGTGACCTCGTGAACGTCGGCATATGCTCGCGATCGAGTATGGGACCGGGAGGGAGCGCGGTGGCCACGTACGTCCTCCTCACGAAAGTGACCGCGGCCGGGGTCAAGACGCTGCAGGCGAATCCGCGGCGCATCAAAGAGGTCAACAAAGAGATCGAGGCGCTCGGCGCGCGCGTGATCGCCCAGTACGCGACGCTCGGCCGCTACGACTTCGTGAACATCGTCGAGGCGAAGGACGTGGAGACCGTCGCGCGGGTCTCCGTCGGGCTCGGCGCGCGCGGCACCGTCCAGATCGAGACGCTGAGCGCGATCCCGATCGAGACCTTCATCCGCACGATCGGCAGGAAGGCCAAATAGCGGCGTCCCTGTTGCGCGGCGCGGCGCTCGCGGACGGCCGCTCGCCGTCGCTTCGCACGGGGATCTCGCTTCTCATCCGCGGAGACCGCGTCGCGTATCTCGGACCCGACGGCGGCGCGCCTCACGGCACGGACATCGACGCGGTCGACGCGTCGGGCGCGACGATCGTCCCGGGCCTCGTCGATTGCCACGCTCATTTCACCGGCCTTGGCGGCGCTGACTGGATCGCGCGCTTCCAGGATGACGAGGCCGCGCTGCTCTCCCGCGCCCCGGACGCCGCGCGCGCCCTCGTCCGCGCGGGCGTGCTGGCGGCGCGTGACGTCGGCGCGCCGCACCACCTCAACATCCGGATCCGCGACGAGATGCGCGGGCAGAGCGACGCCCCCCTCATCGTCGCCGCGGGCACGTGGATCGCCCGTCGCGACACGTACGTGCCCTTCGCGATCCAGGTCGACTCCGCGGAGCAGCTGAAGGCAGCGGCGCTGGCCGAGCTCGACGCGGGCGCCGACTGGGTAAAGCTCGCCGTCGACACGGGCGGCATGAAGAGCCCGTCCGCGACGTTCAGCGCCGACGAGCTCCGTCCGATGGTCGAGGCCGTCCATGCCCGGGGCGCGAAGGTGGCGGCCCACTCGCAGTTCGCCGGGGCGGACAACGCCGCGCGCGCCGGCATCGACAGCGTCGAGCACGGATTCGGCGTGGACGACCGCGCGGCGCGCCTCATGGCGAACGGGACCGCGCTCGTCACGACGCTCTCGGTGCCCGCGAGCGTGCGGACCTTCGCGTCGACCGTCGGCGGCAAGTGGTCGGAGCAAGAGCCCGCTCGCCGCGAGATGCAGGAGCGTGCCTTCGCGGCGGTACGAGCCGCGAAGAAGGCCGGGGTCCGGATCGTCGCCGGAAGCGACTTCGGCGGGGGGTCAGTCCGGCCGGGTCACCTGGCGTGGGAGGTCGAGCTGCTCGTGGCCGCCGGCCTCGAGCCGTACGAGGCGCTCGCGGCCGCGACCTGGCGCGGGGGCGAGCTGCTCGGGAACGGCGCCGGCACGATCACCCAGGGCGGCGCGGCGAACGTGGTACTCGTGCACGGCGATCCCCTCGCCGATCCAGCGGCGCTGTGGCGGGTCTGGCGCGTGTACCGGCAGGGAGTGCGGGTCGCTTAACGCGGCCCGATGTACCCGTATGGCCGCTGCGCTTGCTCTTGCGGGTGGCCCCACCAGAGCAGCGCGCCGACCGTGACCGCGGAGATCCACACTGCCGCCGGAAAGACCGCGTCTTGGAGGACCACGAAAGCGTCGACCCTGTGTCCGAGGAGCCCGACGGCTGCGAAGTTGAGGAGCTCGATCTCGTCGAGAAGCACCAGAAAGAGGAGCGGCGCCTTCTTCCACATGACGAGCGGAACGATAGGCCCGGGTCCGCGCGACGGGCATCACACATTCGCGCCATCGCTCCATAGGAGACATGACCCATGACCGGCGGAGGCCGCGATGCGAAAAGGCGCCCCCTCAGCGGGGCCGGAGATGCCTCCGCCACCGTGCCGGCTCGGGAGCCGGCGGCGTGTACTGGACCGCGGCGGTCGTCTCGGCCTGCGACAAGAGCGCGGCCTTCGGCGGCTGATGGGTGATCTGGCCGATGCGCGCGGTGAGCTCGGTCGCACCGAGCACCTCGATCGGCTCCGCCGCCGACGTCGACGTGATCCGGCGTCCCCACACCCCGAAACGAATCTGCGCTTTCATCCCACCGGTCCCCAACCCTATCGAGTGCTCTGCGTCCTCGGAATAGCGCGTTCGCCTCACTAACGGTGACCCGGCCGTCTCAGTACACCAGCAGGTGGAGGACCGCTCCTAGCGCAAATTGACTAGACGGCGACCGTCTCGCGCTCGAGCAGGTCCGTCGCCGACCGGACCGGGGCGTCGGCGGGGATCTCGTCGTCGCGCGCCGGCGCGAGCGACGCGTTCACGACGAGGGCGCGGCCGAGCCGCCCGGCGAGGGCCTCGGCGCAGCGGTCGGCGACCTGCTGTACGTCGGCCGCGACGTGGAGGCGAGCGAGCGATGCCACCTCGTGCGTGAACCCGCAGGGCAGGATCCGCGCGAACGCCTCGAGATCCGTGGAGACGTTCAGCGCGAAGCCATGCGTCGTGATCCCGCGCGAGACGCGGACGCCGATCGCCGCGATCTTCGCGGCCCGGCCGTCCGGCAGGTCGACCCACACGCCGGTCTTCCCTTTCTCCGCGCGACCGGCGATCCCGTACGTCGCGAGCGCGTCACCGAGCCCGTCCTCGATCGCGCGGACGTAGCCCACGAGGTCGCCGGCCTCGCCAAGCCGGACGATCGGGTATCCGACCAGCTGGCCCGGCCCGTGGTACGTGATGTCCCCGCCGCGATCGACGCGGTAGACGCTCGCTCCGGCGGCGCGCAGCACCGCGGGGCTCGCGACGAGATGAGCGATGGTGCCGCGGCGGCCGATCGTGTAGACGGGCGCGTGCTCGAGCAGGAGCAGGCGCTCCGGATCACCCCGGCGCACGCGGGTCGCGACCGCCTCCTGCAGGCGCCAGGCCGCCAGATAGTCGACGCGACCGAGCCAGGCCGCCGCCAGGGCGCCCGCCCCAGGCGCCGTGCTAGCGGCGCACATGACGCTCCGCGTGATATGAGGACCGCACGAGGGGTCCGGCCTCGACGTGACGGAAGCCCATTGCCTTTCCTTCTACGGCGAGATCGGCGAACTCGTCCGGCGACCAGTACCGCTCGATCGGCAGATGCACCGGCGAGGGCCGCAGGTACTGGCCGATCGTGAGGATGTCCGTCCCCTGGGCGACGATGTCGCGCATCGTCCGCACGACCTCATCTCGCGTCTCGCCGAGGCCGACCATGATCCCGCTCTTGCACACGAGCTCCGGCGCGCGCTCTTTCGTGCGACGGAGCACCTCGAGCGAGCGCGGATAGCGGGCCTGCGGCCGGACGCGCGGGTAGAGCCGCTCTACGGTCTCGACGTTGTGGTTCAGGATCTCCGGTTTCTCGTCGAGGACGGTGTCGAGCGCGCCGGCGTCGCCGACGAAGTCGGGGATGAGCACTTCGACGGTCGTGCCGGGCGACTGGCGCCGGATCTCCCGGATCGTCGCCGCGAAGAGCGAGGCGCCGCCGTCCGGGAGCTCGTCGCGGTTGACGCTCGTGACGACGGCGTGGCCGAGCGCCATGTGCGCGACGGCCGCACCGACGCGCGCGGGCTCGCCCTGGTCGACGACGCCCGGCCGGCCGGTCTTCACGGCGCAGAAGCCGCACGACCGCGTGCACGTGTCGCCAAGGATCATGAACGTCGCGGTCCCCGCGCCCCAGCACTCGGCCATGTTCGGGCAGTGCGCCTCCTCGCAGACCGTGTGAAGGGATTTCGACCGGATGAGGCGGCGCAGGTTCTCGTACTCGGGCCCCATCGGAAGGCGGACCTTGAGCCACTCGGGACGAGCGCGATCGATCGGCACGACGGTGTTCGAGGCGCCGCGACCGCGCGAACGCGGACGCTCGACCTCGCCGGGGACCTCGAACACGATCGGCGCGAGCTCGGCCATCAGTACACCGGCACCGCTGGACCGACGTCCTGCAGCCAATCGCGGACGGCCATCAGGAAGCGCGCGGCCGTGGATCCGTCGATGACGCGGTGGTCGAAGCCGATGACGATGTTCATCATCTGCCGGATCGCGATCGTGTCGTCTTCGGTCACGACGAGACGCTTGCGGATCGACTCCGACGACAGGATCGCGGCCTGACCGGGCGGGACGATCGGGCTCGAGATGATCGTGCCGAGCGGCCCGGTGTTGTTCAGGGTGAACGTCCCGCCCGAGAGATCGTCGAGCGTGAGCCGGCGCGCCTTCGCGCGGTCGACGACATCGCGGATCGAGCGCATGAGTCCCGCGAGGCTCTTGCCGTCTGCGTCCTTCACGACCGGCACGATGAGCCCGTCCTCGCCGAGCGCGACGGCATAGCCGAGGTTGATCTCCTTGTGCTTGACCAATCCCTGGTCGGTCCAGCCCGCGTTCACGGTCGGGACCGTGCGCAGGCCCTCGACCACCGCCTTCGCGACGAAGGCGGCCGGCGATAGGTCGAAGCCCTCGCGGCGCATGAAGTCCTCGCGAACGGTCTCGCGGTACTTCTGGAGCGCGGTCATGTCCACTTCCATCACGGCATGCGCGTGCGGCGCGCTCCAGGCCTGGACCATGTTGTTCGCGATCGCCCGCCGCATCTGCGTGAGCGGAACGAGCTCGTCGCCCGCGAGCGACGGCGTAGGCGCTGGACGCGTGGGGACCGTCTGCGCCGCGGACGGTGCGGCCGGAACGACGTGCGCCGCGGCCTGCTGGCCCGCCTGCCGCTGCGCGATGAAGTCCTCGACGTCCTTCTTGGACACGCGACCGCCGAGACCGGTGCCGTCGACCTCGCCGATGTCGATGCCGTTCTCCGCCGCGAGCTTCCGCACCGCAGGCGTTGCCCGCACATCGGAGAGATCGGGACGCTCCGCCGTCGCGGGCCCGGCGGCTGGACGCGACGCGGCAGCCGACGGCTGGGACGGACTTTGAGACGGTGCGGCCGGCGGCCGTGTCGTGGCGTACGGACGCGGAGCCGGCTCAGGCGCCGAGGGCCCCCGCCCGCCGGGGGACCCCGGCCCGGCCGAGGGCTGGGGTGCGGCGGGTTGAGAGGGTTTCGGCGGCTGAGCCGGCGCCTGCTGCGACGAAGGCGCGGCGGCCGACGGCTGCGCGGAAGCCTCGCCATCTGCCGTGTCGAAGACCGCGAGGAGCGTACCGATCGGGACCGTCTGCCCCTCCTGGACCTTCACCTCCTTCAGCGTGCCCTCGACCGGTGAAGGGATCTCGGTGTTCACCTTGTCCGTCTGCACCTCGACGAGCAGGTCGTACTTGTTCACCTTCTCGCCGGGCTGCTTCAGCCACTTCCCGATGGTCCCCTCGGTGACGGACTCACCGAGCTTCGGCATCTTGAGCTCGTAGCTCATGGCGCTCCCCCTCTAGTAGGCCGCAAGCTCGCGCATCTTCACCGCGATCTTCTCGGGACTCGGCATGAACCAGTCCTCCTGCGGCTTGTTGAACGGCATCGCCGGGATCTCCGGACCGCCCAGGCGCATCACGGGCGCGTCCAGGTCTTCGAAGGCCTCCTCTGCGATGAGCGCGGCGATCTCTGCGCCCGCGCCGAAGAGACGGTTGTCCTCATACACGATCAAACACTTGCCGGTCTTCCGCGCTTCCCTGAGCACGGTCTCGGCGTCCAGGGGGCGAAGGCTGCGCACGTCGACCACCGTCGCCTGGACGCCGTCGGCCGCGAGCCGCTCGGCGGCGGCGAGCGCATGGTGGAGCGAGATCCCGTACGCGTAGACCGTGATGTCGGCGCCCTCGCGCTTCACGTCGGCCGGTCCGAGCGGGATCGTGTAGTCGCCGTCCGGGACGTCGCCCTTCACCGACCGGTAGATCGCCTTGTGCTCGAGGAACACGACCGGATCGGCGTCGCGCAGCGCCGACCGCAGCATCCCGGTGATGTCCGCCGGAGTTGACGGGGCGACGACCTTGAGGCCCGGCACGTGCGCGTAGAAGGCCTCGACCGACTGCGAGTGGTAGAGCGCGCCACGCACGCCACCGCCCCACGGCATGCGGATCACGAGCGGCACGCCGAACGCGCCGACCGAGCGGTAGCGCATCCGCGCCGCCTCGTTCACGATCTGCTCGAACGCCGGAGCGTGGAAGTCCGCGAACTGCATCTCGGCGACCGGCCGCAGCCCGCCGATCGCGGCGCCGATCGCGATGCCCACGATGCTGGACTCCGCCACCGGCGTGTCGATGATCCGGTCCGCGCCGAACTCCTCGATGAAGCCGTCCGAGACCCGGAAGACGCCACCCCGCACGCCGACGTCCTCGCCGAGGAGGATGTGGCGCTCGTCGCGGCGGAACTCCCCGAGCAGCGTGTCGTGGACGGCCTGGACGTTCGACTTCTCCGTCACCGGACCACTCTATCTATTCGAGCGGCGGGAACTCGTCGGGCCGGCGCTCGCGGACGAGACCGTAGACCGCGCCGAAGATGTCCTCGCGGTTCGGCTTCGAGAAGTAGTCGCCGTCGTTGCCGACCGCGACCCGGTTCGGCTTCGCGGTCAGCGTTCGCGGCGGCACCTCGAGGTGGTCGATCCCACCCTGGACCTCGAGGATCTCACGGAGGATGTACGCCGACGCGCCACCGGGCACGTCCTCGTCGACCACGACGAGGGCGCCGGTCTTCGCGACGGATCGCACGATCGACCGGTTCACGTCGAAGGGGAGGAGCGTCTGCACGTCGACGACCTCGGTGCGTATGCCCGCGTCGACCAGATCCTCCGCCGCCTCCTGAGCGATGCGGCAGAGCGCGCCGTAGGTCACGAGCGTGACGTCGCTCCCCTCGCGAATGACCTCGGGCACGCCGAGCGGCACCGTGAGCTCGCCGACGTTGTCCGGCACGCGCTCCTTCAGCCGATATCCGGAGAGGACCTCGACGACGAGCGCGGGGTCGTCGCCGCGGAGGAGCGTGTTGTAGAGGCCCGCCGCCTGCGTCATGTTCCGCGGCACGGCGACGTGGAGGCCCCTGAGCGAGCCGAGGATCATCGCCATGGGCGATCCGGTGTGCCAGATCCCCTGCAGCCGATGGCCCTTCGTCCGGATGAGGACCGGCGCCTTCTGCCCGCCCGCGGTGCGGAAGTGCAGCGTCGCGAGATCGTCGGACGCGACCTGCAGCGCGTAGAGCAGGTAGTCGACGTACTGGATGTCGACGATGGGCCGGAGACCGCGGAGCGCGGCGCCGATCCCCTGACCGACGATCGTGGCCTCGCGGATGCCGGTGTCGGTGACGCGCAGCTCGCCGTGCTTGGCCTGCAGACCTTCGAACACGAGGTTCACGTCGCCGAGCTTGCCCACGTCCTCGCCGATGATGACGATCCGCGGATCGCGCTTGAGGTTCTCGTCGAAGCAGCGGACGAGCAGCTGCCGGCCGTCGACGGTCTCCGAGCGATCGGAGTACCGGGCCGGGACCGGTTTGACGAGGAGGGGTGACTCCTCGGAGCGGCTCGTGAGGTATGAGTTGAAGCGCTCGTCGTTCTCGCGCCGGTACTCGGCGACGTACGCCGCGACCTCCGCGCGAGCCGTGCCGCCGGTTCCGCGCAGGGCGGCGAGCGCGCGCACGGCGGTACGCTGCACCAGGCGCCGGCTCAGGTCGGTCGCGCCGCGCAGCTCCTCGGTGATCGCGCCCACGTCGACGCCGGCCTCGTCGGCCGCGGCCTTCACGAACCGCAGGGCCCGATCGCGGTCGGCGCGGATCGGCGCCTGGTACGCCTCCCACGCCTGCTCGCGGACCCGCTCGACGTCCGCCCGCGCCGCGCGCTCGAGCTCGTCGAGCTCGGTCGCCTCGGCCAGGCCGGCTCCGAGGATCCACGCGCGCATCCGGCGGATCGGGTCGAACTCCGTCTCGAAGCGCAGGCGCTCCTTCGACTTGTAGCGCTCGTGGCTGCCGCTCGTCGAGTGGCCTTGCGGCTGGGTCATCTCGGTGACGTGGAGGACCGCCGGAACGTGGCCCGTGCGCGCCCGCTCCGCGGCGATCGCGTAGGCCTCGCAGCACGCGAGGTAATCCCATCCCTTCACGACGTGCAGGTCGTACCCGGGGCCGTCGCCCGCGCGCTGGAATCCCCGAAGGACCTCGCTGATGGAGCCCTTCGTCGTCTGCAGCTCGTTCGGCACCGAGATCCCGTAGCCGTCGTCCCAGATGGATATGAGGAGCGGGACGCGGAGCACGCCGGCCGCGTTCAGCGTCTCCCAGAAGAGCCCCTCGCTCGTGCCCGCGTTGCCGATCGTCGCGAAGCAGATCTCCTCGCCGTTCCTCGAGAAGCCGCTGCCCACCTGATGGAGGGCCGGCGACTCGCGGTAGAGCTTCGACGCCCACGCGAGGCCGAGCGAGCGCGGCATCTGCGCCGCGACCGGGGAAAGGTCCGACGCGGACTGCCCGCGCGCGAGCAGATCGCGCCAGCGGCCGCGCTCGTCGAGGATCCGCGTCGCGAAGTGGCTCAGCATCTGCCGTCCGGCCGAGTTCGGGTCGCGCGTCACGTCGGGATCCGCATACAGCTGCGCGAAGTACTGCGCGAGGTCGGAGAGCCCGACGGCGAACATGAAGGTCTGGTCCCGGTAATAGCCCGACCGCCAGTCGCCCGGCCGGAACGAGCGCGCCATCGCGAGCTGCGCGATCTCCTTGCCCTCGCCGGAGATGCCGAACGGCGCGTTGCCGACGAGGACCTCCCGGCGGGAGAGCTCGCTCGCCGCACGGCTGCGAACGGCGAGCCGGTAGTCGGCGATGACGCCGTCGGCGCTGACGCGGAGCTTCGCGGAGGGGGTAGAGACGAAGGTGTCGGGACGGGCTCCCGTCTTCATGCGCCGTCCATGGTAGAAGTCGGCCGTTGGGCGGCTCCCATCCCCCAGAGCTGCTTACGGCGTCGCGGCGAGGGCTCGCAGGCGGTCCGCCGTCGTCTCGTCGACGCGCCCCAGCCGCTCGACGAGGTGGCCCTGGCGGTCGAAGATCACGAACGCGGGCGTGAACACCAGGCCGTAGCGCTCGGCGACCCGCCCGCCGTCGGCCGTCTGGATGTCGATGCGCACGACCGTCGCCACATCGCGCGTACGCTCCTCGATCCCGTCGACCACGGGACGCGCCTGCAGGCAGGCGAGTCAGAAGTCGGAGTACACCTCGAGCAGCGTCGGCCTTCCGGAGGCGATCGCGCGATCGACCGCGTCCGCGCTGAACACGACCGACGCGCCCGAGCGGACGTACAGCGGCGGCAGGGTGAGCAGTGCCGCGAGCCCCGCGAAGAGGGCGATCCGGCGCCACGTCGCCCCTCGCCGGACGGTCTCGACGCCGGCGACGGCGAGGACGATCGCGGCCGCGATCGCGTAGGAATTGTGGTTCACGAACGCCACGAGGTTCAAGCGGCCGCGGCGCGCTCCGCGCGGTCGAGGAACGGGATGACCGCGTCGAGGAACTCCTCGGGACATTCGATCATCGGGACGTGACCGCAGCGATCGATGAGGCGGACCTGCGCCTGCGGCAGGATCCGATGCACGTCCGCGACGTGATGCGCGGGTATGACGGTGTCCTGGCGGCCCCACACGAGGAGCAGCGGTCCCCCGTAGCGCGACGCTCGCGCGAGCCAGGCGTCGCGCAGGGCCGGACGCACGCCGCGGAGATCGAGGCCGGCGGCCAGCACCCGGACGAACTCGGGGAACGACGGAAGCCCGTAGCGCACCGCCTCGTCGTACATCTCGGGCGGAATGCGCGCGGAGTCGTAGAAGAGCGTCCGCACCGAGGCGTGCGCCGACGACGCTGAGAAGGGCAGTCGTGCGACGAGCCCCATGCCCGGCAGGCAGCAGAGGCGAAGCGACCGGGCGACGTCGACGCCCAGGCCTCCACCGGCCGCGAGCGTCACCGAGCGGACCCGCTCCGGGCTCGTGAACGCGACGGTACCCACGATCGACCCGCCGAGAGAGTTGCCCACGAGATGCGCGTGCTCGATGCCGAGCGCGTCCATCGCGGCGAGGACGAACCGCGTGTAGAACGCACCGTCCGGGCCGAAATAGCTCACGCGGCCGGGACGCTGGCTCTCGCCGAAGCCGGGAAGATCGACGGCGATCACCCGCCTGCCCGTCGCGGCGAGCGGCGGCATGACGGCGCGCCAGTTCTCGGCCCACCCGCCGACGCCGTGCACGAGCACGATCGCGTCGCGCGTCGGGGGGCGCTGCCCACCGGCCCCCGGGTTCGCCTCCAGCACTCGCGTGCGCAGGCCGAGCACGCTGATCGTGCGCGACTCCATCGTCCTACCTATCCTTTGCCGGCGATGCTCTTCTACTACCTCTGCACGGTCGGCGAGCGGCTGCACCGTGAAGCGTATCCCCAAGGCGCGCAGTCGAAGGACGCCGACGTGCACAAGTGGGTGACGATGGTGTCGGGCTCTCCCGCGGTGTGCCAGCGCGAGCATTCCGGCCCGCACCAGTGGCGGCCTGACGAGGGCGGCGACGAGGAGCGCGTCGTCCGCGGCTACGCGGTCCTTCAGTGGGACAAACAGGGCTTCGATCTCGCGAAGGAGAGGCCGAACGTCGGCGACCGCTTCGACTCCCCGTGGGGCCCGTCGCTCGTCGTCGAGCGCTCGGACGATCCGACGACGGGCACGTACCTGCTCCTGCGGATCTTTCCGCACGGTTACCAAGGCAAGCCTGGCGAGCTCGGGACGCAGCGCGGCGACGCGCCGAAGGAGCTCGTCGGCAAGGTCTAAGACGTCGGGGGGCTCTTCCCCCCGGCCCCCGGGCCTGTCGGACTCGCGTGCCGGCGGTGCTCGACATGATGCCCGTGCTCGTGGGCGTCCTCCTTCGTGCGCGGCGGGTAGAACAGGCCGGCCACGTGGAATCTCGAGGGGGCTTGCGCGTACGCCGACAGCAAGAGATGGACGTCGAATCGCTCGAGGAGCGGCGCGCCCCACGCTTCGCGAAACCTGGTCGCCCACTCCGGTCCATAGCGCTCGCGCGCGAGCACGGCCATGGCGTGGAGCTCCTGGTCGAGCACGGCGATCTCGTGCGGCCCGGCGCAGTCGTCGCTTGCGCAGCGGAAGCGCATCCGCAGCGGCAGCTGGACGACGTCGAGCTCGGTCACCGGAACGAAGCCGGCCGTCGTGGCGCGACCGCGCGCGAGCTCGGTGAGCGATTCGAGCGAGCCGCGAAGGTGCGGACGGACGAACGGCCAGCGCAGCCGCCAGCCGTCCTTCGCGTCGACGTACCCGGTCGCGGCGATCTCGCCCACGACCGTCACCGTCTCGGGGCGCGTGTCGCGCTCGTCTCGCGTGACGCGCGAGCGGATCCAGGACCAGCGTCGCAAGGGCGGGTCCGTGTCCGCGCCTTTCCACGGGAACGGCGACAGCCGCAGCAGCTCGCCGGTCTCGCGGTCGACGCCGATGACCGCCGTGCGCTCGACGGGAAAGTCGTTCGCCGCGACGGCCTTGGCGAGCACGAGGACGTCGCGCTCGCTCGTGCCCTCGACCACGAGGCGAGAATAGGACCGGCACGATGAGCGAGCGGCGCGTCACGTTCGTCGATCTCATCCGGGCCGAGCTCCCGGGTCTCTTCGCGTTCCTCGATCGCGCGCCGTGGCCCGCGATCGCGCCGGCAGCGCTCCCCTTCGCGGTGCTCGCCGCGTTCGGCGCCGGACTCTTCGTCGACGCCGCGCTGCGGGTCCCCTTGGGGCTCGTGTTCCAGGCGCTGGGGCTTCCGGTCGGCCTCGCCCGCTTCGTGTTCCAGCTCGTCACGCTGCTCGCCACGGCCGCCGCGGCCGCGGTCGCCTGGCGAAGCGGGGGCGGCGACGCGGCGCGCGTGTACGTCGCCATCCTCGCGATCGAGCGGGTCCTCGGTCTGCCGGCCCTCCTGCGCTTCTGCGCGGTCGTGCAGCAGGAGTTCTCTTGCGGCCCGCTCGCGTACGTGCTCGGGCTCTGGCCGCTCCTCCTCGGGCTCGCCCTCTCGGTCCCGGTGCGCCGCCGTCTGCGCATCGTGGCCGGCGACCGCAACCCGCTGCTCGAGGCAGGCGGCGCCTTCGTGCTCGCGAACGATGCCGTCGTCCGGAGCTACGGCGCGCTCGCGGGGCAGGCGACCGGCTCGGAGGGCGGTCTCGCGGCGCTGCTCGGCGCGGTCGCCGGCGGGATCGCCTGCGGGATCGTCATCGCCCGGCGCGCCCCGCGGCACTGGCGCACCCTCGGGCTCGTCGCGCTCGCCGTCCTCGGCCAGTGGGTCGTCACCTCGCTCTTCCCTTTCTTCGCGGCGGCCGCGGACACGAGGACGCTCACCTTCCGGGATCCGGCGATCGTCTTCGCGCTCGCGGCGCCGGCCTTCGGCGTGGCCGCCGCCGTGGTCATCCTGTACATGGCGGCGGCGCGACAGGTGCGCGACGTCTAGCGCGATCGACGCGAAGGAGCTCGCCCTCGCGCGCGAGCATCCCCGCGGGACCGAGCGCCGCCGGCTCCTTCCCTACCGCGAAGCGCTGAACGACGTCGGCGCGTACGCCAGGCTGCCCGAGGCGGATCGCGACGTCATCGTCCGCTGGGCGGAGACGCGCCGCCGCATCAAGGAGGCGCACGACGTCGACCGCGATCCGAAGAACATGGCGGATCCGCTCATCGCGGCGGAGACGCTCCGCGCGCATGTCCTCGCAGGCGAGCGTGCCGCGGCCGGCGGGCGTGACCTCGCGGACCCGGGCGGCGACCTCATCGCCGTCGTCGCCGCGCTGCGCCGGCGCTAGGTCGACCCGGCGAAGGCGGCGGCGAGGAGGCCGACGCCGTTGAAGATCCCGTGTATCGCGATGCAGGGGTAGAGGCTGCCGCTCCGCGCCCGCAGATAACCGAGGCCGAGCCCGATGACGAGGAGGACCGGGAAATCGACGACGGCGCCGTGTGCGAGCGCGAAGGCGAGGGCGGTCACCGCGATCGCGACGGGCGCGCCGAGCGGCTCGAAGAGCGCGTAGCCCAGGCCGCGGCAGAGCGCCTCTTCGAAGATCGGCACGAAGACCGCGATCGCAAAGAGGTTCGCCGCGAACGCGCCGCCGCGCGACGGATCCCAGAACGCCGGCACCTCCTGTTCGCGGACCACGTGCGGCAGCGCGAGGCTGACGACGATGGACACCGCGTAGCCGAAGACGAGCACGCCCGCTCCGAGCCCCGCGGCGTCGCGCCACGATGCGGGACGGCGGAGCGCGAGAGCCTCGCGGACGGGCAGGCGCAGCGCGATGACGACGACGATGAGCAGCAGGAAGCCGTCGCCCACGATCGCCGCGATCGCGGTGCCGTAACGGTAGAAGGCATCCGCGGGCAGCGACGTGATCCGACCGCTCGCGCGTCCGGCGAAGTCCACGACGGCGAGGAACGCGATGAGGAGCGCCCAGAAGGCGATGCGCCACGGGTGGAGCGGGCGCGTGGCCGGCGGGGCGGCCGCGGCCTCCCCGGCCGCGCTCAGGCGACCGCCGCGGTGGCCCGCAGCGGCGCGAGGAGAGCGAGGGCGCGGTCCATCTCGTCGAGCGTATTGAAGTAGTGCGGAGAGAGACGCACGAGTCCCGGCCGGTTATCGCAGATGAGACCGCGTTGACGCAGCGCGGCGACGACACCGGGCGGGTCGGGATGCTCGAGCGTGACGATCGGCGAGCGCCGAGAGGCGTCGGTCGGAGACCGGACCGTCCAGCCCTGCGCTCGCGCTCCGTCGACCAGACGCTGCGAGAGCTCCATGTGACGGCGCCGAACCGTCGCGACACCGACCTCGCGCACCAGCGACAACCCCGCACGCGCCGTGTACGCGGCCGCGACCGCCGGCGTCCCGTATTCGAACCGGCGCGCGTTCGGGGCGAGGTCGACGTGCTCCACGTCGAAGTCGAACGGATTCCGCATGGCCCACCAGCCGAGTGCCGATGGCCGCGCGGCCGCGATCCGGTCGCGGCGGGCGTACAGGAAGGCCATCCCCGGCCCGCCCATGAGCCACTTGAGCGTCCCGCCGACGAGGAAGTCGACGCCGCTGGAGTGCACGTCGAAGTCGAGCGCGCCGATCGACTGGTACGCGTCGACGACGAGAGCCGTGCCCTTGCGGTGACAGATCTCCGCGAGCGCCTTCACGTCCTGGATGTAGCCGCTCGTGTAATACACGTGGCCGGTGCAGACGAGCGCCGTGCGCTCGTCGACCGCGCGCGCGAAGAGCTCGAGCGGGACCCCGACCCGATCGGGGCTGCGGACGAACTCCACCTGGACGCCGCGGTCGGCGAGCGCGAGCCAGGTGTGGCCGTCGGTCGGAAAATCGATGTCCGCGACCAGCACTTTGGGCCGCTTCGCGTAGTCGAACGACGACGCGATCGTCACGAGGGCCGCGGAGACGGCGGGCTCGAGCGCGACCTCGTCGCCGTCGGCGCCCAGGACGTCCGCGAACTCCTCGCGGAGCGCGTCGAGGATCTCGATCCAGTGGTCGTACCAGGCGCGGCCGCCGAGCTCCGACCACGTCTTCGCGTACTCCCGGAGCGCGGCCTCACCGCGTCGCGGGAGCGGCGTGAGCGAGCAGTTGTTGAGATAGAGCAGGCGCTCGGTGATCGGGAACTCGGCCCGCCAGGCGCGCTCCGCGGGCTCGGTCACCAGCCGATGGCCGCGCTCTCGCGTCGCGGGTCGGCCCCGCCCTCGAGCGTGCCCGGCCCGAGCAGGCGGATCGCGCACACGCTCGCGACCGCGGGCGAGTACTCCGGGAGCTCGCGCACGCGATGGCCGAGGCGCTCAAGACCCTCGCGCACCTCGGGCGCGATGCGACGCTCGGCCGTGAGCAGACCGGGCTCGTACGCGTGGGGGTGGAAGGTCCACGGGAACGAGCGCGAGATCACCCGCGGCGCTTCGATCGCGGCCTGGGTGTTCATGCCGAAGTCGACGATGTTGCAGACGACCTGGACCATCGCCTGGCACTGGGCGTCCTCTCCGGGGCAGCCGAAGGGCATGAGCGCCCTGCCGTCCCTCATGAGGAGCGCCGGGTTCGGCGTGAGGCGCGGACGCTTGCCCGGCGCTATCGCCGAGGGATGTCCGGGCGTCGTCCAGAGCTGCGCGCCGCGCGTGGAGACGATCATCCCGAGACCGCGGACGAGCGGCGCGCCGAGCCCGGGATCCGACGGCGTGGCGGAGAAGGCGTTCCCTTCGGCGTCCATCGCGCACACGTACGAGGTGTCCGGCGCGCCCACCCCCGCCGCGACGCGCGGCCGGTAGCCCGCGGGGCCGGTGCGGCCTTCGTATCGCCAGGGGTCGCCGGGGGCCGGCAGCTCTGGATGCGCGCGGTCGTCGCGGATGAGACGCCGGCGCTCGCTCGCGTAGTCCTTGTCGAGCAGGCCCGCGATCGGCACGTCGACCTGCGCCGGGTCGCCGAAGAAGCCCTCGCGATCGGCCGCCGCCAGCTTGAACGCTTCGGTGTACTGGTGCAGGAACTCGAGGCTGCCCGCGCCGAGCGAGGCGACGTCGAAGCATTCGAGGAGGTTCAGCGTCATCGGGACGAGCGGCCCCTGCGACCACGGGCCGCACGCGTAGACGTCGATGCCGCGATACGTCGAGTGCGCCGGCTTCTCGGACCGGACCCTCTGCGACGCGAGGTCCTCCGCGGTGATCGCGCCACCCGATGCCCTCATGAACTCGGCGATCTGGCGCGCGATGTCGCCGGTGTAGATCGCGTCGCGCGCCGCCATGATCGCGACGGCCCGGCCTTTCGCCGCGTTCTGCTGCTCGATCGCGACGAGACGTCGGAAGAGATCGCCGAGCTCGCGCTGGACGAGGATCTCGCCTTCCTTCGGCGGGCGGCCGTTGGGGAGGAACACGGGCGAGCTCGTCGGCCACTGGCGCAGGCGCTCCTCGAGCATCTCGATGGCGCGGGCGAGCCTCGGGTACACCGGGAAGCCGTCGCAGAGCTCGATGCACGGGGCGAGGACCTCGGCGAGCGTGAGCCGACCGTGGCGGGCGAGTGCCGTGAGCCACGCGTCGGCCGCCGCGGGGGTCACCGAGCGCGCGACACCGATCGGCATGTCGTCGCCGTGCCGCGCGCGGTACCGCTCGAGCGTGAGCGCGGCCGGCCAGTGCCCAAGGCCGTCGATCGTCTCGGGCTCCGCCATGCCGGGCGTGAACAGGACGATCGGCGCGACGCCGCCGAAGTCGGTGAGGTGGCGCTCGAGCACGTTGAGCGCGATGCCGCCGGCGACGCCGGCATCGATCGCGTTGCCGCCGCGCTCGAACATGCGGACGCCGGCGGAGGTCGCGAGGTAGTGGCACGAGCTCACCATGTACCGCTTGGCGAGGACCGCGGGCCTGCCCTGACGGATCGCGATCGGCGGCGCGGTGTTCTCGACAGGGATCTCGCGCACGGGACCAGCATAGGATCCAACACCTGACGCCCGCAGGGCGTCTGAAAAGGGGGCGCAGGGGGCTCTGCCCCTGCGACAAAGAATGAGGATCCTCGCGTGGCGCGTTCCGCCGTACGACAACGGCGCGTACCTCGTTCACGACGAGCGGCGCGAAGCGATCGTCATCGATCCATCGATGGGCGAGGCCGAAGTGCTCACAGCCGCGAAAGAGGAGGGCCTGCGCGTGATCGAGATCCTCAACACGCATGGCCATCCCGACCACATCTACGGGAACGCCGCGGTGAAGGAGGCGACCCGAGCCCGCCTCGCGATCCATCGGCTCGACGCGTACCGGCTCGACCCCCGAGAACGCCCGAGCGTCTCGCCCGAGAGCCGCGCGCTGATCGGCGACCTCCTCGACGACGTCCCGCACGCGAGCGCCGACGACCTCATCGACGAAGGGCCGCTCCGTTACGTCGCGGATATCGCGATCGAGGCGCTCCACACCCCCGGCCACACCGAGGGCTCGACGTGCTTTTACGTCCCCGCGGAGAACGTGCTGTTCTCGGGCGATGTCCTGTTCCGCGGTAACGTCGGCCGGGTCGACCTGCCGGGCGGGGACGCGAGGGCGATGGAGACGAGCCTCGCGCGGGTCGCGGCGCTGCCGCCGGCGACCCTCGTGTATCCCGGTCACGGACCGCAGACCTCGATCGGCGCCGAGCTCCGCTGGCTGCGCGGGTTCCGGTTCGACTGACCGTCCGCGTCCGCCCGTTCGCCGAGCGGGACTACGCCGGGTTCCTCCGCATCAGGCGGGTCGCCGAGGGCGAGCTCGTCTCGGTCGAGGAGGCGCGCGCGGGCGATCAGCGCTGGGACCATTCCCGCTACGAGCGGGTGCGCGTCGTCGCCGTCGACGAGGAGGACGCTCCGGTCGGGTACGGCGAGATCGCCCACGAGCCGAGCCGCTTCGCTCCGCGACGGTATTTCCTCCGCCTGGGCGTCGATGGCCCGCTTCGCCGGCGCGGCATCGGCGCGACGATCTGGGACCGCCTCCGCGTCGCGCTCGACGAGCGTGCGCCGCTCGTTGCCTGCCTCTGGGTGCGGGACGGGACCGCATGCCAGGCGTTCATCGCCAAGCGTGGCTTCGTCGAGGTGATCCGCGCGTACGAACAGGTCCTCGCGCTCGCCCCGGCGCGGATCCCGCTGCCGGCCGCGAGGGAGCGGATCGCCGCGTCCGGTGTGCGGGTGCGGACGCTCGCGGCGCTGCGCGCGTCTCACGGCGAACCCGCCCTCCACGACGCGCACGAGCTCCATACGGCGTGCCGACGCGATCAGCCGACGCTCGGTGCCGTGACGCCCGCGCCGTACGCGGACTGGCTCGCCTACAACGTCAGCGCGCCGGAGGCGCTCCTCGACGCGTACTTCGTCGCCTGCGACGGCGAGCGCCTCGTCGGCTGCAGCTCGGCGCGGCGCGAGAGCGAGGATCAGCTCCGCATCGGCGTGACGGGCGTCCTCCCCGAGTACCGTCGCCGCGGCATCGGGCGGCTCCTCAAGCTGCACGTCCACGAGTGGGCCCGCGCGAACGGCTATCGCGAGATCCACACGAGCGCGACGGGACCGAGCGTCGGCATGCTCGCGCTGAACGAGTCGCTGGGCTACGTCATCGTCGGCAGCTGGGGCGGCTACGAGCTCGCGTTCGCCAGCTGAGCTTCGATGAACGTCCGCGCGGGCCAGCCCGCCGGCGTGAGCGCGAGGTCGGGTGCGCAAAGCCGTACCGCGTCGACGTCGGAGCCCGCGCGCGGCACCGCGTCGTCGATGGTCGCCGCGACGCAGATCAGCAGCAGCTCGCCGTGCTCGAGCGTCCTCACGACGCGCGGCTCGCGCGCGACGAGCCCCGATTCTTCGCGCACTTCGCGGAGGGCCGCCGACTCGGCCGTCTCGCCCGTCTCCACGTAGCCGGCGACGAGCCCCCAGGCGCCCTCCGGCCAGCCGCGCTGGCGCGTGTACAGGATCTTGCCCTCGGCGGTGCGGGCGAGGACGAGGGCGACCGGCAGCACGTTCGTCGCCCGGAACCAGCCGCAGGCCGGGCATTCGGGCTTGTGCTCGGGATCGGCCGCGGCGACCAGCGCCGATCCGCACCGCGCGCAGAAGCGCGGATCCGGCACCTTACTCGGTGACGCCGAGGATGTTGAAGCCGTTGTCGGCGAAGATCGTCGCGCCGGTCACCGCGCGCGACCAGTCCGAGGCGAGGAACACGGCCACGTTGCCGACCTCCTCCTGCGTGATGTTCCGCCGCAGTGGCGCCTTCGCCTCCATCAGGTCGCGCGCGGCGGAGATGCCCTTCACCGCGCTCCCCGCGAGCGTCTTGAGAGGCCCCGCCGAGATCGCGTTCACGCGCACGTTCTGGGGGCCGAGATCGGCGGCGAGATACCGCGTCTCCGCCTCGAGGACGGCCTTCGCCATGGCCATCGAGTTGTAGCTCGGCACGACGCGCTCGACCGCGTTGTACGTGAGGCTCATGACCGACCCGCCGCCCGCCTTCTCGAAGAGGGGCAGCGCGCCGCGGCAGAGCGCGACGAGCGAGAACGCGCTGATCTCGACAGCCGTCTTCAGGCCCTCACGGCTGATCTCGACGAAACGCCCCTTCAGGTCCTCGAGCGCCGCGAACGCGATCGAGTGGACGAGGACGTCGAGCGTGCCCCAGCGCCGTTCGAGCTCGGCGAAGAGCGCGTCGATCTCCTGCTGCTTCGAGACGTCGCACGGCATCACGGGGATGCGCTCGTGCTCGGGAAGCGTGCCGACGAGCTCGACGACGTTCTCCTTCAAGCGGTCGGTGGCGTAGTTGAAGGCGAGCTCGGCACCCTCGCGCTGGAACGCGGTCGCGATCCCCCAGGCGATGCTCCGCTTGTTGCCGACGCCCATGACGAGCGCCTTCTTCCCTTCGAGGAGTCCCATCGTCGCACCTCCGCGCGACCGCATCATCCCAGACGTGAGACGGCACGTCACCTCGACGCGCTACTTCGCTGCAGCGCTAGTGCACCTGAATATCGCTACGTGGTCGCGCCGGGGTACTCCGCGATCTCGAGACGGGCGAGCGTCTCGGGGAGCGGCACGCCTTCGTCGTCCCACCCGCGCGCCCGGTAGTACGCGACGATCTGCTCGCGGAGATCGTCGGGATCGAGCCGCACCTTCGAGAGCACTCCGGACACGTGCGGCTTCATCGACTGCTCAGGGAGCCGGTCGTCGGCCGGGCCGAGGCCTTCGCGGATGTTGAAGAGGCGCGCGAGCGCGAGACCGGTCTCGCCGATCTCGCCCAGCTGCGCCGGCGTGAGGCCCCAGCCGGTCACCGCGTTCACGATGTCCGTGAGCTTGGGGTCGTCGTACTTCAGGAAGAAGCACATCCCGACCGTGTTGCGCGCGCTGCGCGACGGCAGGTTCGAGTTCATGTGGTCGCCGCCGGTCGGGCTCGTGGAGTAGCTGATGCGGACCTGCTTGCCGTACTCCGTCCGCTGACGCGGGTCGTGCATCGCGATCTCGAGCCCCTTCACGGTCGTGAGGAGCTCCGTGCCGCCGAGCGTCTCGGCGGCTCGCGCCGATCCTTCGGCGAGGACGTCGCCCAGTCCCTGCCGGTGCGCGATCGCGTCGGCCGCGGCGACCACGGCCTTCGCGTTACCGAACTCCACCGGCTCCCCGCCGAGCGTCGCGTCGGGAAGGATGCCGCGCCGGCGGAGGTCCATGACCCACGCCACGGTCGCGCCGAATGAGATCGTGTCCATGCCGAGCGCGTTGCAGCGCTCGTTCGCCTTGGCGATCGCGGCGAGATCGCCGACGCCGCAATGCGACCCCATCGCCGCGATCGACTCGAACTCCGGACCGCCGTACTTCGGGTCGATCTGATACGGCTGCTCGAGCTTCACGACCTTCTTGCACCGGACCGAGCAGGCCCAGCACGCCTCCATCTTGATGCGGTAGCCCTTCTCGACGAGCGCCTCGGCGCTGATGTCGGCGGCATGCTCGAACGCGCCGCCCTCGTAGTTACGGACCGCCATGCCGCCGACCTGGGTGTACCCGTCGAGGCCCATGCCGGTGCCGAAGTTGTGGAACGCCCAGTGGTTCTCCTGCAGCGTGTCGGCGACCCAGCGGGCGACCTCCTTCACCTTCGCGGCGTCGGCGAGGGGCAGGTTCTTCGAGCCCCTCACGACGATCGCCTTCAGCTTCTTGCTGCCCATGACGGCGCCAAGGCCCGCCCGCCCGGCGATGTCCTTGTAGTCGTTCACGATGCCGGCGAACCGGACGAGCTTCTCGCCCGCGGGCCCGATCTCGCAGACGCGCGCGAGGCGCTCGCCGACCTGCGCCTTGAGACGGTCCTCGGTGTCCATGATCTCGAGGCCCCAGAGATCAGTCGCTTCGCGTATCTCGACCACGTCGTCCTTGATGTAGAGATAGACGGGCGAGGGCGCCGCGCCCTTGACCACGATCCCGTCCCACCCGGCGCGCTTGAGCTCGGCGCCCCAGAACCCGCCGACCTCGGCCTCGCCGAAGCCGTTCGAGAGCGGCGACTTCGCGCCCACCGCGTGCCGCGACGCGCCCGAGAGCGGCGTCCCCGTGAGGACGCCCATCGCGAAGACGAGGACGTTCTCGGGGCCGAGCGGGTCCGCGCCTTTGGGAAGCTCGCGCAGCAGGTAATGCGCGATGAGCGCGCGCCCGCCGGGGCGACGCCGGAACGTCGCCTCGTCCATCTCCTCGACGGAGGTCGTCCCCTTCGTGAGGTCGACGCGCAGGATGCGCCCCCAGGACCCGTAGCGTTCGGCCATTCTCCGTATCGTATTCAGAAATGCCCGAGTACGACCTGGTGTGCGACGCGTGCGGCAAGAGCTGCGAGCCGCTGGACGCCCTCGTCTCCTGGACCGCGAGCGGTGACGCGGAGAGCGCGTTCGCGCTCACGCACCTCGCGCATGCGCCCAGCGGATCGGGCCAGCGCGTCGAGGTGCGCAAGCTCGTCTGGCCGAACGAGTACCTCGCCTTCGTGAACGCGCGGTTCGGGAAGCGCATCGCCGACCCCGACGCACTGCGCGGGATCGTCTCCGCGCTCGCGCCGTTCGTGATGCGTCACGACAACCCCGCCGAGATGGACGGCATGCGGGCCGCGTCGTTCGGCGCGATCCCCGGCGTGAAGCCGGGCACGGAGGCGGAGGCGCGAAGGCCGCCCGAGAAGAAGGAGGAGGTCGAGGCCGGGAAGTGATCTAGCCGGTCGGCAGGGGCGCGGCGGCTCGCAGCCGATCGGTCACCGCGTGGAGCATCTTCAGGGCGATGTCGCCGTTCTGGTGAAGCACGTCGCGGAACTGCGCCGGGCCGAGGACGAGGCAACGGAGCGGCGTGAGGGCTCGGACGGTCGCGCTCCGGGGGCCGTTGTCGAGGAGAGCGATCTCGCCGAAGAAGTCACCCGGGCCGAGCTCGCGCTTCCGGTTCGGTGCGTCGACATCGACGCGGCCCTCGACGATGACGAAGAAGTCGCCGCCGCTCTCCCCGCGCTTGCAGAGAACCTTTCCGGCGGGCAGGTCGACCTCGTCGGCACGCGTCGCGATGAAGGCGAGCTCCTTATCGGTGCAGCCGGAGAAGAGCGGGACGTTGCGCAGCAGCTTCACCTTGGGGTCGGCCATCGGCGCGAGGCTAGCGCGCCGCCGTCGTCAGTTCCAGCGGCTCCTGTCGTCGTCGACCGGTCGCCCGCGCCAGTAGCGGATCTCGCCACGGCGGCCACCGGGCGGGCCGGCGGCGTCCTGGGTGAGGACGTACGCGGCGGCGCCGAGAATGACCGCCGCGACGGTGCCCAGGTCGTACGCGCCCATGAGAGACGCGGCGGTCTCGCCGGCGGCGGCGGCGAGGCAGATGAGGAAGAGCCGCCAGTACGCCGCTTGCCGCGTCATCCCGCGCCGTCCCGGTGCACGAACGAGGCCTCGCGGGCCCACCCGCCGCACACGACGAGCTCCTCTTTCGTGACCCAGCCGCTGCGGACCGCGAGACGGAGCTCCTCGCGCAGCGTCGTCTCGAGCATCTCGGGGCCGTCGGTGTTGAAGGAGAAGCGGACCTTGTGCTTCTTGAAGGCCGCGATGAATTCGCCGAGCTGCTCGGCGTCCCTGACGACCTTCGTGTCGAGGTTCGACGACGGGCAGATCTCGAGGAGGATCCCGCGCTCCGCCAGCCGCTTGCACACCGCCGCGTCCTCCGCCGCATGCACGCCGTGGCCGATCCGATCGGGCTCGAGATAGCGGATCACCTCGTCGACCGACTCGGGACCCTCATCCTCGCCGGCGTGGATCGTGAGGCCCAGGCCCGCCTTGCGCGCCTTCTTGAAGAGCGGCGCGTAGTCGCGGTAGCGGAAGTCGGCGTTGTGGCCGCCCGCGATGTCCACGCCGACGACGCCGCGCCGCCGGTAGGCGATGGCCTTCTCGAGGATGATCTCGTTCAGAGCGTAGTTGAACGTGCGGTCGAGGCAGAAGATCAGCCCGCACTTCACCGGGTATTCGAGGAGCGCCCGATCGAGCCCGCGGATCGAAGCCATGATGATGTGGTCGAGGTCGCGCTCGCCGCCGCGGTTCCGCTTCATCGGGTTGTAGCGGAGCTCGAGCGTCGTGATGTTCGCCTTGCGGTAGGCCCCGCCGATCACCTCGTACACCGATTGCTCGACCGCGAGGGGGCTCGACTGGATGAGCTCCGTCCAGTGGTAGAGCGCGAGGAAGTCCTCGAACGACTTCCTCGCCTGCTTGCGGACGGTGATGAGGTCGACGAACTCCCAGTAATCCTTGGTCGGCAGGCGGATGCCCTGCGAGTGCGCGATGCCCCACATCGCCGCGGGGTCCACGGCCCCACCGAGGTGGACGTGGAGCTCGGTCAGCTCGTCGCCAAGCGGGTGGGGCATCGCGGCGAAAGGCTAGAGCGTGGGGGGTTCTCGGGGGGCGGAGCCCCCCGGACTATGGGGGCAGAGCCCCCTCAACTATCAATTGTTCCCTTGTTCGCGCGTCGGCGGACGCCTGACGCGACGCCGGCGCCGCGGTCGCGACGGCTGACCCTCCGGGTGCTCCTGCCAGATGACGTGCCCGTCGTCGTCCGCGGAGGCGACCTTCACGAGGCGGTCCCAGAACTCCGCGCGCCGCAGCTCCTGCTCCGCCTGGTCGCGGGAGACCTCCCGCTCGAGCATGACGTCACAGTCGTACGGCGAGCCGACGACCTTCCAGCCGTTCTCGGTCAGCAGGTCGAGGAGCCGCGCGATCTCGGTGAGGCGCTGGGGTGTATCCGCGACGTACTCGCGGAGCCAGCCCGAATACGTGCGCTTACCGCGGTCGGCGCGGTCCAGCTCGTCGCGGACCGTTCCGAAGACGTGGATGAGGATGTACGTCTGCGTCGCCCCCACGCGCCCGAGTCTAGCCGCGCTCCTCCACGAAGCGGTAGCCGCCGTCGGAGTCCTTCGCGATCACGACGAGCGCGTCCTTCTTGAAACCCGACTGGCCTTTCAGGGCCGGGCAGACGAGGTGGTAGTGCTCGTGCTCGGGAGGCACGCAGACGCACCGCTCGGAGATGATCTCGGCGTCGAAGCGCCGCGCGCCGATGCGCAGGGCGACGCGCTCACCGGGATTCGGGAAGAGCTTCCAGGCGTCCTTCGTGATCAGGATGCGCGCTTTGCGAACGTCTTCGGAGCCGAGGCGGTGGCGATAGGTGGATCGGGAAACGCTCATTGCTGCGTCCATTTTCTCATGAAAGTGCGGCCGCTGCTTGACGCTTCGCCCGCTCGAACGCTTGACGATTGTGCTAGGGGCGGCTCGCGGTATCGGGGTCGTCAAGGAAGCGCGCGATGTGCACGATGGGAATCGCCGCGCCCGCCGCGCGCAGGCCCGCCGCGATCTGCAGCACGCAGCCGGGGTTCGCGCTCACCACGACATCGGGCCTCGCGGCGAGGATCGCCGCGACCTTGTCGCGTTGCAGCTGCGCCGAGATGTCGGGGTGCGTGAGGTTGTAGATCCCCGCGCTTCCGCAGCAGCGCTCGGGGTCGGCGATGTCGACGAGCGTCAGCCCCTGGACCGCTTGGAGAAGCGCGCGAGGCTGCGTGCGGATGCGCTGGCCATGCGCGAGATGGCAGGCGTCCTGATACGCGACGCGCATCGGCCGCGAGGCATCCAGCGGACGGGGCTTGACGACCTCGCTCAGGTCCCGGACGCGCGCCGCCGCCGCCCTGGCGCGCTCGGCCCACGCCTCGTCGTCCGCGAGGAGCTCGCCGTACGCCTTCATGTGCGCGCCGCAACCCGCGGCGTTCACGACGATCGTGGCGTCGCTCCCCGCGAAGGCGTCGATGTTGAGGCGCGCGAGCTCGCGCGCCCGCTCGCCCTCACCGGCGTGGGCGTGAAGAGCGCCGCAGCAGGTCTGCTCGATCGGCATCGAGACCGCACACCCCTCGCGTTCGAGCAGCCGCACGGTCGCCCGGTCGGTCTCGCCGAACGCCGCCCGCATCACGCAGCCGGCGAGCACGGTCGCGTCGGGTCCGGGCCGATCGACGAGCCGGAACGGGGCGCCCTCCATCCGCGGCGCGAGCGCGGCAAGCCAGCCGATCCGGCCGGGGACCTTCGCCGCGAGCCACATGAGCCCCAGGCGACGCGCGAGGTCCGCCAGGCGCGCGAGCACGGCGAGGCGGCCGGGCCGCGTGAGCGTATCGAGCCCGGCGCGACGCAGCGCCCGCGTCAGCGGACCGGTCGGCTCGCGCTCGCGCAGCACCTCGCGCGCCCCTTCCATGATCCGGCCGAAGGGCACGCCGGAAGGACACGCGGTCTCGCACGCGCGGCAGACGAGGCACGCCTCGAGGTGCTCGACGAGCCGCGCGCTGGGGGGACCGGGGGATCCGAACGGGACGGAGCCCCCTTCGACGGTGACGAGATCTCTGATGAGCTGGATGCGGCCGCGCGGTGAGTCCGCTTCCTCGCCGAGGACGCGATACGTCGGGCAATCGTTGAGGCAGAGCCCGCACGAGATGCACGTGGCGAGGTCGGACGGACGGACGTGAGGGGATGACAGGGCGATGTCCCTAGGATACGAGCGCCGTGGCGATCGCTGACGCGACGCTCGCGAGCCGCCTGCGCGACGTGCTCGCGCGCGACCGCGTGATCGACGACCCGGCGACGCTCCTCCCGTACGCGTACGACGCGTCGTTCTGGTCGCTCCGGAGTCGCCGCGTGCCCGCGGCGGTCGCGGTCCCCGAGACCACGGCCGAGGTCGTCGCCATCGTGAAGCTCGCGAACGAGCTCGGCACGCCCATCGTCCCGCGCGGCGCCGGCACGGGACAGACGGGCGGCGCGATCGCGAAGGAGGGCGGGATCGTCATCTCCTTCGCGCGCATGCGCAAGATCTACGAGATCGATCGTCGGAATCTTCAATCGATCGTCGAGCCGGGCCTCGTGTACCTGGACTTCCAGGCCGCGCTCGCGCCGCACGGTCTCTTCTTCCCGCCGGATCCCGGCAGCGGGCGCGCGTGCACGCTCGGCGGCATGGCCGCGAACAACGCGAGCGGCCCGCACGCCGTCCGCTGGGGCACGACGTCCGCGTACGTCCTCGGCGCGGAGATCGTGCTCGCCGACGGCTCGGTCATCACGACGGGCGGCGTCCGCTCGAAGGCGCTCAAATCGTCGAGCGGCATCGACCTCACGAAGCTCTTCGTCGGGTCCGAAGGGACGCTCGGCATCTTCACGAAGCTTCGCTTGCGCGTGCAGCCGCGGCCGCCCGCCCGCGCGGTGATCCTCGCGGGCTACGCCGCGCTCGAGGACACCGTCGCATCGCTCGACGATCTTTTCGCGGCCGGCGTGCTTCCCTCGACCGCCGAGCTTCTCGACCGGAGCGCGGTCGAGGCGATCCAGCGCTGGAAGCCCGAGCTCGGACTCCCCGAGGGTGAGGCAGTCCTCTTCATCGAGGTGGAGGGCACGCCCGAGCAGGTCGCCGCGAACGTTCGGTACACCGAAGCGATCGTCCGGCGTCGCGCGACCGTCACGCGCTTCGCCGAGGACGAGCGCGAGATCCAGCGCCTCTGGAGCGCGCGGAGCGGGATGGCGGCCGCCGCCGCCCTCGCGCATCCGGGCAAGCACCGCATCTTCGCGGGCGAGGATCTGGCGGTGCCGCTGTCCGAGGTCCCGCGGACCGTCCGGCGGGCGCGCGAGCTCGGCGCGGAGCTCGGCGTCGCGGTCATCTTCTACGGCCATTTCGGCGACGGGAACGTCCATTCGGCGATCCTTATCGACCCCGAGGACGCGGACGAGGTGCGCCGCGCCGACGAGCTCGCCGACCGCCTCCACAAGCTGGCGATCGAGGTCGGCGGCACGGTCACCGGCGAGCACGGGACCGGCGTCGTGCGCGCGCCGTACATGCGCGCCGAGCATGGCGACGCGCTCGACGTGATGAAGCGGATCAAAGGACTGCTCGATCCGCGAGGGATCTTGAACCCAGGCAGCCTGTACGGGCCTTAGCCTCCGGCGCGCGCCTCTTCCCGTCGTCTCCACGCCGGTACCGCGGCGAGACCGAGCTCGCGGCGCATCGCGGCCGGGAGGTACTTCGCGCCCTCGCTCAGCGTGAGCCCGGAGACACGCTCGCGGTGCTCGCGGAGGAAGTCGCGGACGAGGGCGGGTCGCTTCTTCGAGACCTCGCGGAGGACCCAGCCGATCGCCTTGCGGATCCAGAATTCGCGCTCGCCGAGCATGGGCGCGGCGATCTCGGCGAACAGGGCGAAGTCGCCCTCGCCTCGACGGAGCGCGTCGTGCTGCACGAGGAGGGCGGTCCGGCGCACCCAGACGTCGCGGTCGCGGGCCCAGGCGCGCACGCGCCGGCGCAGGTCCGGCCCGTCGCCGAGCGCCGACGCGATCACCGACGTGGCGAGCCAGTCGACGTGCGCCCAGCCCGGGGACGCACGCACCAGCCCGATGAGCCAGGGCACGTCGCGCGGGCGGAGCAGATCCGCGCGGAGCTCGAGCACCGCGATCCCCGCGGAATGGAGGTCGTGGTACCCGGTGGCGTAGAGCGCGTCCACGAGGGCGCGCAGCCGTGCCCGCGTGAGGTCGGGCGACGCCCGGACGAGCTCCGCCGCGGTGCGGCGGAGCTGCGGCTGCGTGACGCCGTGGAAGCGCAGCTCGCTCTTGAGGTACGCCTTCTCGAACGTCGCGCGCTTCGGATCCGCCTGCTCCCGGAAGCGCGAGCGAAAGAACGCGAGCCCGCGGGCCCCGCTAGCGGATGTACCCGTAGTCGGCGAAGACGAGGCGCAGGAACGCGAGGCCGCAGAGCACGACCAGCGCGATCCGTTGGGAGACGATCGCGCGCGGGCTCTCCTTGCCGACGAGCGCGACCTGGCCCCAGAAGAAGAACACGAACGAGAGCTCGGCGAACATGAAGGCCGCGTGCTCGTACCCGAGACCGGTCCAGCGGTACGGGGCCGTCATGGTCCAGTTGAGGAGATCGTTCGCCGCCTGATAGAGGTGCACGAAGGCCGTGACGAGCGCGCCGAGCAGCATCGCGCCGCCGATCTCGGCGACGTGTGGGCGCCGACGCCAGGTGACGAGCTGGCTCGTGATGAGGACGTTCGC
>Ga0066697_10000023_pt1 | contig 28521 bp, 20 predicted proteins | sample GraSoiAngelo_146_FD_66451 | JGI IMG/M metagenome (GOLD analysis project Ga0066697, IMG submission 66451) | Grasslands soil microbial communities from the Angelo Coastal Reserve, California, USA - 14_1009_05_30cm | ecosystem: Environmental > Terrestrial > Soil > Grasslands | place: USA...
AACGAGGTTGCATGGCCTCAGGCCTGATCGCTTTTTTCATCGCACTAGTCGCTTCTCTAATGCTGGTGGTTCCGGTTCGTGCACTTGCGTTGCGCGTAGGAATGGTCGACTTGCCCGGGCCACGCAAAGTTCATCTCAAGCCAATCCCGCTTCTTGGCGGCCTGGCGATGTACGCCGCCGTGGTGATTGCGGTGCTCTTTGCTTTCAACGGACCGGCGCGCGCGCAAATCGTGGGCATTCTCATCGGCGGGACGCTGGTCGCGGCTGTCGGCATCCTCGACGATCGCGGGCTGCTCCATCACCAAATCAAACTCTTCCTGGGCATGCCCTTGGCGGCGGCGATCCTGCTGGTTAGCGGAATTCGCGCCCAGATTTTCAGTGTGCTCCTGGGCGGACAGAGCGGGGATTTTCTGGACGCGGCCCTCACGGTTGTCTGGGTCGTCGGGATTACGGCTTCCTTCAGCATCCTCGATCACATGGACGGCCTCTGTGCCGGCGTAGCCGCCATGGCATCAGTCTTTTTCGCAATGCTCGCTTACATAAACGGCCAGACGCTGGTCAGCACACTGGCTGCCGCGGTTCTCGGCGCGGCCACTGGGTTTCTCCGCTGGAATTTCAAGCCCGCGAAAATTTTCATGGGCGATGGCGGCGCCATGTTTCTCGGTTTTCTAATGGCTACGCTCGGATTAAAACTGCGCCTGGAAAACTCCAATCATGTCTCTGCATGGCTTGCACCCCTTCTGATCCTGGGAGTGACGATTTTCGACACCACGCTGGTCACCATTTCCCGCTCGCGGCGCGGCCTGGTGCCCTTCGCGGCTCCGGGGAAAGACCATGCGGCTCACCGGCTTTCGAATCTTGGCCTCGGGCATCGCGGGGCCGTCCTCACTTTGTATCTGCTCGGCGCCGTCGGTGGCGGCGCAGCGGTGCTGGTAAGTTATCTTTCGGCGCGAGTGGCCTCCTTGGTTGGGGCTCTGGCCCTCGCCCTGATTTTTGCCGGTGTTGTGTATCTTGAGCGCGCGCCTTATGAACGTCAGACCGGCAAGACCCCTCACGCCTCTTAGGATCGCAAACTCGTTTCGAGGGCACGTCTCCATTCCTGGTTTTGCCTCTCCCCGCAGGTTGGTCCTTCATATTGGATTCGTTATACTTACGGGGCGCCCGCTGACCTATACCTTGAGCAGCCCCACACCGGTCAAGCGGGAAGAAGGTAAATTCTTTGGCGTGGTTCCCTTGATGAGTACAACTCTCGGGGAACGCGCGTCTTTGGGAAGAACGGAAACTGTGGAAAGCACAGAAGCACAGCCCCGACGTGGACGAAATGATCGCGAAGTCATCGTTGTCGGCGGCTCTGCCGCGGGACTCTTCACCGCCGCAAGCGTGGCTCGCGGCGGCCTGCGCGTTCGCGTGCTGGAATCAAAACCGCAATTCGAGCCTGCGCCCCGCACGCTGATTGTTACCGACCACTTCCGCCACCAGATGGGCGCTGCCGCCCGCGAAAGCATCATCAACGAAATTCGACGTTTCGAACTCTTTACCGATGGCCGCTCCGCACAGGTCGCGCTGACCAAGCCCGACCTCATCGTCGAGCGCTCGCGCCTGATTCCTGCTCTCGCCCGCGAAGCCGAGCAGGCCGGCGCAAGGCTATCATTCGATACGCGGTTCCTGGGAATCGGTCCGAACGCACGCGGTTTGCGTTTGGAGGTTGAATCCGGTGGCAGGCGCGAGGAGTTGCACGCCGGCAGCGTGGTTGGCGCGGATGGTGCCGCGAGCCGAGTCGCGCGCGCTTCCGGATGGCCTCCCATTGAAACCGTGCCCCTTGTTCAAGCCATCGTCCGCCTGCCGAAGGATTGCCCTTCCGACACCACGCGCGTCTGGTTCGTGCCGGACGACACGCCGTACTTTTACTGGTTGATCCCTGAATCGCCGGAACGCGGCGCCGTGGGCGTAATCGGCGAGCACGGCAGCGATACGAAGCGATGCTTCGAAAGTTTTCTCGAAAAAAAGCATTTGGAGCCGCTCGAATGGCAAGGCGCGCGTATCCCCGTCTATCGCGGCTGGGTGCCGGTTCGCCGCCAAATTGGAAACGGCGAAGTCTATCTGGTGGGCGACGCCGCGGCGCAGGTCAAGGTTTCAACCGTCGGGGGAATCGTGACCGGTTTTCGCGGTGCACTCGGCGTTTCTCAAGCTCTTTTGCGAAATGGCAGAACCCACGAGTTTGCCGCCCTGCGGCGTGAATTGCGAACGCACTGGCTCATCCGCCGGGCGCTGCATAATTTTGAGCAAAAGGACTATTCGCAGCTGGTGGATTTGCTGGATGCCTCAACGCGACAATCGCTCGGCGAAATCAATCGCGATGAATCGACTCGTTTATTGTGGAACGTGGTGCGCCGTCAGCCGCGCCTAGTGCTCCTCGGGCTGCGCGGCTTGCTGATGGGTAAAGCGGAGAGAGGCTAGCTTCCGCCGCCTTCGGTTCACTAGTCCAAACGAGACGAGATTCGTTGAAGGGAGTCTTCGCTTGCGCCTTTCGGTCATCGGTTGCGGTTATGTGGGTCTTGTCACCGGGGCTTGTCTTGCCGAGGCGGGACACGAAGTAGTTTGCGCGGACATCGATCGTGAACGCATTGCCAAGCTGAATGCCGGTGGCGTTCCGATCTACGAACATCACCTCGACCAGATCCTCGCGTCCGCTCACAAAGCCGGAAAGATTTCCTATACCGCCGAAGCCGGTGAAGCCATCCGTGCCGGAGACGCCATCTTCATTTGTGTCGGCACTCCGCCGAAGGATTCCGGAGAAGCGGACCTCTCGGCCATCGATCACGTTGCCCGCCAAATTGCCGCCGAGGCGAAATCGCCTAAACTCGTCATTGAAAAAAGCACCGTTCCTGCGCGCACCGGCCTCGAACTGAGCCGCGCCCTGGCCGCGTATTCCAAGAACAGCAACATAAAATTCCGCGTGGCCTCTAATCCTGAGTTTCTTCGCGAAGGCACTGCCGTCGCTGATTTTTTCCATCCGGACCGCATTGTTGTTGGCGTCGAGGATCCTTCCTCCGCCGCGGAACTCCGCGAAATCTACCGCCCGATTCTCGAGCGGAGTTTCCGCTGTCCGGTGCACAAGGGAACGTGCCCCCCGGGCCGTAAAGCCGAATTTCTGGTCACCACCATCAACAGCGCGGAACTCATCAAGCACGCCTCCAACTCTTTTCTCGCCCTGAAAATCAGTTATGCGAACGTGATCGCCGACCTCTGCGAAAAAATCGGCGCAGACGTGGAAGAAGTCACGCACGCCATGGGTCTCGACCCGCGCATCGGCGGACAATTCCTCAAGGCTGGTCTGGGCTACGGTGGATTCTGTTTTCCGAAGGACGTCCAGGCATTCATCCACTTGTCTGCTTCCGTCGGCGTGGATTTTGAGATCCTGAAGGCCACCGAACGCGTCAACAAACAGCGTATTGACCGTTTTCTTGAGAAAATCCGTCAGGCCCTTTGGGTGGTTAAAGGAAAGCGCGTGGCTGTCCTGGGCTTGGCCTTCAAGGCCAATACGGACGACATCCGCTTCGCTCCCGCGCTGGAAGTGGTCAAGCGCCTGCTCGAAGAGGGCGCGGTTGTGCATGCGACAGACCCGGAAGCGATGCCGCGCACCAAGGTGCTCTTTCCGCAAGTGCATTATCACGAGGACGCTTATCAGGCTTTCCAGGACGCCGACGCCGCGCTCGTTTGCACCGAGTGGGACGTTTTCCGCAAGCTTGATTGGGATCGCGCCGGAAAACTCATGGCCCGCAAGTTAGTGATCGACGGAAGAAATCTCTATACCCCGCAGGACATGCGCGAAAAGGGCTTCGATTACTGCTGCTTCGGCCGCGACTAGAGATCGTCTCTCGGTTAAAGTTTCCAATTCTCCACTTCCTGTCCCCTCATTTTTTGCGGAACACTTCCTTGAAATACGCCAGCGTGAGCTTCAATCCTTCCTCCAACCCCACTTTGGGCTCCCAGTTCAGAACACGCTTCGCCTTCGTAATGTCAGGGCACCGGCGTTTCGGATCGTCTTGTGGCAAAGACTCGAACACAATCGGCGGCGCGTTTTCAAAATGGTTGCGGATGCGTTCGGCGAACTCCAGAATCGTGATCTCCTGAGGGTTGCCGACGTTTGTCGGCAGATGCTCGTCTGACATCATCAGCCGGTATATCCCATCGATCAAATCGGAGACATAACAAAAGCTACGCGTTTGCTTTCCATCTCCGTAAATCGTCAGCGGCTTGCCGCTGAGCGCTTGATACACGAAATTGGGCAGAGCCCGGCCGTCATTCAAGCGCATCCGCGGCCCATAGGTATTGAAGATTCGCACGATGTGCGTGTCCACCTTGTGATACCGGTGATACGCCATGGTCATCGCTTCCGCGTACCGTTTCGCCTCGTCGTAAACGCCGCGCGGGCCGATAGGATTGACATGACCCCAGTATTCTTCGTGTTGCGGTGAGATTTCCGGATCGCCGTAGCATTCGCTCGTGGAAGCCAGAAGGAACTTGGCATTCTTTGCCAGTGCGAGGCCCAATGCATTGTGCGTGCCCAGCGCGCCGACCTTCAGCGTCTGGATGGGCAGCTTGAGGTAGTCCACCGGGCTCGCAGGGGAGGCGAAATGCAGCACGTAATCCACGGGGCCCGCCACATCAATGTAATTCGAGACGTCCCCGCGCGCGACTCGGAACTTCGGATGCTTCATCAGATATGAGACGTTCGAATCGACGCCTGTGATAAGGTTATCAAGCGCCAGCACTTCCCACCCTTCGGTGAGAAGCCTGTCGCAAAGATGCGACCCCAGAAATCCCGCCCCTCCTGTCACTACCGCCCGCATGCGTCCTCCTCGAAAATCAGCACGCCAGTGTACCGTGCTGATCCCCGATTGACTACTTCTAGGCGATCAGTTCTTCGCGTTCTTTCTGAGCGAGATTCGCGCGACTCTTTACGTTGTTCTTCGCTAGTTTCCCCGTCATTCGGGCAGGATCAGCCAGAGTTTAGGTCTACAATCCTGAGGTGGACCACCGTACTGTCGCGATCGTCAGCATTACAGGCACGTGTCTTGATGTACTGGGTAGTCTGTACCTGGCTTACGATCTATTGGGTGGACAACACGGTCCGTTGCGGCTGCTTACCCGTGCGGTCACGTACTCTGTTGTTTTTGGCATCGGCTATGGCCTCGGCTTGGGGCTCTTCTTTGGCCTGGCTTCCGGTATCGCGACCGGTATCACCCTGTCGATTGAATTTAGTCGAGCAGCTCGCGGGCTGGATCATTACTCCTTGCCCTGGGAAGGACTGTTTTCCGCTATTCGGGGATTTGCCTTCGGAGCCGGGCTGTACAGGATTTTGGGCTTCGGATTCGCTGTCGCGTTCGCCATTCTCATCAGCATCGGCCAAATACTCGCCTACTCTCAAGGGATGCGTCCTGCCATGGACTATGAAGCATCGCGCCGTCCACGGCTTACGCGTCGTCAGTTTTGGGGAACTGTGGTCCGTACGCTCGGCTACATTACGACGGCGCTTATCTGCAGCGCCTTCATCCATCACGTGGACCACGCCTGGTCTTTTGCGATTCGCGTGGGGTTGCTGACCGGCATCGTCACCGGCGTAGGAGTCACAATCAATCCTTACATCGAATACTATGCCGACAATCTCCCGGAGCGGCGGCTTGGGGTATTCGGCATTGGACTCATCCTCTGCGGTTTTGCCCTGCAATCCATTCAATATTGGCTATCACTGTTTGACGTACGTCTAACTTAGTCAGTCACCCCCACACGCTCCTTCTCTTTCCAGGGCAACAGCCGACAATCCGTAAGTTGCGAGGCTGCCGCCGTACCTTATGTTGCGATCCGCGACACCACTCTTTTCAAACCGCTGAAAGCGGCACGCGTCTATTTCGCGAACCGCCCAACGCTGAAGGAAATTGGGAGCCCGACCACGACCATGTGCACGAGCAGCCCAAGAATCAGGTCATACAGTTTGTAAGGTCCCCTTGCGTGAAGCGCGGAGAGCGGCAAAACGACGAGATTCATTACCTCTTCGACCGCGGCGCCAAAGAACAAACCGCACACCAGCGGGTGCTCGGTCATAAAACGCAGCTTGCGACTCGCCCCATAGTAAACCGCCGCCGCGGAGCACGCGATAAAGAAATGCAGGAGGACACCCAGAATGTAGGTGCCGGCGCCTCCACGGATAGCCTGCCGCCCCAGCAGGCCGGCGGCGATCACAAGTGGAATCTTCCATCCAAATAACATGCAGGCTTGTAGAAGGTCCAAAGTCCCGGCAATCCCGCCGCCTACTGCGATTGCTAACAGAGCGTTCCTTTTCCCCAATGGCCGAGGTGCAGAGTCTCCACTCATGGTACTTCCTCTCTTTCCGCTTTGATTTGTTTGCAATCCGCAATGCCGATATCCACGTGAGACGCGAGAAGTCCGGAGCCAGGGTCTGAAACAGTCTGAATACTCCTGAAATCACATAAATATGCTGCGTCGGCGGCACGGCTGGGGTCGGCGTGCTAAACGCAAGACGGCCTGGAACGCGGTCGGCGTTTTTCCACGGTGTTGATATAATTGACGCGCCGATTCTCCATCCGACGTAAGAGTAGTAGCTGATCTCAAAATGGAGCACCAAACCAATACAACGCTTCGTATCGGCGCCTGGTGCGTCAATCCGGCGTCCGGCCAGATCTCACGTGACGGCGAGGCTTGTCGAGTAGAAGTGCGGACGATACGGCTGCTGATGTGCCTCGCCGAACACGCCGGCGAAGTCGTCAGCATCGATGACTTGCTCACCCATGTCTGGTCTGGAATCGTCGTCGCTCCAGACTCTGTCTACCAGGCGGCGGCATCGCTGCGCCGCCTGCTCGGCGACGACCCCAAGCAGCCCACCTACATCGCGACAGTACCGCGACTGGGGTATCGGATGGTGGCGACAGTCAGTCCCTGGGCGGACCAGTCCGTCACAAAGACGGTCGCTTCGCGGGCTTCGGACAGCAAATATCCGACTCCGGGGACGGCTGCTGCGCCCGATGAGCTGAAAAAGTCCGGTGCGCGCCTCAGATCCGGGTTCACGTGGGCCGCAGGCGGGGGGCTCTGCCTCGCGCTCATAGTTGCATTCCTGCTCTACGGGGCCTTCCTGTTCCGCGGCAAGGTCACGAACAATCACTCCGCCTCAGCCGCCGTTGCTCCCCAGCCACAGAAATCCATTGCCGTGCTGCCGTTTCTCGACCTGACCGAAGAGATGAACCAGGAGTCCTTCGCCGACGGCATGACCGAGGAACTGATCGACAAACTCAGTAGAATACCGGGCCTTCGGGTGCCGCCTCCCACGTCGTCGTTCTATTTCAAAGGAAAACTATGGCCGCGTTCGCATGGGACTCCCCAAGCGACCATCGCCGATGTCGCCAAGACTCTGGGTGTCGCTTATGTGCTCGATGGCAGCGTGCGCAAGTCAGGCACCAGCCTGCGCGTGGACGCGCGGTTGATTCGTGCAGACAGCGGGTACGTTGTCTGGTCTGAAACCTACGACCGGCCATTCAACGACATCTTGATGGTCCAGGACGACATCGCCGGCGAAGTAACGAAAGCGCTCAGGGCATCCATCGAGGCCGGACCGGACCACTAGCCACGACACTGCCCGCCAGGACGCGTATCTCCATTGCCGGGCCCATCGTAAAATCATATCCGGACGCAGCGGATTGACCACATCGGCGGAGCGGGATAGCATGCGCCCGTTCTCAATGGCGACTCTAAACAATCCCATTGCGGTTCCGCGGCGTTCTCGTGCACTGGGCGTTTTTTGTGCTATTGGGACCGGCAGCCTTCTCCTCGGCTTGCTGATTTTCTTGGGTATCGGTCGCTGGCTGGTAGTCGAGGACCCACTCGGAAAAGTCAAAGGAATCGTCGTGCTCAGCGGAGCGATGCCGGTGCGGGCCATCGAAGCAGCGAGACTCTATCGCGAAGGATACGCGCCGGAAGTCTGGCTGACCCATTCCAGGGAGCCTGCTGACACTTTGCAAAAGATGGGCATTCCCTTCGCCAGCGAGGATCATTACAACACTCTCGTTTTAATTCACGAAGGCGTGCCGGCGGAAGCGATTCACATCCTCGAACCACCCATCGTGAATACCGCCGATGAAGTCAGAGTTGCCGCCTTATCGCTTGCGCGAGCCAAGGGCGATGCCGTGATTCTAGTTACGACAAAAGTCCACACGCGGCGCGTTCGCCTGCTTTGGCGCAGGCTCGTTCCCGGCCAAGGCCGGGCCATTGTGCGCGCCGCATCCAGCGATTCGTTCGATCCCCGACACTGGTGGCGCACCACCAGCGACGCTCTGGATGTAGTGCGCGAAGTCCTGGGAGTCTTGAATATGTGGGCGGGTCTTCCCCTGCGTCCAGCGCGGTGATTTTGGATCTTGGGATAGGAAGAATTTCAGAAAAAGAAAAAGCGCTTGCGGCGCGGCGGGGGCAATTCCTCTGCTACTTCTGGAACGTGCGGCAACGGCCGGCCTTCGAAGGCTGCAAGCGGATTGTCGTGGAACAACGCCTGCGCTGTCTCTTCGCCGAACTGATCCGCGACGACGTCGTAAGCCGGTCGCAGTCGAAGCGGACGCGTTCGCGTGTTGTGCGCGTCACTGGCGACGAAATGAACGAGGCCCTCGCTGATCCAGCGCAGCGCGTCTTTCCGGCAACCGGCCCCGAAGCCTCCAGTCAGGGCTCCAGCCGTCACCTGAGCGAAACATCCTTGCCGCACCCACTTTTTCAAGCGCTCTGGCCGCACCCGCAAAATGGCGTTGCGTTCCGGATGGGTGATCACCGGTTGCAAACCAGCAAGCAGAATCTCATGCAGCGTCTGGTCCATCGAAGGCGGGATCGCATACTCATTGAATTCCACGAGGAGGAAATCGCGCTGATTGATGCAATACTGCCGGGCGTCCTTGCGCAACGACCCCAGATTCTCCGCGTTGAGATGAAAATCGCAGCCCGTGCCGATTTTCAGCCGGTCACGAATTCTGGCCCGCAACTCATCTCGAATATGGCGCACATGCGCGAACTCGAAATAGTAGTCGCTGTTGAAGTGCGGCGTCGCAACAACGTGCGTGATTCCATCAGCGATGGCCGATTCCGCCATGGCAACGGATTCTTCCATGGTGGCCGGGCCGTCATCCAGACCCGGCAGAATGTGACAGTGCAAATCAATCATCTCGATGAGCCGTCTCTAGCGCCACCATGCCTCCAGTGCCTGCCACACACCGAGCAGGACCAGGACGCCAGCAAAAGCCTGGCGCATGCTTCGCGGCTGGATTTTCTTCGCCAAGACCCCCCCCGCGATGCCGCCCAAAAATACGCCAGGGATCAACAGCAACCCGGTTTTCCACGATAAGAACCCTTGTTTCGAGTACGCCATTAGCGCCAGTACTCCAGTAGGCGGTATCAACGCCACCAGGGAGGTGCCCTGCGCGCGATGCTGGCTGAACCCGAACAGCAACCCCAGCAGTGGCACCAGCAGCACGCCGCCGCCAATCCCAAACATTCCGGAGGCCACTCCGCACACACACGCAACCGCGAAGATTCCAGCGATGCGGCCCATCGATTCAAGCATGAACTTTCCCCTGGCTGCCTCCGGGCGCGTTCGCATCGCTGCGCGTCTTTCTCCAAAGCAGAAATCCAGACAATATCAGGAAGCAGCCGAACAGCCCCTTCAAGTTTCGAGACGGCAGGGGGAGCGCTATCAAGCTTCCGGCGTAAGCGCCGAAGAGCATTCCCAGTGCGCACAAAATCCCTGCCGGTAAGTCCACTTGGCCCTGCTTCCAATACTCGCGCAAAGCTCCGAGTCCGATGGGCGGCAGCAATATGAAAAGCGAAGTTCCCTGCGCCAAGTGCTGGTCCATATGCAAGAGGTAGACCATGGCCGGCACGAGAACGACGCCACCCCCGATCCCCAGGAGGCCCACCAGCACACCAACGCCAAGTCCCAGCAAAAGAATGATGAAAATCATGTTGATTGAACGGCACTTCGCGCATCTTTCCAATAGTCAGGCCAGCCTCCCCTATCTTCCTCCCTCGGGTCCTCGGCGGCAACCTTATGGGCAAGCGGCCACGGATGAAATGAGCGTATTTTTTTGTTTGCAGGGAACCTGCTATATTTAATTGTCTTGGTCACGTCGCAGGCGGTAGCGTGCCCGCCTGCATCAAAGTATCCCCAAAAACGCGAAGCCATTGATCCCGCCAATCCGGGGTCATATATGCACAAAGAGGAGTGCGACGGAACCTATGCCAATCGACCGGAAACCTGAATTTTTCAAAGGCACCCAGCTCAAGGTTGGGATCATTGGCTGCGGCTACGTCGGGCTGCCGCTGGCGCTGCGCTTCGCCGAAGCAGGGCACAAAGTCACGGGATTTGATGTTGATCCCCACAAAGTGTCGATGCTCAACGCGGGGAAGTCCTACATCGAGCACATTCCTCAAAACAAGATCCAGCAATTCGTGAACAGCAGGCACTTCAGTGCGACGAGTGATTTCGAAAAGCTGAAAGAAGCCGACGCCATAATTATTTGCGTGCCTACGCCGCTCGACGAACGCCGTGAACCGGATCTTAGCTACGTCGAACAGACCGCCATTTCAATTTATCCCCATCTGCAAAAGGGACAGCTCGTGGTTCTCGAATCGACGACTTACCCGGGGACCACCGAAGAAATGGTTCTTCCTATCTTGGAGAAAAGCGGTTTGCGATGTCCCGTCGCGGCAGGCCAGGAAAACGAGAATATTGCGTGCGATTTTTACCTGGCGTTTTCGCCGGAGCGCGAAGATCCAGGAAACAAACAATTTGGGCTGGCGCAAATTCCAAAAGTGGTTGGCGGATTGAATCCGCCGAGTGGGCGCGCGGCGCAGGCGCTGTACACGCAGGTGGTGGCCCGCGTCGTGCCGGTGAGTTCGACGCGCGCGGCCGAAATGGCGAAGCTGCTTGAAAATATTTTCCGGTGCGTGAACATCGCCCTGGTGAACGAACTCAAACAGCTCAGCCTGCGTATGAACATTGACATTTGGGAAGTGATCGACGCGGCGGCGACGAAACCCTTTGGCTATATGCCGTTCTATCCGGGGCCGGGTCTGGGCGGCCATTGCATTCCGGTGGATCCGTATTATCTTTCGTGGAAGGCGCGCGAATATGACTTTTCGACGCGCTTCATCGAGCTGGCCGGAGAAGTGAACACCGCGATGCCTTACCACGTCGTGGATGCGGTTGCGAATTCGCTGAACGATCACAAGAAGAGCTTGAAAGGCTCAAAGATTCTGGTCCTCGGCGTGGCCTACAAAAAAGACGTAGACGACTTGCGGGAATCGCCGACCCTGAAAATCATGCAGCTTCTGCAACAGCGCGGCGCACATCTGGATTACAACGATCCTTATTTCCCGAAACTGCACAAGATGCGGCACTATAATTACGAAAACATGAAGTCGGTGCCGCTGACACCGCAAACCCTCGGAAGCTATGACGCCGTGGTTATCGCCACCGATCACACCAGTTATGACTATGCGGCGATCGCCGATGCCGCAAAGCTGGTCATTGACACGCGCAACGCCACGCGCCGCGTGGTGCGTCACCGCGAAAAAATCGTTCTCTGCTAGGCAGCGATGACCTGGCCTGTGGAAGAGATTCGCCGCCAACTCGAGGAAAGCGCTCGCGTCAAGCAGAGTTTTTCCAGCGAATTGATCGGCCGGATCGCGCAATTTGCGGAGAAGTCCGCAGCCGCGCTGCGTGCCGGAGGCAAGCTCGTTTTTTTTGGAAACGGCGGTAGCGCTGCCGACGCCCTGCACGTCGCCGCCGAATTGGTCGTGCGGCTGCAAACGGAACGCCCAGGGCTGGCCGCGCTCGCGCTCACGACGAATCCTTCGGTATTGACCGCGGCCGGAAACGATTACGGATTCGAATTTATTTTCTCTCGCCAGATTGAGGCCCTTGTGTCAAAACAGGATGTTCTCGTGGCGCTCACGACGAGCGGCAACAGTCCCAATGTCATGCGCGGGGTGGAAGCGGGCCGCGCGCGCGGGGCGTATGTCGTGGCCTTTACTGGAGAAACCGGCGGGCAACTCGCGGGCAAGGTTGATCTTCTTCTGAATGTCCCGTCGAATGACGCGCAGCGCATCCAGGAATGCCACATCACGATCGGGCACATCGCGTGCAGCCTCGTCGAACGGCTAGCAGGCAGATAACAAAGCCACTCCCCGCTGTTTTGGGTTGATATCCTACCCAAACGCGCGCATACTCAGGTTAGATGTCTACCCAAGAAACCAGAGAACGGCTCGAACTGTTGCAGGGCACACTAGATCTGTTGATCCTGCGCACACTGATCTTTGGATCCCAGCATGGTCAGGGGATCGCACGCGCCATTCAACAGACATCGGAAGAGGAATTGCTGGTGGAACATGGCGCCCTTTATCCCGCGCTCCAGCGGCTTGAGGAACGCGGCTGGATCTCTGCCAAGTGGGGAACCTCATCCAATAACCGAAAGGCCCGCTTTTACTCTCTGACCGCGGCAGGCCGCAAACAACTCGTGAAGGAGACCGCCAAGTGGAAACGTCTGGCAGCAGCCATAGGACGGATCCTAGGCCCAGCAAAGGAGGGCTAAATGCCATGTTTCGACGCAAGCGGAAGCCAAGCGACTTTGGCGCAGAAATTGAAGCACACATACAGCACGAGAGCGAGCGTTTGCGAGAGCAAGGACTGAGTGAAGAGGAGGCCCGAGCCGCCGCACGCCGTTCTTTCGGCAACGTCATGCAGGCTGAAGAACGTTTCTACGAGTTCGGCCGCTGGCTCTGGTGGGATTACCTCCGGCAAGACTTTCGCTTCGGACTGCGAATGTTGGCCCGGAACCCCGGTTTCACTGTGACTGTAGTTCTTACGCTTGCCCTTTCCATCGGGGCGAACACCGCGATTTTTTCCATCGTGAACACGCTCCTCCTGAAGAGCCTGCCCTATGCGCATCCCGAACGGATGGGCACGATTTACACGCGGGTGACAGGCCCCCTAGGCTCGGATGAGAGGCATCACGTGAATGGTGAGCAATGGGAGCTGCTGCGAGACAATGTTCCTGCTCTGATATCGGCCGTTTCAGGCCTAAGAGCTTCAGGTGCCAACCTGGAGGCGGGTTCGCAGGTGCAGTATGTTCACGCGGGACGCATCTCCGCGCATTACCTCGACGTCCTGGCTATTCATCCCATCATGGGGCGCAATTTCTCGGATGCGGAAGACCTTCCGCATGGGCCGAAGACAACCATTTTGAGCTATGGCTTGTGGCGCAACGCCTTGGGCGCCAATCCTACGATTCCGGGCCAGACCGTTCTGCTGAAAGGCGAGCCATACACGGTCATCGGCGTGCTTCCAGAGGGAGCGATTATCCCTCTGAACGCTGACCTGTATACGGCGCTTCAGCCCAGCCGCCAGGGCGAAGGAACGGGAACGAACTTTGAGGTCATTACGCGGCTGCGCGATGGAGTGATCTGGCAGGAGGCGGATGCCGAAATTAATCGTGCTTGGTCGCTCCGCACGCAGCGTTATGAATTAGAGAACAATCCAGGAGCGCAAGTGACCTACTATTCCGTTCCGCTCCAAAAGGGGGAGACGGCTACGCTGCGTCCGCAGGTCTTGACGCTAATGTTGGCAGCGGGATTCATTCTGCTGATCGCCTGCGCCAATCTGGCCGGGCTGACGCTGGTGCGGGTGATGCGGCGCACTTCGGAAGTAGCCACGCGTCTAGCGCTGGGAGCTTCGCGCTGGCAGATCCGGAGACAGTTCTGGATCGAAAACCTGCTGCTGGCGCTTGTGGGCGGAGCGGTTAGCATCGGTGTGGGCTACCTGGCACTGCGCGGGCTCTTGCTGCTTTTGCCTGAACACTTTCTCCATGTGGCACAAGTTTCCCTCGACGGCCGCGTGATGGGCTCCACACTGGCCGCTTCCCTGCTGGCCAGCATCCTATTCGGCATGCTCCCGGCGATCGCAAGCGGGAGTGTGGACCTGCGATCGTCGATGGCTAGCCGCGCCGTGGCCGGGAGCGGCGGCCTGCGCTTGCGCCAAGGGCTTATCGCCGGCGAGGTTGCCCTTACCGTTGTGCTGTTGGCGGCCTCCGGCCTGCTCATCCGCACTCTGGTCCACCTGGAAACTCTGCCGCCGGGGTTCAATCCCAATGGAGTAATGACCGCCAAAGCATCGCTCGATGAGGTGCGCTTCCACGATGCCGCGGCCTTCAGAAAGTTATTGGCAGAGAGCACAACCGCCATGCAGCAGATTCCCGGAGTGCAGCAGTCCGCTGTTGGCCTGAGCCTGCCATACGAGCGGACGGTAATTACGGGAGACATAGCCATCAGCGACGGTAAAGAAGCGGGGCAGAAAGCCACTGCCGACGTGATATACACCACACCTGATTATTTCGCTGCGTTGCAGATTCCGGTTCTGGCGGGGCGATCCTTCACCGAAGCAGACGGGCCAGATACGCAGCGAGTGGCTATCGTCAACCAGAAGTTCGCGCGCAAGTTTTTCCATGGGGCAAATGCAGTCGGCCATTACGTGGATAAGGACACTATGATTGTCGGCGTGGTGGAGAATGTGGCTATGGCGCCGGGCATTGATCCTGTTGCGCCTCTCACCGGTGAAGAAACAATGTACCTTCCGGCCGCGCAAATGGAGGCAAGGCAACTCGGGCTGCTTCACGTGTGGTTCCAGCCTAGCTGGATTGTTCGCACATCTGGCCCGGTGGAAGGATTGACCGGACAGATGCAACGCGCTCTAGCGAGCGCTGATCCCAACCTCCCCTTCTCGGGTTTCTTTAATATGCGCGACCTGCTGGCGAAGACCTTGGCAATACAGCGTGTGGAAGTAGCACTTCTGAGCGCAATGACGGCACTGGCTCTGCTGCTGAGTGCCGTTGGAATCTTTGCGTTGATAGCAAATATCGTAACGCAGAAGACGCGGGAAATCGGCATCCGCCTTGCTCTGGGCTCTTCGATTAGGAAGGCGATGATCGACATCGGTAGGGCGGGAGTGGGCGCTTCGGCTCTCGGACTGGTTCTGGGACTGGTCCTCTGTTCGGGCGCGCTTCGCGCTATGCGGAGTGTTCTCTACGGCGTAGAGGTTTACGATGTTCCGACTATCCTGGCCGTGGTGCTAATGCTCTCTGTTGTGACGCTCCTCGCTACAACGGTACCGGCGCTCAGAGTTGCAAGAATCGATCCGGCCAAGACGCTGCGCGAAGAGTAGGGCGGCCATGCAGGATGAATGCGGCCGGAGAGCTTGGGTTTAGGACTCAAAGCGGCGGGCAGAATGTCATCATGTATCGAGATGTATCGGGGGATTGGACGCAGGCGAGCCCTATTTGGCTTTCAGGAGTTCGACGCGGGCGGTGGCGAAGGGCATGACGGCTTCGAGCAAAACGGGAGTGCGCGCCGCGTTATTTGCGATGTAGAGAACGAAGGAAGCGTCCTTCATTTCCACGCCCGCATCGAATACGCGAATGCCGATTCTTGACGCGGGGTAGTCTCCTGCCGGAACGTTAACCTTCTCGGAAGCGGCTCCGAGTTTGGCGCGAACGTCATATAGCTTGTGCCCATCGTAAACCGGGCAGCGCACTTCGGGCGTTCTTGCCCAGTCCACGTTTCGCAAGTATTGCATCAAGCCGAGCGGATCGCGCGTGCCTGGCAACACGCGCGCCTGCGCTGCATCCGGCGAGGCCGGCTCTTTGCCGGTGGCGGTCATGCGCTGGAGGGACTCCACCTTCTGCCCACGCTCGTTCAGGCGCATTTCATACTGCAAGCTCGCCAGGGTCGCCGCGTCGCTGTAGGAATCGAACTGATCGTCCAGTTCGAAAACCATGCGCAACGGGCTCTGCGTATGGGCAAAGGCCTGCAAATGCCAGACGCTCTTTCCCAGAAAAGTGCCGCGCCCGGCAACCTCGAGCTTCAAACTTGCCACGTTCTCGAGATTGGAGACGTTAGCGGTGTATTCCAGAACTTCGCCGGCGCGCAGAGGCAACGCGGTGTCAACGGGAGCGGCAGCTTTCTTTGAAACAGCCGGCAGGCGGGGCTTGCCTGCCGCAGCGCTCGCGGGTTTCGCCGGAGGCGGTGCGTCACGGAACCCGGCCGGCGGGGGGGATACGACCTCCTGCACGGGCTGCGCCCCACGTGCACGCAGATAGTAGAAGGCGCCTACAGCGCAGGCAAGCACGGCCAGTGCCGCGACGCCGACGGTGGTCCTGAGGGTCATGATCTTTGTGTGACGCGTATTTGATTCAACGGTTTGCCCAGCGCGCTTCCGTCGTACAATATCTCTCTGTGCGCGGAAATCATCCGGTTCGCAGTGCCGGCTCGCCACAAACTATGAGCGTATCAAAACACGGGCCAGCCGTCTTTCCCTGGCTCGCGTCATAAGTTGAAAAGCAGCAGGAGGATTTCCTGAATGCGCTACCTCGTCACGGGCGGCGCCGGCTTCATCGGCTCAAATACAGTGGACGAACTGGTCCGGCGCGGCCATAGCGTCGTCGTCCTGGACGACCTCTCTTCCGGCAAAGAGGACAACCTGGCGGAAATCCGCAACAAGATTACTTTCATCAAGGGCAGCATCACGGACATTGAAGTGGTGCGGAAAGCCATGCACGAGGCGGAGTACGTGTTGCACCTCGGGGCCCGAACATCCGTACCGCGCTCGCTGAAGGACCCCATCGAAACGAATCGGATCAATATTGACGGGACGCTGAACGTCCTGGTTGCGGCAAAAGAACTAAAGGTGAAGCGCGTGGTGTTCGCGGCTTCGTCCTCTGCCTATGGGGAAACGCCCACACTTCCAAAAGTCGAAACCATGCAACCGCAGCCAATTTCTCCCTATGGCGTCACCAAGTTTGTGGGAGAGCTTTACGGACAGACGTTCGGGCGGTGTTACGGGCTGGAAAACGTGGCGCTGCGTTACTTCAATATTTTTGGGCCGCGGCAGGATCCCAGCTCACCATACTCCGGTGTACTTGCCAAGTTTTGCACTGCATTTCTGGAAGACTCGCAGCCGGTTGTTTTCGGAGATGGCGAGCAAACGCGGGACTTCACCTATGTGGAGAACGCGGTCCAGGCGAATTTGCTCGCGTGCGAAGCACCCAATGTTTCTGGAAAAGTTTTCAATGTCGGCGTCGGGGGACGCGTCTCCCTCAATGAAGTTGTACGCGAGCTTGGAAAAATCACCGGCAAGGCGCTCGAAGCGAAGTACGATCCGCCGCGCGAGGGAGATATCCGTGACTCTCAGGCGGACATTTCGCAGGCGCGGGAGTTCCTTGGCTATGAGCCGCAGGTACGATTCGAGGAAGGATTGGCGCGGACATTCGAATGGTACCGGGAGACGCAAGCGAAGGCGGCGGTAAAGACGGAGAAGTGAGTGGTGGTTCGTGAGGCGCCGGCAACGCCGGACACCCCACAAACGCAACTCATCAAAGTTGAACACTCAGGGTTGAGTGGTTTTTCCGTAGTTGAGCGGGTCACCAGGTTTCGGAGTGTCGTAGTTGTTCCAGAACCAGAGCGGCTCCATCTTCTTTTGTTCGGGCCACACCTGGTTCAGTGTGTCCCCTTCGAACAATTCCCCATTCTTCATCACCCAGTGGATGGTGTTCGTGTTGTGGATATCGTCGAGCGGATTCTTGTCCATGATTACGAGATCCGCCAGCTTGCCGGGCTCAATCGAGCCCAAATCTGCAGGCCGGCCGACAATTTTTGAACCGTTGACGGTGGCGCAACGGATGACTTCGAGCGGGGTCATGCCGCCGCTCGCAAGCATCCACATCTCCCAGTGATAGCCGATTCCCTGCATCTCTCCGTGGCTGCCAACGCCGACAAGTCCGCCGGCGCGCTCCAGCTTGGCCATCTGGGCAGCAAGTTTCGGAAATTCGTACTCATCTTTACGGAACCATCCTTGCCGGCGCTTGGTTCTCTGGTCGAGGACGCGGTGGGGAACGAAGTGATTCAACTTGGCGTTATCGTGGACTTCGCTGTTCTCAAACCAGAAGTCCTCGCCGAACGGACCACCATAGTTGACGATAAGCGTGGGAGTCTCGGCGATGCCGGACTTCGCAAACATCTGGATCATGTCGTTGTAGAGCGGCGTGATCGGCAGCGTGTGCTCGTTGCCGTGAAAGCCATCGATGAGATGGGTCAAATCAAGCTTCAAATCGAGCGCGCCTTCGGTTGTAGGCATCATCTCCAGTTCTTTGGAGGCTTGCACCATATACTGACGCTGTTTGCGATTGCCCACGACGTAGCTCTTAATGTTGTGCGTGCCATAGTATTTTCTGTACTTGGTCAGCACGCCCTTCACTTCGTCTGCGGACTGGAAGTTATTGTCGGAGAAAACGCCGGGTCCCGTGGAGAAAGCGCGTAGCCCGAGGATATCGCCGCTGTCCACCAGATCCTGGTAGGCAAACATATCGTTGGTGCCGGTCTGCACGTCAAGGCCGGCGGTGACGCCATACGCAAGGTTGGCGAGGAATGACCAGTTTTGCGTGTCCAGGATGCCGCGGCGAATTTCGGTCCAATGCGCGTGAGTATCGATGAAGCCCGGCACGATTGTCTTGCCGCTCACGTCGAACACTTTGCCGCCTGCCGGCGCACTGCCCTTCGCGCCCACACTCTTGATGCGGTTGCTTTCGACGACGATATCGGCGTTCTTCAGAACTTCATCGCCCTTCATCGTCACAACTGTCGCGCCGCGCAGGACGATCGTGCCCTTCGGAGTTTTTCGCGGGACTTCCAGATCGACGGCGATTTCCTGAACGTCCTTTTCCTGCTCTTTCAGTTTCTTCTCTTCTTTTTGTTCGTCCTTCTTTTGATCTTTCTTTTCGTCTTTTTTCGCGTCAGCGGTTTGTGACGCAGCGTCTTTCTTATCCGCCTCTTTCTTATCGGAGTCCTTGGCGTCCGCGTCCTTTTTCTCGCCCTCTTTCTTTTCGTCCTTCGGCGGTTCGAAGGAAATGGCACTCAGCGGCTCGCGGAAAAGACTCGCGCCTACAGCCCACGTGATCGTTTTTCCGTCATCCGCCCAAGCGAAATAGTCCGCTCCTATGTCGGTCAGCCGCTTTGTCGGAACTGCGGGAGTGGCCACGTTCACGGTTGGCGGTTCCCCGCCCACCACCGGCATGGCGATGACATAGAGTTGATTCATCACATGCGCGAGCACCCATTGGCCATCAGGGCTTGGCACGATGTCGTCGGCGGGGACCGGTTCCTCCGCGAAGTACAGCCCTTGTCCTTTCACCACGAGATGAGTGCGGCGGTCCGTGCCGTCGTAGCGCAGCGAGACCAGACCCTGCGGGGTGTAAACATAGATGCGATCTTTGTCGTTGGTGAAATGCGGCCCGCCCGCTCCGCGCGCAGGCAAAATCAAATTGGCGTCGCCGCCGTCCGCGGGAATCCAGATAAGATCGGCGTTGGCGGTCTGCCCGCCGTCGAACGTGCTGTTTTCGCGGTCATACGCGTTGCCGCGCAGCAGGACAATTTTCGTGCCGTCAGGCGACCAGGCCGGATTGCTGTACACAGCCAGCGACTTCGATAATTGTACGGGCGTCCCACCGGCCGCTGGAATTTTCCAGAGTTGTCCGCCCTCGCTGGACCAAGTCACGTAAGCGATGAACTTCCCATCGGCCGACCAGGCAGGCTGAAACTCGCGCGCGTTCCCCCTGGTAAGCCGCCGGGGCTTGCCAGCGGGCATGTCCATGGCGAAGAGGTGCGCCATGGCGGAGAAGACCAGCTTTTTCCCGTCGGGTGATTCCGCCGGATCCATGATCAGCCGCACTTTCACAGGACCTTGTTCGACGGTCTGCGGAAAGTCCAGCTTGGGCCCCAATTCCTGTGAAACCTGGGCCGTGAAGGGGATTATTCTTTCCGTTCCAGTTGCGAGATCGAGCCGCTTGATTTTGCCATCCTGATTGTAAACGATCTCCTTGCCGCCCGGAAGAAAAGCGTAGCCGGGAAAAACGTCACGAGTGAAGAGCGATTCCTGATCGTCGCGCGTAACCGGATACTTCACCCAGCGGTCCTCCCCGCTTTCGAGGTTGCGCAAACGCAAGCCGGACTCCGTCTCGTAACGCGTGACGTAGAGAACCTGCTTGCCATCCGGCGAAAGCACTGGACGAAATGCGCTCTTGATCTGGTGAATGAGGTCGTCTTCGTCTCCGGTCTTGCGGTCGCGTCTGGCGATGTGCCAAGTGGGAAGCTGCTGGTTGTAATACAGCGAGCCAAGTTTCGCCGCGTAGTAGAGATACTTTCCATCCGGGGAAGCCACCACGCCCATGGCATTGGGACGCTTGTTCCTTTCCAAATTCGGAGTGGGCTTGGATTTCGTGATTTGCACGCCCGTGCCGCCATCCACGTGATACATCCAGATTTCGCTGGAACCGATGCCGAATTGCGCTTTGGAAACGAAAATGTATTTGCCGTCGGGCGACCAGCTCGGGGAAGTGAAGTCATTATTGGGGTCTTTCGACACTTGCTTCACACCAGTTCCATCGGGATGCATGATCCAGATGTTCTCGCTGCCTTCGCGGTCGGAAATGAAAGCAATCCACTGACCATCGGGGGAAAATCTTGGCTGGCTGTCGAACGACATGCCGCCAGCGATGAGCTTAGCCTGGCCGCCTTCGAGGGGGAGCGTATAAATGTCGCCGACTAGTTCGAAGACGATCGTCTTGCCGTCGGGCGAAACGTCGAGTGAGAGCCAAGTGCCCTCATCGGTGGTGAATTCAACCTTCCGGTCAGACTTCAGCGGCAGGCCTTTTTTCTCGTCTTTTTTTTCGTCCTTCTTCTCTTCTTTCCTGTCCTTCTCTTGACCGGCGGCATCCTGCTGTATTGCGCTGGCGTTCAACGCTGTTGCGCCGCAAAAAATGACACCGAAGACCATTGCCAAAACAACGAACCACGCAGTCAGACCGCACAGACTGGGCTGCTTCACATTCATGATCGGTTGCCTCCGTACCGTCTTGCAAAACTTTTGACCTGGGAATCCCAGATCGATGATCCACTGGTTACCGGCCAGCCGATCGACACACCCTTCTGTGCCGTTAGACGCCAATAACATGGAAGCGTCTCGGACGGACAAACTCCCAAGGGGCACTATCAGTCCGATTCCTCTTCGCCGCCGCGTCCACTGCGCGGTTGTGGCGGCGCAGGAACGATATGAGGAATTCCCGCGTCATTCATCTTCTTGTTCAGCGCGGGCAGCTCCTCCTCTGCGATTTTCTTGACTTGCGTCGAAGCATCGTTGACGAGGGGGATCAGCTCCGCGAGCTTTTCCTTCTGATGGGCACTCGGCGCGGCAGTAAATCCATCGAGGTCATCCAGAAGGTTCTGCACTTGATTCGGGAGTGGGTCGGGCTTCCATTGGAATGGAGGCCCCGCATTCCCCAGCCCTTCCCGTTCACGAATGAATTTCTCTGCAACAGCGTCGACTTTTTTCTGCAGCTCATCGGCGGCTTTAACGATATCGTCGGGGATCTTCGTCGTATTGGGCTTTCCTGCATCTTTCTTCCACTGCTCGCGCGCAGCCTTCAAAGCAGTCTGGATGCCTTCGATGGTTTTGCGGTCTTTATCCGTGGTCTTGGCCATGGGATAGAGTTGATCGATCAGTTCCCGGCGCGCGGAACGATCCGCGGCTGAAATGACGATTCGAGTGTCTTCCTCGACTATGACTTTTTGCGAGGCTTCCTTGTCTCCCGCCTTGACCTTGATGGTGTATACGCCAGGTTCGACGAACGGGCCGCGCGGACCGAATCCATAGCCCGCGGCGATAGCTTCCAATTGTTCGGGGGTCGGCTCCGCCGGGGCATTCGAACGCAGATCCCAGTTTGTACGGTTGACGCCCGCCGCACCCGGCCCGTCCGTCTCTCGAATCACTTTTCCGTCTTTATCGAGCACGGTGATTTTAACTTTGCCTTCCTTCTTTTCGGCTGCATCGCCCTTGGCACCGGTCTTGGGCTTCTCTTCGGCCGCGTCTTTGTCTTTCTTTGGAGCCTCCGCCGGCACCGCTTCCTTGACGTAGTAGCTCAAAATCGCACCGTACGGAGGATTTTTTGCGGTGAACATTTTTTGACCGGCGCTCCAACGGCGGTTGCGCAGGTGCCAGGTTATCGCCGGACGCGGCGGGAAGAATGTCAGCGGTGATGCCGCCACGTTCGCATCCATCTTTTCGATCGGCGCCAAATCGTCAAGAATCCAAATCGACCGCCCGTGCGTTGCCAGCACCAGGTCGTTATCGCGCGCCTGGATTTCGATGTCGTCTACAGGAACTGTTGGAAAATTGCTTTTTAGCGACGTCCAGTTTGCTCCGCGATCCCAGGATACCCACAGCCCGAACTCGGTTCCCGCAAACAAGAGGTTGGTGTTCCGCGGATGCTCGCGCACCACGTGAACGCTTCCGGCCGAATCTGGAATGCCATTGCGGATGGCTTTCCAGTTCTCGCCATAGTCGTTCGTCGCAAAAATATAGACGTTGTTATCGCCGCCCCGATGGCCGTCGAACGCGAGAAACGCGGCGCTGTCGCCGGTCTTCGACGCAACCACACGGCTCACGTAGGTTCCCTTCGGCACTCCAGGTGCCTTCGATGCGACGTTTTTCCAAGTCTTGCCTCCGTCGCGAGTTACTTGTACATTGCCGTCATCGGTGCCTACCCACAGCACGTTGGGCGTAAGCGGCGACTCACTCAGCGTTGTGATGGTGGGATATTCCTGCACGCCGTCGTGGCGCGAGAGGGTGTTCTTGTCTGGTGTCTTCCCGAAAATTTGCAGCTTGTTGCGGTCGACGCCAGTCGTCAAGTCACCCCCCAGGCGAGTCCAGTTATCCCCGCGGTCCGTCGACTTGAAGAGATAATTTCCGCCGTAGTAGACCGTAGTGTGCTCGTGAACAGAAACGGCTACGGGCGAATTCCACTGGAAGCGAAAGTGCGGCTCTCCGGCTTTGGCCTCCGGCCGGATTGAACGCTGCTGTGCGGTGCGCATGTCGCGGCGGTCGATGTAGCCATCCTGCGATTCCGTATAGACAATCCACGGTTCGACATTATCGATGGCAGCATAAAAGCCGTCGCCGCCGTGAATCACCTGCCAGTCCTCATTGACGATCCCGTCTCGCGTTAGCGTCTGGCTTGGCCCGCACCAACTTCCGTTGTCCTGCAAGCCACCGCAGATGTGGTACGGCTTTTCATTGTCGAGTGCTATTTCATAAAACTGACCGATGGCGATGGTGTTGACAAAGTCCCAGGTCTTCCCGGCATCGTAGCTCCAATGGATGCCGCCGTCGGATCCGGCAAGCATATGATTCGAGTCGCCTGGATCGATCCACATCGCGTGATAATCTCCGTGAATGCCACGGATGCGCTGTGTTGAAAACGTCTTTCCGCCGTCCTCGGAATAGAACATCGGCGCGCCGAGCTCCCAGATGCGAAGATCGTTGTTGGGGTCGATACGAATCTGGCTGTAATACGACGGCCGCGGATTCGTATCGCCCATCTTCTTCCAGGTCTCGCCTTTATCCTCGCTGCGATACGTCCCGCCCTTCTCGTGCTGCACGATGGCGTATACGATGTTGGGGTCCTTGCGATAAATATCCAGGCCGATGCGGCCGGTGTCTCCGCCGTTTTCGTAGGGCAGTCCCTTGGTCAATTTTTTCCAATTTGCGCCGCCATCCGTCGTTTTGTAGATCGCGCTATCCGGACCACCACCATTGAAACCGAAGGGCGTCCGTCGCCGCTCGTACGCCGCGGCATATAAAGTGTCCGGACTCTCCGGGTCCATGGCGACGTCGCTTACACCGGTGTCGTCGTTGATCTTCAGCACTTGCGACCAGGTCTTGCCCCCATCCGCCGTCTTGTACACTCCGCGTTCGGGATTCGCGCCCCACAAATGCCCCAGCGCGGCCACGTACACAACATCAGGATTTTTCGGATGGATCACAATACGCCCGATGTGCCGCGTGGCCTCGAGCCCCATCTTCTTCCAGGTTTTCCCGCCGTCGAGGGACTTGTACGCTCCGTCGCCCCAGGAGGAGCTTTGGCGGTTGTTCGGCTCGCCCGTTCCGACCCACACGATCGAAGGGTCCGACGGCGCAATTGCGATGTCGCCAATTGTCGATACGCCTTCCCTATCGAATATCGGCTCCCATGTCGTGCCGTTATTGGTTGTTTTCCAAACGCCCCCCGAAGCCGTGCCCACATACACAATGTTCGGATTGCTCTCCACCACAGCGAAATCATCGATGCGCCCGCCCATGGTCGCGGGGCCAATCTCCCGGAATTCCAGGCTCTTGAATTTATCGGTGGGATTCGGCTGGTCGGCAGGTGTCACCTGCGCAATCGTCGCCAACGCTCCGAGAGAGGCCGCGCAAACCAGAATCGCTCGAAGAGTACTCCAAACATGCTTCATTTCAACCCCCTGAAGGCAAGGCCCGGCATGTTACTCCGGCTGGACCGTTCCATGCATCAACTGTTTTGAAAAGGGCAAACCAACCCGGCGCAAAGAAAGACGCGCGGCGCCGCTGCTTCGTTTCACGCGAAGGGGTTCATCACTGCTGCCATACTATCTCTGCATGCAACTCATGGACTTCCTTCAAATCCCTACGACTGCATGCTAGGCTATCCAACGGTTTTCACTGACTGCATGTTCCGAGTGAATCGCTATCCTTATGCCCGGTTTCCTGCCGCGCTCCGCGCTCTTCTTTTTCCGGCTGGACTGACCTTCCTACTCATCGCTGCCGCACCACACGTCGCGTCAGCGCAACAAGCTCGCTTGCCTTCCACCAAAGGTGGAATCGCCAATCTGGAGGCGAAAACGCAGGGCCGCAAAGGCGACGTCACGACCGCCGACGGCGACGTGGACATTCACTACGCAGACACTCGTCTTCGCGCCGACCACGTCGAATACAATGGCAAGACCTACGAAGCCACAGCAACCGGGCACGTTCAGCTCGATTACGGCAACGAACATCTCGAAGCCGACGAAGCTCACTACAACGTCAGCACCGGGCACGGCCTGTTTCACAACGTGCGGGGAGACGTCAAGATCGAGCGGCGGCCCAACCCGGTGCTCTTGATTTCGGACAATCCGCTGTACTTCGAGGCACGGGACGTCGAGCGTTTTCCTGGAGACGTATACGTCATTCATCGCGCCTGGATCACCATCTGCGACCCCGCGCACCCCAAGTGGCAGTTCTATGCGCCCAACGCGCGCATTCGTGTCGATAAGACTGTCGCGCTCGTCAACGCCAACTTCCGTCTTTTCCGCGTGCCTCTCATCTGGCTTCCTTACGCTACCGCTCCCGCGGGCCGCAAAGTGCGGGCAACAGGTTTCCTGATTCCCGATATCGGCCAAAGCTCGCGCAAGGGCTTTATTCTTGGTGACGCTTTCTATCTGGCTCCCAATCCGTGGATGGACGCTACGGTGGGCGCGCAATTCATGAGCCGCCGTGGCGTCCTCGAGCGCGGAACATTCCGCGCCAAGCCCTTTGAAAACACGTCGATTGAGTACACCTATTTTGGCGTTGAGGACCGCGGCCTCCCCAACGCGGATGGCACACGCAGTCCGCAGGGCGGCGAGCAGCAGAAGCTGGAAATTCAATCCTTGCTGCCCGGGGGCTGGCGCTTCGTGACGGACTACAATCATCTTTCTTCGCTTACTTTTCGTCTGGCCTTTGCTGACTCTTTCGGCGAAGCCATCAACTCCGAGGTCCGCAGCGCCACTTTCCTATCGAACAATTTTCGCGGCTTCAGCGTGAATTTTGCAGGCCTCAGCGACAAGAGTTTCCTCACTCTGCCGGTCGCCGCAACGTCCACTACACCCGCGGTTCCAGCCACCAGTGTTACCCTGCGCAACTTGCCGGAAGTACGCTTCGGCTCGGTCGAGCAAGCCCCCTTGCGCAGCGTCCCCGTCTACTTCGGCTTCGATGCGTTTGCAGGCGTCGTATTCCGAAGCGATGAAAATGTTCAAACTTCTAATTTCGTCGATCGCTACGAATTGGCGCCCCGTGTTACCGTGCCGCTGCACTTCGGACGATGGCTCGGCGTGACTACTTCCGCTGCATTTCGCACCACGCGCTATGGCGATTCGTTTGATTCCGCCGGCCAGATCAGTCCAATCGCCATTTCCCGCAACACCGGCGAGTTCACGGTCGAACTCCGCCCGCCGACGCTCGAACGATTTTTCGACCGCACTTCCTTGGACAAGGACAAGACCCGGCGGCGGTACAAGCATACCGTTGAACCCGCTGTCACTTATCGGTACGTAACTGGAGTGAATCGCTTCGCGCAGTTTGTGCGTTTCGATTCCGATACGACGCTGACCAACACCAGCGAAGTCGAGTATGGCTTTACGCAGCGGCTTTTTCGGAAGGACGGCGACGGGCAGCCTCAGGAGCTGATTTCTTGGCGCATTGTCCAGAAGCATTACTTTGATCCGACGTTTGGCGGCGCCATCGTCAATGGTCAACGCAACGTCTTTCAGGCGCTCGATTCCATCTCGCCTTTCGCTTTTGCGTTTGGCCCCCGCAACTGGTCGCCGATTGTCAGCGATTTCAAGATCACGCCAGGCGGCCCGTATGACCTGGAACAAATTCTCCAGTACGATCCACAGATCCAGAGACTCGTTACCATCGGCACGCTTCTGAAGGTGAAGCCATATCGGGAATTCTTTGCCACGACCGCTTTCTTCCGTATGGATGACAATCCCATGCTCAGTGATCTTCCTCCTCAGCCTCCTCCGGTGCTGCCAATTTTTCAGCAGCCGCTCTCGAACCAGGTTCGCGGGTTGGTCGGGTACGGCAGCGAATCACGCAGGGGCTTTAATCTCATCACCGGTCTCGGCTACGATTTCGAAAACAAGACGCTGCAAAACCAGATCGTTCAGATGAGTTACAACGGAAGCTGCTGCGGGCTCGCCGTCGAGTATCGGCGCATCAATCTCGGGCAGGTGCGCGCGGAGAATCAGTTCCGCATCGCATTCATTATCGCGAACATCGGCGCTTTCGGGAATTTGCGCCACCAGGAGAAGATTTTTTAGCGAGGGCCTTGTGTCTCCCAGGAAATCCAGTCCGGTATCTTCGGTTGTGATTTAATGTGGTACGCATGGACGACGCCGAGCTTGCCTTCGCATCCATCGAGGAAGTCGGAAAACTTTTCCGCAACCGCAAACTTTCGCCCGTCGAGCTCGCCAAGCTGATGCTCGCCCGCATCGAGCGGCTCAATCCAAAACTGAACGCGTATATCACCGCCACGGCGGAGCGTGCTCTTACGCAGGCCAAAAAAGCTGAATCGGAACTCTTTGCGCCGCGCGGCCGCAAAGGACATCGCGACCGCGGTCCTCTCCACGGCATCCCCATCTCCCTCAAGGACAACATCTACACAGCAGGCATTCGCACCACCGCTGGTTCGAAGATTCTGAAAGATTTCGTACCCCCGAACGACGCCAGCGTCGTCGCCCAGCTCAAAAATGCCGGTGCAGTGCTCCTCGGCAAGACCAACATGCACGAGTTCGCTTACGGCGTGACGTCCAACAATCCTCACTACGGTCCGGTGCGAAATCCCTGGGACCTCTCGCGCATCCCCGGAGGCTCCAGCGGCGGTTCCGCAGCGGCAGTTGCAGCAGGCCTTTGCTATGGCAGCATTGGAACGGACACCGGCGGCTCCATCCGCATTCCTGCATCCCTTTGCGGCATCGTCGGACTGAAGCCGACGTGGGGCCGCATTTCTTGCGAGGGCATTGTCCCGCTGTCTCCTGCTCTGGATTGCGCTGGGCCACTGGCTCGGACCGTCGGTGATGTCGCCACTCTGACGGGAATTCTGTACTCGCGCGTGGGCCGGGAGCCGAACATGGCAAGAGCTTCGACTTTGCTGGCTGACGCAAGAAAGTTTTGCCTAGGAATTCCGCGTCAACTATTCTTCGATGCTCTTTCAAGCGAAGTTCGGAGCGCATTTGACACCGCGATGCGCGAGCTTTGCCGGGCAGGCGTGGCCACGAAGGATATTTCCGTTCCACTGCTCGATGAAACCGAAGATGCGGGAAATAATATTGCCTGGACGGAAGCCGCCCTCTACCACCAGCAACAGGGATATTCCCCGGCACGAGCAGCGGAGTATGGCGAAGACGTGCGTTCGAGGCTAGAGATGGGTGGCAAGGTAGCGGCAGTCGACTACTTGCGAGCGCTGGAGATTCAAACTCAATTCATCCAACAGCTGCATTTGGTGCTGGCGGAAGCGGATGTGGATGCGATGGTCTTTCCCTCAACCGCAATTGAGGCTCCGCGATTCGATCAGGAAACCATCCGCATCGGAACGCACGAATATCCGGCGCGCGCTTTGCTGCTGCGGCACAATCGTCCGGCCAATCTCGCAGGTGTTCCGGCCGTTTCCATCCCCTGCGGATTTACGCGCTCCGGATTGCCCATCGGCTTGCAAATCATGGCCGGTGTTTCGAGCGAACTCGTCCTGCTCCGCATCGCCAAAGTCTTTGAGCGTT
>Ga0066697_10000039_pt1 | contig 26634 bp, 28 predicted proteins | sample GraSoiAngelo_146_FD_66451 | JGI IMG/M metagenome (GOLD analysis project Ga0066697, IMG submission 66451) | Grasslands soil microbial communities from the Angelo Coastal Reserve, California, USA - 14_1009_05_30cm | ecosystem: Environmental > Terrestrial > Soil > Grasslands | place: USA...
ACGGGTTCATTGACAGCTTGTCATGCCTCTTTCTTTCCCCGTATATTCCCCTATGGGATAAGCGTGGAAAATCATGATCCAGAAATCGTGGGCTTGGATTCGGAATCAGGGCTGACAATGGGCGATTTTTTCGTCCTATACAAGAAGTAGGACTCGGTGGAAGAGGGTCTAGTCTAGCCTAGCCTAGCGCTTTCCCAACCGACAGAGTGTCAGGTTGATTTCTATGTCTTGACGCCCTTTTTCATGGGATAGAGGCTGCTGTACGCTTGGCCTTTCAGGGCATTTCCCTCGGACCAGTCCGGCTTCTCCACGCTGTCGAACGTCCCTTCCTCACGTAACCTTCGAGGGAGGACATGGTTTGCAACAACCGCCTCTTTCAACAATGCAAGACGATCTCGCAGAGAGTCAGTATACGAGAAGTCAAGCCTCTGAGAATATTCCTTGAACATCTCAACAACTGTCCTGTGTACTATGACCCTGGAGGAGGTTCCTAGGGTGCTGGTTAACGCCTGCACAACGCCATCGAACCTGTTGGAAATCTCTTCCTTCTTGATTCCACTCCGTCCTAGGAGATCGTATACGGATGCCTGTACTCTGGGTCCCAGCGTTTCCAGTAGGACTTTTCCGAAACAGTACCCGAGAGTCTCATAGAAACTCTCCACTAGAGAAGACCGCAAAAGATCCTCCTCGTCCAACGGCCCCTAGTCGAAGGCAATCGAATACGGATATTGTAACCCGTCATAGCGAAGCGATCAGATAATATGTGTAACGAAGCCGGCCTCCTTCTGAAATCCTTAGGCGCGAACGTCTCGACTGATTGATTCTCTCGAAAATCTGGCTCTCCAGTGCAAGATTGGAAGAATCCTGTCCACGAAGATCGAAACCGGGGTTACAACCAGTTCATGTCTCAGCTATCACGCCAGCAATGTGAAAACATGATGAGCATGGCAATGGGAACGCGCGAGTCCAGTTCAGCTAATGCTCACGGTAATCTCTGGACCGGTCAGAAGTCGGGCGCAAAATCGAATTCTGCAGTGGAGGAAGCGTTCTCGTCTTTGCTCACGGGTATCGTCTGCGATGCTCTTGCTAACGCATTGGGCCGCTATGTCCTTGATATTCTGGCGTCGAACGGGTTGCTTGACGACTCGGACAACCCGAAGGAATTTGACAGGGGATTACAGTCACTATTCGGTAACGGGGCATCTGTTCTCGAAAGGATCGTCGTCAAAGATCTCTACCGAAAACTGAGCATACCCTACAACTCGGACGCACGATTCGACTATGAGAAGTCGCTGGAAACAGCGAAAGAAGTCTGTTTCGTGGAGAGCAGGCCGAAATGAGCGGCGGGGAAATCCTTTCGACACTGCTCGCGTCAGAGGTCAGAGGAGACCTCCTCATCCTCTTCCACAAGAACCCGGGACTTATTGACACAGTCGACGGAATAGCACGTAGAATCGGGAGAACAACCATCACGGTCATCTCCGACCTCAGAGAACTCCTGCAATTGGGGCTTCTAAAGCAAAAGAGGATTGGAGCCTCTGAAGTCGTGTTCCTGGACCGCGCAAGGGACCGTGAAATCCTAGAGTCGGTGGCGAACCACCTCAAGACAGTCCAGATAGGTGTAGCGAAATGAGCACACCACGACCCAAGACCGGATCCTCGGAGTTCGACCAATTGTTTTCCAGTAGAATAGCGGAAGGTGGTCGGGTAAAGACTGGAATTGTCGAGCTTGACGAGATGCTCAGAGGAGGGTTCATGCCGGGTGACGCTGTCATGCTCGCGGGAAGCGCAGGCACGGGAAAGACAACCCTGGCTCTGCAATACCTTGTCAACGGAGTGAAGCGTGGAGAGCCTGGGATCTATGTAACCTTCGAAGAGCTCCCTGACCAGATCTATAGGGATGCGAAGAACTTCGGGTGGGACCTCCGTAAAATGGAAGAGGAGGACAAGTTCCGCGTAATCTGCACATCCCCAAGTCTCGTGTTAGAGTCCGGAGACGGTAGTTTGCTGGACGATGTCCTTCGGGATATTCAGCCTCGACGGCTCGTCATCGACTCGCTCAGTCATCTAGAGATGTTTGTGAAGAGAGATGACATGAGAATGGAAGCCTACCGGATCGTCAGGTATCTCAAGACCCATGGAGTCAGTTCCATTTTGCTGTGGGAGTCACCTCAGATAAGCGGAGGAGCCTTCAGCGTAACCGATGTAGGGCTCAGCTTCCTAGTCGATTGTATCCTCGCACTCAAACCCGTAGAGATCGAGTCATCGCTACGCAAAGCCCTTGTGATTCTGAAAATGCGGGGAAGCGATCATGACAAGAGGTTTAGAGAATACGAAATAACACCGGCAGGCATCAAGATAGAGTCAGCCTTCTCAAACTACGAAGGAATCATCAGCGGTTCGCCGAGAAAGGTCGCATCAGAGAAGTTCATGGAACTGTTCCGCGGAGCCTCAGAGAAACAGAAGAAGGCGTAGATTGAATGCTTGATCCTATTGTAATTCCGACTCTTTATTTCATCAGCGTCGTCGAACTCATACTGCAGGCGGGTGTGTTCTTCTACGCCTACCGAGTGACAAAACTAACAGGGTCATTCCGGGCCTGGACTCTCATCATAGCCGCGTTCGCTCTACTAACCGTCAGAAACGTAGTGTCTCTCCTTTTCGAGCTCATGCTCCCTACTGATCAGATTTCCACCCTCATAGAATCGGTCGGAGTCACGACGACAATCCTCAGTTCAGCCGTGAACCTTGTAGCGGGAGTAGCACTGTTCCTTGGAATGTTCGGTCTTGTCAAACGATTCCAAAACCAACCTAAAACTCCTTAGAAGGACCGCTCCTCCCGAGGCCGAAGCGGCCCTCCGATTCGTGGAACTTTTCAAGAAAGCCGCGAAGGCACGCAATCCATCAACTCATATTGAAGAAAAGCTGGCGAGCGAAGATAGTCCCTGAAGATTGTCAATACGCTCGGTGATGCTCGGAAGACTCGCAAGGCGACGACCGCCTCTCCCGCTTTTCAATCTGTCAATGTCGTCAAGACCCATCATGTCGATCTTCTTCATAACCTGTAGCAGCGCGTCCTTTCCTATTACAGAAGATGTCTGAGAATCGGCTTCTAGTCTTGCTCTCTTCAGGTCGGCATTATAGCGCCTACCCCCGAGAATTGCCAGCGGGAAGAGGAGTACAGGGTAGAGGAAGATAATCCATGACATTTGCAAGAGGATGGCAGCGGTTATCGTCCCTCCTAGAGAGACTATCAGCGGTAGCCCGGTTAGCAGGAACGTGGTGCCCCTCATTGACCGTCTTATCTTCTTCTCGAACACGAGCGAGGAAGCGATTATGGGCCGCCATTCTTCGACGGTCAGTTTCCCCATCATACGTGCCGGCAGTATCATTGAATGACGAAGAAACATGCACCAATCGGAAGGTACGGAGCGAGTGCTGCGGCCGGCTGGTATCCATTCCATCCATCGAATATCCCTGAGGTTGAGCCCTGGAAGATCGAGCTGCTGGCCGAGACTACTAGCCACCTCTAGGAGTCTAGCATCATCCGGACTTGACGGTAGGGGTCTTCGAAACCGGCTCAAGGCTCTGACACCTGCCTTTGACTAGACGAGCTTTAAAGGTCGATCTGAAAACCGGCAGAAATCATGAAGTATTATGACGAAGAGAAGATGGTCGATATTCAGAAGACGTTCGATGCGGAGGTTCTGACATGGAAAGGAGTGACCTCCAAACCAATGATGGGTTGTCTCTGCTACTTCTACAATCGAAAATTTATCGGTTTCCTCGTAACAAACGGCGTCGTTCTGATGAAGCTCTCGGAAAAAGACCAGAAAGAAGTCAAGGCGAAATTCGGCGGGAAGCCATTCGAAATGACCGGTCAAACAGGCAGGCTCTGGGTAACGCCGTTGAAGGGTCCTAGAGATGTAAGATCCGTTATGCCCTTCGTTAGGAAGAGATACGAAGCGGCCCTCACGACCCCTGAAAAGACCTAGTTCCTGATCCAGGAGACAACCAGGTGATGATGGGATTATGGTTGTGCGCTACCTAACGGGGACAACAAGAATTGCGGTCAATTGCGTACTCACCTGAAATGTGTAAATCCATAATACTTGTTGGGCAGGTGGCAAGTCATGCGCCGTAGCAAGGCTGAGTTACGCTTGCACCAGGTGCTGTTGCAAGTGAAGGATGTACAACGATCTAGGGACTTCTACACCAGGAAAGTGGGCTTCCATCTACTGTACGACTTTTCTCCCGAATACGTTGCCGTTTATCACCCCGAACAGGCTTCAGATAGGCTTACACCCGTTTCCAAGGGGGAGTCGTCGACCTGGGATTGGGGAACGAACTGCCGGGATAGAGTTTGAAGTCGATAACGTTGACTTCTGGTACCGAACCCTAAGAAAGCGAGGAGTAAAGTTCAGCGAAAAACCGAAGGATTCCTGGGGAGAACGGGAAGCGCGTTTCACAGACCCCGATGGCTACCGCCTAGCGATATCGAGCCCAGCCAAGAAATCCTCAAAATGAAATCAGTTCGGCCACGACACAGCAATGCGCTGAAGATAATTCGGCTAGATTAGCCTGGTCTCGCCCAGACCCTGAGAAAGTGCTTCTTTCCGAAGAGGGTGGCAAGAGCGAGAGCAAAGGCCCAAGAGACACCTCCAGCAATTTCTACTATTGTGATCAGAGGCCGATCTAGATAGAGAACTCCAGCCATACCGAGAAGGATCGACAACAGGGTTAGAATATCCGCTCGGTCCAATATCCTGAACTCGCGTGTCCCGTCCCGGAAAGCTGCGTTAATGGTTCCCCCGAAAATGGCCGAACCAAACAATGCCAGTAAGAAAATTGAGAGCAGATCGTTGTAAGGGACTCTCAACAGCAAGAGGCCTGCCTCATCAATACAAAGCCCTGCTCCTATTCCAAACATCAAGGCCGCGTCCCATCTTACCCTCTGCCTCTTGGTAACCGCCAGAAAACTAGTGGCGAGCAAGAGCATTGCCAGACCATAGTAGAAGTGGTGTAGTTGAAACACGTCAGACGAGCGAATTGGACAAGAAAGGCCACATCTGAGATAAGATTCAAGGGAAACATACTCCCAGACACGAGCCACTAGGAGCGCGCTACAGAAACCTGTGGTGGCGAAGCAGAAACCAACAGGCCCGCCAAGGCCCAGAGAGGCCAAGTGACTAACCGAAATGAACTCCGTTCGGCTGCAATTTAGCTTATCTGAATTTCTAGGTGAGTGGCTAAAACTGGAGCGATCTGGGTCTTCTTACTTGGTCGTCTGATGTCTGATCTGGGCTAGCTCTTTCTCGACTGCGACGATTCTTTTGGGACAGCTGGGACAGAAAGAGGGAAGCATTGCGTAGATGTTGGCGTTCAGTTGGAGAAAGGGTTGAATCATTTGATTCACAGCTGCGGCCCCGGGATCTGTTGGATAGACTTTCGAACGCTGCTCCATGTCCTTCATGTTCTCACCCATAACAGTCAGAACGGGGCATTCGCCGAGACCATAGACGCAAGAGTTGTCGGACTTCTCCAAAGCCGATCATGGCAATCTCGAAATAGCTTGATTAATACTTGTGCCCACGCGAACAATTGGACAGGTCAGCATGAGAGCTTCCGGAAGAGTGGTGATAATCGACGCCAGTTCTTCAGGAGCTTCTGGAGACAAATTCCTAGGCGCTCTTATCGATCTTGGTGGGAGCCCGAAGAGTCTGGATAAAGTCGCCAGGGCAGTGGAAGAGAATCTTACGGGCGCGAGTCATGTTCATGTCAAGACGAGCATGGTCGAGCGAGGAGAAATCAGGGGACAGCTGGTCGAAGTAAGATCTGAGGAGAAGGTTTCGAAGAGAAAGGCCAGCGATCTTCAATCATCTGCTCTAAGGTGCGGGAAAGCATTGGGTCTCTCTGATTGGGGAACGTCTTTTGTCAAATCCGTCTTGGATACTCTATCCTCAGCTGAGTCCCGGGTCCACGGCCACTCCGCGAAAGAGGTAGAGCTTCATGAGCTCGGGTCTGCAGACACTCTCGTGGACATTCTCGGCGTTGCATACCTCGCAGATGAACTCGAACTATCTGGAGCTAGATGGTGGTGCGGACCGATTGGCGTCGGAACCGGAGTAACGGAGTTCTCTGGGCGAGCCTATCCGAATCCAGCGCCCGCTGTCGCCGAGATCCTAAGATCCCACAAGTTTCCAATGAAAACAAGCAATATCCAATTCGAACTGACGACACCTACAGGCGGTGCAATCGCAGTAAGTCTGGCAGGCAGTGAAACAGGGGAGGTTCCGATAATTACGCCTCACAAGATCGGATACGGCGCAGGATCGAAGGATCTTGACCAGGTGGCTAATGTTCTCCGTCTCACCGTGGGCGAGCTCTTTGAGACTGAACATTCACACGATGAAGTAGTCGTCCTGGAGACAAACCTGGACGACGTTTCCGGCGAAGTTATTGGACGGGCAGTTGAGAGACTGATGGAAGCAGGAGCCCGAGACGTATCAATCACTCCGTTGTTCATGAAGAAGAACCGGCCCGGCCAACTGATCTCTGTCATAACAGACAAGGCAAAGAGCGAACGACTAGCTGAGTTGCTGATGGAAGAAACCGGGACTCTTGGAGTACGAGAAATGCCGGTTTCTAGACACATCAGCAGAAGGTCCAGTGGCACCTTGGAGCTGGAAGTCGTAGGAAGGAAGTTTCAGGTCAAAGTAAAGAGGGCGCTTACAACGACGGGTCATGCGCAAGGAGGCAAAGTGGAGTACGAAGACCTTCGAAGAATATCCAATGAAACTGGACTAAGTTTGAGAGAGCTGCAACAGATCGTTAAGACCCGAGTTATTGCGCGCGACAGCTAGACACATGTGATAGAGAGAAATGCAGATTCGCAAGAACAGATTCGACACGAGAATGATTACACTTACCGCGTCTCTTACTGCACTCTATGTGATTCCACGAACTATCATTCTTGATCGACTTATCGGGATAAACGGTGCTATTACGTTCAGTGGGATCATAACGCCGGTTCTGGGCGTCTTCCTCGCTCCATCCTACGGCATATTCGCCGTGTTTCTGGGGACAATGATTGCCGCCTTCATTCCAGGTTCAGCCGGGACCCTGAAATTCGGTGGACTCGATTTTCTCGGTGGAGCGCTGAACGTGGCGCTCATCAGCTTTCTCGTGCGCGGTAGACGGACGGAAGCGACCTTCATGTACCTAGCTTCTTTGGGTCTCTTCGTTATCAATCCAAACACCGAGATTTTCGTTGGCAGTAACTTTCCGAGTCTGCCGATTCCTTTCCAGTGGTTTAGTCTCCCCAGTCCGCCTATTCCATATCTCTGGCTCCACCTCGTCGCGCTCGCGTTGTTGGTGTCTCCTTTAACGCGGAACCTAGGGGACCGGTTCAGTTTTGGATCGCGTAGAGACTTGGCCAAAGCGGTGCTGGTAGTTGCGTTCATCGGGACGATGATCGAACACGTCACCGGAGGGCTTCTCTTCGCCAGTCTCTTTGGAAGCGTCGCTTTGCGTTCTTGGCCGTTCATCTTCCTCGTCTATCCAATCGAACGAGCGGTCCTCGTGTTGGGAGCCGTAGTAGTTTGCACGCCGTTGTTGCTTGCGAGCCGAGATCTGATCGCGAGATTTCGCTCGCAGGAGGCTTCGCAAGTCACGCGCAATTAGCCAATTAGGACGCCAAGACTTCTCGCTTGGGTTCCCGTCTACCTGTTCTTCTATGAGTTCCCGTGGGAGATGCTCTAGCTGTTTTTCGGGAGTTGGCCCTCTGCGATCGCATAGCTTCCTGCTTGACTAGCTCAGAGAACCTGTCCGCTCCCGTTGCGATGGAAGCCAGGGCGAGACTTGTGGTTTTGGCGGCGACGGTTCCGAATGCTGCTGCCAGTTTTAGTCCTGAGGCGAATGCGGCGAGAGCGAGGTCTTCAGCTGCCTTGATGGAGTCTTTGGACGGCGAGATTTCATGGTTGCCCTGAGAATCGCTATTTGATCTTACACGTGTTCTTGGTGCGACCTTGCGAGACTTTCTCGGGGCCAAAAGATGGTCGCAAGGTTATTTGATTTCTATTCTTATTTAAGATGCCGGGGAGACTATTCTGGTTTCGGCTTGTCCTCCTTCTTCTTTCCCGAGAACAAGTGGGATAGTCGGCAAGCCTTCGGATGGACTTGTCGGTTGTGTTCGTCCCGCTCCTGAGCGGAGTTGAAGGTCTCGCCACACAGACGGCACTTGAATTTCTTCTCTGTCAAGACACTTCCTCGCGTGTATCCTCTCCGATTCCTAAGAGCTCTGAGTTCCCGTTCTATATGGAGATCGGATTCGGCGCGATAACTGTGGATAGACGGAGTTAGAAGACGAGTACCGTCTATCCGAGTCGTGGGTTGCAGATCAGAAATGAATTCCCCGAACGGCTACTGCGGGCTGTGTAAAAAATGGCCTCAGATACCAAAAATAGGCAGACGTGGGATGAACAAGAAGATTCCGCAAGAAACATTACCCGGCCAAACCAGCTAAAACTGTCAAGAGTCTTCCGGTTCGACGACCCGCAAACAGGAGCTCCACAAATCTCAGACTTTCCAGATTCTAATCCTACAGGGGATACTCCTCTGGAAATCCGGATGAAGCACTTCACGGAGATCGAGAACTTCACTTTTCTCGCGCATGTTCTCGGACACGAGCTTGGGGGAACGACTCCCAGGCCGATTCGGACAGTAACGGATCTGCAAGTTCCCGATGAGGAGTTTCAAAGCTTCGTCAACCAAGCCAAAACAGTCAATGTGACAGACGAGGAACTTGCAGACTCAGTGCTCGACGTAGGAATTAACTGGGAGCACTTTGTTGCTTCAACAGATAACGAGCTTCTCCCTGATCATCCACTGAAGATATCCGATGTTCTAATGCAGGAGAAGATTGACTCCCTCGACGTCATCACAGAAGCACTTGTCAGGGAGATCAATCTACGCAGCATCGAGAAGCAAACGGGAACGAAGACCAGGAAGAGCCACGAATAACACGGGATTCCAGGCAAAATAGTCTGGATCCTTATCCTCTTCATTCTTTGTCCGGAAACGCCATTATCCGCTAACACGGGTCTTATCGTGTGAAGCGGGCAGAAGGCAGAGAAGGGGACCTGCTACTGAGGGCGGAAGGTTGGGATGGAGCGGGACTGCGCTGACGTGGTATGTGTTTTACGGTTCCGAGTGGAGTCTCGCGTGGCCTCGGCTGGACTCGTATTTTGGATTAAAACTAAATAGTCGAGCGCTTAGTCGAGAAAGATAAACACGGGGATTGATGGATAAGCATTGGCTATACCGAAACCTGCATCATCTGTTGAATCGGAAATCTTTGACCTGTTCAAGGAGTTCGATCCGTCTGGAGCCTACATCAACGGGCTCAACGAGTATGTCGGCAAAATATTCATTCCTTCGAAGAGGAATCTCGAGAAGTTTTCGCGACGTGTTGACGAGCTTCGGCTGAAGGCTGAGAACAAGTCCCAGCTCAAGTTCCTGGAGTCGGCCGCCGCATGGGCGGGTCTTGTCGAGCCTCATATGGTCCCCGAGTCAGTGTTGAACGCGTATTTTGGCTACATGATCAAAGAAGGCATCATCGACAGCCACATGAAGGCGCTGACCAGGAACGGGATCAAGGCTCTAGAGACAGCAACGGTTGAGTCGGCGGGTAGAAACTGGCCTACAGGACTTCGTTTGCTCACGTTGATACGTTGCGATGGTCTCCAGGAGATAATTAGAACTATCAAGAAAGAAACTTCGGATAAGCAGTTGAAGGAGGGGCTGGATGATCTTTCTCAGGTGACTAGGAAGTATGCTTCGATTTTCCGGGTGAAGGGTTTCAAGAACCAGGGTTTTGACGAGGTCTACAAGATCATCAAAAGAGAGGGCGCGGATCTCGGCCGGAAAGAGATCTATGCTCAAGCCTTGCAACGTCTCTGGGACTATTCAGAGACGCCTGGCGAGCTTGAAGAGAAGGGTCTCAAGTATCTAGATCGAGAACTCCCGAAGTTCCAGCGGATGACGGCTCGGCTGGCGAAGAAGTACGGTGTTTCTGCGAATGCGGAGAAAGTGTCCCAGGCGATCAAGGCCAAGAGAGCGGTCAAGGTAAACGAGATCATACCGTACCTCGCACAACTTCGAAAAATAGTCGTGAAGGTTGCGAACAAGAGTATTGTCAAAGTGAATCCGCACTATGATGCGAAGGTGATCGAGACACCATCGTATCTGACAGCAATATTTCCGAGCGGCGGCGCGTTCTTCTTTGATACTCTGACGAACAAGCCGCAGCAGTTGTTCATCTGTACGACGGACCCGCGTCGCGATCCGAGCACGGCGCCAGGCGAGCTACTCAATCTACTGGTTCATGAGGAGTATGGGCACTGTGTTCACGCGTCCAACTCATCATTTGCGTATGGAGCGAAGCCGTCGCTGGTGGACATGATGTGGTCGCCGCTCGGAGGGGCCATTTCTGAGGGTATATCGTTCCAGCGAGAGATTGAGTTTCAGGATGTGATGGACAAGATGAAGACGAGAAAGGGTCTCAGTTCTGACGAGAAGGCCTTGGTGAACTTCTACGAGAAGCACGGTGGATTCGATGCTATTGCGGAGGAGTACGAGTTCTACACGTGGATGTGGCGTATTGTACGGTTTCTCCGGATCATCGGTGATTCGAGGATTAACTCTGGGAAACAGGATCTTGTGGATTTCATAGAATGGGCGAGTAAGAAGACAGGCTTGTCAAAGAGCATGGTCTACCACCAGCTCTTCCCAGCGCACCAGGGAAACGGTCCAGGATACGCGTCCACATACGCCATAGTAGGGGAGAGCATACGAGAGATACAGAATAAGGCTGTGAGGAACGGGAAGAAGCTGCTGGATTTCAACACTTACGCGTGCAGCATGGGCTTTCCAGCACGGACAATCTTTGAGGATAAACTCCGCGCCTTCGCCACAAAATAAAACAAACAGGGCACTGGTGCCACGAGAGTCAGCTTACTTTCGGTGACCAGTCCGAACTCTCTACTCTTGCCTCGCGAGGTGCGCTGTGCAATACCCCCTTCCCTCTTCGCGGAGCTAACTTGTTGTCAGGCACCGATTGCCGGCGATTCTGCCGATTCAGGGCGCAATCCAGGCATAACTGAAAAGGCGAAAAGACGGGAAAGCTAGGACCCATCACGAACGAATCCAAGGGCAAAATAGGGACCATCTTCCAGATGCATGATCAGGGCTGATAATGGGTGATTTCATGCAAAGGCGATTTGGGCGGCCACGAAGGGCGGGAGGCGGGAAAATCCGCCCCCGGGGGGTCAGAGATTAGTTAGCAGAAAAGAATAGTTAGCGAAAGGAAAAGTTACAGAAATGAAATGCTATCTCAATTTTTGGTACCCTGTGCTGTAGGCCCACTTTTCCGATTGAGCAGTAACTTTCGGGTCATTAGTGCGCAAGCGTAGATACAATTGATAAAGCTCGCACGCACATGCGCTAATCCAATTTCTGACTTAAGCCATGCCAAAAGATCGGCATGTTTTGCCAAGATCTTTCCCTGCTTCGCCGAGCCTTTTTGATGGCTAATTTCCAAAAGCCCTCTGGGGCGTCTTTCCCCTCTTAGCCTGGATGTTGTAGCAATCTGCCAAGTCAATTGGCTAATTCAAACTTGGGTTCTTGACAGAAACCGATCGATGCACGTTCAAGAGCGGGCTCTTGAGCACATCCATCCAATTTCGAATGCTTGCTTTCTTTCCCAAGTGTACCTTAGTACATCAAAATATATCTGAATATTCTCAAGATTAAATACTCGGCAGATCGCCTGACAAACTGTCTTGAACGACACATGCGTTAACTCAACGCGGGTAGAATTACTAATTCTCTCCTTTATCGCGGATGGCACATCATGAACAATCGCATTCACATAGGAAAGGCTGCGATCCTTCTGGCTGGTTTATTCCTCTCGGTTCTAGGCACAGCAATGGTTGGTGGGGGCATAAGACCCGTGTCTGCTTCACCTTCCAGCGGAACCTACTTCGATCATGTCGTGATCATTATGATGGAGGACCATGGCATCAACAACATCTGCGCTCGGAGTCCACCGCCATGCTTGAGCACAAACGGAGACCCCTACGCTGCCGGCCTCGCCAACAGCTACGGGATAGGTTCCCAGTATCTCGGAGTTTCCCACTTCAGCCAGGCTGACTACATAGCCACTCTCGGAGGAGACATCAACGGCTGTGTCGCCTACCCCTGCCAAGCATCAGCAAACGCGAACTTGGTGGACCGGTTTGAAGCCGCAGGATTAACCTGGAAAGGCTACATGGAGAACCAGGCACCTTCAAGCGGTTGCGACACTGGCTACAATGAGCCATATACTCCAGAACACAACCCCTTCGTCTTCTTCACCGACATCACAAGTAATCCGGCCCGATGTTCTAATCTCGTCATGGCAAACCCGACAACTTGCTCTGTCACAGATTGTGTATTGATTAACGACTTGAATTCGGCGGCGGCGCCGAATTTCATGTGGCTCACCCCGAATAATTGCAACAACATGCACGGCGTCACCGGCATCTGTGCCACCTCGATCCCGTTAGGAGACAACTATCTCAGCGGTCTCGTGCCGAATATTCTCAACAGCCGGACCTTCACAACACAACGCTCTGCACTGTTCCTCGTCTTCGACGAGGGCAATGGGTACTGCCCCCTCAATGGTAGTTCTGAGGACTGCGTCTATGCAGTTTGGGCAGGACCAGGGACAAAGACTAGTTTTGTCACGAGTAACCTCTACAACCACTACTCGTTCACAAAGACTGTAGAAGTCAACTGGAACCTCGCTAGCTTGGCAACTAACGACGCCTCAGCTACTCCTATGGCCGAATTCTTCACCACCAATCCACTCTCCACCAGCTTTGCATTCAGTCCGTCTTCCCCCGTTCCCGGCCAGAGTGTAACTTTCACTGGCACGGCGTCGGGAGGCTCTTCTCCCTACATGTTCAACTGGACTTTCGGAGACGGAAGCTCGGCAACAGGAAACCCGGTGACTCATGTCTATTCGGCAGGCGGATCCTATGCCGTTACCCTGACGACAAGTGATTCTGCGGGTCACACCGCTTCTGTCTCGAACAGTATCACGGTGTCGACGTTCGACTTCAAACTCGTTGCTAAGCCGTACCTTCTGACGGTTCAGCGGGGCCAGAACAGCCAGTCCGCGATTGCTGTCACAGGCCTTGGAGGATTCAAGGGAACAGTCGCTCTAACGGCCTTTGTCTCTCCCCAAGGATTGGCTGTCTCGATGCAAAACCCGTCCGTGACGTTGAACGTCGGCCAAACGGTCAACGACAATCTAAAAATCGTTGCGAGCAAGACGGTGCCAACCGGGATCTACATTGCGACCGTGACAGGGACCAGCGGGTCTCTGGTCCACGCGTTGAATGTGACAGTGCGAGTGCCGGACTTTAACATGACGGCCAACCCTGTTACCTTGAATATCTCCCCAGGATCCTCGGGGACCTCCCAGATCCTGTTCCAGAGCCTCTACACATTCCAAGGAGGAATATCCACCACGGTATCCGTGAGCCCTGCTGGACCTAAAGCGACTCTGAACCCGAACAATCCAAGTCTCACCGTAAACGGGACGAAGAGTTCAGTTCTCTCCGTTCAGGTACCGTCTAACCAGGCCTCAGGCGTTTACAACGTGACGATCAAGGCGACCAGTGGCTCGCTACTGCACTTGGTCGTTGTCCAGGTTCACGTGGGCCAGCACACGACTGCAACCGTTGTTAATTGCTCTCCTTCCTCTGTGATCGTGAACCAGGCTTCCACTTGCACCGCGACGGTGAGTGACACATCGACGATCTCCCCAACCACCCCGACGGGTACTGTCACATTTGCCGAGACTGGTCCTGCCGGCTCTTTCAGCTCGACTACATGCACTCTAGTGTCTGGTAGTTGCTCGGTTATTTTCACTCCTACTGCAGCAGGTTCCGCCCTGATCACCGGTGCGTACGGCGGTGACTCTGCTCATGCTGCTAGCACGAGTCCAGCGTTCAGCGTAACTGTGACCACTGTGCCACTTCATAACACAACAACGGCAGTTACCTGCGCCAGCCCAGTTCTGGTCAACCAGGGATCATTGTGCACGGCGACGGTGACAGACACTAACGCCAGCTCAACTACTCCAACGGGAATAGTCAGGTTCACTGAGACAGGTCCTGCTGGTTCGTTCAGCTCGACCTCTTGCTCTCTATCATCAGGTAGCTGCTCGGTCACGTTTACTCCGGCTGCAAGTGGCAATGCGTTAGTTACTGGCACGTATGGTGGCGACTCGTCGCATGGCGGGAGCACTAGCGCGGCCGCAAGTATCACGGTAGACCCACGGACGACTTCTACAGCTTTGGTCTGTTCGAGTCCAGTTTTTGTAAACCAGGCTTCATCTTGTACTGTGACAGTCTCTGACACGTCACCGGGAACAACGATCACTCCGTCGGGTAGCATCAATTTCACAGAGACCGGAGCTCCGGGATCTTTCAGCTCCGCGACCTGCGCTCTAGTTTCGGGCAGTTGTTCTGTTACCTTCACCGCAACAGCATCAGGCACTGCTACAATCGCAGGCGGATACGGCGGCGACACTGCTCACAGTGCGAGCACCAGCGCCGGAGCGAACGTGATGATCAATCAGCGTACTACTTCAAGCGTGGTCGTATGCACTAGCCCGGTTGTTGTAAACCAGACCTCCAATTGTTCGGCTACGATCACCGACTCCTCAAGTGGAGGCAGTGTTACTCCTAGCGGTTCTGTCAGTTTCGCTTCGAACTCGACAGGCGTATTCTCCCAGCCCAGCTGCTCACTGACAGCTTCAGGGACCGTTGGTGTTGCGAGTTGCTCGGTCAGCTACACGCCTAGTATAACCGGGTTCCACACGATAACCTCTAGCTATGCAGGAGATTCGTCGCACCTTGGCAGTAGCGGTAGCGAAACTGTAACGGTTGTCGGTGCGTCTCCGCAATCGGCCTATGCTCTTGTCGTCACCAACGACGGAAAGGTTTCCAGGCTTTACCCGAATGGCACGCTGACGCTGATTGGCCAGCCGGTAACGACTGCCTTGCGGTCGGTTGCTTGGAAGCCTGACGGGTCCTACGCGCTGATATCGGGAGACTTTGCGGTTCTTCTGAAGTACGATGGAACATCGCTTACGACTGTGTCAACCGGTATCTCGACCGGGTTCAATTTCTGGACTGTTTCCTGGAAGCCTGACGGGTCCTTTGCGCTGGTAGGTGGCACGTCGGGTATCCTGTTCAAGTACGATGGCGTCACGGTCACGACAATTCCTAACACGTCATCAACCATTCTTTCGATCAGCTGGAATCCGAGCGGTAGTTATGCGCTCTTGATAGGCAAGGTCGGGTTGGCGTTGACATATGATGGGACAACAGTCCGCTCGTTCGCGACCGGCACAACGTTCGACTTGGACGCGGCGGCGTGGAATCCGAATAGCGCGTACGCTTTGATAGGCGGGCTCAACCGGACGCTGTTACAGTTCGATGGGACACAGGTTGCCACGATCAACACGAGCATCATCTCACCCAACGCCGCTATCCGGGCGATCTCCTTCAACCCAACAGGCACCCTCGCACTTTTGGCCGGTGACAACGGAATGGTGCTCACTTACAACGGGTCAACATTGACCATGCTTCCGACTATAACTTCGAGCTGGCTCTACGGTATCAGCTGGTCCCCATCAGGCACAGCTTACATCGCGGGCGGAAGCGGCACCATACTGACCTACAACAACGGAACACTAACGAAACTCACGACTTTTCCCACTGGCACGTCGCAGTTCAGAGCAATTGGCTGGAAACCATAGAAGAATCCATCGCACATCCACGTCAGCTTAGTCTCGGTGGCAAGTACGGACTGTCCACTCACGCGACGGGAAGCTCGGTCGCTAATACCCCCTATTTTTCCTGGAACATTTCGTGTCTAGCGGTGATAATGGGCGAGACAGGCTAATCCGGGCATGGTCTGGGCTTGGGTCGGCCGGGAATTATTCGCGTTTACAGCGCGGATTATCCCACTTTAGAAGTAGGCCTGTTCAGATCCTGAATCAGGGCCGAAAATCGGCGATTTCATGTCCGTTATCTCTGGCCGCGAACAGTGTGGATGGGGAAAATCGAAGTCCCCGGGGAGGTCACTAGAAAAAAGAATGCTTAGAAAATAGTCAGCAATAGGGATTCCTGCCGGTAGCAATCACCGCGGGAAGAACGGAATGAGGCGGTTTATCCACGCCTCAGCCTTCCCCGTGGCGTCAAGAATGTCAAGGAGTTCCTTCTCACCGAGAACTGAGTGGATTGTCGGTCCGAGGTTGAACAAGACCTGCTGAAATGTTCTTCGAGAGTTTTTCGAAAGCTTGAGACATATCACTAGGCTGTCCCGACGACTGGACGAAAATCTGTCCAACCCATGCTTGTTCCACATCTCCTTTGGATTGAAAGCAGTTCGCCAGCTTATCCATTAGTCCTGTTGGAGTTACCTTTGGCCGACCCACCAGCACCTGTGAGCCTTTCGGAAGGGGAATATTTGTTGGACTGGCTGAAATCCAATCTTCTTCGATTTGTTTCAAGATGCTTCCGTCCAAGAGAGCTTTCACCTCCTCAGGCGAGAACGTCTTGACGAGCATATGTCCAGGATTCAGGCGAGTTTCGTGTTTCTTTCCCAGGACACTACAGTCTGTAGCAACATCTTGCAGTTGAGTTGGATGTATCCCGTCTCTCGATAGTACTCTTCGGGAATCACATCGGTCATTCGTTTGATTGAGGAATAGATAGCCACAACAGGCTCACCCTTGAACGCGAGTAATCTCATGGTAAACTTCGTTGTGGCTTCGAGCCGTTGAAAACCCTCCTTGAGCATCGACCCAGAATCGAGCCTCCCGAGGGTGACCACGTCTGAATTCAGGAACTCTCTGTAGAACTGTGAATCCGCTGGACCCTTCTTACCAAATGAAACGAGCAGTTCTTCGAGACGATTTTCTGGCGCGAAGGTCGGCGGGAGTTTCGGTTGGCTTATGAGTTGTTCCCCACCGTCGAAAAACTTCTCAAATACCTAATTTACCTACCTGTTTTGGTGCCAGCCAGATGAAGGAACTATTCGTAACGAACGTAGGATCGCACATGTGGCAGATGAATCATCCAGGATCAGACCTGGACCTTTTCGTTGCAGTCCTCGCTCCAACCAAGTCGATCCTTCGCGGCGAGTTTGACGATCAATCTAGGGTTGAATACTCCGGCCCAACTGATAGACAGTATCACGAGCTTGGTCGCATAGTAAATCAAGTTTTGAGGAACAACTGGAACTATCTGAGTGGAGTCATGAGTCCGATAGTCGTCAAAGACTGGTCCCGTCTATCGGAGCTGCACCGCCTTGCAGCGATGAACTACAGTAAGAGAGCCTATCATAGCATAAAGGGTCTTGCTGAGCACAATTATGAAAAGTATATCGTCAGCGAACGCGACGACAGCGCAAAACGATGCAACACGATTGCACGAACAATCATAATGGGCTGCAAACTACTGCGCGAAGGCGTCATCGAATATCGGCCCATAACTGGGACCTCGCCGAAGGATATCCCGAAATTCATCGATGAACTAGACTTAGCGCTGAAGGAGTCGCCTCTACCCGATGATCCGAAACATGAAGACGAGCTGCGCGAGTTCCTCTATGACGTCCGAGTCTCCTCTCTAGAGGAGGAACAAGACAAACGGCTCCGCTAGAAAGATGGCTTGTGAACGTTTTCCGCTCCTTTTCAGATTGGCGCGAGGGAACACTGGAAAGATGAAAAACGAGAAAATTGTTACAGAAAGAGAATTCTTAGTTTGCGTCCTGTCGCCACAGTAGATGGCTGTCGCCGAATTCATGCCAGAGGTACCGGTTCCGGATGGCCTCACCGTATGCTTTCTTGACCCGGTCGAGGCCCGCGATCGCGCTGAGCATCGCAAGATGGCTCGTTACAGGATCATGCAATCCTGTGAGGAGTCCATCGATAGCATGGATGCTGTTTCCGGGGTGAATGTAGAGGCCGGTTGCTCCAGAGATGGCGCGAAGGCCGTTTGGTGTCCAGGCGGTTTCGAGAGCACGGACGACTGTGGTTCCGACGGCGATGACGCGGCCGCCTCGGGCGTGCGTTGCGTTGACAGCGGTTGCGCTTGCTTCGGGGACCCGGAAGACCTCTGGGTAGAGAGCTTGGTGCTCCACTGTTTCATCTTCAATCTCTAGGCTCGAGACACCGGTGTGAAGGATTACTCCAACAATGCCGATGCCACGTGAGCGAAGCATGTCGCGGACATGTGCTGTGATGGGCCGTGCGGCACTTGGCATCTCGACACTTCCCGGGAAGCGGGAGAAGATGGTTTGATAGTTTGACATGGGATAGGCGGGAGCGTAATTGTAGTGAATGGGCTCGCCGTACTTGGCCATGAGACAGCTAGCTGGAGTGTCTAGGCGGACGAACCAGAGTCTCGGGATTCCAGGATACTGTTGGAGCAGGAGGGCTTTCGCCTCGCCGATCTGAATCATCTCGTGTTCCTTGAGGGGTAGCGGGCCGGGCCTTGATGGACTCCATCTTGGTTCCGCGAGCCAGAGGTCGTCTGCAAATCGTGTTGAGAGGTTGAGTCTGATGTTGCCTAGACGGCTTGCGGCTGGGAGGCTTGCGGGCAAGGTCGCGCTCTCGTTGACAACTAGCATGTCTCCAGGTTCTAGGAGCCCAGGCAGATCAGTGAACGTGTAGTGTATATCGCCGTCGGGTGTCGAGACCATTAGGCGGATGTCATCTCGGTCATGTCCACGCATCTCCGGGGGTGCGCTGGCGAAGAGATCGGTGGGACGGTCGAACATGAGTTCGGATCGGTTCAAGCTGGGATCTCCCAGAGTGTTCCTTGTGCCTGGTAGCGCATCCCGGTGATGCGTTCGGGGTCTTGGCTGACGAGCCATGCCCAGAATGGAAGCGTTACTTCTGGGAGGGGGCGGTCGGATATGTTCTCGCCGGGAAACGCGTCCTGATGCATCCGGGTCCGCATGTCACCGGGGTCGACGCTCACGACGGAAATGTGGCGTGGTTTGAGTTCTGCTGAAAGAGTCTTCGAGGCGAGGTCGAGGGCAGCCTTGGTTGAACCGTAGATTCCCCATCGCTCGTAACCTCCCAGGCTTGCGTCGCTGGAGATGTTGACTACGAGTCCCCTCATCTGTTCGAGTTGAGGGAGTGCTTCTTGTATGAGCGCGAGTGGGGCGACTAGGTTTGTTTCGAGTGTTGTCCGGAATCGCGTGAGAGAGGCTCGAGCGAGTTCGGGACGTGGGGTTTCCCCGAGATCAGAGGCGTTGTTCACGAGGAGGCTGAGGCCACCCATGGCTCTCGTTTGTTGCAGCAAGCGAGTCCTGTGTACGGGGTTTGTGATGTCACCAGGAATTGCGGCGACTCGTGTGCCGAGGCTTTCGAGAGATTGAGAAACGTTGTGAAGCTCTGTGATGGTTCGAGCTGTTATGACGATGTCGCATCCTTGACCTGCGAGGAATGTGGCGAGTATTCGGCCGAGGCCGCGTCCAGCACCAGTGATTAGCGAGACCCGTTTCATCCAGGGGTCCTCTGTTTCGGTGTGACTAGGAAACGGCAGACATTGCCGCCTGCAACGACACGGTGTGTTGTCTCAACTTTCGCATCCAATACTTTTCGGAACAGTTCGTTCTCGACTGTGCATGCCTCCCAGTAGTTCTCGGCAACTGCGAGTATCGGACAATTGTGCTCTAGGATCTCGAACTTTGCGGGGCCTGATTGGTGGTCTTCGGCCATGTATCCTTCGCGATCGCGGAGTCCGGCGAGCTGGTGGACACGTTGGGCGAGGGTTTCTGCGTTGACCTGATCGCGGTAGGTGGTGAGTGTTTCGGCTTGTCGGCGACGGAGAGCTTCTTCAACAGCCTTTCGTCCAAGCTTCTCCTCGATGTATTCGAGGGCGGCGCATGTTATTCCCGCGTAGGCTCTTGGGAAGAGTGAGGTTGCGCTGGGGGCGAGTCGCAGGGCGAGGCGGGGCCTGCCTGTTGTACCTCGGACCGGTATGCGTTCGATCAGTCCCCTCTTTTCTAGTTCCTGAGCGTGTTTGTGAACCGCCATTTTTGAGATTCGTAAGTGTTCGGCGAGAGTTTGGAGATCTGACTGGCCTTCGCGTTTGAGAATTAATAGGATTTCGCGCTTGGTAGATCCGAAGGTTGGGTTGCCTGCCGGTGGATCTAGGAGTGGAATGCTCATTGCGTGATGTTTGGTCTTAAGAGTATTTCAACTTACGGGTTTACAAAGTTGCGAAAGTCTTGGGTATCCTGACTCATGCGACACGAGGACAGGTCGCTGAGACCTCAGCTGCTGGAATGGACGCGTCGAGGAGGAAGACCGAGGGCGTAGGTTTCGAAAGCACCATGGAGATTAGGAAGATGAGGGATGGCGCCACAGACGTTGAAATGGCGTAGGGTCAAGCCGTTCTCCGATAGAGTCGGAGTGCCTCGGTCAGCCGCCGAATCGCTTGAGGCACGTAAGGCTCGCACTGAAACATGATGTGTTGCACGTTGAGTTCTGCGTACCCGCGCATTGCTGCTGCGATCTCCTCCGTCGAGCCTGTCAGTGGATTGTCGAAGAATTTGGGTTTCTTTGTTTGGAGGTCAGGGAACCAGAGGCCGATGAACGCTGTGACTCCAAGCGTTTTCGGATCGCGCCCGGTTTTGCGGCACGCGTCTTCGATTTTGGCGAAGGGCTCGGCTATTGTTTCCGGCTTGCCCATGTACCCCGTGTTCCAGAGATCCGCGTATTTTGCGGTGAGCTTGAGCATGCGTGGACTTTTTTGTTCGCATCCCACCATCAGCGGCGGTCCTTCGGGCCGCGGGCCGCGGGGTGCGATCTCGCAGTTTCGCGCTTGATAATACTGTCCCGAGAAATCGACGTGGCCGTCGCGGAGTAACGGTTTGATTATCTGCAAGGCTTCCTCTAAGCGGCCTACCCGATGGTCGAAGGGCAATCCGAGTGCCTGATACTCCGGTTCGTTCCATCCGGCCCCGATACCTAGTATCAAGCGGCCATGGCTTACCTCGTCAACGGTGGTGGCCATTTTCGCTAGGATCGCGGGATTGCGGAAGGAATTGCATGTGACGAGAGTGCCGATCTCGACGCGGTGTGTTGCTTCGGCGAGCGCCGCCAGCATGGTCCAGCACTCCCAGATCCCGCGGGTCGGCTCCCCTGGATTCCGGTAGAGGAAATGGTCAGGTAGCCAGATACTGTCGAAACCGTCCTTCTCGGCCTGTTGCGCGACGGCGCGGATCGTATCATAGGAACGGCTCTGGTACGTTTCACGGTCGTTCGCAATGAAGACCAACAGCCCAATCTTCACGGTTCTTTCCTCAGGACAATTGCCGATCAGCGTACTAATAGAAACTCATCGGTCGGTTTCTTCATAATACTCGTCTGGAGCTTTATTCCCGAATGACTGCACATTCAAGCGTCCTCGGTAGGCCGAGAAATAGATGTCTACTCTTTCGAAGCGCTGGATTCAACCATAGCTCTGTTGAACCATTGCAATGCTTCGAGGTATTTTCTCTGGAGCTCTTCCTTTCCTCTGACAAAACAGAGATTTTCCAGCTTCTTGACGATTTCCGGAGGCAGTTCGTGGTTAATGTATCGCATTCTAAAATCGTAGTGAGGTGAATAGTATTTGATTCGAAGAACCTCAACGAGAGAGGCGATCACCATCGTTCGGTAGTATTCTAGTGCTTCGAGACTGTTTCCTCTGTTCATTTCTTTCTGAACGAAGTTGTTGAAGATTTCAAACCTCTCCTTCAGCACGCCCAATCTCTGTTCCACCCTTTCGTCGAGTCCGTGTTTGTCCAGTCTGGGCGCTTCGATCATACCTGTCTTATTGAGGTGGAAGATTGCTCTTCCGTGTATTTCCGGTTCTAGGAACTTCTGCGGGCTAGACTCCGTCAGTATTGCAAGGTCGACTAGGAGATACTCGCTCGCTCCGCTGAGCCTGTAGAAGGCTTGAGATACGCCGGGCCAAGAGTTCTGGCTTACAACGTATTTTGCTTGATCGGAGACACCGACTCGAGGGCCTTTTCGACGGCGAGAAAAGCATCCGCGACCTTCGAGTCGTTAACTAACAAATAGGCGTCAATGTCGGACCATTCATCAGCTCGTCCGAAGGACGCTGCTCCTCCTTCCCAGAATGCATGAACATAGTCCAAGGGTTTCAATGTCTTGATGACGGATTCGATGATCTCTAGCCTTCCGACAGAAGACTTTCCATTTCTCAACTTTGCTAGTCTGGAGACTCTCGAGCTTTGATGAACAGTTTTGACGCGCCCGCTTTTACACGTAGCCTGGGCGGCCGTGGGATAGGCTGAGAGGGAGCCGAGAGAGAAGACGACGAGGCTCGCGGATAGGAGCACGAGGACGCCGGTTTTGCCCTTGTTTGTTCTGGTCAGAAACATTCACCTCCCACATGCCATAGCGATAGTAGGTTATGTCTGCGCTTGAATGTTATTTAACGCTATCTTGATAGTAGGTTAATCCGTTCTCTCCTGGAACATATGGGCTGATAATGGTCGTTTTCCTGTCGCGCGAATCTCAGGCCACGAAAGGCGCGGCACGCGAAAAAATAGACCACCCACGGGGGGGTGACTAGAAAAACAATACTTAGACAAACGTTAGCGAAAAGAAAATCTACAAAAGAAAAATAGGTACAGAAAGAGAACCTCGCAAGAGGGGTCCGTTGACTCGGCTTCTCTTCAGCTTCTTCAATACGACCTGCTAGCGGTGGGAGACTTCGATCTCTAAGACCATCATGAGTTCTTGGAGTTTCAAGGGCACACCGTCCTTTCCGTTCCAGGTTTCGTAAGCGTCGAGGACTTCTCGTACAAACTCTGGTAGTAGTCTGATGTAGTCGAACATTTCCGTAGCAACTAGGAATGCGGGTAGGACTCTTTAGAGGGGTAAGTTCGCCGAAAGTAATCTCGCTGGAACCACAAGTCACGTGGCGGCTTGAATCTGGTCACCAAGTTTTTGCTGTGCCTTTGAACCTCCAAGAAGTTCTTTCTCGGTAGTGTCAAATGTGAGATTCAATACGTGTTCGGAGGGTCGTTGCTAACTGAACTCTGATCTTTCGCACGGGTGACTTTTGCGGTTAAGATGAGTGAGCTGATCATCAAGAGTGCGGAGAGCAGGAATGGTGCGCCTGGAAGATTGACGGGGGCTTGGCTGCTAATGAAGAATGCGAATACTAGAGTGAAAAGCGTGGGTCCGATGACACCGGTGAGGCCCAAGAGGCTGCCGTTGATGCCTTGGAGTTGTCCTTGTTCAGATGGGCCCACCCGCCGAGTCATCAGGCCTTGCAATGCGGGCTGGACGAATCCGATTGGGGCGTAGAAGATTATTGCGATCATGAATAGGAGGCTGTTCGGTGCGAGGCCCCAGGTCACGAATCCTACCGTTCCTGAGATTATTCCGATGAGCAGGGCGGTTCGTTCGCCGAACCGTGTGACGACCCGCCGGACGAGGAGTCCTTGAACTATGATGTTGGATGCACCTACTAGGGCGAGTGCTGCTCCGACTGTTGCATACCCCCAGCCGTATCTGTAGGCAGCGTAGAGTACGTAGATGCTGGGTAGGACTTGGAAGGCGAGGAAGTTAAGGAAGTTGATTGTAACAAAGCCCGCGAGCCCCTTTCGGCCCCGGATCATGGATAGAGAGCCGATAGGGTTGGCTCTTCGAAGCGAGACCGGACGTCTATGCTCGAGAGGAAGAGACTCCGGCAGCACAATCAGTCCGTATGCAGCACTTGCCAGCGAGAGTGCTGCTGCACCCCAGAATGGGAATCGCGGGCCTATTCCCGCCAATAGTCCTCCGACGAGCGGTCCGATGATGAATCCTACTCCAAAGATCGAGCCTATCATGCCGTAGGCGCCGGCCCGTTTCTCGCCGGGGGTAGTGTCGGCCACGTAGGCGAAGCTGACAGTGAAGCTTGCACTAGTGATTCCGCTGACAACTCGTCCGATGAAGAGCCAGGTTAGGTTGGGGGCGAGGGCCATTATGATGTAGTCTATGCCGAGGCCGAATGCCGAGAGGATGAGGACGGGTCGTCGACCGTACCGGTCGGATAATGCGCCTATCAATGGAGCGAATAGGAATTGCATCAGAGCCCAGGTTGTACCGAAGAGGCCGAAGACTTCGGCGCCTTGAGCTGTGTTTCCTCCTACGAAGCCGACTACCAGACCAGGGAGTACGGGAATTATGATCCCGAATCCGATGGTATCAAAGAGGACTGTGGCGAATATGAATACCAGTGCAGCCCTACTGGCTTGAGACCTAGGTGCCGTTTGCGCTGGGAGAGGTTCTTGGATTTGATCGGTCAAATTGTGGGCACGAGCGTTGGAGTGAAGTTGAACCAAGACTCTTACTTATTCTCGAAGTAGACGCAGTAGTTCAGTTCATGACGAATGATGTAAACTGTCTTTTCACAAAAAAAGGGGCAACTTCGCACGAGGTCTAGCCCTCTGATAAAGACCCGCTAATTGTGAACCGGTTGCACCGAATAGCTTTTCTGAAAATTCCTAATTCCCACCTTGCGGAAAGAGCATGTTGGCTCGACTTGACAAGTATACCCTTCAGACACTGGGGTTCGCGCTCGTTGTCTTAGGAATCTTTCTGTTTATGCTCGGTCTTATTGGTGGCCCTACCGGAACAGGCCCGTCTTGTCCGCTCAACGGCTGCCCACCTGGTCCATTGCCATGGTATTGGTGGCTGCCCGCGGCCTCGTTCTTTTCTGGCATCACTCTCATCATTATAGGAATCATTTTGCTTGTCGTCGCTCAAAGGATGAAACCAAAGCAGGCCTAGCTCAACGGGACAGAGGTTCGCTCATTCGTCTCGCAATCGACTCGCCTTGTTAACTTGAATGAGATTGGATCATCCCTGAAAAATCGGGCGATCTATTTTTCTTGACTATGATAGCTCTGGATAGATACATCTACCACTAAACCGGAACTCTTTTATTTTATGTTATAATCGCTCGTTTTTGGGAAAATTAGGATTTGCTGGCTACTATTCTGATCGGGATGATGATCGTGACGTCTCCGTTGAGCGCTGCATCCACCTCGCAGGTCATTCATTTCAGCGGTCTGATTGCTCCCGCCGCTTGGGGTGCTCCCTTTCAACCGCCAGGTTCCCCGCCCCCTCCGGGACCCGGACCGTTCCCGCCACCACCTCTACTAGTGGTTCTGCTACCAACAGACGGACAAACCATGACGGGCCAAGGCTCGGTTCAACACGGAGTCTTCGTCACGTTGCTGGTCCTCATGAGCGACCCAGTAACCCAGATGCCCATTCTCAGCTTCGTCGGCAACTCTACGGCGGCAAGCTTCCAGGTGGACCCTAGACTGACCACGGCCTCTCTGAGCGCCACCGTACAAGGAATTGACCTCGTTTCATTCAGTCCGAAGACGGTCACGATAACTGTCTCATGGACGGCAACAGACCCACTCACTGGAATGCTCAACCCTATAGTTCGCACGACCATGGAGAGTCGGGTCCAGTTCAACGGCTTCTCACTCTTCCTCCACGTTTCCAGCCAGATGAGGCTCGCAATCGCCTCCGGAACGCTGACAGTCGTGGGAGGACCGACGGTCTCACTGCCACCAGCCCCCTCAGCTATTGCAAGGGCAGACGTTGGAACCATCACCCGGACACCACTCGTCTAACTCCCTTTTTTTTCGGAGCCCCTTGTCTCAGTAGAGGGAGATCCGTTTACTTGGAAAGGGAGAAGTCTGCGGGTCATAGCCCCTTCGAGACGCCAGCGATCTAGAGCAATGCTCAAGCCCCCTAGTCGTGAGCCTTCGAAGAACTCTGACTAGATGGCGACTAGATTTTTTTCCGTCCTTTTCAACAGGACAGCGTTGGTCGCGACGATTATCGAGGATGCGCTCATGAGTAGGGCGGAAATCTCGGGTCGGAGGATTATTCCCAAGTTGGGGTAGAGGATGCCGGCTGCGATGGGGATTGCGAGGATGTTGTAGAAAGAAGCCCAGAAGAGGTTCTGTTTCATCTTCGTGACAGTTGCCTTGCTCAGCCTGATCGCACGCAGGACGTCTGAAGGGTCTGATTTCATCAAGACTACTTTTGCCGTCTCTATCGCCACGTCTGTTCCAGCGCCGATTGCGATCCCGACATCAGCTTGAGCCAGAGCCGGCGCATCATTCACGCCATCGCCTACCATCGCGACAAATTTTCCTTCATCTTGCAGCTTCTTGACGAATGCTGCCTTGTCTTGTGGGAGGACGTCCGCGAATACCCGTTTGATCCCAACGGTTCTCGCGACCGCCTCGGCGGTTGTTCGGTTATCCCCTGTAATCATGGCTGTCTCAATCCCAAGCTGGTTCAGCCGTGACACCGCCACTTTGGCTGTCGGCTTCACAGTATCAGCCGCTCCAATAGCCGCTACTGCTCCACCATCAACGGCCAGAACCATAATCGTCTCGCCCCTCTCGACAGACTGACTTATCCTTTCCTGCAAGGGACCCGTATCAATACCGCTCTGTTTCATCAGC
>Ga0066697_10000043_pt1 | contig 26548 bp, 24 predicted proteins | sample GraSoiAngelo_146_FD_66451 | JGI IMG/M metagenome (GOLD analysis project Ga0066697, IMG submission 66451) | Grasslands soil microbial communities from the Angelo Coastal Reserve, California, USA - 14_1009_05_30cm | ecosystem: Environmental > Terrestrial > Soil > Grasslands | place: USA...
GTCGACTCACCGCCCGACGCCTCCGACCAATCGCGAAGCGAGATGTATCCGCAACAGGGGTAGGCGTTCAGGCCCTGAAAAGGCGCGACCGGCCTGCCCGTGAGGTCGATCGATGCCTGTTTCTTTGTGGGGTCGGCGCCGATGATCTCGCTTCCAGTTCCCTCGTCGCCGGGGCGGCCGGCAAGGAACGTCCCGACGCGGTTGTCGGGGGGGAGGAAGAGGATCAGCGCGACGTACGCTTCCGGCGGGTTGCGGAAGTAATCGGGATACTGGACCAGGCGATCGCACAGGCGCGGCCGGTCGCTGATGATCACGAGCTCGGCACTGCCTGTGGTACCGCCGTCGGCATCCGTCAGCGTCGCGCGCCCGGAGATGACGCTGTTCGCGTTATCGAAGGCGATGAATGGCGTGATGGTGCTCGGGCCGATGGAGCCGTAGAACACGTTCTCGTTGTTGCCGCAGGCGGCGGCGACGACGAGCAGGAAGGCAGCTCCAGCCTTGCGCATGACGGCACCTCTAGCACGGACTCGCCATGCCGTTGCATTAGGGTTCGACGGTGTGTAGGAACGCGCATTCATGCGCTGGGAGGACATTTTCGGACAGGAGCGTGCAGTCCGGCTGCTCCGGGGCGCGCTGGAGCGCGGGCAGGTGCACCACGCATACCTCCTCGCCGGGCCGGAAGGCGTAGGCAAGGAGCTGCTGGCGCGCACGTTCGCCCAGGCGGCGAACTGCGAGGAGGTCGATCCGGCCGTTCGTCCGTGCGGCAAGTGTCTGAATTGCCGCGGAATCGAGCGCGGCAACTTCCCCGATGTCGCCTTCCTCATGCCGCAGACGGAGCTGCTCGCGCGAAGCCTGGTCGGGCGCGCGGACCTGGAAGGCGCTCCCTCCAAGGAGATCCGCGTGGACGACGTGCGGGCCCTGGCCAGGCGCCTCTCGTTCGCGGCGCTGCGCGGACGCCGGAAGATCGCCATCGTGACGCCCGCCGATGCCATGAACGAGCGGGCGCAGAATACGCTCTTGAAGACGCTGGAGGAGCCGACGCCGGCAACCACGTTCCTGCTGCTCAGCGCGAACCCCGATGCGTTGCTTCCCACCATCCGGTCGCGGTGCGCTCGCGTGCAGCTCGGCCCGGTGCCGGCGGAGGCGCTGGTGACCCGCCTGCTCCGCGAAGGAGTGCCGGAGGCCGCCGCCCGGGACCGGGCCGCGCGCGCCGGCGGAAGCTTCTCGCGCGCGCTCGAGGCGGAAGGCGAATGGCGGGAGGTGCTCGGGCAGGTGGAAGACGCCCTCGGGGCCGGGGACGAGCGCGAGGCGCTCGATCTCGCCGAGGCGTACGGCGATCGCGATGCCGCATTGGCCGTGGCCGAGGCGGTCCACGCCTGGACGCGCGATCTGCTCGTCTGCAGCGCGGGAGCAGCTCCGGAGCTGCGCGAGCTGGCGGGCAGGGCGAAGGAAATCTCCACCCGTGTGGCGCCGCGTGCGCTGCTCGGACAGGCGACGCTCTGCGCCGACGTGATCGAGGCGTTGCGTCAGAACGGCAACGGCAGGCTGCAGCTCGAGCGCCTCCTGCTGGGTACCCGGGAGCTTCGCCGTGGCTGACATGGCGGAGCTGATCGAGGAGGCAACCTCCGGAAAGGCCCGTGCCGTCACGCTGATCGAGGGTGACGAGTACCTGGCGCGCACCAGCGCCCGCGAGCTGGCGGATGCGATCGTGCCGGAGAAGGATCGCGCGCTGAACCTCGTGGTGGTCGATGCGGCGGCGGGAGCGCGCGAGATCGCCTCGCACCTCGTCACCGTGGCGATGTTCGCGGCACCGAAAGCGGTGGTGGTGGAGGGCGCCGACGCCTTCGCCGAGGAAGTCGACGCCCCGCGCGAGCTCTCGCGGGTGCGCGACCTCTGGCAAGGCAAGCGGCAGCGCGACGCGGCGCGCAGGTTGCTGCACCTGGTGCGGCCCGCGGGTTGGGCCGCCGCGGACGTGGCATTCGGATCGAAGACCGGAGCGTCCGCCGCGAAATGGCGGAAGGACCTCGGGGCGTCGCCCGAGGAAGGGGACAAGAGCTGGCTGCAGGAGCTGTCCTCCTGGGCGCTCGCCCAGAACATCGTGGCGCCGCCGGACGACCTCGAGGCCCTCGTCCGCGCCGTGGAACGGGGCCTGCCACCGAAGACGCACCTGATCCTGGTGGCGGAGTCGCTTCCCCCGAAACACGCGCTCGTCCGTCTCGCGCAGGAGAAGGGGGCGCACGTCCGGCGCCGCGCGGAACGGCGCGGGCGCTCGATCGACACGCTGGACATTTCGCCCATCGTCGCCGACGAGCTGGGTCCTCTGAAGAAGAGGCTGGCGCGCGACGCCGAGCTGGAGCTGAAGGACCGGCTGGGTGACGACCTGCGGCTGATCGCCTCCGAGCTGCGGAAGCTCGCGCTCTACGTGGGCGATCGCGCGCAGATCGTCCGGGAGGACGTCGAGGCGGTCGTGGCGCCGGTGCGGGAGGAGGAGTTCTTCGCGCTCGCGGAAGCGGTGGGCGAGGGCGACGCCGCCAAGGCGCTGCAGCTCTTCGGCGACGACTTGCGCAGGAGGGCGAACGCTTCCGCGGTCGCGCTGCCGTTCCTCGGCGGCGTTGCCAGCGCGGTGCGCAAGGCGCTGGCGGACAGCTCACGATATGCCGACGCCGGACCCCGGGAGCTCGGATACAACGAGTTCCAGGCGAAGCTGTTTCCGGCGCTGGAGAGCGAGCTGTCGGCGAAGAAGCAGAAGGTCCCGCATCCGTTCGTGGCCTGGCTGGGGTACAAGCGGGCGCGCCGGAGACCCCGGGCATTCTGGAGGCGCGCGCTGATCCGCTGCGCGGAGGTCGACTTCGAGCTGAAGAACGGGGCGGATCCGCGGTTGTCGATGGAGCGACTCCTCCTCGAGGTGTGCGCCAGGTAGGGGCGGCCGCCGTAGGCGGCTTGGCGGCGATGCTTGTGGCGTTCAACAAGCGCCGGTATGAAACAACCCTGATGGCTTCCCGCATGCTCGTCACCCACGCGCTGCCGTACGCCAACGGCAGCCTCCATCTCGGCCACATGGTCGAGTCCGTCCAGACCGACGTCTTCGTCCGGGCGATGAACGCCATGGGGACCGAATGCATCTTCATCTGCGCCGACGACACGCACGGGACTCCGATCGAGATCAGCGCGCGCAAGGCGGGTGTCGCGCCCGAGGAGTGGATCGCCCGGATCCAGCGCGAGCACGCCGAGGACTACAAGGCGTTCGAGATCGGGTTCGATCTCTTCTATACGACGCACTCACCGGAGAACGAGCAGCACACCCGCCGCATCTACGAGGCGCTGCGCGCCGATGGCGCCATCGAGAAGCGCGACGTCGAGCAGGTGTACTGCTCGGTCGACAAGCGGTTCCTCCCCGACCGGTACATCCGAGGCGAGTGCCCGGTCTGCGGGACCAAGGACCAGTACGGCGATTCCTGCGAGAACTGCGGCAGCACGTACGAGCCCACCGAGCTGAAGAATCCCCGCTGCGCCATCTGCGGGAACACCAACCTCGAACGGCGCACCTCGCCGCACTACTTCGTCAAGCTCTCCAAGTACCAGGAATGGCTGCGCGGCTGGACGCGCAGCGAAGGGCGCTTGCAGCCGGAGATCCGCAACTTCGTCGACAAATGGCTGGCGGAGCCGCTCCGCGACTGGGACATCTCCCGCGACGCGCCGTACTTCGGGTTCCGGATTCCCGGCGAGGAGACGAAGTACTTCTACGTCTGGCTGGATGCGCCAATCGGGTACCTCTCGAGCACCGACAAGTGGTGTCAGGACCACGGCCGCAGGGTGGAGGAGTTCTGGGGCGCGGACGCCGACTGCGACCTCGTGCACTTCATCGGCAAGGACATCGTGTACCACCACACGCTCTTCTGGCCGGCGATGCTGCACGCTGCACGCTGGAAGGAGCCCGCGCGGGTCCACGTGCACGGGATGCTCACGGTGGAAGGCGCGAAGATGAGCAAGTCGCGCGGCACCTTCCTCAACGTGCGGGAGTACCTGGACGCCGGGCTCGATCCGGAGTGGCTGCGGTATTTCTATGCCGCGAACCTCGGGCCGACGCCGAGCGACATCGACCTCTCGTTCAACGAGCTGAAGAACAGGGTGAACGGGGAGCTCCTCGCCAACGTGGGGAACCTCGCCAACCGGGCGCTGTCGCTCGTCTGGAAGAACGGGGGAAAGCTCACGCGCGCGGCGTCGTCCGATGTCTTCCAGCAGGCGCGCACCGTGGAGCGGGAGATCAGCGAGCTCTACAAGCGGTGCGACACGCGCACCGTCGTCCAGAAGGTGCTGGAGTTCTCGTCGTCGGCCAACCAGCGTCTGCAGGCGCAGAAGCCGTGGGAGAAGCTGAAGACGGACCGCGAGGCGGCGCTCGAGGAGCTCACGCTGGCGGTGAACGTGGCGCGATTCTGCGCGCGATGGCTGGCGCCCATCGTGCCGCGGTTTGCGCGGGGAGTGGAGGAGCAGAGCGGGGCGGAGTTGACTTGGGGCGACTTCAAGCCGCTGGAGAACGCCGCGATCAGAGAGCCCCGGCCGCTCGTTCGAAAAGTCGAAGACGCCGAGGTCAGTGAGCTTTCCTCGCGATTCGTTCCGCCTTCGGCGGTGGTTCCGCCTCCGGCGAAGGCGGTGGTTGTGCCCGAGCTGACCATCGAGCAGTTTGCGACGATGGATCTGCGCGCCGGCAAAATCCTCGCCGCGGAGCGCGTGCCGAAGAAGGACAAGCTGATCAAGCTCACGATCGATCTCGGCGAAGCCACGCCCCGCACGATCGTCAGCGGCGTCGCGCAGTCCTACGCTCCCGAAGAGCTGGCAGGAAAGGTGGTCTGCGTCGTCGCCAACCTGCCCCCACGTGATTTCGGCAAGGGACTCGTCTCCCACGGCATGGTCCTCTATGCGAGCGGAGGTGATCGCGAGCATACGGCCATCGAGCTGCCCGGCGACGTGAAGCCGGGCTCCCCCGTGAAGTGATGGGACTGCTCTCTTCGCTGTTCGGCAGGAAGGACGCGCAGCCCGCAGCGGCCCCGCCACCGGAGCCGGAGATGGATGCGGGCGAGGCGCTCGATTCGGCCGACGGGGCGTTGCGCGTGGACGCCGCCCGTGCGCTGATCGAGCGCTGGCGCTCCGGCGACGCCGACGCAGCAACAATCCTGGCGGCGCGGCTTCCCCACCTCCTGGAAGATCCGGAACCGCTCGTGCGCGTGGTCGCGCTCTCCGGGGTCCGCCTTCTGCGCAAAGCCGAGAACCTGGCGAAGTGCGAGCAGGGCGTCCTCGCGCTGCTCACCGACCGCGTGCCCCAGGTGCGCATCGCCGCTGTCTGGTCGGCCATCCGCATCCCGGGCGATGCCGCGCGCGCCCGGGTCCGCGCCGTGGTGCAGTCTGCCGAGGAGTCGATGCGCTTCGCAGCCGCCTGCGCTCTGTCGGACGTGCAGGACCCGGCAGGGCTTTCCGAGCTTCAAGCCGCGCTCCGCGACGATCACCGACGCCAGGAGGCGCTGTCCGCGATGATGTCGCTGGGCGACGCCGCGGCGGTCCCGGCGATCGCCGCGATGTTCGAGGAAGAATCTCTCGGGGACTTCGATCGCACGCTCGCCGCGGCCGCGCTGGCCCGTCTCGGGGATCCGCGCGGCGGTGCCCACCTGATCTCGCGCCTCGAATCGGACGGCGACGACCGGCCCCTCGCGGCGGAGTGGGCGGGGCGCCTCGCCGTGCACGATGCGATCCCCGTGCTCACCGAGCTGGCGGAGACCGATGGCGATCCGGCAAGGGGTGCGGCGATCCGTGCGCTCGGGAGGCTCAAGGCCACGGGGGCCGAAGAGCGTCTGCAGGCGATCGCCGGCGATCCCGATGTGCCCGAGGACCTGCGGATGGATGCCGCGGAGGGTCTCGCGGAGCTGGCGACGCCAGCTGCGCTCGATCTTCTCGGCAAGCTCGCCGCGGACGGCCCGCCCGAGCTGAAGCAGCTCTGCGAAGAGCTGCTGGTCGAGGTGCAGGCCAGTGCTGATTGACGCGCACGCGCACCTCGACGGGTACGCGGACCGCGACGAGGTGATCGGCCGCGCCAGGGCGGCAGGGCTCGTCCACGTGGTGGCTGTCGGGCAGTGGCGCGAAGGCGCCGGGATGGCGGGTGCGCAGGACGCGATCGGCCTGGCGAAGACCGACCGCTCGTTCTTCTCCGCCACCGCGGGAATCCACCCACACGACGCAGCCAGCGCGACGGACACGGACTTCGACGAATTGCGCCGGCTGTGTAGCGGTAGCGACGTGACCGCCGTCGGGGAATGCGGTCTCGATTTCCACTACGATCGCTCCCCGCGCGACGTGCAACGGTCGGTATTCGTCCGGCAGATCCGGCTGGCAAGGGAGCTCGGAAAGCCGCTGGTCGTGCACACCCGCGAGGCCGACGTGGAGACGGCGGAGATCCTGCGGGCAGAGTTGGGGCCAGACGGCGGCGTCATCCACTGCTTCACCAGCGGCTGGCGTGCGGCGCAGCGTTACCTCGCGCTCGGCCTGTACCTGAGCTTCTCCGGCGTGCTCACGTTCAAGAACGCGGAACCGATCCGCGACGCCGCTGCCAGGGCCCCGCTGGATCGGATCCTGGTGGAGACGGACTGCCCCTTTCTCGCACCCGTCCCCCACCGGGGAAAGCGCAACGAGCCAGCCTACGTGGCGCTGACGGCGACAGCGCTCGCCAGCCTGCGCGGCCTGCCGCCGGACGAGCTTGGGCGCGCCACGACCACCAACGCGCGCAATGCCTTGCGCCTGCCCGGTGGATTGACTTGAATCCATCCCGTCCTGGCGCGTCAAACATCCAGAAAGGGAGCCAATGAGGAAGCTCATCGCCGGTTCGCTGCTCGCCTCCTTGCTGTCGTTCGGCGCGTTCGCGGCCGAGAAGACGGACACCATCAAGGTGTCCGGATGGCACTGCGGCGGCTGCGCGGCGCGCACCGAGGCGGCGCTCAAGGACGTCAAGGGAGTCAGCGGCGTCGCGGCGGACAAGAACAAGCGCGAGGTGAAGGTCACCTACGACGACGCCAAAGTGAAACGCGCCGATCTGGACAAGGCCATCGCCGAGTCCGGGTTTTCCGCTGAAAAGTAGGATCGCTCTTCAGATCAACGCTTTTGCTCTTAGCCTTCCCAGGAGAGCCATTCCTCGCTGAGGGCGTCTTCGGGCGATTCGGTCTTCCAGCGGCCCTTCCATTCCACCACTTCCCAGCCGCGGCGGAGCGCTTCGGCCCTGAAGGCCGGCTTGGGATTGACCACCACCGGGTGGCCGACCTCCTCCAAGAGCGGAGTGTCGGCCACCGAGTCGGAGTACAGGTAGCAGCGGCCCACGTCGATGCCGTGGCGCGCGAGGACTTCCTTCACGCGCTCGCGCTTTCCTTCGCGGAAGACGATGGGCGGAACCAGCTCGTCTGTAGAGAGGCCTCCCCGGATCACGGCGCGCGTTCCCACTGCCTCGTGCGCGTGAAGGAAGCGGCCCAGCTCGTCGATGATGAACTGCGGCGAGCCGGAGGCGACGAGGATCAGGTGGCCCATCAACAGGTGACGGCGCACCGTGCGCAGACCCTGCTGGGTCACGCGCTTCTTCACGTGCCGGTCGAAGCACCGGCGGGCGAGGTCGCGCAGGCGGTCCGCGCGGATTCCCTGCTGGCAGCGCGATCCGAGAGCCACCATGTCGGCCTCGCTCAGCCGCTTGCGGGCGTACTCGTAGAGCGCGCGCGGCACCTGCGAGCGGACCGACGGCACCATCTCCCGGTTCGAATAGAGGAACCAGGTGAAGATGGTTCCCGCGTTGCCGTCCAGCAGCGAGTCGTCGATGTCGAAGACCGCGGCGGTGCGCTGGAACGGCTGCATCACTCCACCTCTCGGTAGAGGCCCGCGCCTTCGAGCCGGCGGTCGTCCTCGACCGGAGCGGCAGGTACCAGAAGTTGCCTCCCGTAGAGGTTCTTCCGGTCCGTCCAGGGGCCCTCGGCGGCGGCAAAGAGCTGCGCGAACGAGCTCGTCCGCGTGTCCAGCTCGTCGACGGCGTGGACAACCATCGCCTCCAGCGTGGCCGGTTCCTTCGGGCTGCCGTACTCGTGCCGGCCGTGGTGGGCTGCGATCAGGTGAGTGACCCGCCATTCCAGCTCGCGCGGAAATCCCGGAATGCGCGCTGCCTTCTCGCGAACGAGCTGGCAGGTGAGGATGAGGTGGCCGACGAGCTTGCCTTCGTCGGTGTACTCGAACCCGGGCTCCGGCGAGATCTCCCGGGCCTTGCCAAAGTCGTGCAAGAGGCACCCCGCGGTGACCAGGTCGCGGTCGAGCTGCGGGTAGTGATCGCAGGCCCGCCAGCCGAGCTGCATCACGGACAGGGTGTGCTCGCAGAGCCCGCCGGGATAGGCGTGATGGATGCTCTTCGCGGCGGGCGCGCGCAGGAAGGCCGGCACCAGCGTGTCGTCGTCGAGAAATGCGAAGAGCAGAGTCCTCAAGTGCGGGTTGCGCACCTGCGCCGTGAGCGAGCGGATCTGCCCGAACATCGCTTCCACTCTCATGGTGTCGATGTACCACACGCATCTGACGGTTGTTCCCGTTGACGCTCGCGAAGCTCCGTCGTAACCGTCGGGTCGTGAGGGCGCTCTGCGTCATCGTCTGCGCAGCCATTGGCTGTACCAGGAACGCCCAGGGTCCGCCGCACACGACCGATCACCTTCCTGCCGGTGTCCGCGCTTCCGTTCTACAGCACCACAACGACGCGGCGCGCAGCGGCGTGTACGTCGATCCATCGCTGACCCGCGCCGCAGCAGCGCGGCTCCGTCAGGATTCGGCCTTCACCGCCTCGTTCGCTGGCACCGTCTATGCCCAACCGTTGTACTGGGACGGGGGCGAGGGTGGACAGGACCTGCTGCTCATCGCCACCCAGAACAACGAGGTGATCGCGCTCGATCCGTTGACCGGCTCGCGGATCTGGTCGCGGACGCTCGCCGCTCCCGCCTCGCGGTCCGAGCTCCCCTGCGGCAACATCGATCCGCTCGGCATCACCGGCACTCCCGTCATCGACGCCGGGCGCAGGTTGGTCTTCGTTGCCGCGATGACTTCCGGCGCGCGCCACCGCATCTTCACGCTCTCGCTGCCGGACGGGGGCACTTCCGACACGCCCATCGATGTCCAATCCGCAGTCTCGGGTTTCGACGCGCGCATCCAGAATCAGCGCGGCGCGCTGGCCCTCGTGGATGGCACCCTTTACGTTCCCTACGGAGGGCACTTCGGCGACTGCGGCGACTACGCCGGCTGGGTCATTGGATTCGACACCGTGGGATCGCGCCCGCCAGCGGCGTACCACACGGGGCACGGAGGAGGGATTTGGGCGATGTCCGGCGTCGCCGCGATGGGCGGGTCGCTGTTCGTGGCAACCGGCAACACCATCGGCCTCTCTACCTGGGACGGAGGCGAGGCCATCCTCAAGCTCGCGCCGGGGCCGTCGTTCTCCGCCAATACCGCCGACTATTACGCGCCGTCCGACTGGGCAGACCTCGACTCCAAGGACGCGGACATCGGGACTGGTGGCGCGGTTCCGTTCGACGTCGGTTCCGCGCATTACGTCGCCACGCTCGGGAAAGATGGACGGCTTCATCTCACCGATCGCGATCGCCTGGGTGGCATCGGCTCCGGTCAGGCCATCCGAGTCGCCAACGGCGTGGTGATCACTGCCCCCGCGGTGGTCGCCACTCCTTCGGGAACACTGCTCGCGTTTCCTGCGACCGGCTCGTCGTGCCCCGGCGCAAGCGGACTTGTGGCGCTTCGCATCTCGGCCGGATCTCCGCCAGGCGTAACTACCGCCTGGTGCGCCAACGTCAACGGAAGGGGTTCGCCCATTGCGACCACGACGGGTAGCGGACTTGAGTCGATGATCTGGATCCCAAGCGCCGGAGGCGACAACCAGCTGCTCGCGTTCAACGCCGAAACGGGGGCGCCGATCTTCACCAGCTCGGCGCTCGGATCGCTGACGCGGTTCAACGCTGCCATTGTCGCGAAAGGTCGCATCTACATCGCGGGAGTCGGCGCCGCTTACGCGTTCACCGTGCGGTGACCTAGGCCTCTTCTTCCTCTTCGGTGGCGGGCTTCGCGCCAGCGGCCTTCTTCGCGGCGAGCCTCGCCTTTTCCGCCGCCTCTGCCTCGAGCTCGGCCTGCGGCCGCGGCTCGATCGTGAAGTCGCTGATCTTGCCCTGCGCCTTGAGCGCCTTGAGCCCCGCCTCCATGGCCAGCCACCGCGTCTTCGCGCGCAGCTTGATGATCACCGGCGCCGCGGGCCGCCTGATCAGGCTGACCGGGTCGTACTCGCCGGAGAGGATGCTGACGCTCCAGTTGGCTTCCAGGTCCGTGTCGACGCGGACGTCGCACTCCTTCCCTTCCCAGATCGCCTTCGTCGGCATGCGGCCGTGTGTACCACAGCTTCAGCGCGGCACTGCGTGCACGGCGCCCGGCGGCACCGCGCCCGACTTGCGCGCCACGAAACCGGCGTGCGTCTGGATCCAGAGGACGCCCGCGAGCCCCAGCAGCATCAGCGCCAGCGTGATCCAGAACAGCCGTCGGCCGTCGCGTTTCCGCTCGGCGGTCATCCCGCGGATCCAGGGCAGCTGATCGGCGCGCACCCATTGCTCGCCGCGCTGGACGAGATCGTCGGGAGCGATGACGCCGTTGTTCCAGAGCTGCAGGAACTCCTTCTGGCTCCCGACCGTCAGGGCTTGAGCGCCGCCCGCCTGCCTGACCAGCAGCTTCATGCGCCCGTCACGTTAGGGATCGCGCATGGATCCGGCAATCCGAGGACGACGCGGCGCGGTGCGAATCCGGTTACGCGGCTCGCACCGCCAAACGTCGCGAAAGCGACGCTTCCCATTCGCACCGCAGCGCGGCATTCGACGTTTGACCCTTGCAAACTACCGATTTTCTTGTAGTTCAGATTCCGGCAAAGCAGTTGCAGACCATTCCCGGATACACGTAGCCCCAAACGAGGTCTCTCGTGTCTGAGAAGCTCCTCCCCCAGGATGGAACGGCCCCCAGCGCCAGCGGCGCAGACGGATCCATCCCCAGCATCGATCGCGCCGCCGGCGCGCGCATTCTCGCCAGGTCCTTCTACAAGGAGCTTCGCGAGAACGGCTACACGCCGCGCCAGCTACTCGCGCTCTCGACGGAGCTGATCGATTTGATCACGCAGGACTTGCAGGCGGAGCGCAAGGGAGCAGCGTAGACAGGCGCTCCAAGTCGCCTTGACGCTCCGCAGTTCCGAGCCTATTTGTGCCTCCCCCAAGGAGGCTTCTACATGGCTCGTTTCGCCATCAACGGCTTCGGCAGGATCGGTCGCAACATCCTGCGCGCCGCGCTCAAGCGCCGTGCGGGCCTCGACGTCGTCCTGATCAACGACATCGACAAGCCGAAGACGCTCGCCCACCTCTTCAAGTACGACTCCGTGCACGGGATTTTCGACGGCACGGTCGACTCGACCGAGGACGCGGTGGTGATCAACGGCAAGAAGATCGCGGTGTCGGCGAGGCGCGATCCGGGAGAGCTGGCCCACAAGGAGCACGGCGTCGAAGTCGCGCTGGAATGCTCCGGCCGCTTCACCAACCGGCCGGATGCCGAGAAGCATCTCAAGGCGGGGGCGAAGAAGGTGATCATCTCCGCGCCGGGGAAGGGGCAGGACCTCTCGCTTTGCTACGGGATCAACCACGAGAAGTACGATCCCGCGAAGCACACCATCATCTCGAACGCGAGCTGCACCACCAACTGCCTCGCTTCCATGGCCAAGGTGCTGATGGACAGCTTCGGCGTCGAGCGCGGCCTGATGACCACCATTCACAGCTACACCAACGATCAGCGCATCCTCGATCTCCCCCACGAGGACCTGCGCCGCGCGCGGGCCGCCGCCCTGAGCATGATTCCGTCGTCCACGGGCGCCGCGAAGATGATCGGCGAAGTCATCCCCGAGCTGAAGGGGAAGCTGAACGGCACCTCCATCCGGGTACCGACGCCGAACGTCTCGCTCGTCGATCTCACGGCGGAGCTTTCGCGCAAGGCCACCGTGGAGGAGATCAATACCGCCTTCAAGGCCGCCGCCGAGGGAAAGCTCAAGGGCGTGCTCCAGTACAACACCGAGCAGACCGTCTCCGTCGACTACAACGGCAATCCCGCCTCCTGCATCTTCGACGCGACGCAGACCGCCGTCGCCGACGACGGCAAGTTCGTGAAGATCTTCGGCTGGTACGACAACGAGTGGGGCTTCTCGAACCGCATGGTCGACGTATCGCTGTTCATCGGCGGCAAAATGTGAGGCCGGATGATCCGGTCCATCGAGCAGCTCGACATCGGACAGAAGCGCTTGTTCATCCGCGTCGACTTCAACGTTCCGCTCGACAAGAAGACGGGCAAGGTGAAGGACGACGCCCGAGTCCAGGCGGCGTTACCGACGATCCGGTACGCCATCGGGAAGAAGGCGAAGGTGATCCTCGCCTCGCACCTTGGCCGACCGGACGGCAAGGTGGTGCCGGAGATGTCGCTGGAGCCGGCGGGAGCGCGGCTCTCGCAGCTGCTCGGACAGGACGTCATCTTCGCGGACGACTGCGTCGGCGACGGCGTGAAGAAGCTGGTCGGCGAGCTCCGCGAAGGGCAGGTGCTCCTGCTCGAGAACCTGCGGTTCCATCCCGAGGAAGAGGCGAACGACGACGCTTTCGCGCGCGAGCTGGCTTCGCTCTGCGACGCCTACGTGGACGACGCCTTCGGGACCATGCACCGGGCGCACGCGTCGACGGTGGGGATGGTGAAGCACGTGCCGCAGCGGGGGGCGGGCTTTCTCGTCGCCGCCGAGCTGAAGAACCTGCAGCCTTTGCTGAAGGGAGCGGCAAAGCCGTACCTCGCCATCCTCGGCGGCGCGAAGGTCAGCGACAAGATCAAGGTGATCGATCAACTGATGGGGAAGGTGGACGCGCTCCTGATCGGCGGCGCGATGGCGTACACGTTCCTGTCCGCGCGCGGGGTGCCGGTGGGCGCATCGCGCGTGGAGAAGGACAAGATCGACGTCGCCCGGCGCATCCTGGAGAAGGCGGGGCAGTCGCGCGTCGAGGTGCTGCTGCCGGCCGACCACGTGGTCGCCAAGGAGCCGAAGAGCGGCGTTGCGGTACAGACGCTGGCGCAGATCCCGGAGGGAATGCTGGGGCTCGACATCGGCCCGAAGACGCGCGAGCTGTACCGGCAGAGGATCGTCGGCGCGAAGACCATCTTCTGGAACGGTCCGATGGGACTCTTCGAGGTGTCGGAATTCGCGCCGGGCACGCGCGCCGTCGCCGAGGCGTTGGCGGAGGCGACGAAGCGGGGCACGCGGACGGTGGTCGGCGGCGGTGATTCGGCGGCTGCGATCGCCGAAATGGGGCTCGCGGACAAGGTCACCCACGTCTCCACGGGCGGCGGCGCCTCGCTCGAGTTCCTCGAAGGCCGCGAGCTTCCCGGGATCAAGGTGCTGGACGAATGACGCGTCGCAAGTTCATCTGCGGAAACTGGAAGATGCACAAGACCTCCGCCGAGGCGGTGCAGCTCGTGCGGGAGCTGCAGCAGAAGGTGACCACGCAAGCGCAGGTCGCGGTCGCGCCCCCGTTTACGGCGTTGGCGGCGGTGAAGCAGGCCCTGCAGGGCTCCGCCATCCAGCTCTTCGCGCAGAACTGTCACCACGAGAAGCAAGGCGCGTTCACCGGCGAAGTGAGCGCGCCGATGCTTTGGGAGATCGGCTGCCAAGGCGTCATCCTCGGTCACAGCGAGCGCCGCCAGTACTTCGGCGAGACCGACGAGGGCGTCAACCGCAAGGTGCGGGCGGCTCTCGACGCGCGGCTCCATCCCATCGTCTGCGTAGGCGAGACCTTGCAGGAGCGGGAAACGAACCGCACCTGGGAGGTGGTCTCGCGACAGGTGCGCGGCGCGTTCGCCGGCATGGGCGGCGACGCCATCGGCGCCTGCACCATCGCTTACGAGCCGGTCTGGGCGATCGGCACGGGGAAGACGGCGACCACGGCGGAGGCGCAGGAGGTCCATGCGCAGATCCGCGGCTTGCTGCGCGATCTGGCGGGCGCCCGGATCGCCGGCTCGGTGCGCATCCAGTACGGCGGATCGGTCAAGCCCGAGAACGCCAAAGATCTGCTCGGCCAGCCGGACATCGACGGGGCGCTGGTCGGCGGCGCGAGCCTGAAGGGCGAGGACTTCGCAAACATCATCCGCGGCGCCGGATGACAGGGTCACGAAAGGGACGGCTGGCAATGTGAGGGTCGCGGGCCCGAGGACGGCGCCCGAAAGGAACCCTCCATGACCAGGACCAAGAACCTCATGCTGGTCGCCGTGCTGCTCGCATCGTCGCGGGCGTTCGCGATCAAGGTAGAGACGGGAACCCCTGACCTGAACCTCAACGTCAACGTACAGCTGCAGGCGCGCTACGAGGGCGACTGGGACGGGGCGCCCAACAACCTGGCGTCGCCGACCGGCCACTACAATCACGACTTCTTCATCCGCCGCGCGCGCCTGATCACTTCGGGTATCGCCTACAAGTACTTCACCTTCTACATGATGCTCGATTCGCCCAGGTTCGGGGCGCGCGGGAACTACGGCGGATCGACGGGCACCGAGTTCGTGCAGGACCTGTACGTCGGGTATCAGCCGTTCCCCGACATCAACATCGAGGCGGGGTTCCTCTACATGCCGCTGACGCGCGGCTCGCTCGCCTCCAACACCCAGGTGCAGGCAGTGGAGGGACCCGGCGACATCCTCTTCTACCCGCTGGCGCGCGGCTCGCGAGAGACCGGCATTCAGTTCCGCGGCCTGCTGCTCGACCGGCGCATCTACCTGCGCGGCGGCGTTTACGAGGGAAACCGCTTCATCGCGCCGGCGACGGGAACGCCCCCGCCGCCGGTGAACCCGCAGGGCACCCCGGAAGTGGCGGGCATGATCCGCTACAACTTCGTCGGCGAGGAGACAGGGTACTCGTTCCCGGGGATCTACATGGACGGGAAGTCGCGCATCAACGTCGGCATCGGCGGGCAATACCAGCCGCACTCCGGAGACCGGCAGGGCACGACGACGAACTACTATGGCTACTCCGCGATGGCGGCAGACGTCTTCGTCAATCTCGCGCTGCCGGGCGACCAGGAGTTCGCGACGGGCGTGGGCATCTACCGCTGGGACTACGGCCCGAACCGGCCCCGAACGGGCAACGGCATCGGCGGCGAGATCGGGTACCGGATCGGACCCATCAACCCTCAGGTAAACATCCTCTGGTTCAACAGCGACCCGAAGAACAACAGCTCGTTCCGGGCGGCGGGCGGAGTGAACTACTACTTCGTCAAGCACAACGCCAAGCTGCAACTCGAGTTCAGCAGCAACGTCCCGAACGGCGTCATCGAGAGGACCCCTTCGCAGAAGGCGATCGTGTTGCAGTCGCAGGCTGCGTTCTGAGCGACGGTCAGGCTGCTCCGGCCCTCGTCGACGCGACGGCAGCCGGAAACGACACCTCGACGCGCAGGCCTCTTCCGCCTGCGCCGTCGAGGAGCGCGACCGCTCCGCCGTACCGCTGCGCGATCTCGCGGACGATGGCCAGACCAAGCCCGGCGCCGTCTCCCGGTGTTCCGCGCACCCGGTAGAAACGGTCGAACACCCGCGCTCGCTCTTCCGGCGGAATTCCCGGGCCATTGTCCTCGACGGAGAGGAGGACGCCCGGGTCCTGCCGCGCCACTCCCACGGTGATCGTCGCTCCCCGGGCGTACCGCAGCGAATTGTCGATGAGGTTGGCGAGGAGCTCGCGCAGCAGCACGGGCTGCGCGCGGATGACCGCGGTTCCTCCGTCCTCGAACCCCAGGTCGGCGCCGTGGGAGAGCGCTTCCGGCACCAGCGTGGCGCAGGTTTCACGGGCCAGCGCGGAAAGGTCCACGAGCTCGGAGTTGGCGCGCAGGTCTGCCGCCGGCTCCGCACGCGCGAGCGACAGGAGCTGGCTGGCGAGGCGGCTGGTGGCCTGCGAATGGTCGCGGAGCTGCGCGAGCGCGTGGCGCATGGCCGCCGGTTCCTCTTCGCGCAGCGCCGATTCCGCCTCCGTGCGGAGCACGGCAAGCGGAGTGCGGAGCTGGTGCGACGCGTCGGCGATGAAGCGTCGCTGCACGGCGATGGCTTCGCGGACGCGAGTCATCAGCTGATCGACGGCGTCGATCAGCGGGGACAATTCCTCAGGGCCGTGGTGCGGAGGCAACGGCGCGAGATCGCTCGCGGTGCGCCGCGCCACCTCGGCGCTGAGCTCGCGCAGGGGAGCGAGGCCCCGCGTCACGCCGAACCAGACCAGCGCCCCTCCCAGCACCAGCAGGAGCAGCTGCTGCCCGAGCGCGTGTACGAGGATCGTCTTGATCAGCGCTGCGCGGCCGCCGATGGTCTCTGCGACCTGCGTCACGACGGTGACCGGGGGCGAGGCCGGCATGGCGGTGAAGAGCGCCGCGACGCGGATGCGCTCGCCCCGGTAGTGCGCGTCGTAGAAGATCGCCTTGCCCGGCACCGAGTCGGGCGGCCGCGGCAGGTCCTCGTAGCCGGTCATGAACGCGTCGCCCTGGGACGACCGCCAGGAGACGGAGTAGAAGACGCGATCCTGATCGACGGTATCGAGCATCTCCAGCGCGACGGGCGGCAGATCGATCTCCGGGCGCGTCCCCACCATGCGCAGGTGGTCGGCGATGTCCAGGGCTGCCGCGGAGAGCGTCTTGTCGTAGGCGGCGTAGATGGCGTCGCGCACCGTGAACCAGGCCGCTGCGGCTCCGGCCAGGCAGAGAAGGCCGAGCGGCACCAGCAGCCACCAGAGCAGCTGAGCGCGAAGCGACCGGCGGCGGGTCACGGGTTCTCCAGGAGGTATCCGAGACCGCGGATGGTGCGGATGCGGATCCCGGCGGGCTCCAGCTTCTTGCGCAGCCGGTGCACGTAAATCTCGATCGCGTTCAGGCCGGCGTCCTCGTCGTAGGAGAAGAGCTTCTCCAGCAGGACTTGCTTCTGCACCACCTGCCCGGCCCGGAGCAGAAGCAGCTCCAGAAGGCAGAGCTCCCGCCGGGGGAGGTCGAGGGCGACACCCTCGAGCGCCGCGATCCGTCCGGCGGTGTCGAGCGTCAGCCGGCCGTGGCTGAGGACCGCGCCAGAACCGCCCACGCCACGGCGGATCAGGGCTCCCGCCCGTGCCTCCAGCTCCTCGAGGGCGAACGGTTTGACGAGGTAGTCGTCCGCCCCCGTGTTCAGCCCGGTCACCCGGCTCTGCAGCGAAGCGCGGGCGGTGAGCACCAGGACGGGAAGCCGCGATCTCGCGCGCCGCAGCCGCCGGACCAGGTCCAGCCCGTCGCCGTCCGGCAGACCAAGGTCGAGGATCAAGAGGTCATAGGGCTGCGTCCCCAAGGCGGCGCGCGCGTCATCGGCGGTGCCCACCGCATCGACGGCGTAGCCTTTTGCCCGGAAGGTCTTCGCCACGTTGGCGGCGAGCGTTTCGTTGTCCTCGACCAGAAGCAGCCGCATCGGACCCATGAAAGGGATATGAAAGCGAGCGTCCCTATGATGCCACGACAACTGCTGCCTGGAGGAACCCGATGCGGCAACCCACTCGAGCGCTCGCCTTCGCACTCCTGCTCTTCTGCGTCGCCATCCCGCGTCATGCGACCGCTGCCGAGGAGGAGCGTCCCGGCACCGCCAAGGACGTCATCTCCGCCGCCGAGCAGGAAGGAAAGCTGACGATCTACTCGACCACCGACTCCGCGCTGGTGCAGCCGCTGCTCAAGGACTTCGCCTCGCTCTATCCGAAGATTCCGGTCGAGTACACGGACATGAACAGCACCGAGCTCTACAACCGGGTGATCAGCGAGGCGGCCGCGGGTTCGGTGGCGGGCGATCTCCTCTGGAGCTCGGCGATGGACCTTCAGGTCAAGCTCGCCAACGACGCGGTCGCGCAGGCGTACCCCACGCCCGAGGCCTCTCACCTGCCCAAGTGGGCCGTCTGGCGGAACGAGGCGTTCGCCACCACGTTCGAGCCCATCGTCTTCGTGTACAACAAGCGTCTGCTCAAGCCCGAGGAGGTGCCGCACTCGCACTCGGACCTCGTCAAGGCGCTGGAGTCGAATCCCGATCGCTTCAAGGGGAAGGTGACCTCGTACGATCCGGAGCGGAGCGGGATCGGGTTCCTCCTCATCACCCAGGACTCGCGCCTGGATCCGAACTTCGCCCAGACGGAGCGGGCGTACGGCCGCGTCGGCGTGAAGCTCTACACCAGCGTCGGGGCGATGCTCGAGCGGATCGGGTCGGGAGAGCACCTGCTTGGATTCAACATCTTCGGATCGTACGCGCTCGCGCGGCAGAAGAAGGACCCCTCCATCGCCATCGCGTACCCGAAGGACTACACGCTCGTGATGTCACGCATTGCCCTGATTCCGAAGAACGCCAAGCACCCGAACGGCGCCAAGGTGTTCCTCGATTACCTGCTCTCGAAGCGCGGGCAGCGGCTGCTGGCGAAGGCGATGCTCTTCTCCATCCGCGACGACGTCGAAGGCGAGGCCACCGCCTCGGCGCTGACCAAGGAGCTGGGCGGGACGTTGAAGCCGCTTCCGGTCGGACCGTCGCTCCTCGTCTACCTCGACCAGGCGAAGCGGCTGGAGTTCCTCAAGCAGTGGCAGCAAGCGCTCGGGACGAAGTAGCCGTGGGCCGCGGGTCGTGGAGCCGGGTGGCGGTGGTGTTGCTGGCGGCTGCCGCCGTCCTCGCTCCCCTCGTCATCATCCTCTACCAGAGCTTTCTCGACGGTCCGTTCTTCCAGGCCAGCTCGAAGCTGTCGCTTTCCGCGTATCAGTTCGTGTTCATCGACACCGACTTCCACCGCGCGTTCGGGAGCACCCTCATCGTCGCCGCGGGGATGACGGCCATCGCGGTCCCGCTCGGAGCACTCCTCGCGTTCCTGGTCGTGCGCACCGACCTTCCCGGCCGCCGCTGGCTGGAGCCGGCGCTGCTCGTGCCCATCTTCCTGTCGCCGGTGGTGATCGCCTTCGGATACGTCGTCGCCGTAGGGCCCGTAGGCTTCTTCACCGTTCCGGTGCGCGGGATGATCGGGCGCGAGCCCTGGAACCTGTACTCGCTGGCAAGCGTCACCGTCATCGCCGGGCTCACGCACATTCCCCACGTCTATCTGTATGCCTCGTCGACCCTGCGGGCGGTCGGAGCGGACCTCGAAGAGGCGGCGCGGGTCGCGGGCGCGAGCAGCGGCCGGATCGCGCTCACCATCAGCCTTCCCATGGTCTGGCCCGCGCTGCTGTACAGCGGGGTGCTGGTGTTCTTCCTTGGGTTCGAGCTGTTCGGGTTGCCTCTCATCCTCGGCGATCCCGAAGGGCTGCTGGTCCTCTCGACGTACCTGTACAAGCTCACCAACCGCCTCGGTGTGCCGTCCTACCAGCTGATGGCCGTGGTGGCGGTCGTCATCATGTTGATCGCGTTTCCGCTGGTGTGGATGCAGCGCCGGCTTCTCGGCGTGGCGAACCGGTACGTGTCCGTCCGGGGGAAAGCCGCGCGGGCCAGTCCGCTGCGCATCGGTGGCTGGCGCTGGGCGGCGCTTGCCCTCGTTCTCGCCTGGCTCGCGGTCACGGTGGTGACGCCGCTCGCCGGCGTGGTCTTGCGGTCGGTGGTGACGACCTGGGGCGAAGGCGTGCGACTGGCGGAGGTGCTCACGCTCGACCACTTCACCGAGCTCCTCGAGTATCCGAACCTCGTTCGCGGCGTCGGCAACACGCTGCTCATCGGCGTCGTCGGAGGGGCGCTTGCGGTGGCCTGCTACGCCGCGATCGCGTTGGCCACGCATCGTTGGCAGAGCGGCTGGGCGCGGGTGATGGACTACCTGGCGATGGTTCCGCGCGGCATGCCCGGGCTCGTCGCCGGCCTCGCCTTCTTCTGGGTCTTCCTCTTCGTCAAGCCCATCGCGCCGCTGCGCGCGACGCCCGTCAGTCTGTGGCTGGCTTACAGCGTGGTGTGGCTGGCTTACGGCATGCGCCTGATCTCCAGCGCGCTGTTGCAGATCTCTCCCGAGCTCGAGGAGGCGGCGTTCACCGCGGGCGCCTCACGCGGGCGAGTGACGCGCGAGGTGACGCTCCCCCTGGTGCGCTTCGGACTCCTCGGGAGCTGGCTCCTCATCTTCCTCATCTTCGTCCGCGAGTATTCCACCGGCGTCTACCTGTTGGCCCCCGGCAGCGAGGTGATCGGTTCGCTGATGGTGTCTCTGTGGGCGACGGGCGCGGTCGACACGGTGAGCGCGCTCGCGGTCGTCAACGTGCTGCTGGTCGGCGTCGGTCTCGCCGTCGCGCTGCGGCTCGGGGTGCGCGTCCATGAATGACCTCGTCGTTTCCGATGTGCACAAGCGGCTGGGGGACAACCAGGTCCTCAAGGGAGTCTCCTTCACCCTCAAGCGCGGCGACGTGGTGGCGCTGCTCGGCCCTTCCGGCAGCGGCAAGACCACGCTGCTCCGGGCCATCGCGGGGCTCGATCACCCCGACTCGGGCGTCATCCGCCTCGGCGAGCGGACGTTGTTCGACGGGGCAGCAAGAGCGGCGGTGCCGGCGGAGCAGCGGGGGCTCGGCCTCGTCTTCCAGTCCTACGCGCTCTGGCCGCACCGTACGGTGCTGGAGAACGTCCAGTATCCCTTGCGGGTCCGGCGGGTGCCGGGGACGGAGATGCGGGAACGGGCGCTGAAGGCGCTGGGCGAGATCGGGCTCGAGACCATGGGCTCCCGCTATCCGCACCAGCTTTCCGGCGGGCAGCAGCAGCGCGTCGCGCTCGCGCGCGCCATCGTCTACAACCCGCCGCTGCTCCTTCTCGACGAGCCGCTCTCCAATCTGGACGCGAAGCTCCGCGAGGAGGCGCGCGTCTGGCTGCGCGAGCTGATCGAGCGGCTGCAGATCAGCGCGGTCTGCGTCACCCACGATCAGGTGGAGGCGCTCGCGCTCGCCGACCGCGTCCTGCTTCTTGACCAGGGGCGCACGGTGCAGGAAGGGGCTCCGGAGGAGATCTACGACCGCCCCCGGACGCTCTTCGCCGCGGAGTTCATGGGATCGAACAACCGGATCGCCGGCCGTATCGCGGAGGTCCGCGGGTCACGGGCGCGGATCAGCGGTACCGGTTGGGAGCTCTGGGGTCAGCTGCAGACGGAAAAGCGCGGCGGTGACGAGGCCATTGCGGTCATCCGGCTCGAGCGCGTCGGCATCCACGACGCGCCCGGCGAGAACCGCGTACCGGCGCAACTGGAGACGGCGGTGTACCTCGGCGAGCGGTGGGATCATCTCTACCGTGCCGGAGACCTGCGACTGCGGGCATGGGCGGCCACGCCGCCGGCGCAGGGCCCCCGCTTTCTCGGACTGCCTGCGGAATCGCTCTGGATCTACTGAGCTACACGAACAGCAGCCGAATCACGCCCGCAACAGTACCAACCCGCGAGCTGGGGAGGCGGTGGATTCCAAATGATTTCAACTGATTGGCACGCAGGTGAGGGCATGTGGGTTCTACGCGCATCGGCCGGACGGCGAGTTTCTCTTCTGGCTTTTTATTCGGAGCAAGCCGGGGCGCCGTGGTTGATCGATCGAGATGCGCTTCAGCGTCTGCCTGCTCGCGGCCGTCGCCTGCGGCGGATCGATGCGGCCCCGGGACGTGCGCGCGTCCGCGCGAAACTCTGGCGTCGAGGTCTCCTGGAGCTCCTCGTTCGTCCTCGCCGCGCACCGCGTACAACTCGCCGATCTCGACAGCTCGACCAGCGCATCGGATGCCATCTTCGTCCAGGGAACGCGCGCTTCGCTCCGCGGGTCTGCATCCGGCGTCTGGGTCGACGCTCTTCCCGGGGGCCGCGCCATCGGCATCGTCAGCGCGGGCGATGAAGGCGGCACCGGGGCTGCGTGGCAGATCTTCGCTCCCTGGGATTTCCGTCGCGGCGAGTTGAGCGCGAGCTTCACCCGGCTCGCGGCGACGGAGCGGCTCGGAGTCCTGCTCGTGAACTTCGGCGGCAGCGACGCAGCGCAGGCGGAGGTGGTCGTCGACGGCGCGGCGGATCCGCCGGTGCAGGCCGCGGAGCTCAGCGTCGCCGGGGCCGCCGCGCCGCCTGCGTTGCACGAGATCGTCCGCGCGCGTGAAGCCGCGCTCGCGCTCGAGCGGCCTGCGCCGGTGGAAGCGCTCGAGCCCGGTGCGCGCCGATCGTTCTGCGTCGTCCAGGGTCTCGACTTCTCGCACCACGTACGCAAGGCGGCGACGCTCGCGATCGCGACCGCGCACGCCGAGATGTACGTCGACGACGACGATCTCGGAGAGTACGAGGTACCCGCGCTGCAGCCGCTCGCGCAGGCGTTCGAGGAGACCGTCTGGCCGGCAGTGACTTCTGCATTCGGCCTTCCCACCGACGTCGACGCCAGCGGGAAGCTCACGGTCCTCATCACGCACGAGCTCGGCGCGCATCTCAACGGCGGGTGGCTGATCGGTTACTTCGGCAACGCCGATCTTGTGCGAGCGCGGGACGATTCGCCACAGTGCAGCGGGGGAGGATCGAACCACGGCGAGATCGTCTACCTGAACGATCCCGGCAACGGCGCGGCCAACGGGTACGCCGCAGCAGACCTCTTCGCCCGCGTATACCCCGCGACGGTCGCGCACGAGATGCAGCATCTGCTGAACTTCGCCCACCGCTGCGTGGAGCGCTCCTGCGACGGGCCCGAACAGACGTGGATCAACGAGGCGCTCTCGAAGGTCGCGGAAGACCTGGCTGGCTACGGCTGGAACGGGGCCACCGGGCGCGCCGAAGGCGCCACCTATCTGCGCCGTGGGGCGGGTCAGCTTCGCGGTTATGACGGCCGCAGCCTGACGCGCTGGGAAGGGGATCCCATCGGCAACTACCAGGGAGCGCACAGCTTCCTGCGGCTCTTCACCGATCGGATGGGGACGGGTCTCGCGGGACGGCTCAACGCGGGCCCCGGCGGAGTCGATGGTCTGGAAACGACGCTGGGCCTTCCGCTGCCGATGGCGATGGCGGAGTGGGCGACGGCGCTGCTCCTCTCGAACGAGCCGGGTTCGCCTTACAGCTTCTCGGGGACCTCCTGGTCGCCGCTCCACGACCGGCTGCGCCATCTGGATACCCGCGCTCCCGGGACCGTGACGCTGCGCAACGACGGCATCGCGGCGGTGACGTCGGGTACCGGGTTGGGAGGGCCGGCGCGCGTGGTGGTACGCAGCCGCGAAGAGACGGCCCCTTACGTCGTGGTGGTGCGCACGAGCGGGACGCTTCCGGTCCGCTGATCAGCACCTGCGCTAGTCGCCATGGCCGTACGTGCTCTGCTCGACCCAACAGACCGTCGGCTCGTTCGAGATTGCGACTGCGGCCGAATCAGCGACATCGAGCGCAAATCCGTGGAGCGCGGTTTCATAGACGAACAGGATCCGTCCCGAGTATTTCGTGGCCAGCGAATTTGCCGTGCCCGGAATATCCGGGACCGAGTCGTAAAAGACGACGATGTACTCGCCTGGGACTCCGTTGTCGGGATGAAGCAATAGTCTTGATGGAGGCCGCACACCACTGCATGTCTCGATGGGTGCGCGACCCGACACACCTTCGCCACAGGACAGGAGGGCAATCGCCGTTGCGATTCCTGCCACTCCTGCACTCATGGTTCGGACGTTCATGACGCCTCGCACAGCCATCACTACACATGCATGTGGCGTCGTCCCAACATTTTTTGGGGCGGCGAGCCTGCTTCTGTCGACAGCCGTACGAGCCCAAGAGGCCACTTGATTCCAGATGCACAGCACTCGACACGCGCCACCGCACGTAGCCGCAGAATATTCAGGCGCGCAGCTTGTAGCCGTTGCGAAGCAGGCGCAGCGCCCAGACCACGAGGATGGCCGCGATGCCGACCATGACCGAGAAGCCCGCCCACGGCCGCTCCACGGTATGGCCGATGAGCGCGAACCTCATCGCCTCGATCATGTAATAGATGGGATTGAAGTGGAGCACGACGCGGAACGTCGCCGGCAGCATGGCCGCGGAGTAGAAGACGCCGCCGAGGAAAGCGAGCGGCGTGATCACGAAGGTGGGGATGAAGTTCACCTGCTCGAACTTGTCCGCCCAGAGGGCGACGATGAGGCCCGCGGCGGAGAAGCCGAGCGACACGACCACGCCCGCGAAGAGCGCTTCCAGGGGATGCGGCACCTCGGGACCGATGAAGAGGGCGGCGGTGGCCCAGGTCATTCCTCCCACGATCAGCGCGCGGGTGGCGCCCGCGGCGAGGAACGCGGCGAGGATCTCCAAGTAGGTGAGCGGGGTCACCAACAGGTCCACGATGGTGCCCTGCAGCTTCATGATGAACAGCGACGAGCTGGTGTTGAGGAACGCGTTGTTGATGATGCCGAGCATCACCAGGCCCGGCACGAGGAAGCGGATGTAGGGCACCCCTTCCACCTCGCGCAGCCGTCCACCGAGGGACCATCCGAAGACGACGAAGTAGAGCGCGGTGGTGATCAGGGGCGAGAGGATGGTCTGCCCGGGCACGCGCAAGAAGCGCTTCACTTCCTTCTCGTACAGCGTGCGCACCCCGAGCGTCGATTCGATCGGCGGCCCCGGCGGCGGCAGCGGCGGGACCGGCCGCTCCAGCGCCGTGGCTCCGTTCGTGGCCTGGGCAACCGGCGTCGGCGAGTTGAGCAGCTCGACGATCACCGTCTCCAGCCGCGGTTCCCGCGTCTGCACGTCGTTGATCCGCAGCCCCGATGCAGCCAACGCCTGCAGCGGCGCGGCAAGCGGCTCTCCCATCCGCGGCGTGAGCACCACCGCGGCGCCCCCGTCCGCCAGCGCCGCGCCGGCGGCGGCGAGCGACGCCGGCAGTGTCCCGACCGGCTGCTCCAGGGCGAGACGGACCGTCCGCCGCGAATGCCGCGCGATCAGCTCCTGCTTGTCCTCGACCACGAGCAGCCTGCCGTTCTTGATCACGCCGATGCGGTCGGCGAGCTCCTCGGCCTCCTCGAGGTAATGGGTGGTGAGGACTACCGTGGTGCCCGCGGCGGCGAGCCGCTTCACGTAGGCCCAGAGGTCGCGTCGCAGCTCGACGTCGACGCCCGCGGTCGGCTCGTCGAGGAAGAGCACCGGCGGATCGTGCACCAACGCCTTGGCGATCAGGAGGCGCCGCTTCATTCCGCCGGAGAGTGCTCGCGTATTCGCGTTGCGCTTGTCGCGCAACCCGAGATTTCCCAGGATCGCGTCGATGCGGGCGCCATCCAGCCGTACGCCGAAATAGCCGGCCTGGAACCTGAGCGTCTCTTCGACGGTGAAGAAGGGATCGAAGTTGATCTCCTGCGGGACCAGACCGACGGCGCGGCGGGTGAAGCGATAGTCGCGCACGACGTCGCGGCCGAGCACCTCCACGGTGCCTTCGCTGGCGAGCGCGGTTCCCGCCACCAGGCTGATCAGGGTCGTCTTTCCGGCCCCATTGGGGCCGAGCAGCGCGAAGACCTCGCCGCGGTGGATGTCGAGGTCGACGTGATCGAGAGCGGTGAAGGCGCCGTAGCGCTTGGTCGCGCCGCGCAGGCGCACCGCTTCAGGCATGACCAAGGCAGGATGCCACAGCGCCGCTTCCGGTGCGCGGCGGCGGCTTCTGGAATAGGATCGGAATGCGCTGGAGAAAGGAACGAGGACATGGCTCGCCTGTTCGTAGGTAATCTTCCCTTCGACACGACGGAAGCGCAGATCAAGCAGCTGATCGCGGGCGAGAACCGGACCGTCCGCTCGGTGAAGATCATCACCGACAAGGAGACCGGCCGCTCGCGCGGATTCGCCTTCGCCGATCTGGACAGCGACGAGGAAGCGAAGGCCGCCATCGAGGAGCTGAACGGCAAGGACTTCGGCGGCAGGCCGCTCAAGGTCAACGAGGCCGAGGAGCGGGGCCAGGGCGCCGGCAAGTTCGGAGGAGGCGGAGGGTTCCGCGGCACGCCGCACGGCAAGGACGTCCAGGGGCAGCGCGGATTCGGCATGCGCGGACCGGCGCAGAACATGCCTCGCGGGAGCCAGCGCGGCGGCGGCCGGGGCGGCACGCGCGGATCTTGAGCCGGCTGCGCGCGCTGCACGGCGAGATCGTCGAGTGCCACGCCTGCCCGCGCCTGGTCGCCTGGCGCGAGGAGGTCGCGCGGATCAAGGTGAGGCGATTTCGCGACTGGACGTACTGGGCGCGCCCGCTGCCCGGCTTCGGAGATCCGGCTGCGAGGCTGCTCATCATCGGGCTCGCGCCGGCGGCGCACGGCGGCAACCGGACGGGGAGGATGTTCACCGGCGATCGCAGCGGCGACTTCCTCTATGCGGCGCTGCACCGGGCCGGCCTCGCCAATCAGCCGACCAGCGTGCGCCGCGACGACGGGCTCGCGCTCCGGGACGTGTTCATCACCGCCCCGTGCCGCTGCGCTCCACCGGCGAACAAGCCGATGCCCGACGAGCTGATGCGCTGCAGCGCCTGGCTGGACC
>Ga0066697_10000058_pt1 | contig 24729 bp, 22 predicted proteins | sample GraSoiAngelo_146_FD_66451 | JGI IMG/M metagenome (GOLD analysis project Ga0066697, IMG submission 66451) | Grasslands soil microbial communities from the Angelo Coastal Reserve, California, USA - 14_1009_05_30cm | ecosystem: Environmental > Terrestrial > Soil > Grasslands | place: USA...
TTGGGCTGATCCATTCGGACGATTCGGGGAAGGCGCTGCAGGAAATCTACAGCAAGGAAACGGACCATGAGGTCAAAGCCGAAGTATTGAACGCGTATTTCCTGCAGGGGAACGCCAGGGCGCTGGTGGCCATCGCGCGAAGCGAGAAAGACCCCGAACTAAAGAAAACGGCGGTGTCCAAGTTGACGCTGATGCATTCCAAGGAAGGCACCGATTACCTGATGGAACTGCTGCAAAAGTGAGAGGGGGAACGATGTTAGAAGAACGGACTGTTTTGTCGCTGCGGAGAATCCTCGGGCTCGCCATGATCGTTGCGGGGATTAGCACTGCCGCCGTGCAACTGGCCAAGGGCGGGGCCCCGGCCCGGCCGGGGCAAGCAAGCCCTACGCCTGCGCAGGCGCTGGAAGTTCCACGCATTGAAAACGCAAAACTGGAGACGCGTGCAGTCAGTGCAAGTCTCGATGCGACTATTCGCGAGATTGCAGCAACGGCGGGGAGAGCGGAGTGGGTCGGCTACCACGTCGATCAGGTCGCGGGCGAACGCGGAATCTGCTGTAACGACAACTGGAATGATGGGAATTGCGGAACCTGCCGGCTGGAAAAGCAAAACGGCGGATTGAGCACCACGACACGCACAGACGGAAACGTCAAACTGGAAGGCTCGCGGCAACTCATCGTGCTCTATCGCCTCGAAGCGAAGCAGGTCGTAAAGATTCGGGTCGCATCAGATGACTGCGCGCTGGATGCGGGCGGACTGCCGTTCATCTGGCTGGCGGGAGTCAAACCGACGGAGAGCGTGGCGTTCCTCGCAACTTACGTGCGCGGGCCGGGCTTCGAAGATCGCGGAGATCGCAGCGTCGGCAACGGAGCGCTGACGGCGATCGCGTTGCATGCGGATGCGTCGGCCGACCGGGCGCTCGAATCTTTCGTGACTTCGGAGCAGCGCGAAGGGCTGCGGAGGCAGGCGGCATTCTGGATGGGGGCTGCACGGGGCAACGCTGGATTGGTCGCTTTGCAGCACATGGCGAAAACGGATCCGAGTTCAGACGTGCGCGCGCACATAGCCTTTGCGCTTTCCGTGAGCCACGAAGCCGGAGCGCTGGAAGAGATGATTCGCATGGCGCACGATGACACGAGCTCACACGTGCGGGGCCAGGCGATTTTCTGGCTGGCGCAAAAAGCCGGAAAGAAAGCTGTAGGCACGATCACCGGCGCGATCGAGAACGATTCGGACACGGATGTGAAGAAAAAAGCGGTGTTCGCGCTCAGCCAATTGCCGAAGGACGAAGGCGTGCCTAAGTTAATTGAAGTGGCACAGAACAACCGGAACCCGGAGGTGCGGAAGCAAGCGATGTTCTGGCTGGGGCAATCGAACGATCCGCGGGCTCTGCAGTTTTTCGAAAAAGTGCTCACACAGTAGCGGTTAACGCAGGAGATCCTCGAGCTGCACGCGCGCATCCGTCTTGGCGTCGCGGTACTTCACAATGACGGCCGCTTGCAGCGAGAGTCCCCATTTTGCGCCAGTGGGATGAGCGACGGCGCGCGAGCCGGGCGCCACGATGGCTTCTTCGGGAATAATCAGCGGCTCGGTCCCGGTGGCGGTGTAAATCGCGTCGCGAACGAGATCGTACACCGGGATGGAGCGATTGAGAATCGTACCGGTGCCGAGAACGGCGCGGCGCTTCACGACGGTTCCCTCATAAACGCCGGAATTCCCGCCGACCAGGACTTCGTCTTCGATAATCACCGGTAGCGCCCCGACAGGTTCGAGGACGCCGCCAATTTGTGACGCGGCGGAAATGTGGCAGTTGCGGCCGACCTGGGCGCAACTCCCAACGAGCGCGTGCGAATCGATCATCGTGCCTTCACCAACGTAAGCGCCGACATTGACGAACATCGGCGGCATGCAAATCACCCCGCGGCCGATGTAACTGCCATCGCGAATGCTGGAGCCGCCGGGAACGATGCGCACACCGTCGGAAGCCGCGAACCCACGCGCCGGGTAGGTGGACTTGTCAAAAAAAGGTTGTTTCGAGGCGTCGATCGACATGTCGGCGATGGCGCCCATTCGAAAGCCCAGCAGGATTCCCTTTTTCACCCAGGCGTTAACGCGCCAGCCGGATTTCGTGGAGGCATCGGGCTGGGCAGCGCGTATTTCGCCGCGATTCAGCGCGGCTTTGAAATCGCGGAAGAGCCGGAAATGTTCTTCTTCGTACTGAGCCGGAGCTTCGTCAAATAGACCCTCAATTTGCGAAGGCAGCATGAACCCTCTCGACCCTGGGCACAGCCGCCGAGCGGCCGAAGAGCCCGAGCGCTTCGAGCACCGCCCGGATGCGCGCCTGATTCTCCGCCTTGGGCGGCACGAGTGGCAAGCGCCACACTGGTTCGAGTAGGCCCATTTCCACCATCGCCGCCTTTACCGGGATGGGATTCGACTCCACGAAATTAATTTCCATGAGCGGATGATAGCGGCGGTGAATCGCGCGCGCGGCGGGAAAGTCACTCTGGAGGGCGAGCCGCGTCAATTGTGACATTTCCGCGGGGATTTCGTTCGAGACGACGGAGATGACGCCGTGGCCGCCTAGCGAGATGACCGGTAGCGTGATGGCGTCGTCACCGGAGAGGACGATGAAGCCTTCCGGGACGGCATTGAGAATCGCAGCCATCTGGGAGACGTTACCGGAGGCTTCCTTGATGCCGACAATATTTTCGATTTCGGCGAGGCGCTTCACCGTGCCAGGCTCGATATTCACGCCGGTGCGCCCCTGCACGCTGTAGAGAATGATGGGCAGGGGCACGGTTTCGGCGATGGCGCGATAGTGCTGGAAGAGGCCCTCCTGGGTGGGTTTGTTGTAATAAGGAGTGACAGAGAGAATGCCGTTGGCTCCAAGAGCGGCGAGCTCCTGCGAGAGCGCGACGACTTCGGCGGTGTTATAGCCGCCTGCGCCCCCGAGGACAGGCACCTTACCCTTAGCCAATTCGACGGTGATCTTAACGACGCGAAGATGCTCTTCGTGCGTGAGCGTGGGGCTCTCGCCGGTTGTTCCGCAGGGAACGAGGAAGTCGACGCCTGCCTCGATTTGTCGCTTGATCAGAGCTCGCAGAGCGGGTTCGTCAAGAGAACCATCCCGACGAAAAGGTGTGACAAGTGCGGTGCCTGTGCCTGTAAACATGGATGCTGCTCCTTCCTTTTTTCGCTCAGCCCAATTCGCTGAGAATCTCACGAAATTCGAATAGCCCTTTTTTCCCCACGACCCAGCGCGCCGCGCGGAGCGCGCCGCGCGCAAAACCTTCGCGGCCGCGCGCCGTGTGACGCAGCGTGATGGTGTCCGCGGCGGAATCGAAACCGATTTCATGCGTGCCGGGATGCGCACCCGCGCGGTTGGAACTCAAGCTGACTGGACGGGCGTAGCCGTTTGCTCGCATGTCTTCCGCAAGTTTCTTCATCGTCCCCGAAGGCGCGTCTTTCTTCGCGGAGTGGTGAATTTCCCAGCCCCAAGCTTCGTATTCCCCGTGCTTGGCGAAGAGCGACGCGGTGTGCGCGACGGCTTCGAAGAAAAGGTTTACGCCAACAGAAAAATTCGGCGCCCAGACAACGCCCGTTCCGCTGCTTGCCACAGTTTCGCGGACCGCAGGAAGATGCTCGAACCAGCCGGTTGTGCCGATAACCGAGTTAACGCCTAATGCAGCGAGGCGGCGGATATTTTCCGGAGCAGCGTCCGGTGACGTAAATTCAACAGCCGCATCGACTCCCCGAAGAGTCTGTTGAGAAAGGGCCTGGCCGCGCGGATTGTTGCGCGCATCAAATTTTGCCCGTACGTCGAATCCGTATTCCGGCGCGAGCTGCTCGATGAGGCGACCCATCTTTCCATAACCAACAATCGCCAGGCCGGTGCTCATGCGCTCTCCCGGCCGGTCGCGAGGAGTTGGGTGGCCATGCGCGCATAGATGTCCACCGCTTCGCACAATTCTCTCTTCGGGATGCGCTCTTCGGAAGTATGTGCGACGTGAATGCTGCCGGGTCCAATGAGGAATGGTTGTCCCCAGGTACCTTCGAAGCTTGGGATGTCCGTGGTGAAGGCCACGACCGTGGTGGGCAAACCATCGAGCTTCGCCAATTGCACGGCTGGCGTGTAGAAGACTTCGCGCGCCTCCGCGCGGCCTGCCGTCGCCGCGGACACCGCTTCCCGAGTCTTCGCCGGATCTCCGATCGTGCGAAACATGATTTCCGCTTCGGCGTAATCGGCGACCACGTTGGGTGCGCGGCCGCCATCTATGGTGCCGATATTCAGCGTGCTACAGCCGAGCAAGGCGTCTTGCGGCAGCGGAATCTGGCGAATGTCGTTGAGAACATCGAGCAGGGTGTCGATAGCGGAATGACCGAGTTCGGGATAGGCAGAGTGCGCGAGTTTTCCGTGAGTCGTGATTTCGTAGCGTAGCGCTCCTTTCGAACCGAGGGCGAGACGGTTTTCGGTGGGCTCGCCATTGATGAGGAATCGCGAGCCGCGGGGGGTTGCGGCGGCGGCTCTTGCTCCGGCGCTGTTGCGTTCTTCGCCCACGACGAAGAGGAGGCCAATATGTCGCGTGCCGGCGTTGAGAAGTTTTTCTGCGGCGGCGATCATAGCAGCGATGATCCCCTTGGCATCGCAGGAACCGCGGCCCCAGACGAAATCGCCATCCTCGCGCGAACCAAAAAAGGGCGGAACGGTATCCATATGCGTGGAGAGCGTGACGAAAGGCCCACCCCACGAGGCGAGGATATTGTCGCGGTTCGGTTCGGCGGGGATGCGCTCGATGTCACCGTTGTGGCGCGCGGCGAGGGCGGACAAATGCGCGAAGAGGTAGTCACCCACATTTTTTTCGTGGTTGGTGGTCGACTCGATGTCCACGAGCGCGCGCGTTAGTTCGAAAAGATTCATTCGAATCGGGCATTTCTGGATGAGCGAAACGAAAGGAAGGAACCGCGAAGATACAAATCGGGGCCGCTGCCTCTCGATAGCGCTTCATCCTAATGAACGGATGACAGTGAACAGGCCTTGGACCTGTTCCCCAACCGCCGCGGTTTCAGCTACCGCTGCGATTTCGGCGGACAACAGCAACAACAATGCGGCCCCTTTTGCACGGGCATCCGAAGCTGATCGGAAATCCTTGCCCGGCTACTCATGGCCTCCGCACCTCTACCAAGACAAGTTAAGTCTAGCGGAGCTTCGCACTAAAAGCGATCGAAATGTTGAATGGACTGTATCGAACCTAGTGCTACAGCTCGAGGGGCCTGAGAGGGATGTGCTGGGAAGCGACCAGGAGTTCGCCCGTGAAAACACACTCGGCAGGGCGGCGGCGCAGGGCTTCCTCGGCGGAGAGGCGGACGAGATCGGGATTGTTGTTTTCCTGCGAGACGTGGGCGAGGACGAGATAGCGCGCCATGGCGTCGAAGCCATCGGGGTCGCAAAGATATTCGCTTACGGCGTGATTCGAAAGATGGCCGGTCCGGCTGAGAACGCGCTGCTTGACGACCCAGGGATACGGGCCGACCTTGAGCATGTCCAGATCGTGATTGGATTCGAGGACCAGGCAATCGGCGCCGCGGAGATGCACTTTGACCAGTTCGGGCATGTAGCCCAGGTCAGTGACCATGGCCATTTTCGCGCCATTCGAACGGAAGGTGAAACCAATGGGGTCGGCGGCGTCGTGGGGAATTGCGAAGGCGTGGACGTCAATGTCGCCGACGGTGAAATGCTGACCGGCGTGAATTGTCTCGACGCGGTTGAGCCGCTTGCCGAAGGTTTCCGGAAGAATGCGCTGCATGGCATCTATGGTGGGTTCGGTGACGTAGAGCGGAGCTTTCCAGAGGCCGAGCATTTGCGGGAGGCCGTTGCAGTGGTCGGTGTGCTCGTGGGTGATGAGGATACCGTCGATGTGGTGGACGGTTCTTTCGACGGCAGCGAGGCGGGCCAGCGTTTCGCGTTTGCCCAGACCGGTGTCAATGAGGAGGCGGGTCCGCTCGGTTTCAAGCAACGTGATGTTGCCGGAGCTGCCGGACGCCAAAATGGATACCCGCAAGCCGATCGTTTTCTCCAGAACTGCAACGCAACCAAATTTTCAGAATGATGGCAGAGCGGCAAGCGCGCGTCAACAAGGACTCCACGATTGCAACGGTGATATACTCCCGCGGCAAACCATGGAAAAGTACGATCTCATCGTGGTCGGTTCCGGGCCGGGAGGCCAGCGAGCCGCGATTCAAGCGTCTAAATTCGGCAAGCGCGCCGCGCTCATTGAAAAGCTGGAAGTGATCGGCGGTACGGCGATCAACACCGGCACGATTCCTAGCAAGACCATCCGCGAAGCGGTCCTGCATCTTTCCGGCTATCAATATCAAAGCATCTACGGCGTCAACTATCGTGTGAAAGAACAGATCACCATGGCCGATCTTTCCTTTCGCGCGCTCAACGTCATCAAGACCGAGATCGATGTGATCCGCGCTCAGCTCTCCCGCAACGGCATCGAAGTCGTGACGGGAACCGCCAGCTTTTTAGATCCTCACCACATGCAAGTGACGAGCTCGCGCGGACAAGTCGAGTTTGAAGCAGGCAACATCGTTCTCGCCACGGGCACGAAACCCGCCGTCTCTCCCCTGGTCCCTTTCAACAACACGACCATCATCGACAGCGATCAAATTCTGAAGATGCCGGTGATTCCCAAGGCCATGATCGTTGTGGGCGGCGGAGTCATCGGCGTCGAGTATGTGTGCATGTTCGCCACGCTGGGCGTGCGCGTGACGCTGATTGAAAAACGTCCGCGCTTGCTGGAATTCGCCGATGCCGAGATGGTCGAAGCGCTTTGTTACCATCTGCGGGACCGCCGCGTCACGCTGCGGCTGAACGAGGAAGTCGAAAGCGTCGAAGAAACACCGGATCACACGGTCGTGGCGAATCTGAAAAGCAAGAAGAAAGTTACCGGTGACGCCCTGCTCTATGCGGTCGGACGCCAAGGCAACGTGGATGAACTGAACCTGGCGGCAGGCGGCCTGGAGGCCGATGCCCGAGGGCGTATCCCGGTCGACGAAAATTACCAGACCAAGCAACCGCATGTGTATGCCGTGGGAGACGTCATCGGGTTCCCCAGCCTCGGCTCGGTTTCGATGGAACAGGGGCGCATCGCCGCCGCCAGAGCGTTTGGCATGCCGACGAATTCCAACCGCGCTAATTATCCCTACGGGATTTACACCATTCCCGAAATCTCGTTTATCGGAAAGACCGAGGAGCAGCTCACGGAGGAAGGGGTCCCTTACGAGGTCGGAATGGCCTTTTTCCGCGAAATTGCCCGGGGCCAAATTCGCGGCGACACTACCGGCCGCCTGAAACTCCTTTTCGATCCGTCTACCAAGGAACTGTTGGGTGTGCACATTATTGGTGAAGGAGCCTCGGAGCTGTTGCACATCGGGCAGGCGGTTTTTGCGCTGAAAGGCACGGTGGAATATTTCGTGGATACCGTTTTCAATTATCCGACGCTGGCGGAGTGTTATAAGGCAGCGGCATTCAACGGTCTGAACAAACTGGTCAGGGCATAGTCACGTCCGAGTGAGGAGTCGATTGACAGAATCTTCGACTACCTAAGATTGGCAGGAGCACGATGCGCAGGACAGTTGGTGTACTGGTCATGGAACATATCGCCGTTGGCCTGGTGGAAGGCGATAAGGTCGTCGGGCCGCTGAACATTTTTCCGGAAAAATCGCAAACGCTGGACCCGCTGCAGTCGATGCCCGCGGAAAGCATCGTGGAATGTGTCCGGCAGCAAGTGGAGAAAGTGGCGAGCGGAGAAAAAATCGCCGCGATTGGAATTGGCTTCCCGGGCATCATCCGCGCTGGGGTCGTGGAGGATTCTCCCAACCTGCAGCAGATAAAGGGATTCGCGTTGCAGGCGGCATTGTCTTCTGCCCTGGGTGGCAAAGCTGCGGGAGTTCCGGTTCGGTTGTTCAATGACGCGGACGTCATGGCCGCGGGAATTGCGGCAACACAGGGAAAATTGAACCAGCTTACCCGCGTGTGGACGCTGGGAAATGGAGTGGGCTTCGGGCGCTATCCTTCCAGCGAAGGCGTCTGGGAGGGTGGACACTCCGTCGTCACGCTGGATCCCAAGGAAAACTTCTGTGGATGCGGCGGGCGCGGGCACCTGGAAGGTATTCTCGGGCGCCGGTCCATGCGCATGCGCTTCCTGGACCTGGAACCCGAAGAAGTGTTCGAAAATGCCCGCGCGGGTGACGCACGCTGTGCCGAATTTGTGACGCTTTGTCACCGCGCCTTGGCGGCAGCCACCGCCACCAACATCCACATGGAGGGACCCGGGATGTTTTTCGTTACCGGGCCGGAAGTAAAATTCATTGACATAGGACTGTTGGACCGGCTCGTGCATGAAATGGTCAAGATGAGTCCCCTGCAGGGCAGCCGTTTCGAAGTCGTGCCGACCTCCGACGAGATGGGGATCATAGGCGCCGCCGTCAATGCGGACCGTGCCACGCTGAAGTAGTGTGCAGGGGAAGCACAGTGTGGCGCACCGATTTTGATGTCGGAGATTCTCCCCCTGTTGCAGGAGACTCAATCTCAACCCAGCGAACGCTGTCAGTGCGAGCGATCCTCCCCGCTAGGTTCAGGGCCTGGCGTTCGTGGTTAGCCTCTTCTTGAGATTCTTCTATTGTTGTACTTCCATCAGCATGCTGAAGAAATTTCTTGACTGTCACTCGATACATCGCAGCCTCGTCTCGACCGCTGCGGCATTTCAGCAGGCCAGACGGGAGCGGTCGAGGGTGAAGCCGTTGAGGGGGCCGAGGACGGTGACGGCAATCAAGCCGGCCTGGAAATAGCGCTGGGCGAGGGACTGGAGTTCTGCGTGGGTGACCGCTTCGATCCCGGCGAGGATTTCGTCGAGCGAATAGAAGCGGCCGAAATACAGCTCCTGGCGGGCGAGATTGGACATGCGGGAGCTGGTGGACTCGAGCGAGAGCATCAGCGAGCCCTTAAGGTGATTCTTCGAGCGGCGAAGCTCCTCTTCCGTGACAGGTGATTCCTTCAAGGCCCGAAATTCCTGAATGGTGAGATCGATGACCTTGCCAACTGTTTCCGCAGCGGTGCCGGCGTAAACGGTCATCATTCCGGCATCGGAATAGGGCGTCAGCTCGCTAAAGACAGCATAGGCGAGGCCCTGCTTTTCGCGAATGTTCTGGAAGAGGCGCGAGGACATGCCGCCGCCAAGAAGATTGTTGAGGACGGCGACGGCGAAGCGGTCTTCGTGGCCCAGCGGAACTGACGGGACGCCGATGCAAAGGTGCACTTGTTCGAGGTCGCGCTTGGCTTCGAGATGGATGGGTGCATCTGTGTGCGGAGCGCCGTCGCTCTCGGCGGGACCCGTCGGCTTCATGAGGCCGAACTCGCGCTGCACCAATTCCAGCACTTGTTCGTGAGTGACGTTGCCGGCAGCGGTGACCACCAGATGGTCCGGCGCGAACCACTCTCGAAATCGCGCGCGCAGCGAGTCGCGATGGAATCCTTTCACGGTTTCCGGGGTGCCGAGAATCGGGCGGCCGAGCGAATGTTGCGGCCAGAAGCCGCGGGTGAAAATCTCGTGAAGAAGATATTCGGGATTGTCCAGGTCCATCTTGATTTCTTCGAGGACGACCTGGCGTTCTTTCTTCACATCTTCGGAGTCGAATTTGGGGCGGAGGACGAGGTCGGCGATGACGTCAAAGGCGATGGGCAGGTGCTCGTCAAGAATCTTGGCGTTAAAGCAGATCTGTTCTTTGGAAGTGAAAGCGTCGAGCATGCCGCCGACGGAATCCATTTCGCGGGCGATAGCTTCGGCGGAGCGGCGCTCCGTGCCCTTAAAAACCATGTGCTCCATGAAATGAGCGAGGCCGTTCTCTTCGGGGATTTCCCGGCGGGAGCCGTTGCGAACCCACACGCCGACCGAGACGGAACGCACATGGGGCATGGTCTCGGTGATAACGACGAGGCCGTTGGGCAAGACGTGCTTCTGAATGTCGCGCGTTTCGGTGGCCATAAACTTATTCTGACACACGGGGGGTGCAATTGCCACGCCAGCCGGGCGAGGAAGTATCGGCTGTGCGTCCATGGACGGTCTTTGCAGCGTAAGGTAAAGTCGCGCAAATTCAATCAGATACGGGAAAGGCCACTGATGCCCAACGCTGATTTGCAGTTTACGGAGCCCAACTGCCTAGGCTTATTGCAGCAAACGGAGTACAGATTCGTGAGGACGTTCTGTCTACGGACGCCCAGGGCGAACCGCACGATAGGAGCCGCAAGCGCGCCGAGGAAGCCCTCGGCAAGCTTGCACGACATCCTTCGGATCCTGTTGGAGCCGAACGAAGCAGTACTTTATGTCATCAAGAGCTGCCAGGCGCCCCTCGGGAACGTTGGAACAATTCTTTGGTGGTATGTCTATCGCGTGACGGCGACCCGGCTCGTCTTCACGAATCTACGGCTCCCGCACTTCGGGGTGGGACCAGGCGGAAAGTGGAACCGGACACTCAAGAGCGTTCGATGGGGAGACGTTACCAGTGCTTGCTGCAACTTCGCTACGCGAACGGAACCAAAGAAAGGTACTGGCGGCTCCCGAAAAAAGACGGCAAGAAAGCACCAACGATTCTCGAAGCCGTGCTTCCGCTGAGCCGAAGCGAAGCAACTCCTGCTCAAGGATTCCTGTCGATCTGCCCGGATTGCCGTGCGGCGCTCACAGCAGGAAATTATCAGTGCAGCTCATGCAGGCTGAAGTTCACATTGAACAAGGCGTTGGAATACATCCATAGCCCGCGCGAGATTCGGTCCGTTGTTCCCTTGAAAAAACCTTGATAGAGATAGCGCAGCTGCCGCTCTACAGGAGCTTTTCGGCGGGGTCCAGTTTGCCGTATTGGCTGGTGTAGTGGAGGGGGACATCGCCGTAGGTACCTTTCTCGCGAAGGTAGACCTCACAAGTGTCGAAGGGCTTCGAATAAATGTGGATGCTGACGGCGCGCTGGTGGAATTCGGCGAGATTCAAAACCTGATGAACGGGCTCGAGAGGGTTGACGTGGGCAGGATGAGCGGCGTCCATTTCATAGATGTCGGTTGGAACAATGCGGCAGGTGCCGCGCGCGCTGTCGCGGTCGTCAACACGAAAATTCTGGACCTTCAGCCGGCCGATGGGCGCGGACATCCAGCAGTTTTGATCGCGATGGTTGTGAATGCGGCTGGCCTGGCCGATCTCCCAACAGATAGTCATGCATTCGAAGACTTCGTTCTTGAAGATGAGATTGCGCGTGTAGTTGCCCTTCGAAAAATAGCAGTATTTGTCGAGCGTCTCCGGGCGCGCCGAATGGCGGATGATGTAGTCCTGGACGTTTTCGAGAGTGAAATCGCGCCCGGGGATCGCGGCGAGACCTTGGACCCAATCGGTAATCGTGAGTTGTTCGGTTGCGACGTGTTGTGCCATCAGGCGCCTCCGATTCATCTGCGACCGCCAGGCGATCAAGTTCAGGGCGACCGCCAAAGGGCCGACTGGGCAATCCCGGCAGAAGCGGGGATAGCCAATGAATTATAGCGCCATTTTGCGGCGCGAGTGCAGCAGAGGGGCTGGGTGCTGCATGTTAAGATGAGAACGAAGGAATTTTGCCTGTTGCTGCTGACACCTCCATGATGACGGAACTCCTAGGCAAATCGAAAGAAGAATTACGCAAATTCTGCGCGGCACTCGGTGAGCCGGCGTTCCGCGGAGCGCAGATTTATCACGCTCTGTACTCGGAAAGAAAATTCGATGTGGCGCAAATTACGAATCTTCCGGCGGCGCTGCGAGAGCGGCTCTCCAAAGAAGCGCGGATTACTTTGCCGGAATTGAAGCAGCGGTTTGCCTCGACGGATGGTTCGGTAAGGTATCTGTTTGGCCTGCCGCCTAGCGAAGAGAGGTTGGTGCGGCCAGCTTCTGTGGAGGCCGTGTTCATGCCGAGCGAGGGACGGCAGACCATCTGCGTTTCGACGCAGGCGGGCTGTGCGGTGGATTGCCATTTCTGCATGACGGCGCAACTTGGATTGATACGAAACCTGACGTCGGGAGAGATCCTGGCGCAGGTACTTGTGCCTCTGGAAGAGCACAAGGCACAGCTTGCGCCCCAGACAAACATTGTGTTAATGGGCCAGGGCGAGCCGCTGCTTAATTTCGAGCCGGTGATGGTCGCATTACGAATCATGCTGGACCCGGAAGGATTGGGTATCTCGCCGAAGCACATGACACTTTCGACGAGCGGGATCGTGCCGGGAATCGAGCGTCTGGCGCTGGAAAAGGTGCGGCCGAAGCTGGCTATCTCCCTGAACGCTTCCAATGATGAGCAGCGGGATCGGCTGATGCCTATCAACAAGAAATATCCTCTTTGCGTGCTCATGAGTGTCTGTAAGGAATATCCGCTGCGCACTTGGGAGCATCTGACGTTTGAATACGTGATGCTCGGCGGAGTGAACGATGCAGTGGAAGATGCGCGGCTCGTGGTGCGGCTGCTGACGCCGTTGAAGCGCGTGAAAGTGAATTTGATCCCCTGGAATCCGGGAGAACTTCCCTACCGTGAATCATCGCCGGAGAGGATTGAACAATTCCGGCAGATTCTGGTGGGTCGCGGCGTGCCGACCTTTGTGCGCTACTCGCGCGGGCGAGACGTGATGGCCGCGTGCGGACAACTGGCACTGCTGCAGGTAGAACGCCGTTCGTTTTCAGTTATCAGTCCTCAGTGATAGTTCTCGAGAGGAAGACCAGAATCCTGGGGTGGCCCCGTGGAAGCCCAATTTTGAGCCCCTGGGGCTTGCTATGACTCACCTAGCGGTCCACCAGAAATCCGCCGTGCATGGTATGGCCACCTCCGCTGTGACCGGAAAGAGTGCGCAAGCATAACGAGGACAAACGACGATGACAGACGCCGATGAGACTTGCGCCGTCTGTAAGCGCATGATGTCAAAAGGTTTGCGAGCGCCGCGACGGAACTGCAAGTAACCAGAGATAACGCCTGTTGTTACCGTGGAGATCGTGGGACAAATCAAAGAAAGGTCTGCAGAAAATAGCGACGGAAACAATCCATGGCGGACCCAAAGTTAGCGGATGCCGATGACCGACATGAGGCGACCGCTGGTACCACCCTCCTTGCGGTAACTGAAGAGCAGGTCGCCGCGGCAGGCGGTGCACAGATCGCTGAAGAAGATGTTTGCGGTGCGCAGGCCGGCGAGGAGCAGTTGGGCGCGATTGGCTTTGCGCAAATCGAGCAGCACATTTTTTGGCGGGGGCTGGTGGCCGGGGGGCATCATATCGAGCCACTGGATGGGATTGGGTTCGTCGCCGGTACGGAATTCGTCGAACCATTCGGGGGCATCAGCAAATTGAGATTGAAACTGGATGGCGACTTCGGTGCCGACTTCGTAGCAGCAGCCGCCGATGGCAGGCCCGATGGCGGCAAGGAGGTCGGCGGGCTTGGTTTTGAATTGCATTTGCATCTTCCCGATAGTCTTCGCAACGATGCGCTGGAGCGTGCCGCGCCAACCGGCGTGAACGGCGGCGATGGCGCGCTTTTTCGGATCGACGAGGAGAATCGGGACACAGTCAGCGGTTTGAACGCCCAGGAGGAGCCCGGGGCGGTTCGTTGCGGAGGCATCGCCTTGGCAAGGTGCGGTGGGTGCGGCGTCGAGAAGATGGATGACGTCGGAATGGATTTGCATTAGAGAGATCAGTTCGAAGTCGGATGCGTCGAGGGCTGATTGGAAGCGGCGGCGGTTCTGGAGGACGTTTTCTCGGCTATCCCATTCGGCAAAGCCGAGATTGAGAACTTTTTCGCCGTCCCGATGGCTGACGCCGCCGGGGCGCGTGCTGAAGCCGTGGACGAGCCAAGGGAGTTTTGCGAGCGCGGGGACTTGCAGGATTCGAATACTGCGGTCTCGGCGTTCGATCCAGCTAGAGCCGGAAGGAGCAGCTAGGTATGTCTGTCCTACCGCGGGGCGTTTGCGCACGCCACGCTTGGACGATGGTGTTTTCGTGGCAGCCACAATCTTATAAGTATAATCGCAAGAGGACTGCGCGCAGCCAAGGTGTGCGCGACGCCGTAACATCGCCGAACAAATGGAGGGGGACCTTGATCATAGGGATGGGTGTGGACATTGCGGAAGTGGAGCGCATCCAGGGGGCCATCGAGCGCTATGGTGAAGTCTTTCTGAAGCGGGTGTACACGGTGAGGGAGCGCGAGTATTGCGAACGGTTCAAGAATAAGTACGAACGCTACGCGGGGCGATTTGCCGTGAAAGAAGCGGCGATGAAGGCATTAGGGACGGGCTGGCGGCGTGGGGTGCGCTGGGTAGATTTCGAAGTGGTGCGGGAGACGGGCGGACGGCCCACTCTAGCGATAACCGGTGAAGCGGCAAAAATTGCGCAACAGCTCGGGGTAAACAGTGTGGCACTCAGCATCACGCACACGGCGGCTCAGGCGCTGGCGCAAGTGATTTTCGAATCGTAGTGAGGCACCATCGGCGGCTTTGTAGGTGGCGGCATGCCACCACGTGCAGTTGAGTTCCTTCGAGCGCCCTTATCGGATGCTCCCAGGATGACCTAGTGGCTGGCCGCCTGCGCCGGCGGCAACGACAGCATTGGCAGTAAGACTCACTGGCTCTGCAAGCAGATAATTCCCTTCCTTAACCGAAATGCCTACATCAAGCCATTGGTTAGCGGAGTGCGCGCCGCTAATGCGAACTTTCAAATAATTGCTGGAGAGGGCCGGAGTCGAACGGGAATCCGCGTCGCGGCGAAGTGTGAGGACGCGGAGGGTGCGCCCGAGTTGGGATTGGCGGAAGGCAGCGGCCTTGGCTTCGCCCAGGGCGCGCAGGTCACGGGCGCGGCGCTTGATGACGCCGCCGGGGACTTCGTTCGAGAGTGCGGAGGCTTTGGTGCCAGGACGCGTCGAGAACGAGAAGACATGAAGATAGGTGAAGGGCAGACCTTCGATAAAGGCTGTCGTGGCGGCGTGGTCGTCTTCGGTTTCGCCGGGGAAGCCGGTGATGACGTCGGCGCCGATGGCGGCGTGGGGGAGGCGCTCACGGATGAGTGCGACGCGGCGCGCATAGTGCTCGGCGCGGTACCAGCGGTGCATGGCGGCGAGGATGCGGTCGGAGCCGGATTGCAGCGGCGCATGGAAGTGCTGGGCCATGCGATCGGTCGAAGCGAAGAGCTCGACGAGGTCTCGGGTAACGTCAAGGGGCTCGATGGAACTGATACGGAGCCGCTCTATTGAAGTTTCGTCGAGGACGCGGCGGAGCAGATCTTCGAATTCGACGCGAGGGGAAAGATCGCGGCCGTAGGCGCCGAGGTTGATGCCGCTGAGCACAATTTCTCGTGCAGGCGAAGGCACGAGCGAAGAAGGAGTGCCTACAGACAGGAATGTCTGCCCCACGATGAGGCGCTGAATTTCCTGAATGACGGTGTCAGGCGGCAGGCTGCGGCTTCGCCCGCGAACAAACGGAATCACGCAGTAGGAACAGCGGGAGTCGCAGCCGTCCTGGATTTTGAGGGTGGGGCGGGTGTGATTTCCTTCCCCACCGAGAACGGGGGCGGAGAGAAATTCGGTGCGGTCGAAGATGTTGCCGATGAGGATCTTGCCGAGCCGGGGCGCAGCATTCCCTCTACGCTGGGGATAAAGCTGCTCCCCTGCGAACGAATGAAACGGAACGGTCGAGTCACCATGCAATGCGGCGGCGGGGAAAAAGTCGTTCGCAGATTCACAAGAGGCCGCGGTCGAGAGTGAATCGACGAGCTGGGGGATTTGTGGCTTGTGGGAATTGCCAACGACCCAAGCCACTCCGGGGAGTGCGGCCAGCTCGTCGGGCGCGCGCTGGGCGTAGCAACCGGTGACGACGACGCGCACGGCGGGGTTGGCGGCGTGAAGCTTTTTGATGGCATCGCGGGCCTGGGCATCGGCGGAGGCCGTGACGGTGCAGGTGTTGACGACCACGATGTCGGCGGTTGCGGCCGTGGAGGCAGAGTTACAGCCACGGTCGAGCAACTGGCGCTCGAGGGCGGCGCCATCGGCTTGCGTGGCACGGCAACCGAATTGTTCGATGAAGAAGCTAGGCACCTAAGACCACCGGTTTAGCTACGAGACACTTTACACCGAGTTGCGGAGTTGGCAGAGAACGCAGGGAAAAGATTCCATGCTGTAGTTAGCGCGAAGCATATCTAAGCATAGCGGGTTTGCCGGACTGCGAAAAGATCGATGGTAACCAAGACCAGAATCAGGGCAGGACTTGCCTTTACTCACCGGAGGCTGCGTCGCTACAATCTTTCGACACCCATGGCCCATCAACGGCACAATCCCTCAGCGCTGCACGATCCGAAGGTCTCGATTGTTATCCCCGTTTATAACGAGAGATCGACGATTGACGAAATTCTGCGGCGCGTGCTGGACACCGAAATACGCAAGGAAGTGATCATCGTAGATGATTGCTCGACCGACGGAACCCGTCAGATTCTGGAGAACATGGCTGCACGCCAGGCGAATGGCGAAGAATTCGCGCCCGCGCAGGATGGAAGCGATCAGATCGAGTTGCGGGACCTACGTTTTTTCTTTCAGGCGCCGAACCAAGGCAAGGGGGCGGCTTTGCGGCGCGGTTTTGCGCAAGCCACGGGAGATATCGTGTTGGTACAGGACGCAGACCTCGAATACGATCCGCGCGATTACGCGGCTTTGCTTGAGCCGATCGTCGATGGGCGCGCCGACGTGGTGTATGGTTCGCGATTTCTCAGCGGGCCGCAGCGCGTGCATTATTTCTGGCACTACGTTGCGAACCGCACGCTAACGCTGCTCTCGGATATTGCTACTAACCTGAAGCTGACGGATATGGAGACCTGTTACAAGGTGTTCCGGAGAGAAGTACTGGCGGGAGTTCAGGTCAAGTCGAACAGATTTGGATTTGAACCAGAGATTACGGCCAAGATCGCAAAGCACAAGTGGCGCATTTACGAAGTGCCGATTAGTTATGCGGGGCGCACATACGAAGAAGGAAAGAAAATTACCTGGAAAGACGGCCTCCAGGCGTTGTGGTGCATCATCCGGTACAAACTCTCCGACTAGCTCCGGGCAGAAACGCTCTCGGTGTATCCGCGTGGATATTTCTGCCTCCACGCCCAGGCCGATCCAATGATTTCTTCCATCGAAGAATGCGAGGCTTCCCATCCAAGGGTGCGCTTTAGTTTTTCTTTGCTGGCAACCAGAACGGCCGGGTCGCCTGGGCGCCGCGGCCCGAGTTTGCGTGGAATTTTGCGGCCGGTGATGTGCTCGGCGGCGTCGATCACTTCGAGAATGGAAAAGCCGCGGCTGTTTCCGACGTTGAAGGCTTCGCCGGAAACGCGATCGATTTCTTCGAGGGCGCGAACATGGGAATCGGCAATGTCGAGAACGTGGATGTAATCTCGGACGCAAGTTCCATCAGGGGTGGGATAGTCCGTGCCAAAAACATCGACCTGCGGAAGAAGGCCGCAGGCAGCGTCGAGTATGCGCGGGATGAGGTGAGTTTCCACGCGATGATGTTCGCCAAGTTCCTTTGAGGCACCGGCGGCATTGAAATACCGCAGGGCCACGTAGTTAAGCTGGGTGTAGGTTTTGTAGTCCGCGAGAATTTGCTCGAACACGAGCTTGGACTTTCCGTAAGGATTGATGGGCGCCTTGCGATGGTCCTCGGGAATGGGAACGATCTCGGGCTCGCCATAAGTGGCCGCCGTGGACGAGAAAATAAACTTCTTGACACCGTGACGGGTGACAGCATCCAGCAGATTCACGCCGCAAGCCACGTTCGTGGCATAGAAAATACTCGGCTCACGGACAGACTTGGCCACCAGGGCTTCGGCCGCGAAATGCATCACGGCGTCAATTTTGTGCTGGGCGAAGACGCTTTCTAGCTGCGCGCGATTCCCGAGATCTACTTGACAAAAGACAGCGCCAGAAGGGACGGCGGTGCGGTGGCCCTCGATGAGATTGTCGAGGGCAATGACGCGCATTCCGCGGGCCAGCAGGAATTCCGAACAGATGCTGCCGATGTAGCCTGCCGCTCCAGTGACCAGAATATTCACGGGTTCGTTCTCCTCGAGTAGGACGCGCCTAAGGCCGAATGGTGTTCAGGATTAGAGGATACATCACCGCGGTGGATGCAGCAGAGCCGCAACCGGGGGACTCCCCAAGAGCTACGCCTGCGACAAGCGGCGCTGGAAGGTAAGAAGAATCAAGTCGGCGCGCCGGCGGACGCCGAATTTATTCAGTAAGTTCGAAACATGAAATTTCACGGTCCGTTCCGCGATGTTCAGCTTGCTGGCGATCTCTTTGTTGGAAAGATTTTCCAGCAGCGAATCGAGGACTTCCTGTTCGCGGCGGCTGAGGTTCGTGACGGAATCGGTCTTCAGCCGGCGGCCCTGGCCGGTGAGAATGGAATCTACGAATCCGGAGAGAAGTTGCCGCGGAACCCAGAATCCTCCGCTGGCAACGAGCGGGAGCGCGCGAATCAATTGCTCGCGGGCTTCCACGTAGGTCAAAAGCCCCTTGACTCCAAGGCGCAAAAGAGAAAAACAGTTCGCTTCATTGTGCTGCTCCCCGACGACGATGAGGCGGGCTTCGGGATAGCGTTCCATAAGATTGGCCAGAAGCGCACCGGTAGCGGGTTTGGCGGCGTGGGCGTCGATGACGTAGACCTGGGCGCGGGGCGGCTCCACCGTTCGCAGGTCGGGCGCCAGCGTGGATTCAAGCTGCTTGGAGAATACCTTGAATGGTGCTTTCGCCAGAATGCGTTCGAACTCGCTCAGCACCAAGGGGTGGGGCGAGAGGATGCAAACGGCAAGTTTAGAAGAAGCACGTTTGGTAGTCACTGTTTGCCAGGGTATTGAAAACTGGCCAAAGGGGCAAGTCCCTTTGACGGACCTGTCCTCGAATTGCTACTGACCGCTACGATGCATGTCCCCGGGGCACTTCCTTCAATAGGATAGCGACTATACGCCCTGCCGTATGGCCGTCCCAGAGTGGAGGAATGCGGCCGGCTTTGCCCTGGCCTGCTAGCCTATCACGGGCGGCGACAGGATGGCGCTGCATCTCCTGCATGAGCGGGGCGATTCTTGGGAGCTTCGGGCGGGTCCCGGCGATATTCAGAATTTCAGGCCTTGGCTCATGCATTGTTTCTGGTGACGTGGAATCGGACACTTCAGTGCCGCCAATTCGCCATTCGCGCGAAAAAAGCACTACTTCAATGCCTGAGATAGGTATCCACCGCAAAACCTGGGTAAAATAGAGGTGTCCGGAAACGCCAGATTTCTTCGGTACTTGCACCATTTCGTCCGGCGAACCGGTAAGGAGCAGCACCTTCCAGCGGATGCGCAACCTGAACGAATCGGCCAAAGCCTTGCGTGAGCTGCTTGCGCACAGGATCCTCGTGCTCGACGGCGCGATGGGGACAATGTTGCAGCAGCGGAACCTGACGGCGACGGATTTCGGTGGCGCCGCGCTGGAAGGCTGCAATGAAAATCTGGTTCGAACCAGGCCGGACGTGGTGCTGGACATTCACCGGAAATATCTTGAGGCGGGAGCGGACCTCATCGAGACAGATACTTTCGGCGGAGCGCCGCTCGTGCTGGGGGAGTACGGCCTGGCCGCAGACGCGCACGAACTGAACAAAAGAGCGGCAGAATTGGCGCGGCAGGCGGCCGATGAGCTTAGCACGCCGCAAAAGCCACGGTATGTCGCAGGCTCCATGGGTCCGACAACGAAAGCGATTACGGTTACCGGCGGCGTCACGTTTGAGCAATTGCGTGAGGCTTATTACGTCCAAGCCAAAGGATTGGTCGAAGGCGGAGTCGACGTGTTGCTGGTGGAAACCTGCCAGGACACTCGGAACATCAAAGCGGCGACCCTGGCTATTCGGCAGCTCTCCGAGACGATTGGCGCCCAGGTGCCGTTCATCATTTCGGTGACCATCGAGCCGATGGGCACAATGCTGGCGGGCCAGACGGTGGAGGCGATGTGGGCTTCGCTGCGCCATGCGCATCCGCTGGCCTTCGGAATGAATTGCGCGACTGGGCCGGAGTTCATGACAGACCACATTCGAACGCTGAGCCAACTGACGCTAGAGTTTGTCTCGTGCTACCCAAATGCGGGCTTGCCGGATGAAGAAGGCAAGTATTTGGAGACACCGACGTCGCTAGCGGCTCAACTTGAGAAATTCGTGGATCATGGCTGGCTGAATATCGTGGGCGGATGCTGCGGAACAACGGAAAAGCATATCCGCGCGCTCGCCCAGATGGTGGAGGGGAAAAAACCCCGGCAGCGCCCCGCTGAAGCGCACCGTGCAGTGTACTCCGGAATCGAAACTATCGAAGCCGAGGAAAGCACGCGGCCGTTGCTGGTAGGCGAAAGGACAAACGTCATCGGGTCGCGACTGTTCAAGAACCTGGTGGCGGAAGAAAAGTGGGAAGAGGCAAGCGAGATTGCGCGGCGGCAGGTGCGCGGCGGCGCGCATATCGTGGACGTATGCCTGCAAAGCACGGAGCGCGACGAGAAAAAAGACATACCGCCGTTTTACGAAAAGCTGATTCGCAAGGTGAAGACACCGGTGATGATCGATACCACTGACCCCACGGCGATCGAACTTGCGCTGACCTATTGCCAGGGCAAGGCGATCATCAACTCGATCAACCTGGAAGACCGCGAAGAAAAGTTTGAACGCGTTGTACCGATTGCGCGCAGATTCGGCGCGGCCGTGGTGGCCGGGTGCATTGATGAAGATCCGCTGCAAGCACAGGCGTTCACGCGCGAACGAAAACTGGCGATTGCGCAGCGTTCTTACAAGTTGCTGACGGAAAAATATGGCCTCGAGCCGGAAGACATCATATTCGATCCATTGGTATTTCCCTGCGCGACCGGCGATAAAAACTATATCGGCGGAGCAGTGGAGACCATCGAAGGTATCCGGCTGATCAAACAGGCCTTGCCGAATGTGCGCACGATTCTGGGCATCTCAAACGTTTCGTTCGGATTGCCGGCAGGCGCGAGGGAGGTAGTGAACTCGGTTTTCCTCTATTACTGCACGAAGGCCGGGTTGGATCTGGCCATAGTGAATGCGGAGAAACTCGAGCGGTTCGCTTCGATCCCTACTCAGGAGAGAGAGCTCGCCGAGAATCTGCTGTTTTCGCACCCGCCGAAAGCCGGGCTTGCAGATCAAGCCGCCCTGCTCGGAACTGTTCCGGCGGACTGGCGCGAACAGAACGAGGAACAGCGCGCGGCAGTCAATCAATTTCATATCGCGGCAATTACCGAGCATTTTCGCACTGCAAAAAAGAAAGAGAAGGCGCGTGCGGCGGACCTCCCACTGGACGAGCGCCTGGCAAATTACATCATTGAGGGCACGCGCGATGGGCTGATCGCCGACCTTGAAAAGAAGCGGGCCGAAGGAGCCCCGCCGTTAGACATTGTGAATGGGCCGCTGATGACGGGGATGGCGGAAGTCGGCCGGCTGTTTAACGCCAATGAATTGATTGTCGCCGAAGTATTACAGTCGGCCGAAGCGATGAAGGCGGCCGTCAGCCACCTCGAGCAGTTCATGGAAAAAGCCGACACTGCCAAACGCGGCAAGGTGGTGCTGGCAACTGTTAAGGGTGATGTCCACGACATCGGGAAAAACCTCGTCGAAATCATTTTGAAGAACAACGGCTATGAGGTGGTGAACCTTGGGATCAAGGTGCCGCCCGAAGAGCTAATCAAGGCGTATCAAGAGCACAAGCCAGACGCGATTGGATTGTCCGGGCTATTGGTGAAAAGCGCGCTGCAGATGGTGATAACGGCGAGCGATCTGAAGGATGCCGGGATCCAAGTACCTTTGCTTGTGGGGGGAGCGGCACTCTCCGCGAAATTCACGCAAACGAAGATTGCACCCAGCTACGGTAAGGCAGTGTGCTACGCGAAAGATGCCATGACTGGCCTGCGTTTGATGAATGAGTTGATGAATCCGACGACGCGGGAAAACGTTGTGCGTGCGCACACGGCATCGGGGAACGGGTACGCCGTAAGCATAACGATAAGTGCGGCAGAAATTCCAAAAGTGACTCGCTCGCCGCGCGTTCGAACCGACCTACCGATTCCCCGCGTGGCGTCGGTCGAACGTAAAGTGCGGCTGGTCCCCGATCTGCGCGACATCTGGAGTTACATCAATCCCTTCATGCTCTATGGACGACATATGGGTTTCCGCGGCGATTTTGAAAAGCGCCTCGCGGAACGAGATTCGAAAGCCGTCGAACTCTTCGAAAACATGGAGGAGGTAAAAAAAGAGGCGGCGGAATTCATGAAGATCCGGGCGGTTTGGCAATTCTTCGAAACCGAGGCGGAGGGAGAGTTACTTCACCTGTTTGTGGGTGGAACGCAGGAGCCGGTGCACACGTTCCGGTTTGCCAGGCAGCGGCAGGGCGATTATCTGTGCTTGAGCGATTATGTCTTGCCGCAGCAGAATGGCCGGCGCGATCACCTGGCCATGTTCGTTGTGACGGCGGGAGAAGGAGTGCGCGAGCGCTCGGAAAAAGCGAAGAATGAAGGGTACTATTTCAAATCGCATGGCTTGCAAGCGCTCGCGATTGAGACGGCCGAAGCGTGCGCGGAGTGGCTGCACCGGAGGATTCGCGAAGACTGGGGATTCCCTGATCCGCCGGAGAGGACCATGGCGCAGCGCTTTACTTCACGCTATCGCGGGAAACGCTACAGCTTTGGTTATCCGGCGTGTCCCAATCTGGAGGATCAAGCGGGGATCTGGAAACTGCTGAGACCTGAAGAAATTGGCGTTCAGCTGACGGAAGGTTTTATGATGGATCCGGAAGCGAGCGTCAGCGCAGTCGTCTTTCACCACCCGGATTGCACGTATTTCTCTCTGGGGGAGGCCACAGAATCCTAGCGTGTATTGCTCGACCTGGCTAAGTCTGGGCTAAGTTAAGTTATTGATTTCGTTGGGCGGAAATTGGGTTGTGCAGCAGCGTCTAGCCCAGGATAACAGGTGCCGAGCCAGGAGAAGCCTAATTTCCGTTGACCCCGTTAAAGGCCGGGGAGGCTCCCTGCCCGCTACACCTGCTTGTGAAGACGACCTACGAAGGGGACACCCCGTACAGGGACATTACCTGTACTTAAATTGGCCCCCCAGACGGTATTTTCAAGCCCCACGCACGGGTATTCTACGCTACGGGCAGACTCTGGAGCTGCCTGGGGCATGAGACTTGGATCGCCTGATCAGCGATTGGGCCAGCGTAGTTTTCCTCGGAAACCAGGTCTTCGTGTGCGGCCAGCGCTCTTGCTCACGGGAATGCTCGCCTCGATGGCTTGGTCCTGGGGTTGTACCGGTGCTGTCAGCGGAAATTCACCCCCCCCGCCGCTCCCGCAAACGTACGACATCTCCGGGACGATCAGTCCGGCTGTGGGCGGAAATGGTGCGACGCTCACGCTAAGTGGAGCAGCTAGCGCTACGACAACGGCGGATAGCTCCGGCTCTTACACCTTCACTGGATTGGCAAACGGGACTTACGCGATTATTCCCAGCCACAGCGGTTACACGTTTAGTCCGACCAGCCAATCTGCAACGGTCAGCGGCGCCAACGTCACCGCAATAAATTTCACGGACACTCCGCAAAGCGCCACGTATTCCATCTCCGGGACGATCAGTCCAGCTGCGGGTGGTAGTGGAGCCACGGTGATCTTGAGCGGGGCCGCCGGGGCGACGACGCTTACGAACGCGTCAGGCAGCTACAGCTTCTCTGCTTTGACAAACGGGACATATACCGTAACTCCCAGCAATACCGGATATATGTTTTCTCCTGCCAGCACGAATGTGACGATAAACGCCGGAAATGTTCCCGGTGTGAATTTCACCGCGACGGTGCAGTCAGCGCATTCCGTAGCGCTGTCTTGGATCGCCAGCACTTCGACAGTGGCTGGATACAACGTGTATCGCAGCACCGTGAGTGGCACTCAATACGCCAAGGTGAATTCTTCGTTGGTGGTGGGCAGCCTGGCTTATACCGATACGACCGTGCTTGGTGGTATTGTCTATTACTACGTGACGACGGCGGTGGACGCCAGCGGTAACGAGAGCGTTCATTCCAACGAAGTGTCTGCCAACATCCCATAGCCGCGCGCAGAACAACCTAGCGAGTGATTTCCTCCTGCTTCTCTGCCGGATCAGCTTTCCCTCGAAAAAAGGCCGAGAAGGGCCGCCTGCGGGTCGCATAGCCCCAGACAAAACATTGCGCCAGCAATGCGCCAAAGGCGTCAATCGCTGCATCGCGCGGTGTCGCTTCCCGTAGCGGAACGAATGACTGGTGCCATTCGTCGAGCGCCGCATACAAGACCGCGATCACCAGGGTCGTAAAAGCCCAGTTGAATTTCCAACCAGACCTTCCTGCACGGATCCCGCGAAACACCGTAATACTGAAGATCCCAAACTCCGTCACGTGGGCCGTCTTGCGGATGCCGAAGTGGATGAGACGCAACATTCCGCGTGTGGCTCGCGGGAAGAGCCAGCGTAAGACTGGGAGGATGACGCTGACGGTCCGCTCAGCGGCAAAGGATTGTGTTGACAAGACCGAAATCAGGAGGGCGGCAAGAATTGCAGGAAACCAATAGCTCAATTGCGCTGTTCCGTGGGGTTGCTCAGACATAGCTCA
>Ga0066697_10000068_pt1 | contig 23889 bp, 19 predicted proteins | sample GraSoiAngelo_146_FD_66451 | JGI IMG/M metagenome (GOLD analysis project Ga0066697, IMG submission 66451) | Grasslands soil microbial communities from the Angelo Coastal Reserve, California, USA - 14_1009_05_30cm | ecosystem: Environmental > Terrestrial > Soil > Grasslands | place: USA...
CTCCCGCCACGGTACCACACCGAGAAGGCTCGTCTGCATCGCCAGATAAAGCACCGCAATCCCCAAAATCGAAAGAAAAATCCCGCGTGGAATATTCCGTTCCGGATCTCGGATTTCTCCTCCCAAGTGACAGATGTTGTAATAGCCCCAGTAGCTGTACACCGTGTTCACCATTGCCGACCCCAGGCCCGCCAGCCACACCCACGACAGGTTAAATGCTCCTGGCGGAAAATCGAACGCCATCTTGGCATCGAAATGGCGGATGCCTCCCCAAATCAGCCACAGCATCGTTCCCACCACACCCGCCCACAGCAGCACGGAGATTTTTCCGATGGTGGTGATTCGCCGGTAAAGTAAAATCACCAGGAAAATGACCAGACTCCCGGAAATTGTTTTCGCCTGCAGTGTTGAGAGCGGATGAAGATATCCCGCGTATCGCGCAAATCCGATCGAAGCCGAGGCCACCGACAGCGGCGCCTGCACGAAGGTCTGCCACACGAAAAGAAACGACATCAATCGGCCCCACCGTTCCGGGCCATAAGCCTCGCGTAGAAAGACATACGTGCCGCCGGCTTTAGGCATGGCCGCGCCCAGCTCCGACCACACGAAGCCGTCCAGCGTCGCCAGCAGCGCGCCCGCCAGCCAAGCGATCAAAGCCTGTGGCCCACCCATCGCCCGAATCACCAGGGAGCTCACCACGAACGGGCCGATGCCCACGATCTCGATCATGTTCAGCGCGACGGCCTCTTTCAGCCCCAGGCCACGCTCTAGTAGGGAGGGCTCCGTTTTGTTTCCCGCGGTCACCGGTTCGCCGAGAATAACAAATGCCCCCCGCGCCTCCTAATCCAGATTATTGCCGCAAAAATCATTTCGTACTCTTCTTGAACAGCTTAAACTCGTTCGGCGCAATCCTGAACCTGCAAAATCGCTTTCTCGGACGGAGACGATGAATATATCGCGGCTAGCTCGCCGGGTTGGCCTGGCTTTCGTGCTACTCCTGGCCCTTCTAAGCGTCCCCGGGCGCGCCTCCCACCTCAATTTGCCGCCGGAGACACCCGCCATCCTCGACAAAATCTATTCTTTCGACCTCCCTGGAGGGATAGAAGCCGCAAAACGTCTGGAACAGGAACGGCCCAATCACCCGCTCGGATATCTGCTGGAAGCGGAAGCATGGTGGTGGCGGATCTGGTGCACTTCTGCCGATTTCAAGTATGGAATGAGCGATGCCCGGCGTCGGCCCAAGGTCGAAGCGGACCGCCACTATTTTGAATTGGCTGCCCGGGCCCTGTCGCTGGCAGAAGCGCAGACCAAACAGGGTGAGTCCGCGGAAATGCAATTTTATGCCGGCATGGCTGAAGCGTCGTCGGCGCGGCTTTACGCCCTGCGCGCCGAGAATCGCAACGCGGCTCGCTCCGGAGTGCGCGGGCGCGAACATCTCCTGCGCGCCAAAGCTCTGGATGCGGATCTCGCCGACGCCAATCTGGGCCTGGGTCTTTACAACTATTACGTGGACACGCTCAGTAGCATCGCCAGGATCCTGCGTTTCTTCATGGGCATTCCCGGCGGCTCAAAGCAAGAAGGCGTGCGCCTGCTCGAACAGGCCATCACCCAGGGCATTCTCACCACCAACATTGCGCGCTTCTATCTGGCGCTGAATCTACATCGTTATGATCAACAGTATGAAAAGGCGCTTCAGATCCTCGGCCCTCTGGCCGAAAGGTACCCGGGGAATCCGCTATTTCAACTGGCGCGCGGCGACCTCTATGCAAAACTTGGCCGAAAGCAGCAAGCCTCGGCCTGTTATCGCGCCGCAAGCGCCTTGCCAGTCCAGGACGGAGAGTGTCGGAGCCATATCCAGGAGCTGGTGCGCGCATCGGTTGCCGCGCTGGGCGCGGAATAAGTGAATCGCTTCCACGGTGTTCAGTCGCAGGACGGGACGATATTCTAGCGGCTATGCTTACCTCTCTTCTCGGATTCGCCCCGCGAATCCGCTTTGACCTCGTCGCCATCCAGATGATAATCAAGTAGGGTTGGCCGAGATTCGTGGCAAAGTGCGGCCTCACGCGCTGCGGTGGATAGAGGCTGGGCGGCGTTCCCCGCATCCCGCGGGGTCAACGCGCGGCACGAATTTGGCATCTCACCCGCAAACTGCGCTGGCGCCACGGGCTCCCCCCGTTGGCGCGAGGCAAGCTGCCCCGGCAAGGCTGGGGCCGTCAGAAAAGATGAAGGAGTCTCGAATGAAGCGGTCTTGGACAGCACTAGCTGTCGCACTGGCGGCGATTTTTGCTGTAGCCGGCTGCAACGACTACGGCAACACCTTTCAAAACAACACCGGCGCCTCGATTTCCTTTCTTTCACCGGCCCAAACGAGCGCCGGCGGTGCTGACTTTGTCATGACCGTGAATGGCGGCGGGTTCGTGACAAAAACTGTCGTCGAATGGAATGGAAAACCTCTCAAAACCGCCCCCACACTCGATAGCGGTGGAAACATCTTGAATGAAACTGCTACTGTTCCCGCAGCGCTTATCGCCAAGCCCGGCGTAGCTACCGTCATCACTGTCAATCCTGCCTCGGGCGCGGGAAACAATGGCCTCTCCAATCCCCTGGCCTTCATCATCAATCCGCCGCCGAATCCTTTGCCGGGACTCACGAGCATCGCTCCCGCCAGTGCGCCAGCGGGCGGCGCGCAATTCACGTTGATGCTCAATGGTTCAAACTTTCTTCCCACCACGGATCCCTCCGGCGGATCCCAGGTAAATTGGAGCATTGCCGGGACGCAAAGAAAATTAACCGTCCTTTCGGGGACATCTTCGAATCAGATTCAAGCTAGTGTCACCGCCGATCTGCTGGTGAACCCCGGCACGACTAATTTGACGGCCAGTGTGACGGTTTTTAATCCACCGTCTCCCGCTCCGGTGGGCTGCACCACGGTGTGCACTGGTGGTGGCGGCGGGGGATCGACGGCACCCGCAACCTTCACGATTTGCCCCTCGAGTGGGTGTCCGCCAGGCACTGCGGCTGGCACGGCGGCGACGGCGCTGGTCGCCGAGGAGACGCCGGCGCTCAGTCTGGACGGTCGCTATGTTGCCTACACCGCGGTCGAGAATGATCGCGCGCAGGTCTTTCTGCGGGATACCTGCGAAGGCGCTGGCGCAGACTGCCGGCCGCATACCGCCCTGCTCTCGGCGGCAGCCGATGGCTCTCCGGCAAACGAGGAAAGCCACTCGCCTTCGATGAGCTCCGATGCGCGCTATGTAGCCTTCAGCTCGGCGGCCACGAATTTGGTGGAACATTCGCCGCCCGGGCGGCAGGTCTATTTGCTCGATACGTGCGCGGGGGCAGGAGATTCCTGCAAGCCATCGACGCATCTCATCTCCACCGATGAGAACGGAGCATTGGTGGGAACGGAAAGCATTCTGCCTTCCGTCAGCTCTTCGGGACGCTTTGTCGCGTTTCTGGCGGTCACTCCCAGCCATTCCTCGAATCAGGTTTCCGACCTGGCCGCGAGCGGCAACAACAGCGGCCACCGCCAGGTATTTATCCGCGATACTTGTCTCCGTGCCACCAACTGTACGCCGAAGACGACGCGGATTTCGCTGCTGGCAGGTGATGGGTCAGGACCCGGCGCAAAGCTCGCCGGTCCGTCGATGAGCGGCCAGGCCAGACACGTGGCCATCGTGGGCGCGAACGGCGCCACTCTTTTCACGCGCTCGGTGGCCGTGGATGATCGCATCTTCCTGGCCATCGCGAATCAGCAAGAGTGAGCTCTGAGAAGAGGGCGTGCTCCGCCTGTAAAAAAATTGCCGAGCCCGGTGCCCTGATCAGCGAACCCGTAGCGGATGAGTTCAAAGCGCGCTCAGTAGAACCGCACTTTGATATCCGGGCGCTTCTCCAGGTGTACCGAATCGATGAAGCGCACATGGCGCTCATCCAGCGTCAGAATCATGGAGCTGGTGCGCACGCCCTCCCCAAAAAACCGTACGCCCTTGAGCAGGTTCCCGTCCGTCACGCCGGTACACGCAAAAATCATTTTCTTGCCCGGCGCCAGATCCTCGGTGTCGTAAACGCGCTTGATATCCTTCACGCCCATTTTTGCCAGGCGTTCAGCGTGCTCCGGTTTGCTGACCACCAGCCGCGCAAGAATCTGCCCATTTAAGCAGCGCAGCGCCGCGGCCGTCAGCACGCCTTCCGGCGCGCCGCCCGTGCCCATCACGGCGTGCACACCGGTCCCAATCACCGCAGCGGAAATCCCCGCCGAAAGATCGCCATCGCCAATCAGGCGGATGCGCGCACCCGCGGTGCGTATCTCTTCAATGAGCTTTTCGTGGCGCGGCCGGTCCAGCACGATCACTACGAGATCCTCGACGTCGCGGTCCAGCCGCTTGGCAATCGATTTCAAGTTGTCGGCCACCGGTGCGTCCAGGTCCACCGCGCCTTTGCATGACGGCCCCACAACGAGTTTTTCCATGTACAGGTCGGGCGCGTGCAGCAACCCGCCGCGCTCGCTCGCCGCTAGCACGGCAATGGCGTTGGCCGCGCCCGTGGCGCAAAGGTTTGTTCCTTCCAGCGGATCCACGGCGATGTCCACTTGGGGAAACAATGCTTTCGGAGCGTGCGTCGCCAGTCCCACCTTTTCGCCGATATACAGCATCGGTGCTTCATCACGCTCCCCTTCGCCAATCACAATCGTTCCGTCAATCTCCACTGAGTCCATGGTCTTGCGCATGGCTTCCACGGCCACTTCATCGGCATGGTGTCGATCGCCGAATCCCATCGTGCGCGCCGCCGCAATCGCGGCGTTTTCCACCACGCGCAGAAAATCCAGGCTCAGTTGTTCTTCCATCCCTCGTTCACCTCAACCCTCAGCAGCGCGGGCATCCACGTCGGTGCTTTTCCTTGACCGTGCGGCGATCCCGTCCCTCGACACGCAGCCGCCGTTCTGGAACGTCCTTCTTCTTGCTCTTTTGCAGAAGGACTCCGACAGCCTGCGCCGGCGGCCAATCATAGGTCAAGAGGCCCCCCATCGTCGACACTCCGGCGATGGGGTTGCGCCTCAGTACCAAACAGCTTATATAATCACCGGCGATCGATTTGCCCTGAGGTGTTCGATGATCCGCAGATTTCTCGGCGTGATACTCTTTCTCTGTTTTTTCCGAGCAGCCAGCTTGGCCCAGTCCGGCCCCTGTGTCCTCAGCGACCACACCGAGTACACCAAGAAAATCAAAGAATTCACGACGGCATCCTACTTCAGCACCGAACTCGTCGACCATCTTCCCATTAGTTCTTGTGTTCCCCCGCCAGATGTCTCTCTTCATCACATCGTGGGAGAGCCCGACGTTCTCGATTACACCAAGGACATCAACGCCTATTTCCGCCTGCTCGCTAGCAGGAGCCCCAGGGTCAAAGTCTGGAGCATCGGTGCGTCCGAGGAAGGCCGCGAGATGCTCGTCGCCGCGGTCTCCGACGAAGCCAATCTCGCTAGACTCGATCGCTACAAGGAAATTACCGCGCGCCTCGCAGATCCCCGTGGCCTCAGTGATGCGGAAGCGCAAAAGCTCATCGCCGAAGGCAAGCCCATTTACTGGGCTGACGGCAGCATCCACTCTCCCGAAACCGGCGCTCCAGAGATGCTCATGGAACTCGCCTACCGTCTCGCCGTGGAAGACACATCCTTCATCCAGAAAATCCGCCGCGATGCAATCGTGCTGATCACTCCCATCGTCGAAACCGATGGCCACGACCGTATGGTGGACATCTACACGCAGCACAAAAAGCACCCCGACCAGCCTCCCTATCCCCTCATCTGGTGGGGTCACTACGTTTCCCACGACAATAACCGCGACAATCTTGGCGTCAGCCTGGCCCTCTCCCGCAACATGCTCAAGACTTTCTTCGACTGGCATCCCACGGTCATGCACGATCTCCACGAGTCCGTCCCTTATCTTTACATCATGACCGGCACCGGCCCCTACAATGCCTGGCTGGATCCCATCGTCATCAGCGAGTGGCAGGAGATGGCCCATCACGAAATTGAGGAAATGACCAAGCGCGGCGTCATCGGCGTGTGGACGCACGGCTTCTATGACGGCTGGGCCCCCAACTATCTGCTTTCCATCGCCAACAATCACAACTCCATTGGCCGTTTCTACGAAACCTTTGGCAATGGCGGTGCCGATACCCGCGTCCGCACGCTTCGCCCGCCCGACACCCGTCGCGAGTGGTATCGTCCCAATCCTCCCCTCCCCAAAGTGAAATGGTCGGCGCGCGACAACATCAACATGCAAGAGAGCGCCATTCTCTTGGGCATGAACAATGTCGCCTCCAGCGGCGAGAAATTCCTCAACAACTTTTATTTGAAGAGCAAGCGTTCCGTCGAAAAAGCGCGCGCCGAAGGCCCTGCCGCCTGGGTCTTTCCCGCCGACGACGCGCGTCCTGCCGAACAGGCCAGCCTCTTGAATCTCTTCGAGCTCCAGGGTGTTGAAGTTCACCGTCTCGAAAAGGAATGGCGCATCCCGGCAGCCCAGGAATCCCTTGGTGAGCCGGGTACAGACCAGGAAAAAACAGCCGAAAAGCCCGACGCCCCGGCCAAATCCAAAGAAGCAAAGAAACCCGCCGAGACCATCATCCCTGCGGGCAGCTACGTCGTGCGCATGGACCAGCCCTACAGCCGCCTCGCCGATATGACCCTGGACACCCAGTATTACAGCCCGCGCGATCCTCGCTCCTATGACGACACCGGCTGGTCCCTCGGTGCGCTGCGCAACGTCAAAACCACGCGCGTTACCGATCTCGCGATCCTCAATGCCGCGATGCAAAAAATGGGCAGGATCGATCCCCCGGGAGGCATCGAAGGTCAGGGCAAGACCTTGCTCATTCAGCACAACACTGACAATACGCTGGCCACGCTCCGCTTCCGCCTCCCTAGCGTCCCGATGGAAGCCGCCGAAGATTCTTTCGAAGCCGACGGCATAAGGTTCAAAGCCGGATCATTCATCATTCGCAATGCGGATCGCCCCCAACTCGAAAAGGCCGCCAGAGATCTGGGCATCAAACTCCACGCCACCAGCGCCACGCCGAGCGTCTCTACTCATCCCCTTGCCGTTCCCCGCCTCGCTCTAGTCCACAATTGGCAGAACACGCAAAATGATGGCTGGTTCAGAATTCCGATGGAGGAATTAAAAGTTCCCTACACTTACGTCGCTGATACCTGGCTGAGGGAAACCACACTCCTGCGCGAGAAATTTGACGTCATCATCCTCCCGCCTATGGGTGGCGGCGGCCCCGCTGGGCTGAGCGCGGCGCTGCGCGGCTTGCCGATGCGCGGTGATCCGCGACCTTGGAAAAACACGAGCGAAACTCCCAACTTTGTGGCTCCCGGTCTGGACTCCACCGATGATATCCGCGGCGGCCTCGGCTATCAGGGCCTGGCCAATCTCGAGCGCTTTGTCCGCGAAGGCGGCTTGCTCATGGCCGTGCAAACCAGCGCTTCGCTGCCCGTCGCCGGGGGTATGACGGAAATGGTGAACGTAGCCGACGCGCGCGCCATGCAAGCGCCCGGCAGCGTCGTCCTGTCCACCATTGACGACAAGAAAAGCCCCATCACCTACGGCTACGACGACAAGCTCTACGTCTATTTTCGGCAGGGTCCGGTCATCACCGTGGGCGGCAATTTCGGTGGCCCGGAGGCCGAGGAAAGCGCTGGCAGCCCTTCGCGATCCAGCGGACGTGGCACCGCCAGCGATCCGGACATCATCCAGGGTCGCCCCTACGAACCTCCCGAAAAGCCCGTCAGGCGTTCCCCGCACGAACAGGAGCTCTACGTCCCCGAAGATTTGCCGGACTTTGTCCGCTTTGCCATTCCTCCGAAGGACCAGCAACCTCGCGTGGTTCTGCGCTTTGCCGCGGAAAAAGATTTGCTCCTCAGCGGCATGATCACCGGCGGCAATGAAATCGCCGAAAAGCCCGCCGTCGTCGATGTGCCCCACGGCAGGGGTCACGTGGTTCTCTTTGCCAACAACCCCATGTGGCGCGGTGAAACCATGGGCAGTTATTTCCTGGTCTTCAATGCCATGCTCAACTTTGACCATCTCGACGTCGGCACCGCTGCCGTCAAGAGCAAATAGCTGCACGGAGGACCCATGCCAAAATCACGCAGGCACTTCTTAACCGAGACTTCGCTCGGTCTCCTGGGCGCAGCGCTAGCCTCGAGCAGCACCGAACTCGTCGAAGAGTCCCCGCAACTCCCACCTGGAGCGCCGCCCGCATTCGGCACCGGACCAGCCGTCGGACCCCAGGTGTCGCCCACCACGTTTGCCGAAGCAGAAAAACTCGTGCAGGTGCAATTGACAACCGCCGACCGCGCCCTGGCGGCACAATCCTGGCGCGCTAATCTAGCCTCTCTCTACGAGCGCCGCACCGGTCCCCGCACCGTGGCTCTCGAACCTCTGCTCGCACCTTTTTCACGCTACCATTCCGTCCTCCCCGGGCAGCCCTCCGGCCCACAGCGCGATCAATTCATCCGCAGCAAATCCGACCCCGGCCCGCTGCCTGCGAGCGATCGTGACATCGCCTTCGCCCCGGTAACCCAACTCTCCCGCTGGATCGAACAGCGCCAGCTCACCTCCGAGCGTCTCACCGAGATCTACCTGCGCCGCATCGAGCAATTTGATCCCCAGCTTCGTTCGGTCATCACTCTCTTGCGCGATCTGGCCCTTGCCGAAGCCAAGAAGGCCGACGAGGAAATCGCCGCAGGCAAGTACCGCGGCGCGCTTCACGGCATTCCGTGGGGCGGCAAGGATCTTCTCGACACCGCCGGAATTCCGACCACCTATGGCGCCGAGCCTTTCCGCAACCGCATTCCCAAAGAGGACGCCGCGGTCGTCAAGCGTCTTCACGCCGCGGGTGCCGTGCTCCTAGCAAAGCTCAGTCTCGGCTCCCTGGCGCTCAACGATATTTGGTTCGGCGGGCAAACGGTGAACCCGTGGCTCCCGGAGGAAGGCGCGTCGGGCTCCAGCGCCGGTCCGGGCGCCGCCACTGCGGCGGGCCTGGTCGGCTTCTCGATTGGCAGCGAGACCGGCGGCAGCATCATCAGCCCCAGCATGCGTTGCGGAATCACCGGCCTGCGCCCCACTTACGGCCGCGTGCCGCGCACCGGTGCCATGACCCTCTGCTGGTCCCTCGATAAGCTCGGCCCCATGACCCGCACCGTTGAAGATGCCCTGCTGGTGTTGGCAGCCATCTCCGGCCCGGATGCTGGCGATATTTCCAGTGTGCCCAGCCGGCTGGATTTTGATTCGAACGCGAGCATCAAGGGCCTACGCGTTGGCTATTTCCCCGCTTGGATGAAAGAGGACCCCGCCACCGATGTGGACCGCGCCGCGCTGGACACCCTTCCAAAGCTCGGCTTGGTTCCCGTCGAGGTAGAGCTTCCCAATTGGCCGTACGACTCGCTCAACCTGATTCTGTTCGCCGAAGGCGCCGCCGCTTTCGAGGAACTCACCCTCAGCCACGGCGTCGACCAGCTTAAAGTGCAGACCGCGGACGCCTGGCCCAACCTTTTCCGCCAGGCGCGCTTCCTCTCCGCCGTGGATTTCGTCCAGGCCGACCGCTTCCGCCGCAAAGTCGCAGCGGAGATGGCGCGCATCTTCTCGCAGGTGGACCTCTTGCTGGTGCCTTCGCTGCGCGACGAAATGCTGACCATCAGCAACCAGACCGGGCATCCCTCGCTCACATTGCGCGCCGGGTTCCTCGAAGTCTCCGAAGCACGTTCGGACTGGGCGCCCGATCCGAAAAATCCGCTGCCAAAATTCTCACCGCCGCGCCGTGTTCCTCACGGCATAACCCTGATCGGCCGGCTCTTCGAAGAAGGCACTCTAGGTCGCGTGGGCATCGCTCTGGAGCGCGCTTTCGCGGTCGCCAACCAGCGCCCGCCCTCTTTCTGATCGCCGCTACGCGAGGCCAAAGCGATCGGACTCGCCCGAACTCGCCAGGCGCAAAGCTGCCCTTCACAAAGGCGCCTGGTGCGCGCGATAATGCAGCTTGTCCTGGAGAGATAATCATGAGCAAAAAGAAAGAGATCTCGCGCCGCACGTTCCTGACTAAAGTCGCCGCCGGTAGTGCCGCGTGTGCCATTGTTCCTAGGCACGTCCTCGGTCGTGGATTCACTTCGCCGAGCGACACGCTGAACGTCGCCGGCGTGGGGGTCGGCGGCATGGGCCGCACCAATCTGATCAACCTCGCAAGCCAGAACATCGTGGCGCTGTGCGATGTGGACTGGCGTTATGCCGATAAAGGATTCGACCGGCTCGACCTGGACATTGAGAGGCTGAAGAAGCGCATCGAACTGCCGGCCCCGCCCCCGCCGGGTGAGGCGCCGGTGCCCTTTGATCCCATAAGAGCGCAGGCGCGCCTCGACAGGATGGTCAAGCTCAAGACCGAACATCTGCCCAGAGCCAAGCGTTACACCGACTATCGTGACATGCTCGAACACCAGAAGGACATCGATGCCGTCATGGTCGCGACGCCCGACCACATGCACGCTTCCATTGCCTTGGCGGCCATGGATCTTGGCAAACATGTGTACGTCCAGAAGCCGCTCTGCTGGTCGATCGAGGAAGCTCGAAAACTTTCACGGCGCGCCAAAGAAACCAAAGTCGCCACGCAGATGGGCAACCAGGGACACTCCTCAAACGATGGACGGACCGCCGTCGAGTATGTGTGGGCTGGGGCGATCGGCGACGTGCGCGAGGTACATATCTGGACCAACCGGCCTCTGGGCTTTTGGCCCCAGGGCGTGCCGCGCCCGGAGCTGCTGAAGGCGGGGCCCGAACCTCTTCGCTGGAGTGGTCGGGACGTCAACGCGCGGCTTGCTGCCGCCCTTTGCGGGGACTACCCCGTTCCACCCGGACTGGCATGGGATCTGTTTCTTGGCACGGCCGCCGCAAACGTGGACTACCACCCCATCTACCACCCCTTCAACTGGCGCGGCTGGACCGACTGGGGCGTCGGCGCGATCGGCGATATGGGCGCTCACTTGATCGACCACTCCCTGTGGTCGCTCAACCTGGGCTTGCCGACCAGCGTTGAAACCGTCTCCACTCCTTTCAACGGCGCCTCTTACCCGAATGCCACACTGACGTTCTACGAGTTCCCCGCGCGCGGGCCGATGCCTCCGGTGAAGCTGACGTGGTACGACGGCGGGCTCAAGCCCAACAAGCCAGAAGAGCTCGGCGACGAAGAGTTGAACAAAGAAGGCGGCGCGCTGCTCATTGGCAGCAAAGGCAAGCTCCTTCACGACACCTACGGCTTCAAACCCCGGCTCTTGCCCAGCTCGCTCCACGATTCCTTTGGCAAGCCACCCGAGAAGCTCCCGCGCATCGCCGGCGAAGCCCACGAAATGAATTGGGTGGACGCCGCCAAAGGAAAGCTGGAAGCCTCCTGTCCGTTCGAGTACGCCGCCCGTCTCACCGAGGTCATGCTCCTCGGCATTGTGGCGCTGCGTGCCGGAAAGAAGATCTACTACGACGGCCCCAACATGCGTATCACCAACGTGCTCGCGGCCAACGACTATTTGCGGCGAGAGTACCGCCAAGGCTGGTCAATATAAAAAAGGAAGATACCGGAGGCGTCGGGAGCACATACTGCCGGCACTCCATAAGTTCGGGCCTCCTGAAAACGGGCGACTCGCAACGCTACTTGCTGTCGAACGGCTGCAGCTTCGCATTTACCAGGAACGGATTGTCGAACTCCGTCATTTCGCCCCAGCCCTTGCCAAGAACAGGGAGCAGTCTCGCAGAAAGTGGTTTGTGCCACTTGAATGCCAGGCTGGCCATGTCGCCGATAATGAGGGAAAGCTGCTCGGCGGTGATGTCCCCGGGGAGCGGAACGGTGTCCAGGCCTGTGCCACACACCGCCGAATAACTGAGCAGGGCGTCAATGGAAATGTGTCCTTCGCTCCACCGCTGGGCCAGCCGCCTATCTTCCAAGATGGGCAGCATTAAACCGCTATACCCGGTTTGTTTGACTTTGACGTCTTTGACCGCCGCGGTAATCGTGGCCGCCGCCGTGAGCGTTCCACTCATGCCCACGGGTTGGGTGGTCAAATTCTCGATGGCCGCACCGATCGAAGCATTCTCTGGTGGCGACGGCGCTGGCGAAAGATCGATTCCCATGTAGGTCCACCCGGTGTCCTGATCGATGCGTCCCGCATTGCGCTCGATATCGAAGGCGCTGGTTGCCAATCTATCGGTTAGCCGCTGCCTGGCCGTCGCCAGGTCCGGCGCATCCTTAAACGTCGCCATCACCACGTTTGCCGATTCCAGCGCGATCGCGAACTGGTGTCCGAAACCGGTGTGATAAGCGGCCGGAAAGAATGGCGTCAACGGCGGCACCATGGCTATTGCCGCAAAACGAAAATTACCCTGGCTGTGCTCGGTCTCCTCGAGTTTTTTCATCACGCGAGCCGCGGCACCTACGGCGCCCCAGCGCACGCCGTCCTCGCCCGCAACCACCACGCTAGCATTCAGCGTCTTGGTGTTGCTGAGGATCTCCGCAAGCAATTTCGCTTGCGAATCGCTGTCCCCGGCATTCAGCATGGCCGGGCCGATGGACGCCGCAAACTTTTCTCTTGTAGCTAAGGCGTCGTAGTCCTTGAAAAACGCGACGGTCTGCTCGGCGGTCAGCCCCTGGGTGTACTCCGGAAAAGGCTGCGTGGCGATGCGGATCGTTTGGACCTGGTATCCGCGCGATTCAAGAATGGTCTGCCCGCGCTTCAGCATCTTCAACGCATCCGCCACCTGCTCCTGGTACTGCGCCCGATCCAGGTTGATGAACGCGGTGATCGCCCGAATCTTCGGCTTCTCTTCTGCCGGTGCAGTTTTCTGCTGCCCGCGAGCAATTCCGCATTGGCCAGCGAGAGCTATGAGCAGTACGGCAAGTGAATAGCGGAGGAATCGAATCACCCGAGTGGCACATGAACACATAGAACGTAGCTCCTCCTAGAGGAGCCCGCCGCGGCGGGCTCCTGCCCCACAGCATACAAGATTCGGCCGGCTTGGAGATGGGTTGGATGGAAAGCGTGGAGGCAGAGGTCAGTCCGCGCTTTCAGACATTACACGAATGCGGCAATGCCGGTGATGCGCTCGCCGATCACCAGCTTATGAATGTCGTTTGTTCCTTCGTAGGTGTACACGCTCTCGAGATTGTTCATGTGCCGCATGATGCAGTAATCGTCCACGATGCCGTTGGCGCCGAGAATGTCACGGGCCTTGCGCGCCGTTTCCAGCGCAATGGCCACGTTGTTCATCTTCAGCATGGAAATATGCGCCGGGTCAACCGTTCCGTTGTCCTTCAGCCGGCCAACGTGCAGCGCCAGCAATTGCCCCTTCACGATCTCCGTGATCATCCACGCCAGTTTTTCCTGCACCAACTGGTGCGAAGCAATGGGTTTGTTGGCGAACTGTTTACGCGTCTTGGCGTATTCGAGTGCCTCGTGGTAACACGCCATGGCCGCCCCCAGCGCGCCCCATCCGATTCCATAGCGCGCCTGGTTCAGGCAACTTAGTGGCCCCTTCAATCCAACAACTCCGGGCAGCAAATTTTCTTCCGGGATTTCGCAGTCGACGAATGCTAATCCGGACGTCACCGAGGCGCGCAGCGACCATTTCCCGTGCACCTCCCAGGTCTTGAATCCGGGCGCGCCTTTTTCCACCAGGAATCCGCGGATCTTGTCGTCCTCGGTCTTGGCCCACACCACCGCCAGGTCCGCGATCGACCCACTGGTGATCCACATCTTTTCGCCGTTCAAGATGTACTTGTTGCCCTTCTTCACCGCGCGCGTCAGCATGCCGCCCGGATTCGATCCGAATTGCGGTTCGGTCAGGCCAAAGCAGCCGATGGCTTTGCCTTGCTGCAGGAGCGGCAGCCACTTGTTTTTCTGCGCGTCGCTGCCGAAAGTGTAGATCGGATACATCACCAGCGCGCCCTGCACGGAAACAAAGCTGCGCAACCCGGAATCGCCGCGCTCCAGTTCCTGGGTCATCAAACCGTACGCCACGTTGGACATTCCCGCGCAGCCGTAGCCGTGCAGATTCGCGCCGAAAAATCCCAACTCGCCGAGCTGTGGCACAAGATGCTTAGGGAAAACGCCTTCGCGGTTGTGTTTTTCAATGATCGGGATGATTTCGTTCTCGACGAATTGCCGCGCCGTTTGCCGCACCAGCCGCTCTTCGTCGTTCAGTTGCGAATCAAAATCGATGTAATCGACACCGCCATATCCAGCCATACTTGTCTCCTCGCGCGCAGCGGGGCATGGCGCGCTTTCCGTCCGGCCACTCGTGCTAGGTTCGCAGGGAGATAATCTGCTGCGGGCGCCGCTCCCAAAACGCGCTCCGTTCTGCCCAACTCTAACACGGCAATTCTAGCAAGCCCCCGAAAGAGGCAACAACCAACCGTACTTGCGGATCGGCACTCCTCCTGTTCTTCATTCTTCCGGCAGAATCAGGCTTTTCCGTTTGGGTTTTCCCGCCAACAGCACCTGTACGGCCGGACACCTAATTTGTAACTTTTCTACCCACTGCGATTTTTATTAATACAGGATCCGGAGGGAAGTAGTCTATAAGTTCTTACATTTAATGATGTTATGTTTAGGCAGCCGCGGCATTCAAATTGCCCTTCTTCTCGCCAGGGTAGGCTGAGTGGTTATCGTCTCCCCGAGATTTTCTGACCCCGGAATGAGCATTGGAGAGACGAATGAGAATTGGTTCCAAGCGCAATGATGTGAAGCGCGGCCGCACCGGGGGATTTTCGATGGTGGAACTAGCGGTCGTTTTGGCCGTCATCATGATCATCACAGCCGTCAGCCTGCCGTACTTTTTCCAGGCTTTTGGCACCTATCAGTTGAATGACGCCGCGACACAGGTGGCGGGTATTTTGAAATTTACCCGATATGAGGCTATCCGGGGAAACGCTCCCGTGAGCCTGCAGATCCGTCAGGTCACCACTCCCCGCGCCATGACAAACATCTGGACGGATTCGAATGGAGACGCCACGGAGCAGAACACCGAAAAGCAAGTGCTACTGGACGACAACATCGTTCTTGACGCCGGCAATGTTCCGCCGAATACGGCGGCCCTGGCCACTGGGGTCGGAGTAAGCACGCTGACGGCGGTTTCTTTTTCGAGTAGCGCGGGCTCGATCACGTTTGACCAGCGAGGAGCGGTGACTCCAGCAGCAGTAAATGTCCTGTATGTCGGCAACTTGGCGCGCCCGACCTATGGTTACCGGGCGGTGGTAATGTTTCCCTCCGGGTCGGTTCAAATCTGGACGGCTGATGCGACCGCGAGCGCCGGCTGGAGCCAGATCTACTAGCGAAAATGGAAGGGATCAGCATGAGAGCGAAACCTAGAAAATCAGGGGGCAAGCAGAGCGGATTCACCATGATCGAGCTGTTGATCGCCACGGTCGTGATGCTGGTCGGGCTTGTGACGGTGGCACAACTCGTGCCCCTGGCGATTGTCTTGAATGCCGGCAACCGCGACGATTCCACCGCCTTGGTACTCGCTCAGCGCGAATTAGATGGAATGCTCATCCAGCCGATCTCCGCAACGACGCTCAGCGACCCGCAAGGGCTTCTCTGTCCGACGACAAGCACCTGCAACCTGGGGAATGCCGCTACGCCAAAAGTGCCGGTGGGCAGCCCGGTGGTGATGCTGAACAACCGGCCGATGATCGACTTCACCCAGGCGAAAGTTGCGAATTATAACTTCAGCTCTACTGACCCCAACGATCCGTTCGGATTGACGTACGACATTCGCTGGGCGGTCGTCACTTATGCCAATGGAGCGAATCCAACCGGCAAGCGATTCATCGTTGGCGTCCGCCGAATCGGCGGCAACGTTCCCTTCTTGCCTCTGACACTGGACACCATGGTGGAAAAATGAAGCGCGCGCAAAAGCAGAACAAAGAAACAGGTTTTACGCTGATTGAGCTGATGACCTCGGTGTCGATATTTATCGTGATTAGCGGCGCCATTTTTGGCCTGCTGGGAACTTCGCAGAAACTGTTTCGCACCGAGTCGCAACTGCTGAGTTCCTTCCAGGAAGCGCGGCTGGGAATGGATCAGATCGTTCGCGATTCGAATGCTTCGGGCTATCCCCCGGTGAATCACTTTTCCACGCTGCCTGCTTTGAGTTCCTCTTACGTGATTTCCCCGGTTGCCTGGATGCCCGGTTACCTCACGCCCGCCTCCTGCACAATTGGCACCGCCGGCGGGGGGACCTGCACAACCCCAGGCGACTTTGACGTGATCTTCGAAGGGGATTTCAACGACGGGAGCGGCGTCGAGTGGATCCGATATCAATTGCAGGGCACAACTCTCTATCGCGGCGTGGCCCTCAAGTCCGCAGTTGCGGACCCCGTGGCGACCACCAACGTGGCCGGCGTCATGCTGCCTTACGTGACGAACGTAATGAACAACACCTCTTCAGCGCAGATTGCCGCAATTCGAGCCAGCTATCCCGCGATGTTTCCCGGTGGAGCTGCTCAGCCGATCTTCCAATTCATCTGTGACAGCGGCACCAGCACGGTACTTTGTCAGAATGCCGTTGGCAGCAATTCACCCTCGAACGTCCGGGATATTGAAATCACGCTGATTGTCATGTCCCCTCAGCGGGACGCACAAACGAACAGGTTGCGCCTGGTGGAACTGAATGGACGCGGGCACCGCAATAATCCGAACCAGTAAGAGTGTGGAGAACACCATGAAATCGAATCCCATCGGCCGCCGCAAAGAATCGGAATCGGGAGTAGCATTGTTAATCGCGATCTTTGTCCTGATGCTCATCAGCGTAGTGGCGATTTCGCTGATGGTGGCCTCGGGAGGGGAAAGCGCCCTGGCAGGGAACTACCGCTCCTCGGCCAGCGTGTACCTTGCGGCCACGGCCGGACTGGAAGAGGCCCGCGGACGAATGCTGTCCGGTAATTCAGACTATTTCAATAACACGGTCGCAGGTTTTATACCCGCGTCCGGATCGCTGCCAGTGGGCCAGGTCCGTTACATCCTGAATCCCGGGCCGGGCGAGGCCTTGGGAAGTCTGCTGACGACCTATCCGGACACCGAGTACGCGACCGAGTTTGGCGCCGCTCCCCTTTCCGCGGCTGTGCAGACCATCGCCTCGGTGTCCACGGTTACCTCCGGCGGCACGACTTACTATGGGCCGCTCTTCAAATGGGTTCGCATCAACGCGGCTACGGAAAAATCACTCAAGACTGACGTGAACAGCGATTCCATCCTTGACCTTGTGACTCCTCTTTACTACGACTCGGGACATGTGCCTAAGCCCAGCCTGGTGGTGACGGCGACTCCGCCAGCCTCGGCGAATCAGGCTTTGGAAATCACCGCCTTGGCAATTCTGCCAAATGGCAGCCAAAAAACTGTGCAATATGTGGTGGCTCCGTTGACAATTAATCTCAATTTTCCTTCGGCCTTGACCTTATCTGGAAAAAACATTGCTTTCTCCGGCGCCAATTCGAATGTGTACTATGCGGATGGTACTGACGGAGACGGCAATCCGCCCGCCGTACCTGGTTGCACTCCGAACCCCCTTAATTCTCTGCCAGCCATCGGGGTGACAGAGCCGCTCGGTGGTACTGGTAACAAGGATGCTGTGACGGCCGGCATTCCGCGCCCGGACCACTATTCTGGCGCGGGTCTCCCAACCCCCAGCGTGAGCGATGCGATCACCCTTAACTCGTCGCTCCAAACACCAGCCAGCCTCAATACACTCGTCCAAACCATCTCGCAATATGCGACGATTATCACGCCAACGCCGTCTGGCGGGCTGCTGGGTACCGCTACGGATTCTGACTTGCCACCGATGTCGGCCACGAATCCCGCGACGGTCGTCGTCGACGGCAACCTCAACTTGAGCTCGTTCGTAGGGTATGGGCTGCTGGTGGTCACCGGCAACTTAGCTTACGACGGTAACAGCGGCTGGAAAGGGGTTATTTTGGTGGTCGGAGATGGCACGACCACGTTCACTGGAGCTGGCGGCGGCAATCAAGAATTCGACGGCGCGATTTTTGTAGCTTCCATAAAAGACACTTCCGGCAATCTTTTGTCCCAATTGGGGAACGTCGGCTTCGACATCTCCGGAGGCGGTGGAAACGGCGTTTACTACAATAGTTGCTGGATCAAGAGGGCCCAGCCCACGCTGACGTATACGGTGCTTTCGTTCCGCGAGTTGCACTAAAAAGTCAGGATAGGAAAATGAAGATCAAAAACAGTCTTGTCTTTAGCACAATTCTGGCTGCGGCTCTGGGGCTTTCTGCCCCGGTGTTTGCCCAGAGCAATTCACAAAAAAAGAAGTCACCGGCCAAGCAATCCAAACCGGGGCCGAAGCCACACAAAGTCTGGACCAACGACGAAGTCGGATCTCTCCGCTCGCCTGCGGATGCCTATTTGGACACGAAGTATCGCCGGACTGACGAAACTGCAACCGCGCAGCAGCAGCCCACGGGTGTGAAGCCAGCACACCATGTTGGATCTCCGGCATTGTCGAACCCTAAAACGCTCGACGATGCGGACAAGATGATCGCCTGGGAAAAACGAGATGTCGATGCCCAGACTGAATATGTCGAGCACGTGAGAAAGCAAATCGAAGAAGCGCACCCGGAAGACAGAGAACGTCTGAAAAAGGTGCTTCAGGATCGCATACAAATCCTTGCCGATACGCGCAGTGAAATGGAAACGCTCGAACAGCAGAAAAAGGAACTGCAGAAGAAGACGGCCGCAAACAACAAAGAAGCGAAGGGGCAGCCGCCTTCACAATAACCCCACGCCGCGCTCCTGAATCTGAGCCAGTCTTTCTGTCCTCAGGCGCCTCGCCACACGAGGTGGAGGGTGACACAAATCTAACGACCTTCGCCGATACGCGAACCGCTAAGGGCCAATGTACATTTCTGAGCTCTGGTTGCCACGCTCCGCTCTTTCTGCTCCAATGTTTCCGTGACTGCCGCGAAAAAGGGCTCGTCAACTGAAATCCTGATCTTCGATGTGGACGGCGTGCTGGTGGATGTGCGCGGCACGTACTGGCGCTCGGCGCTCGATACGGTGCGCCATATTACCGGCAAGCGCGTCACTTATAGCGAGTTGCATCGCTGGAAGAGCAAGCCCGGTTTTAACGACGACTGGAGCATGGTTTCCGCGTGGGTAAGTTCACTTGGGCATCCCACTTCGTACGAGGAAGCGCGGGCGGCGTTCGAAAGGTTTTATTGGGGCAGCGACGTCAAGCCGGGGAACGTTCGAAACGAAAAACTGATGGTCACGCCGCGGCAGATTGAAAAATGGGCACAGAGCTTCGAGCTGAATCTCTTCACCGGCCGCACGCGGCAGGAGTTTTCTTTCACTTTCGAGCGCTGGCCGGCCACCAAATATTTCCGCACCATCGTCACCATGGACGACGCGAAGAAAAAGCCGCATCCCCAAGGCCTGCACATAATCCTTGGCCAGCGTGATCCCTCGACCGCCCTGTACCTGGGCGACAACATTGACGATGCGCTGGCCGCCCGTGACGCAGGCGTTCCCTTCATGGCCATCATCGCTCCGGGCGAGCACGGCTACCGCCAGCGTGCCGCGCATTTCCACGAAGTCGGCGCCCTGGCCCTTCTTCCGCGCGTAAAGGAATTGTTTCGCCACCTGAAAAAGGCAAACTAGCCGGCGCTCGTTTTCTTTGCACGGCGCGGTTCCGCTAAGCGAGGGGATAGCGGTTGGTATAAAACGCCCGTTCCTCTCGGTCGCTTTCGCCGCCGAGCCGCCACTCGGGAAAGGCAGCAAGATCGTCTGCCAGTGCTTCGATGGTGGTTCGCAGCTCGAGGTTTAAAAGCCATGGTTCCGGAATCGCTTGGACTCCCGCCGCTGCCCCGAGGAGATTCCCGGTAATCGAGCCTGTCGAGTCGCTGTCCCCACTGTGATTCACGGCCAGAATGATGCCGTCTTCAAAATCGTGCGCGGAGAGCGCGCAATAGAGCCCTATCGCGAGGGCCTCTTCAGCCACGAATCCCTTTCCCATCATGCGCAAGACGCGGCGTTCCCGCGGTCGAGCTTCTGCGAGCGCTTCGGCTTGCTCGATGGCCGCCAGTGTTTCCGCGTGGGATTTGTGGTTGCGGAGCTCCTCCTTCGCCGCGTCCATGGCTTTCTTGAGGGGGCTGCCCGCCAGGACCAAACCGACGATGACGGCGAGCACCCCCGCGCTCAGGCAGCCGCTAGGATGTCCATGTGTGATGGCCGCCAGATCGCTGCCGGTCGAGAAGATGCGGGGAATCAGCCGGTCCTGGTGGCGCTCGCGGCTCAGCGCATGCGCGAAATACATGCCCACCGGTGCGATGCGCATTACGCCTCCGCATCCCTTGCTGTCGTTTGCGGCCCGAGTGACTTTGCCGCGATTGGAATGCAAGGCGGAAAGGCAAGTCGTTCCCGGTGAGCGCCGGCTAAAGAGTTTCCGTTGCTGCAGAAGCCAGCCTGATTTGCTGGTGGCGGACAGACCACGTTGAGAGATTTCCTGAGTGGTCAGCCAGCGCGCGTATGAAGCGGTTGCCGCGCGAAAAAAATCAGGGGCCTGACCGCCGAGAGCCGACGCCAGTTGAGCACAGAGCATGCCCTCCCCGGTAAAGAGCGTCATCTGGGTATCGTCGGTGATGGACCCTAGCTTTCCGAACGCCGGGGCATAGTCGCGGATCCCTTGTTGGCCATAGGCCTTTTCAATCTCCTCGAGGTCCAGGAATTCGACGGGAGCGCCAAGGGCATCACCGACCGCTCCGCCCAGCAGGCAGCCGTGGAATCTGGCTCGTAGTTGGGCATCGGATGCAATCCGGGGAATGGACATTGGTGGACCGAGCCGTGGGAGCGACTCTCTCAAGAGAACAGCATACTGCCATTTCGGCAAAACTGAGCCAGCCACACCCGCTAGAGGTGGTGGGAACTCTTTTCTCCCGGGCCGGGAATATAGTAGAACGTTGTTCGAGGAGTCTGAGTATCAAAGCCATGTTCTTCTCTAAGCTGCCATCCTGGACCGTTTTCGCTGGACTCATCCTGGTGGTTCCTGTCGCGGTGTACCGACAAGCGCCCCCTGGGCCACTCCCCGCAGCGCAGCCTCAGCCTGGTCCCGCTTCCGCAGCTAAGAAGCCCCAGAAGCCGCCGCCGCGCACAACGATTCTGGGCGCCTGGAAGCTCAATCCCGACGATAGCGACGACCCGCGCAAGAGGAGACCAGATTCGAGCGGCGCAGGCCGAGGTAGTGGGCGCGGCATGGGCGGTGGATATCCTGGCGGAGGTCGCGGAGGCTATGGCCGGCGCGGCGGAGAAAATGATGAAGAGCGGCAGAAGATGCACGAACTCTTCACGCCGGCGAAAGCGATCACGCTCTCGATGACCGGCGCGGAGGTCGATCTAGTGGATGAGCGGGACCGCAAACGGGCGTTCCTGACCGACGGGCGGAAATTGCAGAAATCCAAAGATGAAAACTATCAGGAGATGGCCGCCAAATGGGACGGCAACCGCCTGGTGACCGACGAAAAGAATCCCCGCGGCGGCAAAATGAGCCGCACCTTCGAATTGTCCTATGATGGCCGGCAACTTTACGAAACGCTGCACATGACCACCGGCCGCAACAACACGCCGCTGGTCATCCGCTACGTGTACGACGTCCCCAGCCCCCCCGAAACTCGTCAGTAAAAGCGATCCAAGGGGGTCTTTCTGTGATACGGCCGGTAGCCAGTCAGTTGCGATCTTCTGGGAGCTAGTGCGCGTCCGGTCTGAACCTGTTTTGGGCCGTTCCCGTTTAGCGCATTTTCGTTTCACGAATGATGCTGGCTAACGGAGAGGATGTTGCCGTCTGGATCTTTGAACCAAGCCACCTGGTCACCAGTGGGAGTGGTCCAAATGCCTTGGCGATCTTCGACGAAGGGATATTTTTCCAGGGAAACGCCTCGCTCCCGGAGCCAAGTGACGATGGAGCGAATGTGGTTAACTTCCCATCCCAGGATGGTGCCCTCGAGTGGCGTGAAATTCGGTACTTTTGCAATGCGAATGCGGTGACCGCCGACGCTCACCACCAGCGCGTATTGATCGAGGCTCACAAAATCGAATTCCAACTTGCCTTCATAGAAGGCCCGCGCCTGGTGGTAATCCGTTGTGGGTACAAAGCCAACCATCTTCCCTGAGGCCAGCATCATCCACCTCCCCTTGAAGGCTTGCTTCGGTTTTGAGGAATAGCACTTGTCAGCTCCAATTTCTCTCGTTATTGTGACAAGAAATGTCGCATAAGTGTCAGAGCGTCCTGTGCGATTCAAACGGTCGTCCCCGCGCGGAACTTGCCAGTGTGTCTGCCGACTTCGACGACGGCCAGGTGATCCCGGAGCACTCCCATCCGGAAGACCAACTGCTCTTCGCGTCAGAAGGGGTGATGACCCTGTCGACCAAGCAGGGCGTTTGGGTAGTGCCGCCGCTGCGCGCGGTCTGGATTCCCGCAAACACCCCGCACTCGGTGGCCATGTCGGGGCAGGTTTCCATGAGAACTCTGTACTTCCTGCCGAAGCTCTGTCGAGCGTTTCGCGGGAAATGTTTGGTCATGAATGTATCGTCGCTCCTCAGGGAGCTAATTCTCTATGCCTGCAAGCTTAAGAAATTGCAGAAGAGAACTGCGGGGGAGCGACGCATTGTCGGAATCATTGTCGAGCAATTAAAGTCCGTGGAGTCCGTTCCGCTCCAGTTGCCGCATCCGTCGGATTCCCGGGCCATGCGGGTGGTAAGAACTCTGCTTGCCGATCCTGCGGACCACCGAACGCTGGAAAAGCTGTGCGCGGACTGCGGCGCAAGTAAGAGAACGATACAGCGCGTATTCCTTGAGGAAACAAGAATGCATTTCGGCCAATGGCGGCAGCAGCTTCGTCTGCTGCATGCTTTGCAGCTGCTGGCCTCCGGGGAAAAAGTGACCGCCGCCGCTCTCGAGGCTGGATATAACAGCCCCAGTGCGTTCATAGCGATGTTTCGCAAACAACTGGGGACAACGCCGAAGCGATACTTGGAAAGCGAAGACGGCCGGAACCGCCGTCTGGCCAGTTGACGACATTTGTGCCCGCTGTCACGTTGACGGAAAGCCGCTGTGGGTGCTATAAAATATTGTTTCTAGACGGCAGCGTTAGGCCCGCCGTAGGCCCCCAAGGGGTGGGAGGCGCGGCGCGGCTGCCAACCTGAGATTTAGGCGACACCATTTCTAAATGCAAGCGATTGTTCACCAGCTAGGCGAACTGTTCCTTCAGGCTGTGCCCACGGTCCTGACTATCCTCCTTTTTTACTTCATCTTACGGGCACTTTTTTTCAAACCCTTGCTCCAGGTGATGGCCGAGCGCGATTCCCGCACAGTGGGCGCCGACCAGTCTTGTGTAGCTGCCCAAGCGGCTGCTAACAGGAAGGTCAAGCAGTATCAACAGGCCCTCGAGCAGGCGCGCGGAGGGGTGTATGCCGAGCAGGAGGCTGCACGCCGGAGAGTTCTTGAGGAGCGCGCTGCCGAGATCAAGGAGGCGCGCAGCAAAGCCGCGGGCCAGGTCAGCGCCGCTAAAGTGCGCGTGGCGGCCGAACTTGCCGCTGCTCGCCGCGACGTCCAAGCCACCGTCGCTCAGCTTTCCGCCGAAATCGCGCGCCGCATCCTCGAAGCTCCACCGCGTCCCGGCGCTCCCGCGAGAGAGACTCGATGACGCGAAATCGCTTTGTTCTGGTTCCCGCAGGTGTTGTCGTGGTGTCGCTCTTTCTGGCGGTGTGCTTGCGTGCCGCCGACGAAGCCGACCACGCGGCTGTCGGGCGCGCCACGGAGATCTTCAAGTGGATCAACTTTTCGA
>Ga0066697_10000098_pt1 | contig 21915 bp, 20 predicted proteins | sample GraSoiAngelo_146_FD_66451 | JGI IMG/M metagenome (GOLD analysis project Ga0066697, IMG submission 66451) | Grasslands soil microbial communities from the Angelo Coastal Reserve, California, USA - 14_1009_05_30cm | ecosystem: Environmental > Terrestrial > Soil > Grasslands | place: USA...
GATACGCGTCTATCGTCTGGCTTTTTCAAGACGCTTTTCGACGTCGTCCCAATTGACGACGTTCCACCAGGCGTCGACATATGCGGCTCGATCATTTCGGTATTGCAAGTAGTAGGCGTGCTCCCAGACATCCAGGACGAGAAGGGGGACTACTCCTTGGACTGTTAGGTCGTTGTGTTTCTCGGCTTGGAGCGTGATTAGTTGTTGTGTCCATGGTTCGTAGGCTAGGACGGACCAGCCGCTTCCTTCCACTTGTTTGGCGGCGGTGCTGAACTGTTCTTTGAACGAGTCGAACTTGCCGAAGTCGGTGTTGATCTGGTCGGCTATCTTTCCGCCTGGTTTTCCTCCGCCGTTCGGTTTCATGTTGGGCCAGAAGGTGCTGTGCATGGTGTGGCCGCTGCCGTGGAAGGAGAGGTCTCGTTCGATTGCTTTGACGTCGACGCCAGCGAAGCCGGTCTCGCGGGCTTTCTGGAGCTTGTCTAGGGCGGCGTTTGCGCCGTTCACGTAGGCGAGGTGGTGTTTGTCATGGTGTAATCGCATTATCTCTTCAGATATGGTCGGGACAAGGGCGTTGTACCCGTAGGGAAGGTCGGGTAGCTTGTATCTGTGATGGGGCATGAGGCATCGGCTGTTGTAGTGTTGATAAAAAACTATGCTCAAAACCGTGTGTGATGCTCGCCCGGGAATCACTCTCGCTTTGTGGGAGCTTTTGTGCAATCTGCTTGAATTTTTTCTGAATTGGTTGTTTCTGTCGGGGCTACGTTCCGGGTTTTTTCTTCGAGACGGGCGTATTATGGGCTTGTCTGGCCTTTTTCGACCTTTGTGTTTTCCCCTGGGATTAAGCGTGGAAAGTCGTGTTCTGGAAATCGTGGGTTTGGAATGGGGATTAAGGCTGATAATAGCCGATTTTTTCCATTCTCTGGGTTTCCATCAACCACTCTTGCGTCGCGAGGTCGAGTCGCTAAGACCCTATTTTCCGGAAAACAATTCCTGTCTGGCACTGATAACAGGTGAGTCCGGGTGATTAGGGCGTAATTCTGGTTCGTATGGCCCAGGAAAGATGGCGACGATTCCGAACGATTTTCGGGAAAGTTCATGGAGTGGTCCCAGATTTGAGATCCGGGCTTGAAATGGGTGAATTTCTCTTCTAACCAACCTGGGATCCTTGGTGTCCGTGGAGGTCATTCTGGTAGAGATGGTTCTCGCGGAGCGGAAACAAGTATAGGACGCCTGTCTCATCCAGTAGATTGGAGTTGGAGGCTCCAAACGGTCTTGCATTGGTGTGAGCGATTGTGAAAGGAACAGAATACCCGGACCATTTCGCCGACTTCCTAGTATTCCTATGCGAGAAGTACCGTGTTGATAGGAGCCGGTTATTTGTCGAGTACAGTTCTAGACCTCCTCCACAGCTGAAGGGTAGTAGAGCAGGCTACTATGAGGGATTGCTCTCGTTCCGTGAAAAGGACGGTCATACCGAGTTCCTAATCACGGTCTTCGAAGCTTCACGCGAACCCCTTCTAACACTGGCACACGAGTTCGGTCATCTGGTAAAGAACCTAAAGTCGGGGAGCTTTGAGAAACATATGCGTCCACCAAACGATGCAGCGGAGAAAGCGTTTGATGACCATGCTCGGAACGACCTAGCTGAGTTCCGGTCCGCCAGGTAAACAGTGCAGGCTAAGCGGACATGATTGAGGATGAGGACCCTGTCTCAACGTTTTTTGTGAAGGGAGCGGCGTGAAAAGGTCGACCACCCCGGGGGTCGAGAAGTAGTTAGCAGAAAGGAATAGTTAGAGAAAGAGAAGAGTTCCGCAAGAAAAAAAAGTTAGAGAAAGTGTTTTGTCGGGAGTATATCAGGCTTGACGAGACGAGACTACCTAGGTTAATGCTTCTTTTCGCGGTTCTTTCTCGATCGCTAAGACATTCTTGTCGAAGGCGAGTTGATGCGAGAAGGTCAGGGGGAAGATTCTGGACGAATCGTTCAAGATTTGACGAAATGCTATGTGATTCTATTATCTGGCCTCCCTTACCTCTTGAAAGACAAATATGCTCTTGCTGTTACGATTACCACGAGGACCCCATAGAGCTGTAGGGTGGGACCGATCTATTATCGTCTAGACGAGAGGTTCTTTGAAGCCATAGACCTTTCCCAGCAGAGGAAAAGGCTCAAGGCCGCACGACCTGAAGAGCTGAAGACCATTCTACAGTCAACGCTCGTATCCCTCGGAGCGGATTTTCGCCGACTCGCCGAAGAGATCGCGCGGGCGGGCGATAAGACGCTAGAACAGATCGCTCGGTCGGTCGCTGAAGAAAGAATCACGCTCTCCTATTCAATTCTGCCGGACAAAGCCTTCGAATATGTTCTAGCCGAACTCAAGCGAATCAACAAAACCGTACTGGAGAGATGGGGCCACGAAAAATCCCTGCCGAAGGGAAACAGAGTGATCCTCATCGGCCTACCCCGATTCCGAGCGGAAGAAAACTAGCCAACAAGACAGCCCCTCCTTCTCGGCGAGCCTTTTTTTATGAAACACGCCCTAGCCGCGCGGGAATTTGGTTCTCTCCACGCCACTTGGCGTCATTGTCATTGGAGTCTTCATTGGCACCTACATTCTCATTCTCTCGGACAGGTTCCACAAGCCCTCCGCAGCGGTGCTCGGTGCGACGATGATGGTGGGTACGGGAGTTCTCACAGAAACGGACCTTTTCTCCGCAATCAACTGGCAGGCGTTAGGCGTCTTGCTGGGAATGTTCATCATAGCCTCTTCGCTCCGGGAAGCAGGATTCTTCGAATGGATGGGACTACATCTTGCTAGATCAGTAGATGCCCATCCTATCCGCATGTACATTCTCCTGCCACTAATGACGGCGGGAATGGCTTCCTTGCTCGATATCGTGACCGTTGCGCTCTTCATTGTTCCACTCACCGTCGAAGTGTTTGAAGGACTGGAAATCGACCCGGTCCCCTTCGTCATTGCCGAGGTTCTCGCCGCAAACATAGGCGGCATAGCGACCATGGTGGGTGATCCAACAAACGTGATAATCGGATCTTCTCTCGGACTAAACTTCAACCAGTTCCTCCAGAACACGGCACCCATCGCCCTCGCCGCTCTTGCAGTAAACGGCGGCTTACTCTACCTGAAGAACCGAAATTTCCTTCACCGGGACGCTATGAGACGACATCGGCAGAGACCAGTTATTGACCTGAGAAGCCCATCAGAGGCAGTCAAAGATCGTGGACTCCTCAGGGTCAGCCTCGTATCCCTATTACTGGCGGTCAGCTTCCTCGTGGTCCACACTTTTCTCGGTGTCTCAGCTGCCCTCGCTACCCTTCTCCCCGCCTTCCTAATACTGGTCTACGAGTCGTCTCGGTCCAACGAGGTCCAGCATGTCCTTGCTCGAATAGACTGGCAGATTTTCTTCTTTTTTGGGGGACTCTTCATACTTGTCGCCGCGCTCGGAAAGACGGGAGTTCTTTCGATGCTCGGGAGCGAGATGACACAAATCTCTGGAGGAAACGTCGCGTTGTCAGTGACTTTGGTGCTCTGGGTCACGGCACTAATCTCGCAAGTCGTAGATAATGTACCATTGGCCACGGTTTTCATCCCTGTTATTGCGGTTATGGCCAACACGCCCGGCGTGCCCATCGCACCCCTTGCGTGGGCGCTTGCCGTCGGGACCGGAATAGGAGGAATGGCCACTCCCTTGGGTACCGCTTCCAACATTGTCGCACTGAACATTCTAAACAAACCGAAACAACGGTTGAGCTTCACCCGATTCGCAAAGAGATCGATTCCGTTGACCATAATCGACCTAGCCATTGCGAATCTGATTCTACTTCTTCGTCTCTAAGCCCGATCGGTGACGAGTGCCATGTCAAGATGAGGGATACGGCACTCTTTTCTAGCCCTCCGGGCTGCCAGAACCGTTAGAGGCTACGATCTCTCTTTACCTGGAGAATGAATGCGATGAACCAAATGATTCGTCGAGTCAAAGGCTTCTTCCAGCTCGGCGAGAGGGATGCTTTCACGCGGATCGACGAGCTTGCCAGTCTGGGGGAGGAGTCGCTTCACCTTCTAGTCAAGATACTTACTAACTCACCCAACGGACTCTCCGACATCGAAACATGCACTAATAGGATCAGTCTTTTGGAGAAACAGGGAGACAAGATAGTTCAGTCGCTCGAGGAGATGTTCGGGAAAGGCTCCATATCTGCGCTTCTCATGAGAGAGTTCGAGAGACTAGCTGACTCTGTTGACGGAGTGCTTGACAGAGCTCACGCCTTGTCACGGCAGATCAGAAGAGTGACCAAGAGGCCCTTGCGCGAAGCCAAAGAATTCGACGCAATCATCCGCAAGGACCAAGTTCGTCTGATAGAGATCGGACTCGTGCAGCTCCAAGGCCTCAGGAAACTCTTCAACATTGCAGGCTCGGACATGAGACAATCACTTGAACTGGCTAAGCGGATTGAACTGCTCGAAGAACAGGGAGACGATATCAAGGACAATATGCTTGATGAGATCTATGGATCATGGGAGGCGCTCGACTACGCCTCGTTTCACAACTATCTCGAAACAACGATCGAGGCGGACGATATCCTCGACCGCTGCGAGGACGCATCGGATCTGGTAATTGTGATAATGAAGGGTCTGGGCGCTTAGGAAACAGAGCATGAACCCGTCCCTAGACGCCCTATCCCTAGTCCTAGCGGGGCTCTTGGGAGCAGTTGTTAGTGGGAACAATATCTCCGCATGCTGCGGGACAATTATCGGCAGTGGAATGGTCAACCGACGATCGGGAATCATGATCGCCATTGCCGGCTATTTACTGGGATTATCCATCGAAGGTCCCAAACTCTTCAAAGTCAGACTAGCTTTCCTCCCGACTGAAACTAGCACGGAGATTTTCTCGATACTCCTAGCCACACTTCTCATTTTCATCGGTGGAGAACTCACGAGAGTCCCCCTCTCACTTTCGAAAGCGTTGACCGGGACAATTCTAGGCGTAAGCTTCGCTATCGGGACGCTTCAGCAGACCGACTATCTGATTCTCATCCTGATCTTCTGGGTGAGCGCACCAATAGTGGCGACATCTCTCGGCATGTTATTCGTCAAGCTCGATGACCGGTATAGCACTAGAAACCTATGGATGAAACTCTCACTTCTCAAAGCGGGATTAGTAGTGATGGCTTTCCTTTCCGCCTACGTCACGGGTAGCAACGCTCTAGGACTCATTGCCGGAGTACCATCCAACCAGCCTCAGATCGCAACGGTTGCAGTCGCCATTGGAAGCGTTCTTGGAGCGTTTGTTCTTGGTCGAGGAGCTCTGCGCAGGCTAACAGAGGGCATCTACAGCCTCAGATACCCCAACGCATTCTACTCCCAGCTACTCGGCGCGGGGACCGTCGAACTAGCCAATCAGCTTGGGGTTCCACTGTCCACTACCGAGACAGTTTCCTCTGGAATCATAGGGTCCGGCCTAGCAAGCAAGATGCGGGTCATGAACTCTAGAAACGTATTCCTCATCATCGCAAGCTGGGTTATCTCGCCAGCCCTAGGATTTGCTCTCGGATACGGGTTAACTCTGATTCTCGGCTGATGGGACTAGGTCCCTCCGAGGAGCGCTGGTACCACTCTGCAAATATCGTCTGGGGGGCCTGCCTTCGGTCAATACTAAGTCTCGCATGTGTTCGTGCCTTGTTGGTGAACGTCGAGATTGGGCTCGCAGTGCTGTTCGTTCTAGCCTTTGGCAATGGAGCGAACGATGTAGGTAAGAGCGTCGCGGCCCTCATGATGGATCCGGACACTGCAGCCTTCAAGCCGAGATATGCACCCCTCATCTGGGGAGGCCTGTTCAGTGGCCTTGGCAGTATCCTAGCCATCATAATCTCGGTCAGACTATTCTCTGCGTTCACTCCACAGAGCTTCTTCCAAACAACGCCGGGGTTTTCCTTCATACTTGCTGCTCTAGTAGGTGCAGCCTCATGGATACTTATCGCAACTCTTCTCAGGATTCAGGTGTCGACGACCCACGCAATCGTCGGGGCGATCATAGTACAGGCCATCTACCTGCTTGGTGCATCCAGCCTAGAATGGACCTTCCTCATCTGGAGGATCCTCCTTCCCCTGGCCGCGGGGCCATTTGTCGCTCTCTTCGGCGTCTACATTATCAGCCGGTTATTTCGCAAACGAGACACCGAGGTTGATGAACCCTCCTCAAGACGCCTCGGAATGGCCGACTGGGGTTCTGCCGCAGGTGTAGCCTTCGCGAGAGGTGTGAACGATGCCCCTAAGATGGCTGCTCTCGGCGCTTTCCTATTACTGGGCACGTCGGAGGATGGCGTTTTGCTTCCCTACATTGTCGTAGGTGTCGCGGTCGTAGCGGGCTCGCTAGTGTGGGGGGATCGGGTGGCCAAGACATTGATCGGACATACTCCGCTCCATCGTGGGCATAGGTTGAAGGCGCACGCGGCAACGGCGGTGCTCGTCTCTGCCGGATCATACTTTGGCGATGCTTTTTCGACAACTCATGTATCCGAGGGTGCGGCAGCAGGGCATCATGGGAAGAAGGGCAGGCAGTTCTTGGGGTCGGCGTTGCGGGGAATGGCGCTGGCCTGGATGGTGACTCTGCCCGCTGCAGGACTATTGGCTATTGTCGCCTCAATCCTTGGAACAAGGTTCTGGGGTTAGTCGCAGCCAGAACTGAGCGAGTGCCCTTCCCAAGCGGGGAAGTATGGGGCTGCACACTGCAAGCCAGAGATATCTAGCTTGAGACGGGTCCTTGTACCACACGCGTTATAAATGAAACCGGAATGATGGGCGGCTTGGAGCGATGGAGTCGTTAGTCGTATCTCCAACCGCTGAGCCTCGAGGCTCTTCAGACGCTAAGGATGAGTTCTTTTTCCTGAAACTCTTCCTCCGATACACGATAGACTCAGCCTCGCGCGCAGGAGCGGCCCCCATTGAAACAGAACTCTTCGGAGTCGAGACACGAGTAGAAAGACGCAGTTTCTACTCGAGCCCTGTAGTCTCTCCGGTCCTTTAGTCTAAGGGCCGTCCCAGAAACCAGCAGTGTTGGTGTTTCCAATGGAGAGCGGAGCCTCCGAACATGCTCGAGTCTCACTGGTGTTGCTCGTGTTTGGAGCGAGGGTGAGAAATTCGAGTCCACACAAGTGTGCAGTGGTAACTGGGCACTTGAACTTGGTTCCCAGACGGGAAGTTCGGTAGCGCCTATACCGAAAACGTGTACTATACTAGTTTCTTGCCGAAGAACTCGCTCACAACAAAGAGTCTGGTTCTGCGTCGGCAAAGCGAGTAGATGGTTCCGCTCGGGCCACCCTGATTCCGCCCGAGGTCGTGAAAGAAAATTGAAAATGAAAACAAGAGTGGTAGTGTTAGATCCGCACCCGCAGCATCACGCTGCCGGTTTCAAACCTCGAGGAGGTTGTTAGGAAAGTTGTCGAATAAACCCTCGTTTGTCAGAATCAAGATAATCCTGATTTGCAGCTTTGTCTTGCTAGGATCACTAGCAGCAGCCCCAATAGCGGCTTCCCCCAATCAGTCTCACAGTCATAGCGTCATCCTCGCCCCATCGGGCGCAACTTTCGATTACGTAGTCACGATACTAATGGAGAACAACGGCTACTGTGAAGTCATCACCACTTGCGGTGGTGGTGGACCCTATCAAACATCACTTGCTGCAGCGTATGGATTAGCTGGAACATGCCAGAGCGATTCATCCTGTTCTACTGGCGGATATACAGCAGTGGACCATCCGAGTGAGGGCAACTACCTTCAATTGATTGCAGGGGACGACTATGGATTCACAAATGATTGCGGTTATTGCCCTGGTCGAACAAGCGCATTGAATATCATCGATAGGATTGAAGCATCAGGAAGAACATGGGATGCTTTCTATGAGGGCGGTTCCGGTTCCGGAACTTGTAATGCAAACCCACCGCGCGGAGGAGACCACTATGCGTTTATTACTTTCACCGACATACAAACGAATACTGCAAGATGTAGCCACCTTCTCTCAACAACAGCATCAACGGATACGCAGTTTCTCGCCGAATTGAACTCAGCTACGCCAGCGAATTATATCTGGTTGACTCCTAACGACTCAAACAACTGCCACGACACAGCCATGAGCTTCTGTGACAACTACCTGAAAACACTTGTACCAAAGATTCTGAGCAGCACCCTCTTTACGACTAAGAAGGCAGCCTTATGGATTCAGTATGATGAAGGAAATAACAGCTACCCACATGACTTCATTTATGGTTCTTGGTCAGGTCCAGTTGTGAAAACAGGATACGTTGGAACCGGTTCCTACAGCCACTATTCATACCTCAAGACCCTGGAAACAGTCTGGGGCCTGAGTTCACTCACATCGAACGACGCAAACGCGGCCCCTATGACAGAGTTCTTCGGCTCAGTAACACCGCCGACATTATCCACAAGTTTCATTATCTCACCTAGTACTCCGGTGGTTAACGTACCAGTCACTTTCACAGCGACCACAAGCGGTGGGACACCACCGTACAGCCTCAACTGGAATTTTGGAGACAGCGGATCCGGGTCAGGAGCTTCAGTCACCCACACCTATGCCAGCCCGGGATCCTTCAGCGTTACAGAGACTGCGACAGACTCTGCCTCTCCATCCCAGACCTCGACCAGCTCTCAGACAGTAACGGTCGTCAGTTCATTACCATTGTCGGCAAGCTTTACGTTTCTTCCCGCGACTCCGGTGGTGAACTCTCCCGTGTCGTTCACTGCGGTAACGACGGGTGGAACGCTACCGTACGCAGTTAGTTGGGACTTCGGCGACGGCGCAACCACAACAGGCGCGACGGCGACTCACACATATACTGCGGCCCAATCGTTCACGGCGGTGGAGACGGTGACGGATTCGTCCTCACCAAAGCAAACCGCGTCGGCCACTCACACCCTAGTCGTATCATCATCGCTCACAGGGAACTTCGACAACACTTGGTACATCAACAACTGTCCAGGAGGCACGGAGACGATCTCCAACGGGGTACTGCAGACGCGACAGTCAACACCCGGGGGCGGGCCAAACAGCTACGGCTACTGCACCGCTCAAAGAGGCAGTTTCCCATGGGGCTCGACAGTGGGCACTGCCCTTCCCTCTGGGATAACAAGCGTTACGGTATCGTTCAACTTTCTGAACAGAAACCTTCTCTCTGGCTCTAGATACCATCTCTATATTGCGCTCTACTATCAGATTCCCTCATCAACGTCAGGAGGCACAACCTACTCTTGGCTGGATACGCAATCGCGCGTTGAAAATATTAACGGAGTTGATAGCCCTATCGGCAGCACAGCCACCTACGACCCCGGAGACTCTTTCGGCTGGGACATTATCACCTTACAAATAAACCCGGGACAGTCAGGAATACTCACAGCCGATGCTAGGCAGCTTTGCCAGGGCGATCTTGCTGCGTGGGGACTTCCGACAAACACTCAATGTACCCTGAAAGGAATTGAAATCGGAACGGAAGGCTACCTCGTAAACTCAGTCAACGTTGACTGGTACACAGTCAACCTCAACGTAGGCCCAATCCCACTGACGACAAGCTTCACGGTCTCGCCCAGCAACCCTGTAGTGAACACGCGAGTAACTTTCACCGCCACAACTATTGGCGGAACATCACCCTACACGATTAGCTGGAACTACGGGGATGGCACAGCAGGGACCGGCTCCACAGTCACCCATACTTACACGACAGCTCAATCCTTCACTGTGACAGAGACTGCGACAGACTCGTCTACACCTGCCCAGACAGCCACCAGTTCCAAGACAGTAACGATCTCTATGCCACCTCCACCGTCAACCAGCTTCACATCCCAACCAGCAAGTCCAATCGTAAACACACCCGTGACATTCACTGCTACTACAACAGGAGGAACGGCTCCATACTCTGTGACTTGGAATTTCGGTGATGGATCATCGGGAACAGGAGCCTCAATCGTTCATACCTTCGCCAGTGTTCAATCCTTTACGGTAACTGAAACGGCGACCGACTCGTCTTCACCCTCCCAGAGTGCGACCAGCTCCAAGACAGTGACTGTCCAGCCCACTCCACCGTTGTCAACTAGTTTCACTTTCCTCCCCGCCACGCCACTGGTAAACTCGCCAGTCACACTCACGGCAGTAACAACGGGCGGAGCGCTACCCTACGCTAACAGCTGGAACTTCGGCGACGGGACAACGGGCACTGGAACCACAACTACCCATACATACACAACGGCCGGACCGTTCACAGTAACAGAGACTGCGACAGACTCGTCCACTCCAACGAAGACCGCGACCAGCACTCACTCTATAACCGTATACACAAGCCTCCCACTCTCAACAACTTTTAGCGTTTCCTCAACTTCGCCCCAAGTTGGCCAGGCAGTAACGTTCAGCGCCTCCGCCACAGGCGGAACGACACCTTACCTTTACACAGTAGCGTTCGGTGATGGTGGAACAGGAACCGGAAAAAGTGTAACGCACGCCTATTCTGCCGCGGGTTCATACACCGCTACTGCAACTGTTACAGACTCCGCGTCGCCGCAAGCGAGTGTTTCACGGACCATAACTGTTAACGTGCAGGCATTGCTCCCGCCGATATTAACGGTCCCCAGTAATCAGACTGTGCCCGCGGGAACCTGGATCAATTTCACAATCACAGGCACCCCGGCAAACACCGGAGGAAGTGTAACCCTCTCGGCAACAGGCCTACCAATAGGCGCAACCTTCAACCCAACGATCGGACTCTTCTCATGGAAACCCAGCTCGAGCCAAACCGGGTCCTACACCGTCACCTTCATGGCTACCGACAGCAGCTCCCCCTCTACTCCCACCAGCAAGCCAATGGGCATTCAGGTAAGCCAAGCCGCTCCCGGGGGGTCTAACGGAGGGAGTGGAGGTTCAGGTGGAGGCTCGAACGGGAGCTGTACGCTTTGCGGAATAATCCCGAAGCTCTCATCGACCATCGGTCTTCTCTTTGTCGGCGGACTTCTCGGACTGGTCGGTGCACTTGCCGTTCTTACCATCAGGGCTCGCGCGAGTCTAGAACGAACCAAGCGACGGATGGGAGTCTGAGGCAGTTAGGACAATTGTCGAAGAAACTGGACGTCGGCACAGCCGCCGGAGCCCTGCTCATTTGCGGCCTGGTCTTTGGCTCATTACTGACGGTTCCGCTGGCAGCCTCGAAAAATCACTCTCCCGTCCATAGCACTACCCTGGGTCCACCGGCTAGTGCGCCGTTCGACCATATCGTAACAATCATGATGGAGAACCAGGGTCTATGCGATGTCTACACCGGATGCGGTGGATCAGCTCAGTATATGAGCAGTCTAGCCGACGCTAACACTCTCGTGATGACATGGGGCACAATAGGCCATAACAGCGAACCAAACTACATCTCACTGATAGGAGGATTCGATGACACCAGCACCAACAACGACGGAGTGTGCTGCTACTTCGAATCTCAACAGAATCTCATAGATCGAATAGAGTCTGCGGGGATTACATGGCAAGCATTCGCCGAGGACGCAGGCAGCTCGGGAACATGCAGCTTTAGTCCACCGAGAAGTGGAGATCACTTCCCGTTCATAGACTTCTCAGACATGAACATTGCCGCCAGATGCTCACACTTCCTAACAACGGCCTCGTCATCTGACCCTGAATTCCTGGCCGCATTGAATACAGCTAGCCCGGCGAATTTCATCTGGTTAACACCCAACGACTGCAATAACGGACATGACCAATGTAGCTCTTCCTCAGGAATTGCAGGCGGTGACGCATACCTATCGACCCTCGTGCCGCATATTCTCGGCAGTTCAGAGTTTACTTCGACAAAGGCAGCTTTGTTGATACTCTACGACGAAGGCTATTCGCAATGCTCTAACACGGGCGGGACTGGAGAATGTGTCTACGCTTCTTTCAGTGGACCAGCGGCGAAGAAGGGCGTGCAGATCAGCCCAGCCGGCGCATCTCACTACTCCTATCTGTCAACGATTGAGGCCGCATGGAGTCTATCCTCGCTCAATTCTAATGATGCGGGAGCACCAGACATGCTAGGTGCTTTTGGCGCATGTACGACCAGTTGCACTTCCCCTCCCGCGGGTGCAACGGGCACATTTCTCGGACTTTCCAACAGCGTATGGTTGATCATCATCGGCGGAATCATAGGGCTGGTTGCCTCGATTACCCTGCTCACGATCAGGGCGCGGGCGAAACTCAAACACGAGAAACGAACAAGGAACCAGTCCGCTAGCTAGTCCTCAGCAAGTCTCGCGATGCGTCTTTCCCTCAAGGACAACGATATGGTGATTATGCTAACGATGGTCCCTGGTATGGCATAGAAGAGTGTGAAGATGGAGATTGCGATGGCGCGCTCGTATCTCGTTCTGGATCCGAGCACGACGATGATCCCATTGACAACCCAGAGCACTCCGAGGAAGAGGAAAGGGAAGGCCATGTCTGAGGGTCGTAAGCCTATCGCCGAGACGAGCGTAGTCCAGGGTCCTAGTCCTATGGTCTGCTCTCCGGTGTAGTATCCTGTGACTAGTTTTCGTGCTCCATCGAAGACCAGCCAGGCTCCAAGAATGAAGCTTAGAATCGAGATGATGGCTGTCGCGGGGCTGAGCCTCTGCATAGCCTTCTCCTCTCGTCGTGTCTCTTATTAGACGGGGGACTCCCTCCGTCTCTCTATGACTGATTCTGGTCCTGTGCTTTCTGATATGGAGGAGGGTGGGGACGGTATGGCAAAGTATGCGCGGATGGTGTTGGAGTTCATCAAGAAAGACGTGTTCGAGGACCGGAAACAGGTCTCCGTTGAGGAAGTAGTTACGCTCATTGCAGCGTTGACCGATATCTCTGTTAGCCTATTGTCACGGTTCCGGAAGGACCAGGTCGACCCGGCCAAAGCGACAGAGGTTGGAAGGGACGTTTTCAAGTACATGGTCGGACGTCTAGGATTCGACATCGACAAACTAGATAAATCAAACATCTACGTCTAACAGGAAAAGCTCTGTTTTGAGGGGTTCTTGGGCACGCGAGACCTGAGTACGCACCGGGGCCCATGAAAACTCCCTCATGAATGGACAATGCCTCATCAAACACCGAGTCTGCCTATGACGCTTCATTGAAATAAATCGAGTCATTGACCGTTCGTTGGAAACTCGTCTTTGCCTAAAGGCCTTTGAATCCCTTTTGAAGATCCTCGAGCAGATCTTCAACGTCTTCTATTCCCACGCTCATACGGATGAGTGTGTCTTTGATTCCCTGCTCGATTCTTCTCTGGCGCGGGATACTCGCATGTGTCATGCTGGCCGGGTGTTCGATAAGAGATTCGACTCCTCCTAAGCTCTCTGCCAAAGTGAAGACCCGAAGTTTCGTCAAGAGTTTTTCGCATTCTCCGAACCCACCTTTAAGCTCGAAGCTAAGCATTCCACCGTATCCTCGCATCTGGCGTTTGACGACATCGCGCTGTGGATGATCTGGAAGGCCAGGATAGTATACCCGTTCAACCTGGGGCTGTTTCAGGAGATACTCACTGATCTGTTTAGCGTTGGAGTTGTGACGATCCATCCTGACAGCCAGTGTCTTGATTCCTCGCAATACTAGCCAGCAGTCCAATGGTCCCGGCACCGCCCCGACGGCATTCTGAAGAAACTTGAGACGTTTGCCTACTTCAGTGTCGGTTGTGATCGCGGCACCACCGATTAGGTCGCTGTGGCCTCCAAGATATTTAGTCGTGCTGTGGACCGAGATGTCGGCGCCATGCTTCAACGGGTTCTGGAGATAAGGGCTTGCAAAGGTATTGTCAACAACTAGCAGCGCATGATTTTTCTTTGCGACCTTTGAGATGGCTCGGATGTCCACAACTCTCATCAATGGGTTGGTGGGTGTTTCGATCCAGATCATTCTGGTGTTCTTTCGAACTGCCTTCTCCACCTTGTCAGGCGACCTCGGGTCCACAAAGGAGAATTGCAGGCCGTAGTTTCGGAGAACTTGGTCAAACAGTCGGTAGGTTCCACCATAGATATCGTCTCCAGCGATCACGTGATCTCCCTTTCGCAGAAGCATCAGAACGGTAGCCGTCGCGGCGAGACCTGAACTGAAAGCAAGGCCGATCTTGCCATCCTCGAGGGACGCTAAACTCTCTTCCAGAGCGTTACGCGTGGGATTTGCCGTTCGCGAATAAACGTACTTTCCTTCGCGGCCTGGTCTAACTTGCATATACGTTGAAGTGAGATAGACGGGGACCGTGACAGAGCCTGTCGCAGGATCGGGGTCCTGTCCCGCATGAATTGCTTTGGTGGAAAATCTCATGATAAAATGCCAAGCGGTGGGTGCTGATTTAACATATCTTTCTGAACTGATTGTGGCATCGGAAATAGGAGGTATGTTCGAAACGTCTCCGGATCCGCGCGACCGGGAGACAACTGCAGACTTGAGGCATCTTGCGGGAAACGAGTTCTTCCGTCGAGAACTTTCGATGGACAATTTCGGTAACAAGGAGCATAGTGACGAAGGAAAGAATAACTGAACTCTTTGACGAGGTAGGGTTGGTCGGCAAGAAACGGCACCGGCCTTCTCAACTTTAGTGCCGGCGAGCAGCAACGAGTCGCAATAGCAAGAGCGTTGGCGAACAAGCCGCGGCTTGTTCTGATGGACGAACCGACAGGGAGCTTGGACCGGGATACTTCGCGAGCAATCATGCAACTGGTCACGAGTATCCTCAAAGCGGATGGTGTGACTTTGATCATTACGATGCGTAACTTTGAGACCCTCTAAGAAACGCCGTCGAGGTCGTTCCTCAAAGCGAGCCGGGTAGCATCGGACTTTATCACAGCTGTGAGCGACGGGCAGACACTGAGGGTTAGCTGCACCTCTTATCGGCGAGGGTTCTCTATTCCCAGGCCTTTCAGTTTGTATTGGAGATGCTTCTCCATGTCCTTCGTCATAAGTAATCCGCTTCTCATGCTATTGTAGATGAAGAGCCAATAGTCCTTCTGGGCGTTTCTCTCTCCTCCGATGCCGACAACGTAGAGTTCAATCTGATCTAGCAGGTTCATCACGTCTCGATCTCTCAACCTTCATCCACCTCTCAAGTTACCGAGAAGCCTTGTTCCGTCATCCATTTGTCTGAGAATATCTTGCTGAGATAGTTCCGGCCAGTGTCAGGGAGCAACGTGACAATCATTTTGTGCTCATCCAGGCGCTCTGCAACCCTCAAGGCCGCTTGCACTGCTGTTCCTCCGGACCCTCCCACCATGATTCCTTCTTCCTGAGCGAGTCGTCGGGCCATCTGGAAAGCGTCGGTGTCAGAGACCTGTATGACGTCGTCTACAATCGACATGTCCAGTGTTCCAGGCATGAAATCCTCCCCTATCCCCTCCACCTTGTACTGGTGGGGCTGCTCATTTTGTCCGTGAAAACGTGGATAGAAAATGGACCCCTCTGGATCCGCGCCGACAACGTTCAGGCCTTTTTTCTTCTCTTTTAGAAACCGACCTATTCCTGTGATGGTCCCTCCGGTTCCTATGCCGCAGACAAAAACGTCCACCTTTCCCTCAGTCTGGCGCCAAATCTCGGGCCCCGTTGTCCGGTAGTGAGCACCAGGATTGGCCCGGTTCTCGTACTGGTTAGGCACGTAGGAGTGGGGAGTCTCTCGTGCCAGCCTCTCCGCGACCTTAGTATAATGTTCAGCGGATTCCGGTGGAACGTTTGTAGGCGTCACCACCACTTTCGCTCCGTATGCTCGTAGGATCGCCCGCTTCTCTTCGCTCATCTTGTCCGGCATGACAAAGATCATCTTGTAGCCTTTCACGGAGGCAACCATTGCCAAACCGACTCCCGTGTTTCCTGAAGTAGGTTCTATGATAGTTCCACCAGGCTTTAGGAGTCCTTTCCTCTCCGCTTCCTCGATCATCGCAACTCCAATTCGATCCTTGACACTTCCACCAGGGTTGAGGTTTTCCAGCTTGGCGAGAATAGTAGGTTTGAGACCTTGCGAGACCTTGTTCAGCCGGACGAGAGGGGTGTTTCCAATAACATCCAATATGGTCTTGTGAACTTCCATTGAGACAGCTGCTTCCTTTCATATCTTCAATCAAAGGTTGTTTATCTGAATAATGCAGACCCGTCCTTCCACTCAGCTCACTTGTTCTTCTTGGCACCTTCACGAATAATTCGAAGAACTTGTCCGCCCCGCTTGGCGGAGTTTTCTTCTTGGGCTCAGGGTGACGGTTCTGCCTGGCTTTTCGAACCGTTTTGCGAGCACAAAGACCCCAAAGAAGAGAAGCGCTCCTGCAATCGCTGTGACTGTCGAGCTTAGGATCGTAGTGGTCTCTCCCACTGAACTTATCAGGCTGGCTATTTGATCCGTTGGCAGGCGAAAGTGTCAGTGCCAAGCCGACCACGCTTTGAATGGTCAACAACGAGAATGCTGCGATTATCAGCGTCCAGGCACGGAACGAGCCTGTTATCCTTTGAACCTCGTACGCGTAGAATACCACGCCTGCTTCGAAGATGAGTTCTAGAACCGCGAAGTAGAGCGTTGGGAGGACGATTGGATCCAGCATTCATTCTATCGCCTCACTTTCGTATCTCCGCTGTCCCAAGGAAGAAATCCATGAATTTCTCCGACGCAACCCTCCGAGGCGAGCCAGCGATTACTCCTTCATAGTTCGCAAATGCAGACTCTTGATTCTATCCTGTCGAGGTAATCTGGAACTCTCTCAACCGCTTATCATGATCGCTACCCCTCATCTTCAGAAGTTTACGAGGGCCTTTCGCATCGAGGACTCGATCTCGACCGGCTTGAGAGCGACGACACAGTCGACCAGGAAGCTCAATCCTTCCTCGGTAGCTGCGAAAGACCCTCCTGCCATTCTCCAAGCTTGACCCCATTAACCGAGTACTGAAGGGCTAGCGTTGTTTTTCCGCAGCCAGCGCTCCCAGCCGCCATCACCGCGTCGCCTTGCATGAATCCGCCATGTAACATCTCGTTACAACTCGGTTATCCCGGTCCGAACTCTACCGTCCTCTCAGACCCTTTCAGAGAAGAACTGGTCGAATCCAGAGACCCCTGTCCTAGAACTTGGTGTCGTCAATTTTCTCAACTCCCTCCAGATTCCTCAGATGTTTCGCGATAGCGTCCAAGACCTCCCGGTCTCTAGCACGGTCCAAGAGCAAGACTTCCGAACGTCCAATCCTCCTCGTCTTCAGGATACCCAGATTCACCAGACCCCGGACATCCTCTTCGATCGCGTTCCCGGTTCTCCCAATACGACGCGCGATACTGTCGAGAGTGTCGATAAGTCCAGGGTTGCGGTGGAACAAAACCAGTAAGTCTCCGGTAGTCTCCGAAGCTAGAAGCGTTTCCAGCATCTGCGCGGCGCTCACTTTTTCCGCGCCTCCATCGCACAAGCTTCCTTTGCCCTCTCGAGGGCTTCACCATAATCGAAGCGTTCTTGAGAATTGTATGGAATATTCAGCTTCCGGAATAGGTCTTTGACTATGACTTTCTCAAGGACTCCTGCCCCGCTGCCGAATACAGATTGTAGTTTCCTGTGGAACTCCTTTGGATCGGTTGCCTCATTGAACATGCCCTGGCCATTTAGAACTCCGAGGATTGCTTGACCCAGAGCCGCCTTAACCCCCTCGCCGATGCTGAGCTGTAGCATCGAAGAGAAGGTTTTCTCTTGAGCCAGCTTTGAGCTGGTTCTGTTTGTCTTCCAGCTTGTTCGGAAGTCGTCCTGAGGCATGGTTGAAACGGACGAACTCATGACTGGAGCTAGGCTCCTGCTCACTTGTCTCGTTGAGACCCGTTCAAGCGATAAACTCGCTGTAACCTAGCCCGCGCCATTCTAGTTGTTACAAAATCGGCCCCGAAATCGTGAACATTTACAATGAACAGGGAAAGATAGGTTACAACACATGTATTCGCTCTGATTCCTGGGCTACGTTGAGCTGGACAACTCTTGCGGTCTCCTCTGGTAGAAGTATTCCACGAGACCCTAGGCTTGTGTTTGGCTTCAACCCTCAAAGACATGCTGGGCCTTGCAGCTTGTGAATCCGTGTACGGTCTCTTAGAGAGAAACGGGTTTCCTAGACGGGAAATTTGCAACAGATTCGATGACACTGTGACTGTGTTGACTAGAGCCTTTGGGCGTATCGTCCTGGGTGCTCGTCCATCGAACCGTTGTTGAAATGTTTCGTCAGTACTCGCAAAGAGCCGGATTTTCCTGCCAGGATTCTCTAAGACATCGATTGATCGTCTTGAAAGAGGGCGGTTGTTGTTAATCACTTGATTCCAAAGAGCAGGCATGACGGGATAGACTTTGACAGACCGGAAGGAACAAGAGTTGCGAGGTCGTGAGATAGTGGCAATCGCAACGGTTCCCATGATAATTCCTGAACACGTCGAAAAAGGCGTCAAAGCGGCTTGACGCGTCGATCATGAGTCGCCAGGGTAGCCTGTGAGGGATATTTCGAGTAAGCCGCGAATAGACCGCTTTTCTTGCAAGAAATGCATAAATTAGCGCCACAGCCGCGGGTGCGAAGCCGGACGATTCAAAAATGGCCTCGCTAATCGCGTTCGTTAGCATATTCGTGGAGTCGCCTTACATGGATGATGTAGTGCAGGCCCTATCTCGTCTGGACAAGGTGGTCGATCTTTACGAGGTCACCGGCGAGTTTGACATTGTCACTGTCGTCTCAGCCTCAGACATTGAGGAGTTTCGAGATGTCCTGAAAAACAAGATAATGAAGGTCAAAGGGGTCAAGAGCACTGTGAGCTCAATCGTTCTAAAAACTCACAAGGGCTCCGGGTCCAACGGCGACATCTTGAACGCGACTTCCGCGGTGTCGGCTTCTGTCAGCCACAGGAAATAGATTAACCACCCTTGAATCCTGAGACCATTCTATGGAGGCTGTTAGCGGCTGATCGACCCGAGCAATCTATTCTTACTCATCATGATTCTCGTCGTAGCCATACTGTCAGGGCGGTTTCTAGCACCCTACATCACTAGAGTTTTCTCACGCTCCCCCAGCCGACTAGACAAGGTTCTCAATCCCATCGAGAAAGGAATCTATCGGCTTATCAGCGTAGATCCAGCTCGCGGCATGGGCTGGAAAGAATACTTCCTTGCTGCACTCGTTGTCAACATTTTCCAGATGGCGATCGCCTTCATAATATTCGCGTTTCAAGGCGTGCTCCCTTTGAACCCGCAAGGGTTTCCTGGTCTCTCCTGGGACTTGGCGTTCATGCAGGTTATCAGTTTCGGCACCAACACCAACCTACAACACTACAACGGCGAAGGGAACTGCATCCAGTTGCCAAACTGCGCCGCGCTGACGCCGGGTGTTCCCGGTCTTTCATATCTCAGCGAAATGATGGCCGTTCAGTTTCTGCAGTTCACAAGTGCAGCAACAGGAATCTGCGTGGCTGTCGCAATGATTCGAGGTTTCGTCGCCCATTCCAAGGACTTGGGTAATTTCTACGTGGACTTCACGAGGTCTCTGACGAGAATACTGTTTCCTCTGTGCTTTGTGGCATCGCTCGTGTTTGTCGGCCTTGGAGTTCCTCAGACTTTGACCGGCTACCATATCGTTTCAACAGTGGAGGGTGCCACGACCAGAGCGACTCAAACAATTCTGGTTGGACCCGTCGCTTCCCTCGTCAGCATTATGCAACTCGGAACGAACGGAGGAGGATATTACGGGGCGAATTCGGCATATCCTTTCCAGAACCCGAACCCTGCGTCTGACATATTCCAGATCTTTCTCATGCTGCTCATTCCGACAACGCTCTGTTTCGTATTCGGCCAGTTAACTGGCAAGAAGCGAGAGACTCGTCCAATCCTCTGGGGTGCCTACTCCCTCTTCGCACTTGATCTCCTGATCGCTTTCACGCCAAACCTTCCGGTGGTGGGTCCAGGGATGGAGGTCCGGTTTGGAGGCTTCTTCTCCGTATTCTGGACCGTCGTCACGACAGCGGTGACCACCGGCTCGGTCAACGCATCCTTGTCGGGGCTAAACCCGCTTGTCATACTCTCGGCTTTCAATGGAATGTTGATCCAAGCAACTCCCGGTGGAAAGGGAGTTGGGGTGATGTACATGGTCATGTTCATCATTCTCACAGTCTTCATCGTCGGCCTAATGTCCGGTCGGACGCCTGAGTATTTGGGACTGAAAATTACCGCCCGAGATGTTAAGCTGGTAATGATCGCTTTTCTCGTTCATCCGGTTATCGTCCTCGTTCCGACAGTGCTCGCTTATTCGACTGGGGCTGCTGGCGCGATCGGCGTTGGAACGAGTTCTATCGGTTTCACCAAGATCTTCTATGAGTTCACATCCGCCGCCGCGAACAACGGAAGCGACTTTCTCGGAGCATCAGCCAATACGCCATTCTTCAACATCTCAACAGCCCTCGTGATGTTTCTAGGACGCTTCGCACCCATCGGGCTATTGCTTTCACTCGGCGGATCTATGATCAATAGAAAGAGGCTCACCACAGAAGCCGGCGTAAGGACAGATAGCCCCCTCTTTGCACTGATCCTTGTCGGAAGCATACTTGTCCTAGTCCTCCTCACCTTCTTCCCGTTCCTCGCACTAGGCCCCATTCTAGAATTTTTCCAGGGACATGTAAACGGATTCTAGGGGGGAAACCCATGTCGACAAGATTGAGCAAGATGATGTCTGCCCGGCGAACAACCCTAATTTCCCGGAAGGTACTCATCGATTCGCTTGTCCGCCTAAGTCCACTCAGGCTGATCGCGAACCCTGTAATGCTGATTGTGGAGATCACATTCTTCATCGTGATAGCCATGGCACTCGATCCTGAAGCGTTCCCCAGACTCGCAAGCTCTTCCCTCCAAGTATTCTACGTGGAGGTTGCATTGATTCTTCTGATTACCGTCTGGTTCAGCACCCTATCCGATGCGCTTGCAGAGAGTCAGGCGAAGAACACGGCCAATAGCCTTCGAAGGCTGGAGATGGAGGTGTCTAGCAAGAAGATACTGATCGAAGCTGGTTCTAGGCGAATCGTTCCTACTCCGTCAAGGGAACTTCGTACTGGTGACCTCATTCTTCTAGAGAAGAATGACACGGTTCCCATCGACGCGCAAGTCCTGGAAGGAATCGCCATGGTGGATGAGTCACTTCTCACAGGGGAATCCACTGCGGTTCGGAAGGCTCCGGGAGACGATGTGATCGGGGGATCGCAGGTCCTCAGCGACACTCTCACAGCGAAGGTTACCGTCAATCCTGACGAGACTTTCATCAATCAGATGATTAGAATGGTTGAGTCGTCCAAGAGGCCGAAGACCCCAAACGAGCAAGCCGTAACCATTGTCCTGATAGGCCTCACAGCAATCTTCACCATCCTAATCGGAGCTTTGCTAGGCGTGTCCCTTGTTCTTAGCCTCGCAGCCGACCTTTCAGTCCTGATAGCACTCTACGTCTGCCTCCTACCAACGACCATTGGGGCTCTCCTGCCCTCGATCGGCTTGTCAGGCATATCTCGGCTCTACAAGGAAAAGATCGTTGCAAAATCTGGTCGTGCGGTCGAGACGGCCGGCGATACTGACGTCATTCTTCTCGACAAGACCGGAACTATCACAGTCGGCAACAGGCAAGCAGTGGAGTTCCTACCCTTTCTAGAGTTCAATGAGAGAGATGTGGGTGAAGCAGCCTTTCTTGCTTCGTGGCATGATGATACTCCTGAGGGTAGGAGCCTGATCAGGCTTGCCTACGAGGCCGGTTTTGTGCCCAAAGAGATGAACGCTCTAGACGCCTCGGAGGTCTACGAGTTCAGCGCCAGCACACGAACGAGCGGCGTCAAGCTGGCAGGAGGAACTGGCTTCATGCTCCCAAAGAGCGGCGGAACGG
>Ga0066697_10000102_pt1 | contig 21730 bp, 22 predicted proteins | sample GraSoiAngelo_146_FD_66451 | JGI IMG/M metagenome (GOLD analysis project Ga0066697, IMG submission 66451) | Grasslands soil microbial communities from the Angelo Coastal Reserve, California, USA - 14_1009_05_30cm | ecosystem: Environmental > Terrestrial > Soil > Grasslands | place: USA...
CAAATGTGCAAATGGAACGCTTTTACCATTGACTCTTCGAGGTCCCTCTGTAACGATGCCACCACGGGAAAACTTTTACCACTCTATCTGTGAAGGGCGGGATCAACTGATGGCGGGTCGGATTACGGTGCCTCCCATGTCGGAAGAGGGGAATCGGACAGTTCTCCCTCTTGGCTATGTCACCGCCCTGCTCGACGCGATGGAAAAACCGCTGATCGTGGTGGAGCGCAGCGGAAATATACTGATGGTAAATTCGCGCGCGAGACAATTTCTGGAATCCCGGGGATACCCGGCAATCCAGGGTATGAATCTGTTCAGCGATCTTCTGCATGCCGAACCGCGGAAGATCTTCGACGAGATCGAAAAGGGGGAACACGAAGTGCACCTGCAGATACAGCGCGGGGAAGCGAAATCCAGTGTGCGGGTCCAGTGGATGCCCCAACCCGACTGGCTGGTGCTGGAGATCGAAAACAAATCGGAAGCACAGCCGTTGGCAGATCCTGCCACGCAACTCACCGTACAAGATCTTCTGCAGGAACGCGAGATTACATACCGGAATCTCCTGGCCGCCTATCTGAAATTACAAGAAGTAAACCGCCAGAAGACGGTGTTCCTGGCGTCAGCGGCCCACGAGTTGAAAACGCCACTCGCGGTGATCAAGGGATACTACGATCTTCTTCTGGCCGGTTCGCTGGGTCGTTTGACGGACAAGCAGCGGGACATTCTTGAAGAGTCAAAAGATAGTTGCGAGCGTCTGGTGCGGCTAGTGTCCATGTTCCTGAACTACTCGGCACTAGAGAGCGGGAAACTGGTGTTGCAACTTCGCGAGAACGATCTGCGGGATTGTCTCGATGAGCTCTCCAAACGCTGGTCGGAAGCGTTTCAGCGCAAAGGCGTCAAACTGGATGCGAGCTTCGACCCTTCCATTCCCACATTCCGATTCGATTACCAGAAGGTACAGCAGGTAGCCGCAAATTTGCTCGATAACGCTTTGAAGCACACGCCGAACGGAGGCAGCGTTACGCTGCGTGCCGTGCCGCATTTCTGGGAACGGCGCGTGGCGGCCATGGCTCCGGTAGATGAACGGCGCAGGTTTCGGTTGCCGCGCCCCAACAGCGTAGAAGTAAGCGTAACAGACTCGGGGCCGGGCATCGCAGCGGAGCATCATCAGGAGATTTTTGAGGATTTTGTACGCGTGGACAGAAACACTTCTGGAATGGGGTTGGGGCTGGCCATCGCCAAGCGGCTCATCCAGGCGCATCGCGGAAAGGTGTGGGTGGAGAGCGAGTCGCGGACGGGAAGCAGATTTTCATTTCTATTGCCGATGGATCAGGGTTGAAGCATTCGAATTTTTGCGATTGAAAGGGAAAAATCAATGGCCGTGAAAGAGAAAGTCCTCGTTGTGGATGACGAGCCCAGCATCCGAAAGTACCTGCAGACACTGCTGGAAGTCGACGGATTCGACGTGGAAACCGTCAGTTCAGGGAAAGATGCGCTCGAGAGAGTGCACAAGGGTGAGCGCCCTGATTTCATCATCTTGGATGTGTTGATGCCGGAGAAGAACGGCCTCGAAACATTGAAGGAATTGATGCAGGTGGACCGCAGCCTCAACGTCATCATGCTTTCGTGCTCGAACGAAGTAGGCACGGTCGTCGAAGCCATCCGAATCGGGGCACACGATTATCTGACCAAACCTTTCGAGAAAACGGAGCTGGACGCGGCAATGCTGAAGTCGCGGCAGAAGAAGCAGCTGGCGACCGAGAATCAGGCTCTGCGCGATTACTGCGACCAAGTGACCGAGGACCTGAGCTTCCTCGCAGCCAGTCCTCAGATGGTGCGGATACGCCAGCAGATCCTGCAGATCGCGCCCGTGGATGTGCCCGTTTTTATTTGTGGGGAGAGCGGCGTGGGCAAAGAAGTTGTTTCGCGAATGATTCATCTGCGCTCGAAGCGGCGCAACCAGCCGTTTGTGAAGGTGAATTGCGCTGCCTTGCCGGGCGAACTTCTGGAATCGGAGCTTTTCGGATTCGAGCAGGGCGCGTTCACGGGTGCGGTGCGCAGCAAACCAGGAAAGTTTGAACTGGCCAACAAGGGCACAATCTTCCTGGATGAAATCGCGGAAATGAGCACGCACCTGCAGGCAAAACTGCTTCACGTGTTGCAGGATCACCAGTATTCGCGTCTGGGCGGGCGGCACCTGGTCGAGACCGACGTGCGCGTGCTGGCCGCAACAAACGTTGATGTTCAAGAAGCGATGAAGACAGGGCGCTTCCGCGAAGATCTCTATTACCGATTGAACGTTTTGTCCATCAACGTGCCACCGCTTCGGGAGCGGACAGCGGAGATACCACTTCTTTTCCGTCATTTCCTGCAGAAGTACAGCGAGAAATTCGGCAAGACGCCACTGGGACCTTCCAAGTATCTTCTGGATGCAGCGGTGAATTATCCATGGCCGGGTAACCTGCGAGAGCTGGAGAACTTCGTCAAGCGGTATGTCATTCTCGAAGACGATGAAGGCAGCTTGCGCGAATTGGTAGAGATGTCCTCGACGCGTCAGCGGACTTCGCCGCGGGAGGAACCCGCGCCGCCCAAGGAGCAGGGGTTGAAGGCGCTGGTGCGCGGCTTAAAAGACGAGGCCGAGATGGAGGCCATCGCCGACGCGCTGGAAAAGACGCGCTGGTGCCGCAAAGATGCCGCGAAGATGTTGGGGATCAGTTACAAAGCCCTGCTCTATAAGATGCGACAATTTAACCTGGATACGCCACGGACGCGGAAAGCAGCGCCAACCACAGCGGTAGAGGAACCAGCCTCGGCACTAGCCACGCGGCGTGGCTAGTGCTGCCAGGGGCTGCCAGGCTTTGCCGTTTTCGCCCTGGCCTGTCGCCGGAGAGGCATTTTGAGAAGCGTTTTGGGCCGTCCTGGCCGGGCGAAAGAAGTAAAGGCCTCGGTTCTCGATCACTAGACCGATTCTTGCGTTGTAACAAATTTTGCATGAAGGACCGTGGCAGTTGCATGGACCATCGATCAAGCCGAGTCCAGGCCGAGGCAGCCCGGCAGAATTTTCGTCAGCGCCATTCTCATTATGGGACGTATGACTGTCTAGGAATATTGGTCCGATCCAAGAAATAGCGCGCATATCGGTTCTTGTTGTTGGATGGAGGGTGTCAGGGTTGGGTAAATCCAGTCAAAAGAACTCTTCGACGGAAGTGCGGGTAAGCCCAGATACCTGCTGCCGGAATGGGAGGATGAGGGAATGACGGAGCGCCGCGTAGCACGAAGATATGACTTATCCTTGCCGATCATTGTTCGCGTCCCTGCCGAACGGGCCCTAGATTCACAGCAGGGCAAGACCCGCGATATCTCCACGCGGGGCCTTTATTTTGTGGTGGATCAGAACCTGGAATCGGGCTCACAACTGGACATCACCCTGACACTTCCCGCGGAGGTCACGCATGGTTCGGAGGTGTTTGTCCGAGCCCTGGGCAAAGTGGTGCGTGTCGAGCGCCGAATGGAAAACGGCACCGCGAGGATGGGCGTGGCCGCGGTGATTGAACGATACGATATTATCCGCGGGGAAGCCGCGCGAGCCTGATCGCGTTTCCTGGGCTGGCGCATATCCAATCCAGCCGGACAGTCTGGCAGAGTCTTCTGGAATTCATCTTGCAATCGACGCTGGGTTGGGCCTACTATCCGGCCAGAGTTTCCCGCGGAGGGTCCTGTGAAAGTGTCGGATCTCATCGGGTCCCGGAAGGAAGTTTTCTCCATCACCGAAGAGACGAGTGTGCACCAAGCCGCGCAATATTTGCGCGAGAAACAAGTGCGCTCGGTAGGGGTGATGAACGCGAGCGGAAAGCTTACCGGGGTGATCTCGCAGAGCGACGTGTCCGACAAGGTCGCCGCAGAGAACAAGTGTCCCGCCTGGATGAAAACCTCGGATATCATGACGCGCGAACTCGTTGCCGTGACCACAGACAAGCCGCTTGACGACTGCTTGCGGCTGATGGAGCAGAACAGCATTTTTCACCTAGTCGTTCTGGATGAACTGGGAGAGTTCCGGGGGATGCTCTCGATTAGCGACATCTTGCGAGTTGTAGCCTCAGACGAGAAGGCGCGCGCGGATCTGTTAGAAGCGTTCATATTCCCGCCCAGGTAGGTGTGCCGCAACAATTTGTTGACGGGAGAGCATCTGCCCTTCTGTTTCATTCCTAATAAGAGCGTAACGCGGAATAGTTTGTCTTCTTTGCGCAATCCTTTTTCGCACCCCGCCAGCATCGTGACGCGGAAATGGTGACCCTCCTCGCCGATCAACCCAGCATACGCCCCCTTCATTAAGATATGTATATTCAAGCACTTACAATGAAAAACGGCAAGGTCGCTCGTCCTTGTCCCCCGGAGGATAGAGATTCCAAGTTTGGTTCTATGTGTGCAACGAGGAAAGCAGGGGAGTCCCTACCTGCATGCAACACGAGGGGATCAACATGGCCGTTTCCGATCACACAAACGGTGGATTGGCTTCGAGAGCGGGTGGGTTGCCTCCTGAGGAAATTCTCTTTGGCCGTTCCCCGGCCATGACTTCTATTCGGCAAAAAGTGCAGAAGGTACTGGCAACCGATGTGCCGATCCTGATTCAAGGCGAGAACGGAACAGGAAAGGGGCTACTCGCGCAATACATTCACTTCCATTCGGCAATGTCCTCGGGCGCGTTTGTAAAAGTGAACTGTGCCGCAATCCCGGGAGCTCTTCTCGAGAGTGAATTGTTCGGTTACCAAAAGGGATCATTTACGGATGCCCATACGTCCAAGCCGGGTTATGTGGAGATGGCGCACCGAGGAACTCTGTTTCTCGATGAGATCGCGGATCTGGATTTGAGCCTGCAAGCCAAAGTCTTGCAGTTACTCCAAGATGGACATTTCAGCCGAATCGGGGATAAGCAAGAAAGACAGGCCGAAACGCGCATCATTTGCGCCACCAATCGAGATTTGCAGACCGAGATCGAGGCCGGGCGCTTCCGGCGGGATTTGTTCTACCGGATTAACGTAATCAGCATCAATTTGCCGGGTCTGCGCGAACGGCGCGAAGACATCGCGTTGCTTGCGAACTACTTCCTAGAACACCTGAACAAGCGTTTCGAGCGCGATATGCCGACCTTTTCCGAGGAAAACATAGAAAGCTTGTCGTCCCGGGAATGGCGAGGAAACATTCGCGAACTCGAGAATGTGGTTGCGCGATATGCGATTCTGGGTTCACTCGATACCTTGGAGCCAGAGGCGCCGAGACGTTCCTCCGCAGCTCCGTTCCGCGTGGCTCTTGACGGGACCATCCCGCTGAAGCGAATTGCCAAGCAAGCGATCCGCGAGATGGAAGGGAACCTGATCCTCAACGCGTTGCGTGAAAACAAATGGAACCGCCGAAAGGCGGCGCTCGCGCTGAACATCAGCTACCGGGCGTTGATATACAAGATTCGGGAAGCGGGGCTTTCACCGAAAAACAGTCGTAAAGCGCCCCAAGCAAAAGTCCCACGCGACAAGGCAGAAGGTCTGGAGTAGGAAAATGGCTGGAAGGCCGGATGCTCTGAAGGTGAGTTGGTCGGAGATCGCCGCCGCCTCTAGTCACCACTGACACTTGATCCGATGATTAGGGCCGTCCTCTTTGCCACTCGCAGTTACTTGCCCAAGAATGTGGCGGGGAACGGGCCCGCTGCATAGGAATTCAGGACCCCTTAACTTCCGAGATCCTTAGGCAACCGCGCAGGGTGCCGCGCTGAACTCAGCCCTCAAGTCTGCCGACCACGACCGCAAGTGAGATCTCGCCTGTACCTCTACCTTGTACCTTGCTTCTGGTAAATCAGCCGTCAAGGGGAAATTGCGATAGTCGGAGGGACATTTTGGATACGACTTTGCCCAGCCCCACCTAAGGTCTGGCCACAGAAGGGCGCGAAGCGCCGTTCGACAATCAATAACACGTCAAGAATGAACAAGATACACGTTCCTTCCAGTTCGGTGTTGTTCGCAGCAGTGGAATAATGCTTGCTTCATACACGTTGTCTGAAATTTGTTGACCGGGCCCGGGAAGTACTTGGAGGAAGGTTTTGAACGAGCAACCGGTCTTGAGCCATTCTGCCGATGCAGCGCTTAACGTACAGATTCGAGAGTACTTAGATCTTGTGCGGCGCCGCAAGTCCTGGATCCTCCTCATTTGTCTGGGGATTTCCGTTTGCATCGCGGTGGTGGCCATGCGTCTGCCGAACGTCTATCGAGCGGAAGCCACCATTCTCGTCAATCCGCCAAAGGTCAACGAAAACTTTGTGACAACCATGGGCGAAAACAGCGGCGCCCGCCTCTCCACGGTCCGTCGGGAGGTGATGTCGCCAACCCGACTCGGTCAGCTTGTCGACGAGCTGAAAATGTATTCCGAGCTGCGCGGCAAAGTTTCTGCTCAAGGACTCGTTGCGCGCATGCAAAGCGCCACGGCCATCGAATTTCAGGACTCCGGCCGTCAGCGTTTGAGCTCAATTCACATTGCGTTTACCGATGCCGATCCAGACCAGGCGGCGCGAGCCGCCAATCGAATCGCAGCCTTGTTTATCGAGAGGAACCTCCAGGCCAGAGTACAGGAGATCTACGGAGCATCCCAGTTCTTGGAGAGCGAACTCGGGGAGACAAAACAACAACTCGAAGCGAAAGAGCACACTCTCCAAGACCTTAAAAGCCGCAACATCATGGATCTTCCCGAGTCGAAGCAATATTACCTCAAGGCCGTGAATGCCTTGCGAAATCAACTACGGATCAGCCAAGAAAGGGTTGACGGCGATCGCCGGACCAAGGTCGACCTACAGCAATCCATGGCCGGCAAAGTTGCACGCGCCACTGGTCTCGACGCGCAGCCTGCGGATCCCAATTCGCCCTCCCAGGCGCGCCTGAAGAAGCTTGAAGCGCAGATGAAAGACATGTTGGTTCACTACGGTCCAGATTATGTGGACGTCCGGAAGCTGCGCAATGAAATCAACCAACTTAAGGTCAAAGTCGAGAGCGAGAAACCTGTGGGAGATGCGTCAGAGCCTCAAGCGGGCAAGCCAGCACCGCAGAAGCGCAATCCGGTCGTGGAGGCAGAAGTAAATCAACTGGACCAGGATATCGAGGATCAGACCAAGGCTCAGGCCAAGCTTCAGAATCAAATTCAATATCATGTTGGCAAGTTGCAGCAGGTGGCCGTTTTCGAGGAGCAAATTGCTGAACTCACGCGCGACTGCGATGCGCTCCGCAATCGCTACAGTCAGTTGCAAGAAAAGAAGGGTTCTGCCCGGGTGGCGGGCGAACTGGAGATAAAGAGCGCCGGCGAACGACTTGAGATTCTGGACGCAGCGGTTCCAGGCGGGAGTCCCTATGGCCCCAAGAGAACCATCCTCATTATTGGAGGCGTTCTCATCGGACTGCTCTGCGGCATTGGCGGTGCCGTGCTCGTTGAGATCAGCGATGAATCCGTCAGACACGAACGCGAAGTAGCGCAAATTTTTGGAAAGGCCGTCCTTGCGGGAATTCCCAAGATCACCAGCTCGCGGGAACGGGCCTGGGCGCGCTGCCGCATGGCCGGCTTGACGGGCGGAACCGCTGCTGTGGCGTCGGCTTTTGGCTTCCTAATCTCGAAGCTGGTGGTCTAACTTCGAAATGTACACGTCCTATTACAATCTTCGCGAAGAGCCCTTCCGGCTAACGTCGGACCCCAGGTTCTTTCATCTTGCGGAACCCCACGCAGCTGCGTTGGCCACACTCGTCGAGGCGGTCATGCGCCGTAAGGGATTCCTCCTAATGACGGGTCCGATCGGAACCGGAAAGACGACGGTTGTCCATACGGCCCTGCAGATCCTCACCGAAAGAGCTGCGACCGGGCATCCAATTTCTTCGGCATTCATTCTCAATCCAACTCTCAGCCGCGAAGAATTCCTGGAGATGATCCTCACGGAATTTGAAATTCCCTGCACAGCGACGAGTAAGCCAGCGCGTCTCTCGGCACTCCAACGCATGCTTCTGGAAACCCAGAGAAAGGGCGGCACATCGCTCCTCCTCGTGGACGAAGCTCATCTCCTGACTCCCGAACTTCTGGAAGAGATTCGCCTGCTGAGTAATGCGGATACCTACCAAGAGAAGCTTCTCCAAATCGTTTTGTGCGGCCAGCCGGAACTCTTGAGCATCTTGCATAAGCCAGAACTGCGCGCGCTCCGGCAGCGAGTGGCCGGCACTTGCTCGCTCCGGCCACTCAGCTTTCCGGAAGTTCGCGCCTACATTGCCGAACGGCTGCAATCTGCAGGATTCCGCGGAGCAAATTCCCCGTTTCCGATGCCGGTGCTCGAAGAGATTTTCCGCCTTACCGAAGGTGTTCCCCGGCTGATCAACCTGCTTTGCGATGCTTGTCTGGCACTTGGCTGCAGGGCCCGTCGCCCGATTCTCGATGTGAACATATTGGAAGATGCGGCCATCGAGCTGGGTCTGAACGAAAAGCACGTCGAGACGGTCGTAAGGCAAACAAGTGTGGTGGCTCGAAACGGTGCCGGAGAGAGAGAGATCGCTGGAGACACGGTCATCGGTTCGGCACTGGATCTACTGGTCCAAGCCATGAAGAGGCGCCGTGCTCTTGTCCCCGAGGCAAATCAGATTCGTCCCGAAATGAGCGTCAAAGAACAGGTCGCCGTGGCGGCGAATGCCATCCACGGGAAAGATCCTGACGGCGATCAGGTCATACAATCCGCCGTCAGCGATTTGATTCAAGCGATGAAGCTGCGCCGCAGTTACTCCATGGAGTTATAAGTGAGCAAGTTTTTCAATGAAACGCAGAAAGCCCATCAGTGGGCACAGCAAAAGCTGGTGAACCAGGATCTGGACGTCAGACAGATATTGGCGTCGCTCAAGCAAGGGCCGGCCAACGATGCGCCCCCCGCCGGAGCGCGTCTCGCCCACTGCCGCCACGTGGCCCTGGGAAATGGAAATGCCGCGCGTCTGCTTCTCCGCCAGGACGACTTTTTGATCGCTGCTTTAGAGGCCTACCGCGGATTGCGCACCAGGTTGATGCACGCGCAGGCGAAATCCGGTTTGCGCTCGATCGTAATCACCAGCTCTTTACCCGGCGAAGGCAAAACCCTCACCACCATGAACCTTGGATTGTGCTATGCGCAGCTTCCGCAGCAGCGCGTCCTGGTGATTGATGGTGATATGCGGACCCGGGGGCTCACTGCTATGCTCGACCATCCGAACTCTCCGGGGCTTGCAGAAATTCTTTCCGGCGACGTGGGCCCCGACGAAGCCATTGTGGCGACCAATCAGAAAAATCTGTTCATTCTTCCGGCCGGCACCATTTCTTCGCCTTCGCCGGAACTCTTCACGGGGACGCGCTGGCAGGAATTTCTGGGTCAATGCGGCGAAATGTTCAAAGTCATTCTCATCGATGCGCCGCCCATTCGGCCGCTGGCAGATTTCGAGCTGATCAGCGCGGCCTGCGACGGGATTGTCATGGTTGTGCGAGCGCATCACGGTCAGCGGGAAACGCTCCGGAAAACGGCGAGCACAGTCGATAAGAAGAAGCTTGTTGGCGTAGTATTCAACGCCACGGATGTCAACGTGAAGGACTACGACGGTCACGAGTAAGGCTCTTGATAGGGCCAAACCCGAGTTTTAAAAGGGTTTCCGTTTGTTTAGAAGGCCCTACATGCACCCTGCGGCATCCACCGCAAGGGGCAGTTTGAGGTAAAGCGATGTATCCGAATCTAAAATTACAGCTTTTCAGAAGCTCTGTGCGCCAGAACTTTCTAGCTCGCGAAGTGGGCATCGACGAGAGCATCTTGAGCAAGATCATTCACGGCTATCGTGAGCCTTCTAAAGAACAGCGGCAGTTGCTGGCAAACTATCTGGCAGTGGAAGAAACCTGGCTCTTTGAAAAATTCGAGATCGCCTCGCCGACGCGCTGGGCCGCCAATCACGGCGCTCCCCAGAAAATGAAAGAAGACATCACCTAGGCTGCAGTCCGCGCTTCCCTCGATTCTTGGTGGCCTCGCCCGGTATCGCCCGCAATTGTGCGCGCGTTCGGAGAATGAGCACACGGATCTCAGGCTCTGCAGACGAGCTATGGTGTGCTTCTCTAGCAGCTTCGCGAAGTGGCTCCGTTGCCGGAGTCGGGTAGAGATGAGAAGGGATAAGATTTTGCCACTTAGTGGAAGGAAGTGGAGACTATTCCAACAACTTAGCTGTGAAATTCGCCGGCCACAGGCGGATATAAGCATAGTATTGTGAATAGGATACGTTGTAAGACATCTTGTTAAGATCTTACACGCTCCTGGTAGCGTAATTGCACCTTCAAATTCAGAGGTTTCGCGGTTCCGATTCAAGGGAGATGTGGGTATCGGTAGAGCAATTGTCCATTCATGAGCCCCGAAATCAATCATACGCTGGGTTTAGCCGCCAAGACCGGTTTTGTCTTTGGCCAAGGTCCCGCCATCCAAGCCTTGAACACGATGGTGGCCGACATCGCGCGTACGGACATCGCCGTTCTCTTGATTGGAGAGAGTGGCAGCGGTAAAGAAGTCTACGCGAGACTCATACATCGTCTCTCTGGCCTAAAAGAAGCGCAGTTGAAGAAAATTAGCTGCGCAACACTCGATCCCGGCCGCCTTCTTGGGCAGGTTCAGGATTGCCTGCGAACTGGAGCAGAGGACCACGGGTCGAGCTCCTTATTTCTAGATGGAGTGGAGGAGCTCGACCTAGCCTGTCAGCGCGTGCTGCTCTCCTTGCTCCCGGACGGCGAGCGGAACGGGGAATCCCGTCAGCTGACTGCCCGACTGATCTCTTCCACTACCCGCAACCTGGAAAAAGATAGCGAAGCGGAGCGCTTTCGCCGGGAGTTGTATTTCCGAATCAGTGGGGTATGCCTCCGCCTGCCGCCGCTGCGCAATCGCAAGGAAGACATTCCCGCACTGATGGAATGCTTTTTAACCAGACATGCAGCTGAATTGAAGAAGTCGGCTCCGGTTTTGAGCACCGAAATGACTGCACTTATGGCCTCCTATAGCTGGCCGGGGAATATTCGCGAGCTAGAGAATGTGGCAAAGAAGATTGTGGCTGTCGGGGATGCCCAGGTGGCGCTCGACGATCTGCGAGCCGCGCCACAGAGACTTCCGCAGGTGAGTGACGGACCGCGGGTTTGCTCGCTCAAGGTGGCTGCCCGCGCTGCGTCACGGAGTACGGAGCGTGAGCTGATTCTGAAAGCGCTCGAACGCACGCAGTGGAACCGCAAGCGCGCTGCTCGAGAATTACAGATCAGCTATAAGGCCTTGTTGTACAAAATTAGGCAAACTGGCTTACGGGTATCCGAGTCTGATGAGTAGTGGGGAGGATCCAATGAATTTCTCAACCGCCCTGGTTATGGCAGCTTGGCTGGCTCTTGCTTTCGGGCAGACGCAGGAAGGGCAACAGCCGGCTGCTACGGAAACGCCAGCTCAGAAAACGGCGGCCAGTGAGAAGTCTGAGACGACATCGCGGGGGAAGTTGAATGATGCGGAGTACAAGATTGGTCCGCAAGACGTTCTGCGTATCGATGTTTGGAAAGAGACCGAGGTTTCGCGGGCGGTTCCTGTCCGACCGGATGGAAAAATTTCTTTGCCTTTGTTGAACGATGTGCAAGCCGCTGGCCTGACGCCCATGCAGCTCTCCGCGGTCATCGCTGATGGCCTGAAAAAATTCATGAATGATCCACAGGTTACCGTGAGCGTATCGGAAATTAATAGTCGGCGGATCTATGTGACCGGGGAAGTCACCCGCGCAGGTGCCTTTCCGCTGCTGCCTAACATGACCGTATTGCAGGCGCTTTCGAGCTCCGGTGGGTTCACACAATTTGCCAAGCTCAAGAACATCTATGTCTTGCGCATCGAAGATGGCAAACAAGTGAAGCTTCCCTTCAACTACAAAGATGCAGTCAACGGTAAGAGGCCTGACCAAAATGTTTTGTTGCAATCTGGCGACGTAATTGTAGTGCCATAGGGGATTTAGATGAAACGACACATACGATTTTTGCTAGCATCGGCAGCTCTCTTCCTCAGCGCTTCTTTGCTCTCGGCACAGGAGGATAACTCCAAGCCAAGGCCTGCGGCCCGCGAGTATCCGCCGGTGATCCAAGGTTTGGGCGAGCTGGATTCGAATGGCGATCAGGGATCAACGATCAACCTGAATCCGGACACCCGCCCGTTGACCGGCGTGCAGAATCCTACGCTGGGCACGCCAGGAATTCGTCACAGTTACTGGTTGCCAGGCTTCCAGTACGCCAATACCGTCCGGTCAAGCGCGCTGAACCAAGCAACTGCTTTGGACTGGAATACGACCAGTCTTGTCACCGGGAACTTAAGTGTGCTTGAAACCTGGAGCCGGGCACAGCTGGCCGTGAACTATTCGGGGGGCGCAAGCATTTCCTCGGACAGCGCACAAGGCAATTCTCAGTTTCAGCAGTTGGGCCTGATAGAAATGTTCGATTGGGGGAGATGGCAGCTGCACTTCCTCGACCAGTTTTCGTATCTTCCCGAAACCCAGTTCGGTTTCGGTGCCGGAACAGGTCTGTCCATCCCTGGTGTAGCTGGTCCTCTCGCTCCTCCGCTGCCGGGTTTGCAGAGTAGTTATATACCCAACCAAAGCGTTTTCACGACTTTTGGCCCCCGTTACAGCAACGCCTTTGCAACTCAAGTGGCCTACACTGTCAGCCGCCGAGGATCAATCACAGCAGCGGGCACGTATGGCATCCTCCGTTTCGTCGAAGCGGGAAACATCGAGAGTAACAACGCCAACTTGAATGTCGGCTATGACCATGTGTTGACAAGCGCGGACACGCTCGGGGTTCAGTACCGCTTTAGCGGTTATCGCTATCTTGGCAATCCACAGGCAATCAACGATCAAGTTGTTCAGTTCATGTACGGTCACAAGATCAGTGGGAGGATTGCTCTGCAACTATTTGGCGGACCCGACGTGACCACTCTCCGGGTGCCAGTTAACAACTCTACGAACAGAGTTTCGGGATCCGGAGGGGCCAACCTCACCTACGCTTTGAATCGCGGTAGTATGGCTGTGAGTTATGATCACGGTATTAGTGGTGGGAGCGGAGTTTTTGCCGGAGCGATCACAGATCAACTGCAGTTTAGCCTTGCTCGTCAACTCTCCCGGGAATGGGCGGCGAATCTCAACGTGGGCTATTCGCGAAATGGGAGCGCTGTCAGTCCCGCTTCTTCACAGATATATAATTCATGGTACCTAGGCGGTGGGCTGAGCCGACCGTTTGGACGAAATGCCGATTTTACCATCGGTTACACAGCCCAAATCCAAGCATCGAATCAAGCCGTTTGCGCAGCGGGTAGCTGCAGCACGAACTTCACATTGCACCAGATTACTCTCGGGCTCCGATGGCATCCTAGACCCTTCGTGTTGCGATAGGCCTGATTCGCGAAAATAGTGACGTTTGCAGGGTAATTGTTCGCCAGAAGAGAGTCAGCTAGCAATGGGGCAGCATCGCGGGAGATAGCGAGAGTCTAGAAACCATGTACAAGAGCTTTTTCGGGCTAAAAGAAAACCCGTTCAACGTCAATCCAGATCCGCGCTACCTCTTTCTTACCAAAGAGGCTGAGGAAGCACTAAGCGGACTGATGTATGGCGTCCAGAATCGCAAAGGTTTCATTACTCTCATTGGTGAAGTCGGTACGGGGAAAACCACCCTCATAAACCGCCTTCTCGACTGGTTGCATCAACGGCGGGCAAGGACTGCGTTTCTATTTAATTCCCGGATGAACACGAATCAAATGTTGGATTTCATTCTGGCGGAGTTCGGTATTTCCTGCGACTCTCAGAACAAGAGTCAGCAGTTGATGCGACTCAATCAATGGCTTCTCGATCGTTACCGTGCCGGTGAAACGACCGTGCTCATCGTGGATGAAGCACAAAACCTGACCCACGCTGTGCTTGAAGAGATTCGGCTGTTGACCAACCTCGAGACATCCACGGAGAAGCTGCTGCAGATCGTATTGTCTGGGCAGCAAGAGCTGGAAGAGAAGCTGAAGCTGCCTCAACTGCGACAACTCCGACAGCGCATCATGCTCCGCTGTAAGACGAGCCCTCTGACGAAAGAGCAGACCCATGACTACATCGCAGAGCGGCTAAGGATCGCTGGAGCATGCGGTGAACTGATTTTCAGCCCGCAAACCGTTGACACTATCCATTTGTATTCTTTAGGTATTCCACGTGTGGTGAATCTGCTTTGCGAACACTCGCTCATCAATGCTTACGCAGAACACCAGCGACCGATCTCACCCAAAATCGTTGAACAGGTTGCACATGAATTTCAGCTCCATGAGGTCGAACCAACTGCACCCGCGGAAAGCACACGCGTGGAGCAGGATGTTTATGATTCGGAAAGATTCATTCAGAATTTAGGACAAGCGCTTTCGCGGTTCCGGATGGGCTCTTCAGGCACGACACCGTCCCGCGGAAGAAAGTAAGCACATGAAATTGCGACGATTCGCCGCACCACACTTCAGCTGTGCCCTTTCTGCCGGCTGATGCGTGCAAGCCTTTCCCCCCTCTGCCAGACTTTGACACCGACTTTGCAGGCCGTTTCATTTCATATAAACGTATTCTATTGCAGTGATGCGAGGATGCCATGAGGCGCTGAGGCAAGTCCACCAGCGGAGTGAAATCGTTCGGTGCGAGAAGCTTCTGTGGGACAATCGGGAAATAGATTTCTATCTGGTTGAGCCAGCTGGCATGAATGAGCTCATGAACGACAACCGGATTGCCGTGCCTATTCCGGAGTCTTTGGGCTGCCGTGGAGCCTTGATGCGCAGAACCGCTGCCGACGATCCAGAAGACGCTCCGTGCACCACGGTAGGGACGGCGCGTCATGACCTGATCCACGAGGCCATCAAAGGGTGCCAGGCCACCATGGGTTTCGCGTCAATGCTGGGCCGCAGGGCCTTCGGCCCTCGAAATCTCACGAAAATCGTGTCTGCAACTGCCTTGTTTTCAGCACGGGTACGGCGTCTTTCGAGCCTGTAGCCATGTCCAAGAACGCCAATGGGAGTCACTATCAGCGCTTACATGTTCTGGACCCACGACAGGCTTGGAGCAGAGCGGCAGCCCGACGACAATCCACGCAACCTTGCGCAACGCAACGAGTCAGGTGACGTTCAATCCTGCGCAGTACAAAGAACGCGCAATCTGTTGTTACTTAAGGGCGTGATCTATCTGAGGCGGGCTTGGCACGGTGCCCACTCTGCAACGGCTCGGAGTGCTCACTTTACGCACAACGGTAGCGAGGGCTTGGTGGGGCGTCTAGCGCGGCGGTATGACTGCAGATACGCCGGGAAACATCAATTGGAAGACCGCGGCCAGCTGCAACGCCCTCAACGTGGCCGATTACTTCACCGTGCACAACACCGTTTCGGAATCCAGCGCCGATTCGGATTGGGGCTCCTGCGGTGCGCCGGTGTTGCCTGATCTGTAGGATAGTGCGGGTAATACCTGGCATCTATTATAGCCCTGGAGACCGGAAAAGACGCCATCATTTACGTCGTGAATCCCCACTCCTTGGGCGAGTTCAACCCGAACAACGACTACGTCTACCGGGGAGGTCGCTTCGAACGGGTTAGACTCTGGCGGTCTTGGGCGACACCCGCATATTTCAATAACACCATCTACTGTGGCGCTTTCGGTGATGCGCTCTTTACGATGACCAATGCTCGGCTCGTGCCCCACCAGGATCGTAGTCGACGGGCAAACAGCAGAAAAGAGCGGAGGCACGGGGATGCTGCTAGGATGCGACTGAGCTAACCAATCGCTGTTCGATTCGGGGCATCCGCCAGACCGCACTGCTGCAGAATCAGTTCGGGCAGGATTACCAGCGTTAGAGAGAGAGAACTGCCTCCGCACCGAGGTCCGGAGGCAGAATCAAAATAAGAGGATGGGCAGCATTAGGCCGACTGCTGTTGGCTCCGCCGGATGAGAAGGAACATCGAGACGACTCCGATCAGCAAAAGAACCGCCGTGGCCGGCTCCGGGGTCTGCACGATGAATTCCTGGACTTGACCTTTATAGGTGAGTGTCCCTGTGTTGGTGATGATTATAAAGCTCGCGGGATTGATTTGGCGGTAATTAGCCGCGGCCAGAGCCAGCCACTGCGCCACCGTAGTGCCATCAGCATTGGCGAAATTCGTGGGCTCCGCCCCAGGAGTCATAAGGTCCCACAGAGCATATTGCAGGCTGACGTAGTCCCCAGAATGAGAAGCGAATTGAGTTACCAGCCAAGCGGCTTCTTCATACAGAGTTTGAGGATTCGTGCCACCGAGATTGGGGTTGACGGAGCCATTCCCGTAGCGCGTGTTCGAGAAATTGCCCGACGCCAGACCGGTCACGTTGGCATTCCAAACCTGGTTCATAGAAACTTCATTATTGATATCGTCGCAAAACAAGACCACCGTCTGCGCGTTGGATGTCCCGTAGTTCATTATCCCGGTGTATGGGCTGACGTAATACACGCCATTATTCGCGCCATTCACACCGGTGAACTCCATTTTTGTCGTGCCGTCGGCCTGCGCCAGCGGCGTCACGATCATGAGCGCAACTAGAACCCCAATTGCCCGTAAGAGCTTCATCCAATTCTCCGTATTCACGCTGATAGACATCGCTGCGGCGACGCTGAAGTTGGTAAAGGCAATTCTGCTACCAAATAGCATATCATCATATGTCATTGTAACTAAAAGCGTTAGCTCTATGACAGGACATATCACACGGCAATGTTTTTCTGAAAGGAGACATTCCAGTGCCATCGTAGGCTTTTCGTGAGGGGTCATTGCCCTAGTTCATGTCCCCCGAGGCCCACTTCAGGCAGTCCCGTGCGTCCCTTTGGCTGATCGAATAACCTCGGGCGATCTCCCGTTGCCCCAGCCTCAGCGTCAAGGCGAGGAGGGGGACTTCCTTGATCTCGCCCATGGACATTCTCCTGGTTGGGACGCTTTCGCTTCTCTGCGTTACTTCGAGAGAATGGCTTGCCTACTGCGATGTCCAGCGTCACCTCGGCCTGTGGGAAGGATTCCGTGATCACCGTTCCAGAGAGATCACCAGTAACTGATCACGATCATTCGGGAATCACTGATCATCTTCGGTCGGAACACGGATCATGATCATCTCGGGAATCGCTATCGCCTTCGTTCGGAAGGCGTTGATCACTGTCCGCCAAAATCCGTATGAAGTGACCGAAACTGTCAATGATTGGGGTTTTATGCGCCAGAGACGCATGGAAAGCCGTTTCCACTTTTGCCCTTAGGATTCGCTGAAGAGAGGAGCTTGGAGACCGGACTTTTCATAACATGGATAAAACAAACGACTTACGGTGGGGTCTGGAGGCTGATTATTGGTCACAAAGGTGCCTCTCTCCTCCATGTGGTGCAGACAGTAAAAGGCCCCTACAAACAGTTCAGCCTCCCAAACAGCTTTGGGAGGGTGACGAGCCCCAGAGGAGACAGTCGGCGTGAATGCCCGACTCATTTCTAGATGAGAAAGTACGACCGATTCGTGGAGGGATTTCGAAGATTCGCTGAACAGCGAATGACGCCCGACGAAGCGCTCGCCAAGGCAAATGATTCCATCCGAAAACGGGTCTTGGCGCGCGAGGAAAACTTCCTGAGTTTTGTCGAAAAAGGAATCTTCCAATACGCCTGCAGCCCATATCTGAAGTTACTTGAGCGCAAGCGAATCCAGTTCAATGACTTGAAAACCTGGGTGGGAAAAGACGGAATCGAGCGAGCGCTGCGCACTCTGGAAAACGAGGGAGTGTATTTCACCGTTGACGAATTCAAAGGCAAAGTGCCGGTGGTGCGCAATGGCATCGAGTTCTGGTGCCAAGAAGGCATGTTCGATAATCCTTTTCTCTCCTACGTTTACGAAGTGCGAAGCGGCGCTACACGGAGCGCGGGCACGAGAGTCCGAATCGACTTTGACTACTTACATCAGCGATCGCTCTACGACGCTCTTTTCCTGAACATGCATGGCTGCTTGAAGGCGCCCATCGCGAACTGGTTTCCGATCTTTCCTGGCGCACCAGGCATCAATTCGAGCCTGCGGTTCGCAGATATCGGCAATCCGGTTCAAAGATGGTTTTCCCAGGTGCCAGAAGATCAGCTCAACGTCAACTGGGAGAAGAAATGGGGCACGAAGCTCATCTTCACCCTTGGCAAACTGCATGGCTGTCGTTTGGCCGAGCCCGAGTATGTAGGGCTGGAGGATGCTCTGAAAGTCGCGGAGTGGGCCGCAGCAGCGCTACAACAACACGAGAACTGTGTCGTTTATACGTTCGCTTCCTCGGCCGTCCGCGTCTGCATTGCAGCGGCAGAAAAAAATCTCAACATCAAAGGCACGAAATTCCTGGTGACGGGCGAGCCCCTCACTCCGCAAAAGAGGACAGAGATCGAAGCCGTGGGCGGGGCACCAGTTCCCGTATACGGGATCTCAGAGGCCGGGGTGATTGCCGCCGGCTGTGACCAAAACCATCCGCAGAGCGACCATTGTCACCTGTACAAAGATACGACCGCGATCATTTCCCATCGTCAAAACGTTCCACATTCGGACTTGTTCGTTGAATCTTATTTGTTCACTTCGCTTCTTTACGAATCCCCCAAGATTCTCCTCAATGTGGGCATGGGGGATTATGGCGAGATCTCTTCCGAAAGTTGCGCCTGCGTCTTTGGGCAAGTCGGATTTGATGCGTGCCTGAACAACATACGGAGTTACGAGAAGCTAACAGGGGAAGGTGTGACCTTTGTTGACACCGACTTCATCCGCATAGTTGAAAGAGATCTCCCGGAGCGCTTTGGCGGCAGAAGCACCGATTATCAGTTGGTTGAGAAGGAAGATTCGCGCGGGTTCACCCACCTGCAACTGCTTGTGAGTCCTCGAGTGGGAGAAATCCAGGAAACCGAGGTCTTGGATCGATTCTTGAATCTCCTGCGACGAGCGGAAGCCAGCCCTGATTCCTGGTCGCAATCCGGCACGGAGATGTGGAAACAGTCCAACATGCTGCAAATCGTCCGGGAATTTCCTGTTCCGACGGTAAGCGGAAAGATCATGCCTTTCTTTGTTTCGAAGCCCAAAAGTGTTCCCAGCGAGGAACGCAGTACAGCGAGCCAAAAAATATGACTATGAACAATAAATCAGCAGTGACCTTGCTTGAAGAGAATATGCCACAGCAGAGGACTCAGACGATTGGCGGACCAGCTCCATCGTACGGAAGGGAAGCCGGAACAGGATTTCCTGCCCGAAGACTGAGAAGGCTCAGGCAGAACGACCGATTCCGGCGCTTGGTGCGCGAACATTCACTGTCGATTGACGATTTGATCTTGCCTTTGTTCGTGGTGTCCGGCCACGGCATAAAGCACGAAATCAATGCGATCCCAGGCAACTATCATCTTTCCATCGACAAATTGATCGAGGAAGCAAAAGAAATTCGCGACCTCGGAATTCCCGGGATTCTCTTGTTTGGGGTACCGGACCCCAAGGAAAAAGATTTGCTTGCCACGGGCGCCTACGCGCCCAACGGAATCGTTCAGGAAGCAGTTCGCGCGCTGAAAAAGAATGTGCCCGAACTTCTGGTCGTGACCGACGTATGCCTGTGCGAATACACGACACACAGCCATTGCGGGATCCTCCAGGACGGGTACTTGTTGAACGACGCTTCTAAAGACGTGCTGGCGAGAACCGCTCTTTCGCACGTGCAAGCAGGCAGCGACATGGTGGCGCCGGCAGCGATGCTGGATGGACAGATTCGCGCACTGAGACAAACGCTGGACGACGACGGCTTCGTGAACACGCCCATCATGGCGTACTCGGCGAAATATGCTTCGAAGCTCTACGATCCATTCTTCAAGGAAGGCACGCAGTCGACGTTGTCGCATGGCGACAAGAAGACGCACCAGATGGATTTCAGCAATTCCAATGAAGCGATGCGGGAAATTGCGATGGATATCGAAGAGGGCGCGGACATTGTGATGGTGAAGCCCGCGCTTTATTACCTGGATATCGTGTACCGAGCGAAGACGGAATTCCAGATGCCGTTGGCCACGTACAACGTGAGCGGCGAGTACGCCATGATCGACGCCGCAGCACGGATTGGCCGTCTCGACAAAAAGCTGATCATGATGGAAGCGCTGATCTCGATGAAACGCGCCGGTGCAGACATCATCATCACCTATTTTGCAAAGGAAGTGGCGAAGGAGCTGAAGTAGACGCCCTCGCGGCTGTCCCGCCAGCTGGTGTATTGCTGGACCATCGCAGAGAAGGTTCACGTCCCCGAGATGTGCAATCGTGAAACAGGGTTTGCCCGCAGTGACACCGTGAAACACACCAAGGGCGAAAGGCTGCGCACTAGCTATCAACATGGAACTCGCCGTCATAGGAATTAGCCACCGCACCGCGGGCCTCGCACTGCGCGAACGAATTGCGTTTCGCGTTGAGCAGGCTTGCGAAGCCACCGACCAACTGCGTGCCCGCGGCGTCCTCAAGGAAGCTGTGATCCTCTCGACTTGCAATCGCACGGAGGTTTACGGCGTGGCGCGAGAGCGCTCCGGCGACATCCTCCAGGCGATGGAGATGTTCGTCGCTTCTTACCACCGGTTGGCGCCTGCCGAGATGGGCTCAGCCGTCTACCGCCACAGTGACCGCGATCTCGTTCGTCACCTTTATCGCGTGGCAGCCGGGCTGGATTCCTTGCTGTTGGGGGAGTCGGAAATCCTCGGCCAAGTTCGGGAAGCGTATCGTGTGGCAATGGATTACGGGTCGACCGGTCGTGTCCTGAATCGACTGTTCCAGTCGGCGCTGGAAGTTGGCAAGCGCATTCGGACGGAAACGCAGATCGGTTCGAGGCCGATGTCCGTGGCGTCTGCGGGCGTGAAACAGGCAGAGGTCCTTTTGTCAGGCTTGGAGAATCAGCGGATCATGATTGTGGGGGCGGGTGCGACGAGCGAACAGGTAGTGAAACACCTGTGTGCCCGGGGCGTTCCGCAACTGCGGATTTTGAATCGCACGACTGAAAATGCCAGAACACTCGTGGCGCGCTATGGGGGCGAGGTCTTGCCCTGGGAAAAGCTTCCTGAGGTGCTGGACTGGCCCGACCTCATCGTGACTTCGGTCAGTAGTCCGGAACCAATTCTCACGCGCACGCATCTCGAAGCAGCTATGACTGTCCGGGGGAACCGACCAATAGTGATCATGGACTTGGGGGTGCCACGAAACGTGGATCCCGCTGTAAAATCGCTCCCGCAAGTCCATCTTTCCGATATCGATAACCTCACTGAGGTTGTTGAACAAAACAAGAGAGCGCGCGAAGAGGAGATTCCACGCGCCACCGCTCTGATCGAAGAGCAGATCGAGGGCTTCATGCGCTGGCAGGCTGGTGTGGCGGCGTGTGCGGCGTACGCCCAACTGCGAGCCGTGCCCGAGCATAAACGCGAAGCCTTGCTCCGCCAGCATCTTGCCGCAATGCCTCATCTCACTGAGCCTGAGCGGTTGCATTTCACGTGCCTGCTGGACAAATTTCTCAATGGCTCGGGAAATCACTCGATTGAATATTCTCACGCGATCGCGGAAGCCCACGGTAAGTCCTAGAATCGCCCCAAGCCTATAAGCATACGAAGTGTGTTCTCGCGCGGAGCGGCGCCCCAATATACTGT
>Ga0066697_10000103_pt1 | contig 21693 bp, 14 predicted proteins | sample GraSoiAngelo_146_FD_66451 | JGI IMG/M metagenome (GOLD analysis project Ga0066697, IMG submission 66451) | Grasslands soil microbial communities from the Angelo Coastal Reserve, California, USA - 14_1009_05_30cm | ecosystem: Environmental > Terrestrial > Soil > Grasslands | place: USA...
CCCGAATCGTCAAGCTGCGGCTTCAGCACTTCGAGTCGCCAATCGCCGCTCCGCCACAGGTGCTTCATCACCTCGCCAGCGAACAGGTGTTCGAGCAATGCCGCTCGGTGCGACGAGCGTGTGCTGTGGACGCTGGCTTTCACACTGGCTGGCGGCGAGTCGACGATGTTTTCACGCAGCCGAGAATCCACGGTCCAAACGGTGTCCATTCCCGTTGGGGACGAACCAATCCCAACGCCTCACATGCTGTAGTGCAGCCTTCGGTCCTGTTGCTGCCGTAGCATCGGGCCTGTAGCCGTGTGACCGCAGCGCTCCCGCGACTTGGTATGGCCCGGTGAGGCGGCAGCTTCAGTAACGACGTGGTATGCTGAATGTTCAGACCGCCGAGCGTGATAACGCCGGCGCAACAAAAGGCGCCTAGCGACCGTCCCGGATCGGGACACACACAAAATAGGTCGCGGCCGGGAGGTGCATGCATGGCAGACACTCTCGGGGGCAGTCGATAGACTGTCCTCACGCAGCTCGATCGACAACGGCCGGCGGCAGCGCCGGCCGTTGTCGTTTTCGGCACATCACACTTATTTCTCGGCCAACATGATCGTCTCAGGCGTTGGCGGAGCGTGCGCTGAGACATTGCTGAACCCAGCGCCTTCGAGCCGCTGTCGCAACTCCGCAAACGTGTACGCGTCGCCGCCCGGCGTGCCGGCCAGCATCGTGAGGCTGAATCGGGCCGGGACCGGAGGCGAGACACGATCGGCATTGGGCACGAACTCGAGCACGACGGCGACAATTTCGGCGCGCACATTACGCTGCGCGATCGTGATGCCGAACAGGCCATGCCCGGCCGCAATGTCGAGCACCTTGAGCGCTTCGGTCGACGACTCCGCGACGAGATCCGCAATGGCCTGAGTTTCGGCATGTACCGCAGTTCTGGGCAAGCGTGAGCGCCGCAGGCTGCCGCAGGCCGATCTCGAAGCGCTGATGGCGAAGTACCACGATCGCCCGATGGGTTTCGCGGACGCCACGCTGGTCCACCTGGCGCAACGCGAGTCGCTGCTCACCGTCTTCACAGTGGATCACGACGATTTCGAAATCTATCGAATTGGCGGGCGCAGGCGCTTCCGTATCTTGCCGAGCCGGTGACGTCAAAACACAATCCCGACTTTTCGGCTCCATCGATCGTCGCAGCATCTTCCTGGGCGCCACGCTGCCTCCGGCTATGTTTACGACGGCAGCTCACCTCCGCATCCGACGACAAGCTGATTGCTGCGTGTCGATGCGACGGATGATGTTTGGTAACTCTCGACATCAAGTTCGCAAGAACGAATTGGCGAACTCCGCCTTACTGTTTCGATGACGTCAGGTCGATATCCGTCAGGTCTTTTCTGCTTTCCTCCTGGACCGCGATCGTAAGTCGGCGAGGGCGCGAGCAATTGTGCGCGAATCCCTGGACGGCTGAAGTGGCCGCCGAATTGCTCGATTTCCTGCACCGCCCCCGCAGCACATCCGGTGCCCCAACGTCTCGGCGATCCGGCCCGCGCGTGAAGAACAACGGCGCGGTCACCCACGCGCCGACACCGGAGGAACCTCTGATGCGCCTCAGCAAAGCCATCGTCGCCGTCCTGCTCGTTCCGGTCGTGTTCGCCGCACGCCCCTCGGCGCAGACCGCGCGCGGGGGCCATTTCGTCGCCGGACAAATCCTGGTGAAGTTCGCCCCTGGCACCAGCGCTCGCGCGAAAGTCGATACCCACAGACTGTCGGGTGGCTCGCCGCTGAAGGAGGTCACGCGCACAGGCGTCCAACTTGTTTCGGTTCCCGCCGGCACCGAGTTGGCCGCCATCGCTCGGTACCAGCGCAACCCGAGTGTTCTCTACTCCGAACCGAACTTCATGCGCAGCGTGCCGACGCTCAACTTACAGGCGGCAGGCTCTGACGTCATTCCCGGCGACCGCAACTTCGCCGAGCAATGGGCGCTCCACAACACTGGCCAGCAGTTCTACTGCATCCCGTGGATTTTCGGAGATCTATGCTTCTACGTCGGCACCCCGGATGCGGATATCGATGCTCCGGAGGCCTGGGCGATCTCGACAGGCAGTCCCGCCGTCACCGTAGCAGTGATCGACACCGGCATCGACTACACGCACCCGGATCTGGCGGCGAACTACGCCGGTGGCTACGACTTCGTCAATCTCGATAGCGACCCGATGGACGACCATGGGCACGGCACCCACGTCTCGGGAACGATTGCCGCCGCCATGAACAATCCCACTGGTGATCCTGGAGCCGATGAAGGCGTCGTTGGTGTGGCACCCCACGCGCGGATTCTCGCGTACAAAGTCTGCTCCGCGGACGGCACGTGCAGCGACTTCGCCATTGAACAGGCGATCGCGCAGGCCATTGCGGACGGCGCCAGAGTCATCAACATGAGCCTCGGAGCTCCCGACGTGTCGCAGTCGCTGAACGAAAGCGTGCAGGCTGCGTGGAATGCCGGCCTGGTCATCGTCTCGGCAGCCGGCAACGACGGCGTTGAGAACGTGCCGTTCTACCCCGCGGCGTTCGACAATGTCATCTCAGTCGCTGCGTTCGACGAAGACGACCAACGCGCCTCGTTCTCCAACTACGGAAGCTGGGTGGACATCTCGGCTCCCGGCAACGTGATCTTGTCGACGTACCCGATGTCCACATGTGCCGCGTCGACAGAGCCGGGCAACACCGGGTGTTACACCTGGTTGAGCGGAACGTCGATGGCTTCGCCTCATGTGGCCGGCGCCGCGGCACTGGTCTGGTCACGCGGCGACGTGACGACAAACAGGCAGGTCGTCGATCTCCTCCTTCGCAGCGCCGACCCCATCGGTGTCGCAAGTGTTCGACTCGACACGTGGACGATCCACGGCGGCCTCAATCTTTACAACGCCCTCAGCTACAGCTTCACGAACGCGCCCCCCGTCGCCAATGCAGGCGCGGATCAAACCGTGACGGACGCCGATGGAGACGGCGTGGCGTTGATCACCGTCGACGGCACTGCGTCCTCCGACCCGGACGGCACCATCGTCAGTTACGAATGGCGCGAAGGCACGACGGTCATTGGTTTCGGCGCAACGCAATCTGTATGGCTCGCTGTTGGTGATCACACGCTAACGCTTGAAGTGAAAGACGATGCCGGTGCCAGCAGTACCGACAGCGTGATCGTGACCGTCAAGGCTTTGAACCGCCCACCCATCGCGTCGAATACGAGCGCGAGCACGGTCGTTGGCGCACCGATCACGGTGACGCTGAATGCAGCGGATGTCGAAACGTGCGAACTTTCGTTCACAGTCGTTCAGGGGCCGACCAGCGGCACACTCGGCGCGATTTCAGATCAGCCGTGTGCAGCCGGAACACCGAACGGCGACACCGCGCGAATTATCTATGCGCCGGGCAATGCGGCCGGCGTCTACAGCTTCACGTACAGGGCCAACGACGGCAGCGCCGACAGCAATGTGGCAACGGTGACGATCACCGTCAACCCGCCGCCGGTTCAACCGCCTGCTGCGCCGACGAGGCTGAGCGCGGTGAGCTCCAAGGGCAGGATCAAGCTCGTTTGGACGCAGTCGACGAGCGCGGGGGTGACGCAGAACAGGATCTACCGATCGACCATCAACGGCGGACCGTACGAAGTGATCGCATCCATCGCTGCGAACACTTCATACACCGATACTCGGGTAACGCGGGGCACTACCTACTATTACGTCATCAGCGCTGTGAACGGCAATGGCGAGAGCGCCACGTCGAATCAGGCCTCGGCGAAATCGAGATAGGCCTGCTGCCGGCCCATCGGGTTCTGGAACGAATCGTGTAAGGCGATGTCCGGTTTCGGATAGTGCATTATCGGAACAATCAAGCACGGCCGCCCCGCGTCTATGCGACTCCAGCGGGGAACTCCTGTCGGTAACGGGCGGCATCCGCGGCTTCAGCGGCGCCAGCGGCTTCATCGCAGAAACGCCGTCCGGCAGGAATGCCACCGGATGTCCGAACTTCCGCGCGAAGTTCCGTCTCCGGTCGGGCGCTCGGCGCGACTGATCCACTCAATCCGCGGTCGATGCATGAGGCGGGACAGCGCTGGCGCGCCGTCCCGCCCGCCGAATCACTACTGAAAGCAGGCCGTCGTTTGCGGACCGTTCGGGTCTGTGGCGACAGGAACCGTGGTCGAGCACTGATAGAACCGGAGCTGCGCCAGCTTGAGCCCCTGGTTGTCGTAATCCCAGAAGTACCCGGTCAAAGAGCTGTCAAAGAGTGGAACGCGGTCCAGAACGCCGTCGCCGTCGATGTCAGCATAGATGTAGAGCAAGTACTTGGTGACATTGTCAAAGGTCGATTTGCCCTTCGAACGCTCGAGCGTCAGCGTAATCACCGAGCAGACCTCCGCGCCGTCGAACGGATCGATCGCGCAGGTCGTCGTCAGCGATTTGCCGCCAGGCGTGCCGAGTGCGCGCGCGAAGACGGAGTAGACCGTCGTGCCGTCGCCGTTGGGATCGGGATTCGGGAGCTGGAAGCTCGCCTCACCGTCAGTCCCGTTGGCATCGAGGACCGCGAAGTCCGGTCCTTCAGTCAGCATGATTTTCGGGTTCCCCCAGAGCGGCACGAAAATCCGGTGACCATTGTCGCCGGTCATGTCCGCCGTCTTGGCTCTGGGAACGCCGATGATGTTGAGATTGTAGTGAGCACCACTCGGAGCGCCGTTGCCGGTTTGAACTGACAAAGGACGCGCTAAAGTCTTCGTCGCCTCACTGACTGACGCATTTGGACCGAGCGGCGTGCGTTGGTTACATGCCGCTGACGCTATTAGCGCCACACACACCACAATTGTTCTCGGGAGCCGTTTCATGGCAATCCTCCTCGGGGTTGACGCATCCAACAGATTCGAGCAGACGAGCGATACGAATGGAACCGACGATCCGCGTTGTCGAAGTTGTCCCATCGGCCTCCGAACAAATGAGGAGGAGCGCTGGAGGGAACTACGAAAGGTATGCCAAGGCGCGCGCTGGCGAATTGAACGGTTGTTGCGACGTACGAGGGGCGACGCGCGGCACAATCGTAAGGGAGCGGCTAAAGTGCGAGGGTTCTCTGCGGCTTCGGCGGAGTGGCGCCAGCCTCCGCTTCATGCACGGTGACGCTGACAGGCAGTCAACAACAGGCCGTGCGGTGCATAGCAGTAATTAGGAGAGCGTGCTCGACGCGCGCCGCCGGCGCACAGATTCGATCCGTAATCCTCAGACGCGAAGACCGTTAGAGTCGACATGCCGACGAACGTTTCGCGTACACGCTTCGCAGCGCGTCGAAATCATGCGATTTTCGACGACATCGTTCGACTCCCGATCACACAATCAGCCGGCCAGCTTGGGCGAAGAGAACGTCGCCGTCGCTCCGGTCAGCGAGCCGGTGAGCAAATCGAACTTGAGCGTAATCGTCGCCATCGCCGACCGCGCCGAGAGCCGTCCATCAGTGGTCGCTCGATAGAACGGGAACATGATCTCGAGGCGATCCGAGAGCGACAGCAGCCGCAGTATCCTGTCTTCCCCCACCGCGACGTACTTCGCACCGGATGTCAGTCCAACGCCGGAAACGTCGACGAGCTTGATCACGAGCCGTACTTTCGGCGTAGCCAGCAAGGGATCGGTTACGAACGTACTGGCGATCGACAGGCTCCCGGACAATGACACGCTCTCGGGCAGCCCGTCCACGTTGCCCGAGATCGGCACAGTGACGCTGGTTGCCAGCGCGGCGGCAGGCGCATCGCCGCTGCCGGTCAGCATGACGATAGCGATAAACGACAAAATCACGAGAACGGATTTCGTTCGACGGCTGCTCATCGGTCCTCCCACGCCTTGCGCATCAGCGCGTCTTTCTGTTTCGACTGGCGGCGCTTTGCGCATCCATATACTTCATTATTGCTGCGACGTCGCCGTCGCCCAGGCGCAGATTGGGCATCACCACCTGCTTGTACTTGGCGAACAGCGCCGTCGCGATCGGATCCTTCTGCGCCAGCATCTTGTCCGGCGCCTTGATGAATCCTTCGAGCCATGCGCGGTCGCGGTCATGGGTGACGCCCGCGAGATCGGGTCCGATGCCATCGCCCTCACCGAACGTGTGGCACGCGGCGCACTTGGTCTCGAACAAGTAACTCCCGGCCGCGAATCCCGCAATCGGCCGAGCCGCTTCGTAGCTCTTTGCGATCACCGGCTCCCTGTTCTTCCATCCAATCAGAAAATTGGTGATGGTGGCGGCAAGGAAGCGCGGGTTGTCGACCGCTGAGTTCAGCATCCACTGTCCCGTCGGCTCATTCCCGATCATCAAGCTGGGAAGGTGACCGTCCGGGTTCACGGCGTCGGTGCGCGAATACAACCCAGTCTTCTTTTGCACAGTCGCGATATCGTCAGCCTTGCCGGTGAGGAACAGCCAGCCCGGTCCGACGCCGAATTTCTCTGCGTACTCGCGCAGCACTGCAGGCGTATCCCAATCGGGATCGATGCTGATGGAGTAAAAGAAGATGTCGGTGCCCATTCGACTGCCGAGGAGGCGCTGCACCTGCGCGAGCTTCGCCGTCTCGAGCGGACACCGATCCCTGCACCGTGTGTAGATGACGTTGATGACGACCGACTTTCCCTTTAGGAGGTCGTCATAGAAGCGGACCGTTTGGCCCGTTTGCGTGATCAGCTGGACGTTGGGAAAATAGTCACGTCCCCAGAGGACGTCGGCATGCGCCACAGGGATCGTCGTGCGCGTGACGCCTGCCACGACGAGCAGCGCCAGCAACGTCATGCGGAGTATCTGACACTTCCGCTTTGATACCGCGGGATCCTTTCTTCCCGTCAGCAAGCACGTCATCGGAACGCCGTCGGCAGGATCTCGGTCGGATCCTCGAATGTGACACCCTGCGGTCTCGGAATCGGCGTCGGCAGCGGCCGCAGGAACGGCGGCCCGCTGTCGTCGATCTCCCATCGCAGCAGCATCGCGTTGTCCTCGTGCACGGTGTTGTGGCAGTGTTCCATGAACATCCCGCCGAAGTCGCGGAACTGCATCGTGATCGTGACGGTGCCGCCGGGATGCAGGCGATACACGTCCTTCCGCCCTCTTTCCGCGGCCGGAACGTTGGCCGCGCTCCCGTCGCGCGCCAGAATCTGCCCCTCCTCGAAATGGATGTGAATGGGGTGATCCCAGCCGCCGCCGCCGTTCTTCAGCGTCCAGATTTCGCGGGTGCCGAATCTCGGCCCCGCGGAGATGCGGCCGAAGTCCGCCGCAAGCGTCTCGCCGCCGTCGGTTGCAATGCCCCACGGACCAAAGAACGTCGTCACCGGATCGTTGGTCGTCTGCCCGGCGCCCCTGTTGAACTCGAACACGCGCTCCGCGGCGACCGGAACGTTCGTCAGGTCCGGGTTCGGAATCAGAACCGCTGGAACCTGGCTCACATCGGGCTGCGCGGGGTCTCGTACGATGTCAAACTCGAGAAATTTCCCGACGCATGGGTCGGACGACTGGCCGGCGAGCGCCTCGTTCAGCGTCAGGTCTTGCTTCGGCCCTCTGCCATCCTCATGCTCGGTCAGATTGACCATCCACACCTTCTGGCCGACCGCGTAGCGGGAGAAATCGATCACGATGTCGTAGCGCTCGGCGATGCCCATTTCGTCCGTTTCAGTGAGGAGCACGGGGTTGGGGAGCAGGTTGCCGTCGTTCGCAATCTGGAAGAACGGTGAGCCGTCGCTGAGCGTGAGCTTGAAGAAGCGCGACACCGCGCCGTTCAGAATACGGAAGCGATACTTCCGCCGCTCCACTTGGAAAAATGGTTTGTAGGCGAGGTTCACCGTCATCGCGTCGCCAAGGAACCCGTCGAAGTTGAAGATGTCGAAAAACAGCTGGCCGTTTTGATCCCAGGCCTTGTCGGCCAGCATCAGGTTCACATCGTAATCGAGGTTGCCGAACGATTTCGCCGTTCCGCTCGGCAGCCGCAGGTTCACGCCGTCGTTGATCGCCTCGTTGCCGCGATCGAGGGCGCTGTAGATGTTGAACATCCCGGCCATGCCCTTGTAGACGTTCTGCGCCGTGAAGCTGAACATGTGATCGTGAAACCAGTGCGTGCTCATCGTCTCGCGCCAGTCCCCCGGAACGTTGGTGATGCCGCCCGCGTCGTTGGGACTTCCGGCACGGGGATCTGTGGCGGCCGTGTTGATACTCCTCAGACCAGCCAGCAGGATCGGATAGTGGTAGTCGTAGAACTCGCCGGGGAAGAAGTACGCGCCGGTGAAACCGTCGTTCTCCGCGCCATGATGCCCGTTGTGCTCGTGGGTGGTGATCGTGTGACGTCCGAAGCCGCCGTTGTTCGTCACGTCAGCCGACAGTCTGTTGTGATGGCGGAACAAGATCGGTTCAGCGTACCGCCCGATCATCAGTTTCGGCGGCAGCGTTCCCATGAACGTCCACAGTTTGTCGGGCCGCTGGTTCGGCAGGTTCGGGTGGAAGCGACACGGAAAAGACGATGAGGCGTTGATCCCGGAATTCAGGCTCGACGGAACTCCCGGGTTGTACACGTTATTAGTTTTTGCGCCTTCCTGCGTCACGTCAATCGCCACCCTCGGCGGAAATTGATCGAACAATTGGTGCGCCCAGATCGGTCCCGGCGGACGCCCTTCGATCGGACCGAAGCCCCCGCCCAGCTCCGGCGGCACCGGCTGCTGCGTCGTATTTGCCTCCCGCGTGGGCGCCGGATTCAGCGTGGCAACGGCATTTCGCGGCAGGACGTCGAACCGCGGCATCGGCTGCGTGAAAGGCTGCACCCCAAACAGCGGACTGGGCGGCGCGCCGGTCGGAATTCCGTCGGCGTACACGCTGCTGGCGAAGGGGCTCAGTCCGTTAATCGGCAGCAGCAGCCCTCCGGCGGTGATGACACCCCATCTGATCAAGTCACGCCGCGAGATCTGGCCGGTGGAGTACGCCTTTACGATTTCGCGGCGATTGTTCCGAGCGTTCTCGGCTTCCCTGAGTCGTGCCCTCGATGCTTTCGGTGAGAGGTACACGCTTCTCATCCCCTTTCGCGCCGGCGCGCGCTATCGCGCTGACGATGCGTCAGCGCGGCCACGCCGACAACGATAGGGCGATTAATTGGAGGAAGAAATCACCCGGAAGTCACCAGGGCGCGTAGCACTCCTAGAGCGGGCCGGCAGAACTGATCCGCGACGTTTGATGGAGAAGCGCTCGACCGCAACCGCAAACGTGGACCCTCCGGCGAAGCCGGTATCGATCATTCGTACTGTGCGGCCGTGGCCGACGAGGCAGCCACCCGGCGACATGCCGATGACGATGTCGAGTTGAGCGCAACCGGAAGGTTCGTCGCCCTGGATTAGCGCTCCGCTCGTGCTGACGCTGCGCGTGACGCCACGATGCCACACGAGCTCACCGGCGGAGCGATACCATGCGTTCAACCGAAGCGCGAACCGGGTCGGGCGCCGAAGATCCTGCATGAAACCAACTGCGGCAACAGAGATGCCACTCGCCGCAATCGCGAATTTCGAAACAAACCAGAACAAACGGTCGGATCAGTCGAGACGAAGATCGTGAACTTCTTACCGAGGTTGTACACCAGCCGACCGCGTCCTCAATTGACGAGGCCGTGCCGAGCGGCGGTGAACGCGAGCTCGGCACGATTCGCGACGCCTACCTTGTCGAAGATCCGCGTGAGGTGATTCTTGACTGTCCGCTCGCTCACTGCGAAGCGCGCCGCGATTTCCCTGTTGTTACAGCCTTCGCCGACCAGCGACAGCACTTCGCGCTCGCGCTGTGTCAGACCGAACGGCTGTCTCCCGACGGCGCCGCACGACGGTTGCAGGAGCGCGCGCACGATGTCGAGGAGGTCGCCAACCAGAGGCTGATCCACCCATGACGCGCCCGCCATCACGCGAGTCATCGCCTCGAACAGTAACTCGGTCGCCGCATCTTTTCGCACCACGCCGCGAGCGCCCAGCTGAATTGCGGTGACCAGCTCGGGCTTGTCCAGCGTCCCCGAAAGGATGATTGTGCGCGTCACGTCCTCATCTTCGTGAAGCTCACGCAGCGCCTCGAGACCGGAACGCCGCGGCATGGAGAGGTCGAGCAGTAGAAGGTCGGGATGCGCCGCCCGAACGATCTCTACGGTTTCCTCGCCGCTACTCGCCTCGCCCACCAGCTCGAATCCGCTGCCGACCTCGACCGCGTACACGTCTCGGACGACTGACGGCGGAACGGCAAGGAGGTGTCGCAGGCTCGCCCTGAACATGCTCTCGTCGTCGGCGATCACCACGCGCGCCGGACGCGGCGCCTGCTGAACCTCGACCCCTTCGTGCCCGAACGGATTGCGCATCCCCAAAGTCGCAAGCTGTCAGCAAATGGCGCGCCGATCGGAACGACGCGAATATGTCGCTTGCGGACTCGATGGGCTCGTGCGTGTATCAGCCGCGAAACATCTTCGGGCGGATGCGGCAGATTGGGTGAGAAGCTGGCGTCTCACTCGTCGCTCAGTAAACCGTGATACGCGGCGAACAGCGCGAGCTCGACGCGATTGGAACAGCCGACCTTGTTGAAGATGTGCACGATGTGGCGCTTGACGGTGTTCTCGCTGATGCCGAGACGCGCGGCGACCTCGCGGTTGGTTTCGCCATTGACGATGGCCCGCACGATCTGGAGCTCGCGGCGCGTGAGCCCGAAGCGTTTTGCGGCGTCTGGTACGCGCTCGAGCCGGCGTAGGTTGGCAAGCGCCTCGCCGAGGGCACACTCGCGGCCGATCCAGTAGTGGCCGGCCAACACGGCATCGATGCTCTTGAAGAGCAGATCCGCTGTCGCATCTCTCGCCACGACGCCGTATGCGCCGAAGTGCAGCGCCTGGCTGATCACTAACGTATCGACTGCTTTCACCAGCAGAATCGTTCGAACCGAAACGCCAGAGGCGGCAAGGCGTTTCAGCATCTCCACTGCCGGAGCGCCGGAGGACTGACACCCGAGCAACAAGATATCGGGTTGAAGGTCGCGCACGAGCGCGTCGGCGGCGGATCCGATATCCACGCGCGCGACGATCTGCAGCCGCGCATCGGTTCCGAGCAGCAATTGCAGCCCGTCGCGGAAGATCGGCAAGGCGTCCGCGATGACGATGCGGACCGACCGCGCGTTCGGGTCGTCGCCCGAGGTATCCTGCGTTCGTGAGCGCGCCATGCTCGAGCCATCCCCCGAAGTCTCGTGCGCGATTGCTGGTCAATTATGACGGTCGAGCGGACTAGCACGGACACCAAAAACCGTAAGGACCAACTTATCTTGAAGGACCCAAACAATAAATTGGAGGAAGAAAATGGACCCAGGTCATCCACTGCTTGAGCGCTAGTGCACACCGACTCGATGCGGCTGTGGGTCCGAACGGTGTGCACCCGCGTCTTGGGCTTCGGCGCGTTCTAGTAACCGCCGGTGTACACCAGATACCCGTAGTAGCGGCCCGGCATCGGTGTCGTCGGATCACCGCTGAAGCCGTAGCCGAACGGCTGCACCGATGCATCGGCTCGCAGCTGGTTGATGATGGTCGCCGGCGTCCCGCTGCATAGTCCGTTCGCGATGCACAGCGCGGCGGCGCCGGCGACGTGCGGCGACGCCATGCTCGTTCCGGAGATGGTGCTGTACCCGCCGCCCTTCCACGTCGACAGAATGCACACGCCAGGAGCAGCCACGGTGTGCCCTTCGTCGGCGGGACCGGCGAAATTGCTGAAGTCTGCGGCGGCTGAATCGTCGGTGCCCGCTCGGCACGTCGCCGCCGCGCCGCCGCCCGGCTGTCCGTCGTAGTCGGCGACGGCCGTGACCGCCAGCACCTCGTCGTACGCCGCCGGCACGATGGTCGCGAGATCACGGCCGTCGTTCCCCGCCGCGACGACGTAGGTCACGCCCGCGGCCACCGACCCGCAAATCGACCTGTGAAGCGCGTCGGCGTTGCTGTTGCCGCAGTTGCCGTCGTCGGCGCCGGCGCCTTCGAGACTCAGGTTCGCCACTTTGATGTTCAGCGCCGCGGCGTTGGCGGTCACCCAGTCGACGCCGCACGCGATCGACGAGTAGCTGCCGTTGCCCCGGTTGTCGAGAACTCGAACCGAATAGATGGGGATGCCCGGCGCGACGCCGACGACTCCGGTCGTGTTGTTGATCGCGCCGATCGTGCCGGCGACGTGCGTCCCGTGGCCGTTGCCGTCGCTGAAGCTGCCGCCGGTCGAGCAGTTCTTGCCACCAGCGATGTTGAGGTCGGCGTGCGGTCCGCTGCCGGTGTCGATGACGGCGACTGCAAAGCTCCACGAGTTCGACGCGAAATGCGAGCTGAGGTCGGCGTCGATCCGGTTGACGCCGGTGGGAAGCGTCTGGGCGGCCGCGTGCACCGGACGATCCTCCGAGAGGAACGCCACGGACGGATCGCGCCGAATATCGTCGAGGCGCGCGTCCGGAATCGCCGCGGCATAACCCTTCATCGCGCTGCTGTAGACATGCGAGATCGCGAGACCGTAGGCGCGTCCATGTGAGGCCGCATGCCCGGCCGCATCCGCCTCGTCGTCGTGGAATACCACGATGTAATTCTTCACGCGGGCCTCGGATGAGACCTGTCCTAAAAGCAGTTGCGTACTCGCCGCGAGCGCCGCACCGGCGATCCCGATTACCACTCGATTCATGGATTTCTCCCTGTTGTCCGTACCGAAGCCGTCAGCGTGTGGTGATCGCTCAGCAAGATGAGATCCGTGCCATGAATCGAGCGGCGGTGCCGATTTTGGGAAAGGAGCGCCGCGAAAATCTGCCGCAGGAGCGACTAAGTTAGGCGGCCGCCCGGAAAACGCCGGATCGGAGGACGCAGAAGTGTTGGCGCTCTGAGGCGAACGGGGCTTACGATTTCTGTTGAGGCCCTGGGCTGATGGCATCCTCGTCGCGGCCGCTCGAGCGCGTGGACGAATTCTTGAGGCGCGTTGCGCACCTCAACGCCCGCTATCGCGGCGGCGAGATGCGCGCCTACGTTCCCGATGCGTTGCTCAACGGCGACCGTCCGCTCGAGGAGCTCGTCGAACAACACCTTCCCAAGTCGCATGCCGCCCTCGCCGCCGCATCTCGCAGTCTGTTCTTCTCGCTCCCGGTCGCGTTCGATCCATCGGAGTCGGTCGGACCGTACCTCGGGATCGCGGATCGCGACGGTTCGGGCGAGCCGTATCGATTCCTCGACATGGGAGCGCTCATCGCGACGCAGGCGTTCGGCGAGAACGACCCGCGGGTAGTCGAAGCGATCGTCGATTCGCTGCCGTTCGTCACGTCGCGCTACGCGCATTCCGAGTACCAGACGACGCTCTCGCTGCGACTGAAGGCCGAGCTGAATCGCATTGCGCCACCCGGGACGCCTCGCCACTTCATCGTCAACACAGGTGCGGAAGCCGTCGAGAACGCCATCAAGTCGGTCCTCCTGAACCGCGTCAAGACATCGGACGAGGGCGACGGCGGCTTCATCGTGTCTTTCGAGGGCGCCTTCCACGGCCGCACGCTCGGAAGCCTCGCGGTTACGCACCGGAAGAAAGCGCGGCTTGGCTTTCCGACATTCGACTGGCCGCACATTCTCTTTCCGCTCGACGAACCACGCGCGCCAAAGGAGAGCGCGAGACGCGAGGAGCGCAGCCTGAAACAGCTGTGGGACCTTCTGGTGTCCGGCCGCCTGCCACGCGCTGACAAGAGTAAGGACACGTTCCGTCGCGACATGGACGCGCTCGACGAGTTCCTCGCGCAGCCAGGCGGCGACGTGAACGCGTTCGTGCAGGCGCAGCGCGCCGCCCTGACGCCAGATGTCGTCCGGCGCGCCCGGCGCGTCGCCGCGGTGCTGGTCGAGCCCATTCAGGGCGAGGGCGGCGTGCGCGTGCCGAGCGCACGTTTCATGAAGAAGCTGCGGCTGCTGACGCGAATCTACGATGTGCCGCTGATTTTCGACGAAGTGCAGACCGGCTGGGGCATGTCGGGACGGTTGTGGGCACACGAGCTGTTCGATCTGCCTTCTCCGCCCGACGTGGTCACCTGGGCGAAGAAGGCGCAGAACGGCGTCCTGTTCGTGAGCGAGGAGCTGGCCACCTTCTTCCAGGAAGAGAAGAAGTTCAATACCACGTGGGAAGGCGATTCGGTCGGCATGGTCCGCCTGCTGGCGCTGCTCGACAAACTGGACCTCGAACAAGTCCGGCGTACCGGCGAGCGAGCCAAGGCCGGTCTCGAGGCGCTCACACGGGAGTACCGCGCGATCCTCAAGAACGTTCGCGGCGTCGGCGTCATGCTCGCGTTCGACGTCATGCGCGCCGACTGGTGCGATACGCTGCGCGACCGGGCGTTCCGCCGCGGTCTCATCTTGCTGCCTGCCGGCGAACGTGTGCTTCGCTTCTATCCGCGCTACGATACCGAGCCATCGTCGATTGACGAGGCGTTGTCGATCCTGCGCCTCGCCCTCGAAGACATCGCCGGTCAGCGCGCCACGCCGGAACCGACGACCGCCGTGGAAGTCCGCGTCGGCACCCTCGCAGTTCCGCTCGACACGATCGAGACGGCCGTGCTGACCGCCGAGAACTTCGAACGATACAAGCTTCAGATCTTCGCGATCGAACAGGCGCGCTATGGCGACATGACGCAGTATCCGCCCGACGTGCTTCGGGCGGGACGACGGCCGTTGCTCCAGTTTCCGCTCGAGACGCTGGAAGCGACGATCGCCAATCCACGTGCGATCGGCCTGGCTCTTCGCGATCGGGTGTCGGACCGCTTCGTCGCCTACGCATTGGGCAGCAGCCTCGAGAACCACGACGAGGAGGGCGTCAGCTCGGACCCGCGCTTCGGCGACAACAACACGTTTTATCTCCAGGCTCTCGCGACGCTGCCGACGGTTCAGAACGGCATCGAGCTCGAGAATGCCTTGCTCGATTCGCTGCGCGACCGTGCGGTCGCGGCCGGATTCGAGTTCCTGTCGACGCTCATCGAGAATCGGTTGCGAGAGACGGGACCCGACTGGATCAAGAACGCTGAAGTCCTCGAGCGGATTGACAATTACCTGCAAAGCGGCACGGCCTTCGTCTACGTTCAGGCACCGCTGCAGCCCGTCGCAGAAGCGGAGCCCGCCGCGCCCTGAGCCGAAGAGCGCGATCAGGTCTCACCCGATTTCCGCCTGCTTCACAGATTGCCGGCGTTTCGTAGCCTCCGGAAAAATGTCGTACACATAATCGTGGGCGCTCAGCGCGACCTTCTCCAGCGTCGCGGCTTCAACACGCCTGACGATCTCCTCGCGCGAGAGATCGAAGATCGCCTCGAGCAGCTGCGCGCGCTCGCGGGCGCCGGCCTGCGCGACGATGAAGAGCACGCGCGCACTGTGCTGGATGTAACGGGGCGACAGCAATTGACGCTTCAGGATCTCCATGATGATCGGCGCCTTGGCGCGATCGAAACGGCCGGGGTCGCCGCGCCGATCCAGCTCGTCGAAAAACGCGGCGGTCCATTGGTTGTGGCAGTCCCACAACTTTTCGAACAGATCTCTGGAGAACCGCGTGCCTGCCTTGACCGCGAACGCGTTCGACGCCGGCACGATGCCGTCCTCGGTAAGCGCCGGTCCCTTGAGATAGCCATCCTTCGTGATGGCCGCTTCATGACGCAGGAGACTCCACAACCAGGAGACGTCGATGCGATACGTGGCCAGGTCGTTCATGAAGCGCAGCGACAGCTCGTAGTCGTCGATCGCAGCCGCGAAATTTCCGTTCAGGATTTGGAAGCCGTAGTTGGCCGCCATGTAGAACGCATGTTGAATATGCTCGATCGTGATGTCGCCGGCCGGCACACCGTAGATGCTGGCCCATCGTTCTGACGTCAGGAGCTTCTCGGGAGTGTCGAATGCGTCCCTGCTGACGACCCACGGTGTGATCCGGCCTTTCGCGTCCAACAGGCCGCGGGAATGCAGAAGCAGACGCTCCGCTTCAGTCAAACCGCTGGCGACGGTCGGTACGGCTCTGCCCTTCACGTCGACGGTTTCCCGCGGCGCATCCAGAACGGCTTGAAGCTCGTTCACTGACGCGCGCAGGGGCGCGTTGCCCGCACCGACATATGACGGTTCCGGGCTCGCCACCCAGCTCTGACGATACGCATCGTAGAGTCGACCGTTCACGCGGCGCATCAGTATGTCTTCGAGCGTAGGCGCTTCGACATTGTTCAGGGCAGGCTGACCGGCAATCAGCGGCTCGTCGGGCACGAACATCAATCCCAGCAGGCGCTCCCGCAATTTGTCGATGACCATCGCGCGCAGCGCAAGCGGGTTGTACCTGGAGCGGCCGTACGGATCGGTCGGTGGATAAATCATGATCGCCGCCATCCCGCCAATCGGGGCGCCGTGGCTCAGTTCGCCGCGCTTCATGCCCGCCATCAGCATGACCAGCGCGTTGTACCGTTGGTACGCGATCATGTTCGGCGCAGCCATGTTGATCGACTGCGGATCCGGATAGACGCCTTCGGGATCGTCCTTCCACATTTCGATCAGGCTGCCGAGATAATCCCACCGGCCGACGTTCGTCCCAAGAAGGCGGCGCCGCAGGACCCAGGCGATCGCGGGAAGAAACCGGCCGGCATTTCCCTCTTCGTAGAGGACCTTGATTTTGAACGTGCCGGGCTGCACGCCGATCGAGCCTTCGAGCCGTGACAGAAGCTTCTCGATGATGAGCGCTTCCTGGGGCGTCTGGATCTTCGGAATGTAGAAATAGACGCCGGTGCGCGCACGTGCGAGCGCCTCGTAATTGTTGAGCGCCCACAGCACCGCGACAGCGACGACGCCTGGCACTGGTTCGCCGTCGACTGTGATCTGGTCGAACCGCACGTGGATCCCGGGGGGCCGCGCAAAGCGCGTCGGCCACCGCTCGGGAGGTCGGTCGATCTTGTACGCTCGCCGTTGACCTTTCTTCGTCACTTCGTACGCGCGGCCGGTCCACGTCCCCTCGAAAATATCTTTCGCGTTCCGCAACGCGGCAAATACACCGACCGGTTCGCGCTCCGGCGTCCCATCGGGCCGGAAGTGGGCCGGCGACGCGTCTTCGAAGTCCGGCATGTTCATGGGCGCCGCACTGTTCAACGCGTTGAACGCCATGTCCAGCGGATGCCACGGACCGGTCAGCTCGAGGCCCGCATTCGCGGATGGATGGGCATCGTCAGGGATCTTCACTTCGTCGTTGAGCCGCCAGCGCCACTCGCTGTCGCGGCCGAGGAAGTTGTCAATCAAACCCTGGACGATCTGGTGAAACGTTCGGAACCGTCCGGTGACCGGATCCTCGAAGGTCTCGTCCCATTTCGGCCACGCATATTTCTCGCGGACCGGCGCGGTCGACTGCAGGAGCGCCCGTCGCGCAGCGAGGGCGGCCGCGATGTCGGGACCGAGCTCGCGGGCGAGCGTCGACATGGTCTCTTCGACATTCACCTTCCGGCCGTTGATCGTTTTGGTCCCGAACAGTTCCGGGACCTTCTGGAGGATGTCCTCACGAATCATGGCGTGAACGGCTATCCTTTCTCGTGTCCCTGCTCTTGACCGGCCGGCCGGGCATCGGCAAGACGACCGTCCTCCGCGCAGCGGCACACAAGCTCGCACCTCTTCATCTCGTCGGATTCTACACGGAGGAGATTCGCGCAAATCGCGAACGACTCGGATTCCGCCTCGTCACTTTCGCCGGTGAGCACGCCGTCATCGCTCACATCCGGCTACCACCGCCGCGCGTGAGCAAGTACGGCGTCGACGTTGCGGCGATCGATCGATTCGCGACCGCATTGAGACACGCATCCGGCCGCTCGGCCGTCTACCTCATCGACGAAATCGGCAAGATGGAATGCATGTCTGAGGCGTTCGTGGACGCCGTGGGGCGTCTGCTCGAGAACCGCCGCCCGCTGGTCGCGACCGTGGCGCAGCGCGGCGGCGGGTTCATCGACGAGGTGAAGGACCGGGGCGACGTCGAGCTGTGGCACGTGACGCTGACGACACGCGACTCGCTGCCCGACCGAATTGTCGCGTGGGTTCACTCCGCGATCCGCGATTGCTGAGTTCGGAAACAGATCGTCGGCGGCGACGCAGCTGCCCTCTTCCAATCGGCGGCGCATACAGCGGTGCCGCAATTGATCTCACGAGTCTTGAACTGCGCGGAGCGAAAGACGCAAATGAAGGCCACTAAAGTGTGCAACCACCCTATTGACAACTTTAGAGATCAGTCACATATTTCGGCATCATCCGCGCGATTGTCGACGTTCGGACGGGCGGGACCACGCGCGAAGGGGAGTAGCACCATGTTGCGCAGGTCCGCCGATCGTCGTTTGCGCGAAATCACGCAGCCTCGTTCCCGCACGCAGGTTCCGCCACCGGGCTGAGCCTTTCCGCACACCGCAGCCGTTGAACGTCACGCGCCACGCGTGAGCCAGCTCGCTATACGTGTGCTTCGACACAGTACCAAGCGGGGCGGCGCCAAGTCGCGACCGCGGTGTCCCGCCGGATTCAGCATCTTGCGTGCGCCAACGCCACATCGTTGGGCGCTCATGCAGCCGTCGTTAGTACGACAACAGTAAGGGTCGTGCCAGCCAAAGGGGGAAACATGTTCACGAGAAGGGACCTGTTGAAGCTCGGGCTCGTCGGAGCCGGCTATGTCGTGCTTCGGCCGGATGGACGTCTAGCTCGCGCAGACGATCTGAGTCTTCGAAGCCCGGCGACAATGCCGTTCAAGGATGCGCTTCCCATACCGCCTGATCCGACTGAGCTGCTGTCGCAAATACCCGGTGTTCCACCATTGACGGGCATTCCCGACGACTACACAAATCCGATACCTTTCGTCGGCAGCCCTTTCGTTGGTGACGAAACGAGATTTTTTGAGATCGTCGCCGAGGAGCGTTGGGTTCCCTTTCATAAAGATTTGCCAGAAACCTCAATCTGGGGCTATCGCCCGAGGCAGGTTCTTGAGAATGGGCTGTTGGTGGACGCCAAAGGTAAATGGCCGTTCGTCTTGGGTCCAACGTTTCGCGAGAGTCGCGGAGTAAATACACTTGCGCAAGGAACAGGCCTGCTGGTCCGCCATTTCAGCGACCTACCTGAAGATAGACCTGGGTTCGGGACGACACGTTTGTCAGTTCACCTCCACGGCGGCCACCACGCGGCCCGAGCCGATGGTTTTCCCGAGAACATCTCCTTCCCCGGTTTTCCCAATCCCGTAGTGATCGAGCGGCGTGGAGACCACCAGGATTACTTGTATCCCACTCTCGATCCCGGGTTCCTCGATCATGCGATCAACCCGTACTTCGATGTGATGACGACCGAGAGGCCCTCGACGATGTGGTATCACGATCACATCATCGACTTCACCGGTCCGAACGCGTATCGCGGCCTCGCCGGCTTCTTCCTGGTTTTCGACGCTCAGGCTCCTGCTGGTAGGACGCGAGGAGGAAACCCGACGGGAGAGCCATTTCAAGACCTCGGGGACGAATTGGACGAGACGGGTCTCCAGCTACCGAGTCGCGTGGGCGCGTTCGAGTTCGACATTCCTCTTGTTCTCCAGGACAAGTTGTTCGCATCGGACGGATCGCTGATCTTCAACTCCTTCGACCACGATGGGTTCCTCGGCGACAAGTTCGCTGTGAACGCCGCCATCCAGCCATTCCTCCGCGTCAAGCGACGGAAGTACCGCTTCCGTTTCTTGAATGGATCGAACGCGCGTATCTACACGCTCTTCCTGACCGACGATCTGGGTCGGAAGTTCCCGATGACGCAGATTGCCACAGAAGGCGGGCTACTGTTTAGGCCCATTCCGAACATCGCGAACTTCACAATCGCGATGGCTGAGCGCGTCGAGGTGGTCATCGATTTTGGTGATCCGATGTTCGACGCCATCGCGGCTTCCAGCCGGCCGTACCTTTACATCGAAAATCGCCTCGCGCAAACAGATGGACGCAAGCCGGATGGTCTCGTGTCACGGGGCGTTCAGCTGCTTCAGTTCATCCTCGAAGACCGATTTCCCGACCCTTCAAGGGTGGGGAAAGATCCCAGTGATCCAACAAATCCCAACGCGACAAATCTCTTACTGCGGCCATTCGACAATATCTCTGACGGCGAGCTGCAACAGGCGACGCGGAGGAGCTTCAGGTTCGATCGAAGCCACGGCGGGTGGACCATCAATGGCGAGCTCGCGGGTAAGCTCGAGATGCCTGTCGCGACACCGCAATTGGAGAAAGGTGAAATCTGGCATCTTGAGAACTCCAGCGGCGGATGGTGGCACCCGATCCACATCCACTCCGAGTTCTTCCGGGTTCTGCGCCGGAACGGCAGAACGCCACCGCTCGCCGAGCAGGACGGCATGGCAAGGAAGGACACCATCCTGCTCCGCGACAACGAGAGCGTCGACGTATTCCTCAAATTCAGGGACCACTTGGGTCCGTTCGTCTTCCACTGCCACAACATGGAGCACGAGGACATGGCGATGATGGCCCGATTCGACGTGACCGAGTAGGCGACGAAGATGCGTGAGAGGGGAGAGAAACCGTGATTCCCACGAATATGAGACTGCAGATCGTCGCCGCGGCTGCAATTCTGGCGTCGGTCGTCGTTCGAGCCGAGTCGCCCGGCGGTGAGGCGCAGCGCTTTCCGAATGTCGCATTACGGACTCAGGACAGTACGACTGTCCGCTTCTATGATGATCTGATCAAGGGCCGGGTCGTGATGATCAACTTCATGTTCACGACCTGCACGAGCATCTGTCCGCGCACGACTGCCAACCTTGTGAAAGTGCAGAAACTTCTTGGTGAACGTCTGGATCGTGACGTACGGATCATCTCGGTGAGCGTTGATCCAGTCACCGACACACCAGAAGTGCTACGCGAGTACGCGGCACGTTATCGCACGAGGCCCGGGTGGTACTTCGTTACCGGAAACCGAAACGACATCGATCTGATTCGCCGGAAACTTGGCGTGTACGAGAACGACGGCGACAAGACGCAGCACTCCGGCGTGCTGATCTATGGCAACGAAACGACCGGGCAGTGGGCGGCCACACCCGCGTTGGCGGACCCGAACACGATCGCGAGGAGTGTGATGAGGCTAGTGGGAGTGTCGCCGCCGTTATGAGCCAAGTCACGTTCAGAAAGCACACGGGAAGGCTGCTTCACGCTGTCGAGAGGACTCGGATCATTGAGCAGTGCCGAAACGAGTCGATCTAAATTAAGATTAACGATCAACTCGTTCCGGCAGTGTTATTTTACGAGGACCTGTCCGACGAAGATCTGCCGTGACCAGTTGGCATCCCATGCGAAGTAGTCGCATGTTTTTCCCGCAGGGCTGAAGTACCCGGACCTCCGCGAATACCCCGGAGAAATTCTCAGCAAGCTGAATTCGCTGCAATACGAGTGTAGCGTCACAAAACGGCCACTGTTGTTGACGAATAGAACTGCGTCCCACTCCGAGACTGTGACACTCGCAGGATCTGCCGTGAGGTCGGGCTGAAGTGTAACAACGGCCGACGTCGTCGTCGTTCCGATCGTCGCTGCCGGCGCAGTCACGGACACTTCGGATCGACCACCAGGACTATCACTCGGGCCCGTAGGCGCGTTGTTCGCGCACGCGCCGGTCCATATCAACACTCCGAACGCGATCGCACCCAACGAGAAACTCTTCAT
>Ga0066697_10000106_pt1 | contig 21507 bp, 16 predicted proteins | sample GraSoiAngelo_146_FD_66451 | JGI IMG/M metagenome (GOLD analysis project Ga0066697, IMG submission 66451) | Grasslands soil microbial communities from the Angelo Coastal Reserve, California, USA - 14_1009_05_30cm | ecosystem: Environmental > Terrestrial > Soil > Grasslands | place: USA...
TTGCTAGTGCGTCATACGAATAGTCGGTTTCATAATTTCGTCCTGTGGGATCTTCGAAGACCTGAGTAAGTCTGCCGAGAGGGTCGGACACGGTCTTGCGGCTCTTGCCCGCTTGATCGGTGACGGTCACGGTGTTGCCGGAGTAAGTTGTGAATATTGCGTTAGAAGGCTGGGTGGCCGGACAGGCGGCGCCTGAGGGAAGAGTTCCGTCTGGCGGAACAACGAGGCAGGTGCGACTAATGCCATCGTAAAAATAGGAGGTGGTTCCGTCTGTGGACAGAGAGGAGGAGCGATGCGGATTTGTAACCGCGGCCCTGCGTCCGCGGGCGTCGTAGGTTGTATCCGTGTAAGTGATGCCTTCGGGGTCGGACACTAGTTGCGACTGCCTGACGCGGCCCAGTCCATCAAAATAGGCGGCCTTCTGGAGAGAGTGAGTGCCGTCCATCGAAGCGGTCGTCAGCACGTTCACGTTACCTGGAGTATCCGAGTAAGTGAATGTGGATTGCCCCGTATCTGGACGAGTAACGGTAGTCAAGCGGTCTAGGTTTCCTGGCTCGGTATAGGAAAAAGTGGTGGGCTGTCCATTTGGGTCCGTGTGGGTGGAAACTCTGGCGATGTTGTAGTTGTACGCGAGAGTCTCAGTGATCGCGGGAGTATGGCTGCCGAGGGTGGGATAACGGGCGATGGCGGTCGGGAAGGAATAAGAGTTTAGCGAATCGGCATACGAAATAGCTTTCTCGACACCGCGCGGATCGATGACGTCCACGAGATTTCCAGCGATGTCAAAAGTCTGCGTAGTGGTGAGGGTGCCGTTGTGAGAGGGGTTCACGGGATCTGTTAACACCCGCGAGACGGAGGTGGGATTTCCACGGTAGATGAAAGAAGTTGAGTATGCGGAATCATGCTGGATGATGCCCGGTTCATTGGTAAGCGTTCCGCCGTCGTAGGCCCAAGAAGTGCTTGATACCTGGTTTCCGCTGGCGTCGGTGATGGTCTGAGTGAGCGGCAGGGCAACGATATTCAGGTTTGAGTAGTTGGTGCTGGTGTTGTAGGTTGTCGTAGTTGTACGGATCAGGTTGCCGCGCACCAAGTTGCCAAAATCGTATTGGGACAAACTGGTCTGGTTGTTGTAGGGGTTGACGTTGTCGTTCGCGTAGCCGAAATCCTTCTCCGAAAGTTGGGTGCCATAACTTTCCTGCTGAACGGTCATACGGGGGTCGTGTGACCACGCCGTTGCGCCATCGGGATTGGACGACCAGGCGGGGACACACATCACATCCCAAGAGTAGCAGGGGCGCTGGTGCCAGGTGTTCACATTCTTCTTGAGGAGGCTGCCGGAGGCGTCAAAGTAATCCACTTCGGTTTCAAGGCCTTCGTTCCAGGCGGGATAGTGGGTACCGTCGTTACCGGGGATCAAATCGACTGGATTGTAGTAGTGCGTCTCGGAGCCAAAAGAGTTTCCGTTTGCGTCAGTGTACGTGACCGTCCGGGACGGGTTGTTTAGGGCGTCAGTGTATTGGATTTGTTGTTCGAGCCGGAAGGTTGAACGATCCGCGCCGCACGTATTGGCCGGGGTTACGCCAGGAATGACATTGTAAACGCGTTTCGCGATGAGGAAACGAAATGCCGTCCAGGTTGTGGGAGTGGCCGCGTCGCTAGTGAGATAGGTGTCGTAATCGTATTCGATCGCTCCGCCGGTGGGAAGAAATACGCGAGCGACATCGCCAAAGTGGTTGTAACAGAACTGATACCCTTGGTTGTTTGGCAGGACGATTTGAGAGATTACGCTGGGGTTGTTGTAAGTCGTGGAGTTGCCGCACTGTTGTCCGTTGTAGCAGCCCCAATTCGGCCCGCCGAAAAGGTTGCCCATAAGGGTTAAAGTCTCGCCGTTATTGAGAACGTTTTGAAGAGCACTGGAATAGACTTGCACGTTTCGCGCTGTGCCGTCTTGGCCCGGATATTGCACGTACGCGCTGGTCCCGCCGATCGTGATCGTGCGATTCAAGTCGTCGGTGACCAGTTCGGGGTTGCCCTGTGCGATGGTAAGAAGATTGCCATTGCGATCCTCGACTTGTGTCGGGTAGGCCCCGGATGTTCCTGATGGCCCATTTTGAGTGTTGCGAAACGTGTAGGTAGTGCCATCGCGAAGCGTCAATACGCCTGGGACTGCAATTGGAATCGCTCCTCCGCAAAGATAGTTATCGTATACGTTGCTGTCCGCCGTGAAAATTGCGGAGCTCCCGTCCATCGCGGTGAATAGGCGGCCGCGGTTGGCACCCTGGCTGGAGTTGATGCCGGCATGCCAGCCTGGTTGAGGCTGTCCGCCGAATTGCTCATCGCGGAAGGTCATCTCTGTTCTATCGGGCTTCTGCCATATAACACTCGTGAGGTGGACCACTTATGACGATTACAGCACAAGTAGTTCGATTGTATCGGCGGATAGATGATCTTTGGCCGCGCGAGGTTCTGGAAAACGAGATGACGAACTGGTTCCGCGCGTGGGACAAGTACTGCGGGAGCTTGCGTGTGCATATAAAGTTCGGCGGGCGGATCAACACCTATCGTATTGCCGCCTTCAAGACAATTTTCCGAATGGCCGTCGAGCGGATTCAGAGCAGACTTGCTGTCATAGAGATTCTTGAACGCCGAGCGCCGGAACCTCGGTGAATCCCAGGGAAAAGCTCCCTGGCGCATCAACGAAAAGATTTAGTGAACGACCTCCAGCGGAGGCTCGAACGTCAAGAGAAGAATGAGCGGGAAAAAGAACGTCATTCGCGCTGATGGAATCACGCCGCGTCGCGGTTCGCGTGTGGATTTCAAAAACCCCTAAAAAGGTCTACGGGCATTAAGTCTGCACCACCGCGCCGGGTCAAATGTCCCTTTAAGGCTTTGCGGCAACAGTCGGTGTTGCGGCAATCACCTTAGATGGCTTTGGCGGTCTTGGCTTCTTTGTTCGGCGCAACTCTTGTAACCGAGAGGCTTTGTAGTCCAGTTCATAGAAAAAGTTCAGGAGGTCTTCGATAACGCTGATGGCTAGAGCAAGTTCGGTTCGTTTCGGTGCAGCAAGTTCATGGACGGCCTTATTGCCCATGAATCTGAAGTGATGCAAGTTCCGTATGATGTTTTTGTTTGGTAGGAGAACCTTCAGACCTTCAATCTTGAGCTTGAGATTCTTTCCCTTGATTCTCTTGTCTTGGCAGATGCCTTCAAGAAGCGCACGCAATCCTGCGGCACACAAAATCGGAGCCTTTCGGTTGTAGCAGATGATTGCCTCGCCGTATAGGGACGCCAGTTTCGGTTTCAGCTTCGAGTACTGCTTCGGCGCAAGGTTATCTTGAGAACGTTCGGGAAAATAGTGAAGGTCCGAGAAATACTCGATTCCGTCAGCACCGTCCGACCTCATCATTTCGGAATTTTCGTACTCTAACTCAAGAAGCCCGTGCTCACAGCCCATACAAATCCACAAACGGTAAGTCGAATGCTCTTGGAAGTCCCAATCGGTGGCGCTAGTCTTTACGGTGTGCTCGCCTTTCAAGTCGTGGTTCGTATCCTGCTTGCAATAGTTGCAAAAGATTCGCTTCTTATTGAGTTCTTCCTCGGCCATTCGCGTGCCTCAGACACGAAAGCCTATTTAGGTACTCGATAGCTGTCAAGCACTTGACCAAGAGTGTAAAGTATACGGCGCGGTACATGATAAAATTGAGCAGAGCGAATTGGTCGCGGGAGGGACGCCAGTGACGGGCAGAAACGAACGCTGACGAACTAAGATTTTGCCATCTTTTTGCGGAATGACCGTTTACGCTGGACCGTTGACTTCAAGTGCTTGAACCAAGATGCCTCTCTCACTTTGTACACTCTTCCGTGCGAATCCCAAGCCGCCCAATAATCGATAGTCGAGAAGTCGAGGCCCGCCTGATCCCAAGAACTCGTAATGAACTTGCCCTCGGTGATCTCGCAAGGTAATTGCGGTTGGGTATCGACTGCCACCAAACTTTTGTGCGGATAAAGCCCAATCGATCCAAAGGTACGAATGGTAAGGGGACGGCGACCGACGTTGGTCACTTGCAGCACGGTCATAGTCATCCCATGATAGCGTGGATCGCCAACGATCTGCATGTTTCGGCTCACCGTAATTTTGACCTTGACCCGATCACTGAGAAGCTGCTTCATAATAGCGATTGTGGACAGCACAGCGCCATAAACGGCGATGATTGCAATGATGATCTCTGACCTTTCATGGCGGAAATTTGCACTGTTCAGACTTTACCACTGTCACTGGGAAAGCCAGTGCATACGGATACGGATATTTTATCCCTGCGGGAGCCGGACAAACGGCCATCCATAGAACGTGTGCTTCGTGAATTGAGGAAAATTCAATAGGCAGGCGAAATCGAGATGAACGAAAAACCCAAAGACTATTACCGCGTGTTCGCCCCCGGTGTTCCCAACCATCATGACGTGTCCGAGCGGTTCGCCAGCGAGGCCGATGCAAGACGGCGGAAGTGGGAAATTTTAATGGCCTATCCAGCGGCAACCGTGCGGATCGAAAAGACAGATGAATCGGGCCGGACTGAATGATGACGGAAGAAGAAGTGCAGACCCTTGGAAGCGCAATACTTTCAGAAGTTACGCGCAATCTCTCTATCCCGAGCATACGTGAAGCAGCAGCCGCAGCGGGAATAGACGCAGCCCGAATCCCAGCCACTTCGGAAGCGCAGGGGGGTATGGGAAGCCGCGCCGAAGTGACGCCTGCCCTACATCGGCTCTTCGGCGAGCTATCTGCCGAACGCAAAGAGAGAGCACTGCCGATCCTTGCTGACCGAGTGATGGCCCGAGGAGAAGAAGCTCGCACAAGGTTGACGAAGCTGTTGGAACAACATGGCTATCAGTTCCATAGAGGACTACTGTCAAAGGTAGGAGTGCTCGACGAACGGGAAGCACGGCATTTGCCACAGACTGCGACATCTGAGCTGGCGAAAGCAATTGGCAGGGTTGCCGAGGGTGACGAGAGTGACGAGAGTGGCGCAATCACGGCAGCATGTGGCGCGGTTGATGCTACCACAACCGCTCTCTATGAGAAACACAATCTCGGTGACCCCCGGTGACCCCGGTGCGTCATTCCAAGCGAAAGTGAACACCGTAATAGATCGTCTTGGACTTTTCGACAAGTTAGAAGGAGAACTTCGGGAGATCAACATCAAGCCTGAAGATGCCCGAAAAATCCGCGAGGAGATGCAAGAAGCAACAAAGCATGCGACGGAAGCCCTCCAAGTGATCCGGCGAACCAACGGTGACGTACACGGAACGAAACCGACCTACACGCGAGTAGCGTACGACACGATTAAGTGGGCATCAGCAATCTGCGGATTACTTGAGGGTGAGTAGGCAGGCAGAATTCCGATGATCTCCCCGCTTACGCAGCGGGATTGTTAGTGTATGCATCCAAGATACATGCTGCCAAACCTCGATAAAGCCGCGCTCTTGACAGACTCATCACAACTGCTTGAAACGTGAAGCCCCTTTGATTCTACATCCACTTTGAAATCAAGCTGGGACTCCCAAGTGTCATACGGAGGTGGCCCAGTTGCAAAAAAGTTGTACCGCAATCCTGCCCACAATTCGAACTCCAAAGGCAAGTCTGCATCGGGGTCATAACCGGAATTCGGCCCTGCCTTCACAGTCTTTTTCACCAATCCAAGTTCAGCCAGTAACATAGTCGCGCAGGTGTGCGCTATTAAATCAGCGACCTGAAGGCCGAGGATATTCCGCGAGTCTTGCTCGAAATGGAAACTACAGGGACGACCATTAGAAGCAGATTCCGCTTCGCGTTGCCCAGCGCCTGCACTTGCGAAAATACCGCGATCAAAGAAGGCTTCATGTGAACTACTGCGGAAGCTAGCAGTCGCAAGAATCTTATTAAGCCCACGTAGCGCCTCGGACCCGATGAGATGGCGCGGGGCGTGAGGAGCTACAACAACTCCGATGCGGCAATGATTGCGAACAATAAACTTTAAGGAGTTGCGAGCAGACACTTGCACAGGGTTGTCAGCCATGTAAGCGCCGCTCTTGAATTCGTCAACACCTGGGGTCAATCCGCTGTGACGAAGCGCGTCACTTACCGGGCCGTCGAGGGAATCTTCGGAATACGCAAACGCTCCAAGGATAAACTTACATTTTGGATGAACACTTTCATCAAAATAAAAGAAGCCCATAACGCGGTCTCGTCAGCGCTGAATGTAACGTCTAAGTTGAACGGGTCGAGTCCCCCGTGGAATACGTCAGCGCACTGAATCGTGAAACATGCGGAGATTTTAACACGCGAACGTGGGTTGGAGCCGTGTACCTCGATCCTCCAAATCTGCCCCTCTGAGGTTTTGGTGTCCTCAGCAGTTTTTTTGGCATAAAATTGCGCTACTCGCTACCCATTTGACGGGATTCTATTGGGTGTATGGCTTGTGTTTTCCGTAAGTTACAGATTCTTCGTACCTCGGAAGGGTATAGAATCAACACTTCTGCAAGTATTCATTCTGATGAACTTAAAACCCTTTAAAATCAACACTTGTGAAAAAAAGGTGGGGTGGGGGGCCCTCTTGGGACTCACCATCCAAGTCAACCAAAAACGACTCCTAAGGAGCGCAGATGCGTTTTGACACCGTAATCCGCAACGGCACCGTCGTAACCGCCACCGATACTTGCCTCGCCGACGTCGGTGTCAACGGCGATAAAGTCACCGCCATCGCTGCCCAGCTCCCCGCCGAAAACACGAGCAAAGTGGTCGACGCCGCCGGCTGTCTGGTCATCCCCGGAGGCATCGACGTTCACACGCATCTCGACATGCCCTTCGGCGGCACGACCAGCGCCGACGATTTCCAGACCGGCACCATCGCCGCGGCTTTCGGCGGCACCACCACACTGATCGACTTCGCCATCCAGTACAAAGGCCAAACGCTCCGCCAGGCTTTCGACACCTGGATGAAGAAAGCCCACGACAAAGCTGTCACCGACTACGCCTTCCATTGCATCATCACCGATCTCGGCTCCGCGCAGCTTGAGGAAATGGGCCAGCTCATTCGCGAAGGCGTCACCAGCTTCAAGCTGTTCATGGCTTACCCGGGCGTCTTCATGCTCGATGACGCGACGATCTTCAGAGCCATGCGCCAGGCCGCCAAGCACAGCGGCCTCATTTGCATGCACGCGGAAAACGGCGGCGCGATCGACGTCATCGTCCAGCAAGCCCTCGCCGAAGGGAAACGCGCCCCCAAATATCACGCGCTCACGCGGCCCACGACCGCTGAAGCGGAAGCCACTTCCCGCGCCATCGCGCTCGCGGAAATGGCCGGAGCGCCCGTCTACATCGTTCATCTTTCCTGCAACGACGCGCTCGAAAAAGTCCGCGAAGCTCGCGATCGTGGCCTGCCCGCTTACGCGGAGACCTGCCCGCAATACTTGTATCTCTCGCTCGAAAATATGGACGCGCCCGGATTTGAAGGCGCGAAGTACGTCTTCACTCCGCCCCTCCGCGAAAAATGGAATCAGGAAAAACTCTGGCAGGGCCTTGCGAAAGACATTCTGCAAGTCGTCTCCACCGACCACTGCCCCTTCTGCTTCAAGGAGCAAAAAGAACTGGGCAAGGACGACTTCACCAAAATTCCTAACGGCGGCCCGGGCATCGAGCACCGCCTCAGCCTCGTCTACACCGGTGGCGTCCACGGCAAACATTTTTCGCCCAATCGTTTTGTCCAACTCGTCGCCACAGCTCCCGCAAAACTCTTTGGCCTCTACCCGCGCAAAGGCACCATCGCCGTTGGCTCCGACGCCGACTTGGTCATCTTCGATCCCAATCACGAGGAAATCATCAGCGCCAAAACTCACCACATGCGCGTGGACTATTCCATGTTTGAAGGCATCAAGATTAAGGGCGCGCCCAAAACCGTCTTCTCCCGCGGCCGCGCCGTCGTCGACGCCGGCAAATTCGTCGGCCGCCCCGGCGCCGGCCAATTCCTCCGCCGCCAAACCTATGCCGGCCTGTCGTGATTCCGCGACACGCTTTTTGTCGTACAATGGTGACGATATATAGATGAAGAAGATGAACTTTCGTCGCGGCACTAACGCGCAAGCCCAATGGGTCAATGTAGACGTGCGGATAACAGCCTGCCGTGATTCCAAGGACGACAAATTCCTAGAAGTTGCGGTGACCGGGCATGCGACGCACATCGTCACTGGCGACGAGGATCTTCTCGCGCTCAATCCTTTTCTGGGTATCCAGATTGTTTCTCCACAGGTGCTTCTGAAGCCTTGATCATCGGGCCAAACCTCAACCAACGCACAAACTCTCGTGTCTGAGTTCTGGTTGACCCGATTCTCGGCACCCTGCTATTGTGAGAAGTTATCCTGGGCTTAGTGTACCTACTGAGCGCCAGGGCTCCTGTGGAGGGAGCGTCTTCACCTCATGGGCCTGACCAAACTGGTAATCCGGGGCGCGCGCCAGCACAACCTTAAGAACATCAGCGTCGAAATCCCCCGGAACAGTCTTACGGTCATCACCGGCCTCTCCGGTTCCGGCAAATCTTCACTCGCCTTTGACACTATTTATGCCGAAGGACAGCGCCGTTACGTGGAATCGCTCTCTGCGTACGCGCGGCAGTTCCTCGACCAGATGGAGCGCCCCGAGGTCGACGTCATCGAGGGGCTCTCTCCTTCCATTGCCATCGAGCAGAAGACCACCACGCGTTCGCCGCGTTCCACCGTCGGCACCATCACCGAAATTTACGATTATCTTCGCGTCATTTACGCGTCCGTGGGCGTCCCGCACTGCCCGAATTGCGGCAAGCCCATCACGCGTCAGTCCAGCGAGCAAATTGTTCAGTCCATCCTGCACGGCGAAATCTGCAAGCCCGACGACCGCATCATGATCCTCGCGCCCATCGTCCGCGGACGAAAAGGCGCGTACCGCAAGGAGCTGGAAAAATTTGCGCACGACGGCTACGTCCGCGCGCGCATCAACGGCGAGCTTTGCCAGCTTGATGAACTCCCGGTCATCGACAAGCGCAAGAACCACACCATCGAAATCGTCATCGACCGCTTGCTTGTTAAGCAAGGCATCGCCGCGCGCCTCGAACAATCCATCGCCACGGCGCTCAAATTGGCCAGCGGACTCGTCACCGTCGCCATCGTTGGCGGCAAGGAACACACGTTTTCCGAAAAGCTAGCGTGCCCCGATTGTAGTATCTCGGTTCCGCAACTGGAGCCGCGCTCCTTCAGCTTTAACTCGCCCTACGGAGCGTGCCCCGCGTGCAACGGCCTCGGGTCCAAATATGATTTTGACCCTTCGAGAATCATCAATGACTGGAGCCGCCCGCTTTTCGATGGCGGCCTCGGCCCAGGCTCCGGTTCCGCGATTCTCAAGCGCACGCTCGAACTCGGCGCCTACGCGCACGGTTTCGATCTCGAAACGCCGTTTGAAAAATTTCCCGCGCGCATCCAGAACATGCTTCTCTACGGCTACCCACCCTCGAACAGTCGATCGGATGGAAGCGAATCAGCGAAGAAAACCAGGACTGAAAAAGGTTTTCGCTTCCCCGGGATCCTGAAATTTCTCGAACGCAATTTTGAAGAGTCCGGCTCCGACACCTACCGCGAGTGGATGACGCAGTACATGTCCGCGACGCTCTGCAGCGTCTGCCACGGCAAGCGACTACGGCCCGAATCGCTGGCCGTCAAACTCGCTGGATGTTCCATCGCTGACTTCACGGCGTTTTCGCTCACTGCCGCGCGTCCCGCCGTGGACAAAATGATCGCGCAGCTTACCGAGCGCCAAAAAGAAATCGCCGCGCGCCCGCTTGAAGAAGTTGCCGAACGCATCGATTTTCTTCTTGCCGTCGGCCTCGGCTATCTCAGCCTGGACCGTTCCGCCGCCACGCTTTCCGGCGGGGAAGCCCAACGCATCCGCCTCGCAACGCAAATCGGTTCGCGGCTTCGTGGCGTTCTCTATGTTCTCGACGAACCCAGCATCGGCCTTCACGCGCGAGACAATGCACGGCTTCTCGGCTCGCTCGAACACCTTCGCAATCTTGGCAACACCGTCCTGGTCGTCGAGCATGACGAAGATACCATTCGTCGCGCCGATTTTATCGTCGACCTCGGTCCGGGTGCGGGCAACGCCGGCGGCTACCTTGTCGCGCAAGGCAAACCCGCGCAAATCGAGGCCACTGCCGAATCGCTCACCGGCCAATACTTAAGCGGCGCTGCGAAGATCGCAGTCCCCGAAAAGCGCCGAAGCCTAAACGGCAAAGAGATTCAGATTCTTGGCGCCAGCGCGAACAATCTGAAAGAAGTCGACGTTACGCTTCCACTCGGCCTTCTCACGGTCGTCACCGGCGTTTCCGGCTCCGGAAAATCCACACTCGTCAACGACATTCTCTACCGCGCGCTCGCGCAGAAGCTCTATCGCTCCTCCGAAGCGCCCGCCGCGCACCGCGAGATTGTAGGCGCCGATCAAATCGACAAAGTTATCGAAATCGACCAAGCGCCCATCGGACGCACGCCGCGCTCGAATCCAGCCACCTACACCGGCGTGTTCGCGCCCATCCGCGATCTCTTCGCCATGCTTCCGGAGTCGCGCGAGCGCGGGTACCGTCCCGGCCGCTTCAGCTTCAACGTAAAAGGCGGCCGCTGCGAAGCCTGCCAGGGCGACGGCCTGCGCCGCATTGAAATGAATTTTCTTCCTGACGTTTACGTGATGTGCGAAGTGTGCCGCGGCCGCCGCTACAATTCCGAAACCCTTGCCGTCCGCTACAAGGGCCATTCCATCAGCGACGTTTTGAATTTGCCTTCTTCCGATGCGCTGAAGCTTTTGGAAAACATTCCGCAGATTCAGCAAAAACTTTCCACGCTTGTCGAAGTGGGCCTCGGATACGTCACGCTCGGACAATCCGCAACAACTCTTTCCGGCGGTGAAGCCCAGCGCATCAAGCTGGCGCGCGAACTTTCCAAGCGCCAAACGGGCCGCACGCTTTACATCCTCGACGAACCGACGACCGGATTGCACTTCGACGACGTACGAAAACTTCTCGACGTTTTGCAGCGCCTCGTCGATCTCGGCAACACCGTGCTGATCATCGAGCACCATCTCGATGTCATTAAGCAGGCCGACTGGATCATTGATCTGGGCCCGGAAGGCGGCGAAGGCGGCGGCCGCATCGTCGCTCAGGGCCCGCCCGAACTCGTCGCCCGCACAAAAAAATCCTACACCGGCCAGGTCCTCGCCCGCGTGCTGAATCTCAACGGGAACGCCGCTAATGGCCGCGACAATGGAAATAGCGGCCACAACAAATGACCCTGAATTCGGGAGCGCATAACCTTACCTCAGCATCTTCTCCTTGCAGGAAGCAGTGGTTCTCCGTAGAGTGAAGCCCTTACCATGAGCAACTATTCCATTCAGCCGATCGTCTTTGGCGCCGTGCGCACGTATCCGCTGGCTTCGCGCAAGAGCAAAGTCAGTGTTCGCGATTTCGCGAAGGCTCCAGCCACAAATTTATCGCTCACATCGTTTCTCGAATCACTTCCAAACATCCTCGCGGCGGAAGATCTTCGTAACCTTCTTACCGCCATCCACAAAGCGCGCAAACAACGCAAAGCTATTCTCTGGGGGATCGGCGGGCACGTCATCAAAGTCGGCCTCGGTCCCGTTCTGATTGATGTGATGAAACGCGGATTCGTTTCCGGAATCGCCATGAACGGCGCGGCGCTCATCCACGATTTCGAAATCGCGCTCGCGGGCAACACTTCCGAAGACGTCGAGGCCAGCCTTGGCGAAGGCCAGTTCGGCATGGCCGAAGAAACCGGAAAACATCTCAATGAAATCGCTAAGCTTTCGCACCGCATCCGAATCGGTTATGGCGAAGCCGCCGGGCAGTTTCTCACCAGCGGTGTTATCGAAGTAAAACACGCCGATTCCAGCGTCCTCGTCGCCGCGTACAAGCGCCGCATCCCCGTGACGATTCACCTGGCCATCGGCACCGACATCCCGCACATGCATTCCGCCGCCAACGGCGCAGCGCTGGGCGATGCCACGCACCACGATTTTCGCCTGTTCTGCGCGCTTGTGCAGCAGATGCATCCCGGCGGTGTTTATCTCAATTGGGGCTCGGCCGTTCTCCTGCCCGAGATTTTTTTGAAAGCGATCTCCGTGGTTCGCAATCTCGGCGTTCCGCTCCACCCTATTACTACTGCGAACTTCGACTTTATCCAGCACTACCGTCCGTTGCAGAATGTAGTGAGGCGTCCCACCGCGTCAGCCCACGGGCGCAGCGGACCTGAATCGCACGGCTACGCCATCACCGGCCACCACGAGCTGCTTATGCCGCTTCTTGCCGCCGCGCTGGCGGCCGGCTGGCCCAAGAGAAGCCGAACTGGAAAACGATGAGCCTGTTTGATGACAATCCGCAGAGGCCGCCTGAGCCGGACCTCGACTCGCAGCCCTTGGATAGCGATGCAACCGGATCTTCTTCCGAGGCGCCGCTCTCAGCGCCCCTAGGCGGCGACCCCATCTCTCTTGCAGCTGCCGCTCCTCCTTGGAAGAGAACGTCTTTTCTGCCGGAAGACCTGCGTATCTCCTGGTCGTGGGCGCACCTTATTGTTTTCCTGGTTTTTGGCTTCGGCAGCCTGCTGCTCGTTCAAGTCGGCGCCGTGCTCATGCTCACGGCCAACAAACATCTCACGCAGAAGCAACTGCAGCAGATGATCGAGTCCAAGCCGCAATTCCTGGTAGGGACGAACGTTCTTTGGTATGCCTTGCTTTTTCTCTTTCTCTACATGACGCTGGCGGTCTTGCGCGGCTTGCCATTTTGGCGCTCTCTCGGCTGGAAAAAACTAAGCGCTGATCCGGCGATTGGCAAAGGCAGCCCGTGGATGTATTTCTTCTCCGGTTGCGGCCTTGCCATTTTCGTGGCGCTGGCCAGTTCGGGCGTCAAGAACGTGGATCACGTTCCCATCCAGGAGCTTTTCAAGAGCCGGAGCGGCGCCATGCTGCTCATGGCCATGGCTGTGCTTGTCGCTCCGCTGGTGGAAGAAACTGTTTTCCGCGGTTATCTGTACCCCCTCTTTGCCAGCAAATTCTCGGACATCGCCCAACACGCCGGCGCCGATCCGCTTCGCGCCATCCGGTTCGGGACCTTCATCGGGATTTTTTTCACTGGCACGTTGTTCGGCCTTATGCACGGCGCGCAGCTCGGCTGGACCTGGGGCCTCGTTGGCCTCCTGACGCTCGTCGGCATTATCTTCACATTTGCGCGCGCCTGGACCGGCACTGTTGTCGCCAGTTTCCTTCTTCACCTCGGCTACAATTCCATGATTGCCGTTACTTCGATCATTGCCACCAGAGGCTTTACCCACATGCCTCCCGGACGATGAACCGCACTTCGCGCGATTCGTTTTCGGTCCCGGCCTCCGCTACAATTGAAGCTCGCCAGGATGACGACAGAATGTATGTAGCCCAACCGATCGAATGGACCGAACGCGGCGTGGTCATGCTGGACCAGCGCCGGCTTCCCGCCGAAGAAGTCAGCTTCACGTATACGGATTACCGTGAGGTCGCCAAAGCCATTCGCGAAATGGTCATTCGCGGCGCTCCGGCCATTGGTGTGGCGGCGGCCATGGGTGCGGCTCTCGGCGTTCTGCATTCGCCCGCGAAATCGGTGGAAGCGCTCCGCGCTGAATTCACGGAAATTTGCGAAACACTTGCAAAAACGCGCCCAACGGCCGTCGATCTTTTCTGGGCGCTCGAGCGCATGAAACGGCGCCTCGCGGAATTAATGTCGGAGAGTTCAGACCTCGGCAAAATCCGGAAGGGAATGGCCGACGAAGCCAGGCAAATCCATTTCGAGAAGAAGGCGACAGACGAAGCCATCGGAAGTTTTGGAGCGGAATTCATGCCGCGCGAAGGCCAGGTGATGACGCAATGCAATGCCGGCGCTCTGGCTACTGCCGGCATCGGCACGGCGCTCGGAGTGATTCGCGTAGCGTTCGAACAGGGGAGAAAGCTCCATGTTCTCGTCCCTGAGACGCGTCCTTATCTTCAAGGCGCGCGCCTAACCGCTTGGGAATTGCACAAAGGCGGCATCCCGCTCACGCTCATCACGGACAACATGGCGGGCCATTTTTTGAAATCGGGGAAGGTAGGGGCCGTCGTTACCGGCGCGGACCGCATCGCCGCCAACGGCGACACGGCCAACAAAATCGGCACGTACCAGATCGCCGTCCTCGCGAAAGAAAATAACGTGCCTTTTTACATTGCCGCACCGATTTCGACTTTCGATCTTTCCATTCCGGATGGCGAGCACATTCCGATCGAAGAGCGCTCCGCGGCCGAAGTGACGCATCTGCAGGGTATTCGAATCGCGCCCGATGTTCACGCCGCTCATCCGGCATTCGATGTTACTCCCGCGCGGTACATCGCGGCGATCTTCACGGAACGCGGGGTCGCTCGCGCTCCTTACAACGATTCAGTTCGCGCTCTCGCTACTACTGCGCATACTTCAGTGGCTACTACCTCGCAACACTCCCGCTAACCCTGTGTGGCCCTCAACAGGGTCGCGCGTTAAAATTGAATTGCCGATGGACACGCCAACCTTTCGCGAATCTGTGTCGGACGCAATCCGCTTCTGGGAACCGAGGCGTCTGGTATACAACGCGGTTCTCAGCGTGATCGTGCTGTTTTATTTCTTCAGAGCCTACCCTGCGTCAAAGGCCGTTCTTACACTCGATGCGATACTAGGGATGTTTCTTTTGGTTGTTTTGGCAAACGTGGCGTATTGTGCTGCTTACATCGCCGACGCATTCGCTCAGTGGTCCACGTATCGTGACATGTGGAAACGATACCGCTGGGTCTTACTGGCGGTTGGTACATTTTTCGCCGGAATTCTCACCCGCTTTATAGCCATCGGCATTTTCTGGCCTAACTCAAACTAGTCCGTTACCTAGTGCCCTGCTACGCCGAAACGTATCGCGCTCTCCCCGCTTCTCCGTGCCTGGATGTTTCTATTCTTGTTTTATGGAAGCTCCGGCCTGCGTGATACTTCCCTGCAGCAAGTTCGTTTTGATGGTCATTTTCTGATGCGCCAGCAAGTTGACCTCTGTTTCGAAAGCCTGGTACCCAGCAAGAGCAATCTTGATACGGTGTTTTCCGGGGCTGACAAGCATGCCATGTCCCACGCCGCTGAATTCGGCAACGGTTCCGGCGAAAGCATCGTCCACGAAGACGGCGGCCCGGTCTGGCGTGACTTTCAGTTTGACGAGAGAAGTAACAGTTGGAAGGCGAGTCCGAGGGTCCTTCAGCATGACCACTTCCACCTCGGTTTTCTTGCGAGGTTCCACAACGACCTTCTTCGTGAAATCCGTATACCCTGCCTGACGAACGGCAATTTCATGTTCGCCCGGCATCAGCAATATTTTCTTGTCGTCCTTTAACTCCATGACGTAGCCGAGATACTGCCCATCCACCCAAACTCCGGATGTCTTATCAGCCTTAGTCTTTCCGACTAATTTCACCTCGCCCAGGACCTGGCTTTGAGCGTGGGCTGTGAAAGGGATAATTAGGCGGGACAACGCAAGGCAGAAAACCGCATTGCGCACTACGAATTGCATTTTCATCCGCTACCCCCAGGAACGCGCTGTCTGGATTCTGAATCGCCTGGGAACGATTCCACTCCCCCTCGAACAGGGTGTACCTAGTATTCTAACCACAAGTTGGAAAATCCGCGCGCGGTTTTCTGCGCCGGGGCACAAGAATGACTAGCGCGGCGGTCAGTTCTGAATTCCCATCTGGGTCAAAAAGTACGCGTAATCAAACGCCGTCTCTCGCAAGCGGTCGTACCGGCCAGAGGCGCCGCCGTGTCCGGCGGGGTCCATGTTAGTTTTCAGGATCATAATGTTGTGGTCCGTTCGAAGCGCGCGCATCTTGGCGACATACTTGGCGGGCTCCCAGTACATCACCTGGCTGTCATTGAAGGAGGTTCTCACCAGCATGTTGGGATAGTTTTTCGGCTCAATGTTGTCGTACGGCGAATAGGTAATCATGTAATCAAAAGCCGGTTTTTGCTTGGGATTACCCCACTCTTCGAATTCGCTGACGGTGAGAGGCAGCGACTCATCGAGCATGGTGTTCATGACGTCCACGAACGGAACGCCAACTAGGGCGGCATGAAATAAATCCGGCCGCATATTCAGGACAGCGCCCATCAACAGGCCGCCGGCGCTTCTTCCTTCGATCACCAAGCGGTCTTTCGAACCGTATCCTTGTGACACGAGATACTCGGCAGAGGAAATGAAGTCGGTGAAGGTGTTCTTCTTATGCATCATGCGCCCGTCATCATGCCAAGCTTTGCCCATTTCGCCGCCACCGCGAATGTGCGCCACCGCCGCAACCACGCCGCGATCAACCATGCTGAAGACGTTAGAGTTGAAGCTGATGTCGTATGGATACCCATAGGAGCCATAGCCGGTCAGATACAGCGGACCTTTTCCATCCAACTGGGCGCCCTTCAGGTGGACAACAGTGATTGGAACCTTTACGCCATCGGAGGCCGTCGCAAAAATCCGCTCCACCCGATACCGAGTGCGGTCATAGCCGCCGGGCACTTCTTTCTGCTTCAGCAGCATGGACGTACCGTTCGCCATGTCGTATTCGAATACCGACTGCGGCGTAATGAACGACTGGTAGCCGTAGCGAAACTTAACCGTATCGTATTCACGATTGAGGTATGGATAGTCGACATAGGCCGGCTCCGGGAATTCGAGGCGCCGGGACTCTCCACTTTGCAGATTGGTGACACGAATCTGCGGCAAGCCTTTTTCCCGTTCGTAGGAGATGTAGTAGTTTTTGAAGAAGTCCGTATCATCGAGCATGACATCCGCGCGATGCGGCACGACTTCCTGCCAATTCTTGCTGCCGGGATCCGAGACCGGGGCCTTGACGAGGCGGAAGTTGCGGCCGGTGTCGTTCACACGGATATAAAAGGAATTGCCATTGTGATCCGGGTAGTACTCGACGTCCTGTTTGCGAGGTTCCATCAGTTTCCATTCCGCCATGGGCTGGTCGGCGGGAATGTAACGCGCCTCACTGGTGGTGTGGCTCCCGGAAATGAGCAATAAGTAGGCTTTGCTGCGTGTTTTTCCAGTGCCAATGTCGAACCTTTCGTCCTTTTCTTCGTAGACCAGGGTGTCGGGTCCGATTGCGCCGACGTTGTGGCGATAGAACTGATTCGAGCGTTTCGAAATCGCATCCTCTGTGGTGTAGAAGATGGTTTTGTTGTCGTTCGCCCAGGCGACGGAGTCGACGCGCTCGGCATGGTCGGCCAGCAATTTGCCGGTGCGCAAGTCTTTTACGGCCAGCGTGAACTGGCGGAATCCGGTGTTGTCGGTCGTGTAAGCGAGCAGATTACCGTCGTCGCTAACGTTGTAGGCTCCGAGCGACATGAACTTCTGCCCTTTGGCCAATTCATTTACGTCCAGAACAATTTCTTCGGGAGCATCCATACTGCCCTTCTTCCGGCAACGAATCCCGTACTGCTTTCCTGCTTCGGTCCGCAAATAATAGAAGTAGCCGCCCTCTTGGTAAGGAACCTCCACATCGGTTTCCTTGATGCGGCTCAGCATTTCGTCATAAAGCTTTTTTTGCAAAGCCTCGGTGGGCTTCATCACCGCGTCGGTGTAGGCGTTCTCGGCGTCCAGATAAGCTTTTACTTCAGGATTCTTTTTGTCCCGCAGCCAATAGTAGTTGTCTATCAGCATGCGCCCGTTGATCTCTGTCGTCTTCGGAACTTTCTTTGCCACCGGCGGCGCTGGAAGCGGCGAAGAAGATTCGTCCGCCACAAGTGCGTACGCGGAAGCGAGGATTAGCGACGCGAGGACCAGCGAAGTAATTCGACCGTGACGCAAGGTCAGCTTTTTCATTGGATTTCCTCGATGAGGTTCGAAAACTGGCCCATTCTATACCAACCACCGCGTGGCTGCGATGGTGATTGGGCTCGCGGCAATACCGTGGACAAAATCAACCCGCGTATAATGTTTCGCGATGCTCTCCTGGTCCCGCGAATTGGTTCGTGCCTGCTTTCTCTTCGTTCTATTCCTTCTTGTTCCCTCTCTGCACTCGACTCCATTGATCTCCTTAAGTGGTGTGCTGCGCGACTCGGGAGGGAAGCCAGCAGGCATGGCCACCGTCAAGCTGATTGGAGCAAACAGCAAACAGGAATACTTCGCGACGACATCTGGAAGCGGGCAGTTTGCGTTCACCGGGATCGTCGCGGGCAGCTACACTCTCACAGTAAATGCTGGGGGAAAGATTTGGTCTGCAGCGGATCCGGTAATTATCAAAGAGGACGCGACACTCGCGGCTGAAGTTCTACTTCCGGCGGAGGGGCAAGTGCTTCGCGTGACGCTCGTTCAGAATGCAGGTTCTGCCCAGGCGAGCGGGGGCGAGCATCTCTCGACAGGGGAAGTGTCCAGGTTACCGCTAAATGAGCGCGATTTCAGCAAGCTCCTGTTACTGGCCGCGGGCACGATGACAGACACCAATGGGGCGGCCAATTTCACGCAACAATTTGCGGTGAACGGCCAACGTGGCTCGGCCGCCGTGTTTGCCATGGATGGGGCGGACACAACCGATCCGGAACTCGGCGGAGCGACGTTTTCGAACTTCAACGTCGATGCCATTCAAGAAGTGCAATCCAGTTCCGGCGTGATGCCGGCGGACACCGGGCACGGCGCGGCAGGATTCACGAATGTGATCACCAAGTCCGGAAGCGAACAAGTGCATGGAAGCTTGTTTGAGTTTGTCCGCAATGCTTCTTTCGACGCGCGAAATTTCTTCGATCACAAGAACGATCTGGACACACGGCGCCTCCCGCCATTTGCGCGAAATGAATTCGGCGTGACCAACGGCGGGCCGGTTTTCGTTCCGCATATTTACGATGGCCGCAGCCAGACATTTTATTTTGCGGAGTACCAGGGGTTCCGGCAAGTTCTGGGGACAACACAGGTATTCGCCGTGCCAACTCAGGCGGAGAGGCAGGGAATCGACACAACCGCGTTTCCTGGCGACACGCTGACGGTTCCGGTCAGCAGCAAGGTTACCGCATTACTGGCGAGCTATCCTTTGCCGAACGATTCTCAGGGCGCATTCGGGGCGCGCACTTACGCCACATCTTCCAAGGTTGCCACGCGGACAGATCAGGCTTCTTTCCGGCTCGATCATCGCCTTTCGGAAAAGGCTAAGCTATTTCTGCGTGCCAGCCGCAATCAGGTCAGCGGGCCAACGACGAACCCGGATCAGACCGCGCTAAATCCCGATTTTGGCGTCAAGTTTCTCGACCACCAACGAAGCGCGGCCATGAAATATTCTCGCACGGCCTCTCCGCACTTCAACTATCAGACGACCGTCGGCTACATCCGCAGTACGCCACTGTTCATCACCAGCAACCAGACACAGCCAGCCATCGCGTTTGGCGACGGACTTTTTCAGGGCTTTAATTCCGCCGACGGTTCCGTATTCGGTTCCTATGGAAACGTCTACCAGTTCAAAGGAGACATGGTATACACACGGGGCTCGCATTCCTTCAAATGGGGCGCGGAGCTGCGTTTCAATCGCGACACTACGATTTTTGGAACGAATCCTGACGGGCTCTACACGTTTGGAGGAGGCGCTGCGTATTCTCCCGTTCTGATTCCGTCCGCCAGCGGCCAGAATGATATCCACCCCGGAGACAAGTTGCCGGACTCACTGACCGGCCTGTTGACCGCGACGCCTTATTCCTACACGGTGACCGCGGCCGCGAACTTGACGCCCAAGGGAGACAAGTTTGACGAAGCGGCGGTGCGCCGCGAGGCCTACAATTTCTATTTCCAGGACACGTGGAAAGCCACGGCGCGATTGAGCATCAATTATGGATTGCGCTATGAAGTGAACAGCCGGATTCATGAAGCGAAGCATCGCACGTCGCTGGCACTTCCTGTCGGGCCGAACGCAGAGCCGGCAGGATATTTGACTCCCGGCGCGACGCAGATCTACGTGTACAATCCGCAGCCTCCTTACGCGATGGATTGGAGCGGGTGGGGCCCGCGGTTGTCTCTGGATTTCGGACTGACCAAACATACGACGCTCCACGGCGGCGGCGCCGTCACTACGATTCTTCCCAACCTCTGGCTGCAGAATTATGTCACCGGCGCATTCCCTTTCGTCTTTCAGCCCTTGCTGACGGCGCAACCCGGCTCTCCGCTAAATTTTCAGGATTTCGTTGCGACACTCAGCCTTCCTCCCGTGTACACCACGCAAGGCGGGTTGCTGTTTGCGTCCGGAAGCAGCAGCAATGTTCCCGCGAACACAGTGATGGACGTGCAGCGATTTCAAAATGATTTGGAGGCACTTACTCCCGGCAATCAGGCGCAATTATTCGCGGCGATCAGCTTCGACCCGCATTTTCGTAACGGGTATATCGCCACGCAAACATTGGGGATCGACCAGGAAATCGGCGGCTTCAAGCTGAGCACTTCGTATGTGGGCACGGCGGGAGTCCATCTTGCCAGCGTGCTCTCGCCGAATGGATACGGGGGAGCGGAGCCTGCTTTTGCGCCTTACACACAATTCAATTCGGCCGGCCAAGCGATCGGAGGATTCGGCCCCGAGTCGGTGATGAGCTCGGGAGCACATTCCAGCTATCACGCGCTGCAAACGAGCGTCAGCCAGAATAATTCACGGGCGGGCCTTAGCTTCCAGGTCAGCTATACGTTTTCCAAGAGTATTGATGACACCAGCGCTGTGCCCGGAGGCATTTCCGGGAGCTCCGGCGTAATCTTGCAGACCTTGCCACAGGATCCCCGGAATTCCGGCGCCGACAAAGGCCCTTCCACTTTCGATGTGACCCACGTTTTCACGCTGAGCCTGATCCAGTCCTTGCCCTTGGAACGCGTGGGCTTTCTTCAGCCGCTGGGAAAAAAACTTACCAAGGGCTGGCAGGTCCTGAACATTACGACGCTGACGAGCGGGCCGCCGTTCACGGTGTATTCTGGCGTCCAGCAAACCGGCGCAGGCTTGGGCGGAACGGATCGTCCCGACCTTCTTGCCATGCCGACGTTTTCCACCAGCCGCAGAGTGCGAGAGGACTACTTTGGCCTGGGCAATACAAACAGGTCATTTTTCATAATTCCTATCAACATACCTGGCGGGACCGGGCCGTTTCACGGCCGTTTCGGCACGCTTGGCCGCGACACCTTTCGCGGTCCCGGCTTCCGCGATTTTGACCTGGCGCTGATCAAGGACACCGCTATTGGTCATCGCGGTAACGGTGAACTTGCCGATCTTCAATTTCGAGTGGAGTTCTTCAATATCTTCAACGAAGTCAATTTTGGATTGCCCTCCAACATCGTCAGCGGGAGCGGGTTTGGCGTTATCAGCAAGACCGCCGGTCCATCGCGCCAGATCCAGTTTTCCATCAAATTGAACTATTGACGCCAAGT
>Ga0066697_10000115_pt1 | contig 21249 bp, 16 predicted proteins | sample GraSoiAngelo_146_FD_66451 | JGI IMG/M metagenome (GOLD analysis project Ga0066697, IMG submission 66451) | Grasslands soil microbial communities from the Angelo Coastal Reserve, California, USA - 14_1009_05_30cm | ecosystem: Environmental > Terrestrial > Soil > Grasslands | place: USA...
TTCGTGCTCCAGTGGCGGTCGGTCCGCGTCGTCTTCGGCGTCGGCTCGCTCGATCGCCTCAGCGATGAAGTTCGGCGGCTGGGCGCAGAGCGGGCGCTCGTGCTCGCGACTCCCGGTCAGCGGCGGATCGCCGACGAGGCGGCGACGGTCCTCCGCAGCCTGGCGGCCGGCGTGTATGCCGAAGCGGTCATGCACGTGCCGATCGAAACCGTTCGGGCGGGCCGCGAGTCGGCCGCCCGACTCAACGCAGACTCGCTGATCGCCGTCGGCGGCGGCTCGACGATCGGACTCGCCAAGGCGATCGCGCTCGAGACCGGGTTGCCGATCGTGGCGATCCCGACGACGTACTCGGGGTCGGAGATGACGTCGATCTACGGACTGACAGATGGGGGCGTAAAGAAAACCGGCCGCGACCTGCGCGTGCTGCCGAAGACCGTCGTCTACGATCCGACGCTCACCGTGAGCCTGCCGCCGCGTGTTTCCGCAACCTCAGGCCTGAACGCGATGGCGCATTGCGTGGAAGCGTTGTACACGCGCGATCTGCACCGCGTTAGATCGCATTTCGCAGCTCTGGGCATCCGTGCGCTCGCGCGCTCCCTGCCGATCGTCGTTGAAGCGCCCGCAAACCTCGATGCCCGCAGCCATGCGCTCAAAGGCGCCTGGCTCGCGGGCAGCGCGCTGAACGAGGCGACCATGGGCATCCATCACAGGCTGTGCCACACGCTCGGCGGGTCGTTCAATCTGCCGCACGCCGAGGTGCACGCCGTCGTCCTGCCGCACGCGACGGCGTTCAATCGCGATGCGGCGCCCGAGGCGATGCGCCGAATCGCCGGGGAGCTGGACGCGCCCGATGCGGCGCAGGGCATTTACGACCTGGCGATCCGGCTCGGCGCACCATCGTCGCTCAGCGAAATCGGCATGCGGCAAAAAGACCTCGATCGCGCCGCGCGGCTGGCTACCGAGAATCCCTACGAGAACCCGCGACCGGTGGAGTACGAAGGCGTGCGTCAGCTCCTCGAGGAGGCGTACAACGGCACGCGTCCGGCGAGGCCTTCGTAGCGCAGCCTATACAAGCATCTTCATGCGGTTCCACGCCTGTTTGATCACATCCAAGTCTGCTTGTACTTGAGCGACGCGCTTGAACTGAACATCGTTCGCGCGCTTCAACTCGTTGATCGCGTCTCGGAAGTCGTTCAGGATGACGGCGCGCTCGTTCAGGATGTCGATGATGCGGTTGTATTCACCGCGCGTGACATCTTTCCGGCTAAGCGGCGACGGAGACAGGCGTCGAGCCTTCCGAATCCGCCGCAACGGTTCTCGCGGCTCTGCCACTCTGTTTCTCTGTCTGATGGAAACGACGGAACGCCAAATCGTGCTGCGAGCGGTTCCGCCTGTCAACCGACATTAATGCAGATCGCTTGCGTGTCGCAATGTGTCCGCTTTCGCTACGCTCGCATTTAGTTCAACACCAAACTCGGCGTCGGGCGTAGAGTGAAAGTTCCCTTTCCAAGCTTGCCCCTTAGCCGTCGCACCTTGGCTCATCGGACCTGCTCCGAATCGGATCCGTCGTTCGCAAACCAGTGCAGGACAGATTTCATCGCTGAGTGCTATGTCCCACGAGCGACACCCTTCGGATGATCCTCGCTCTCGCGCGGGCGATTGGTCTCGCGTCCTGACTCCAGGACTCGTGATCGGGTTCGTGGGTGCCATTGTCGTCCTACTCGCAATGCTCTTCGTCGGCCTCGGCAATCTCCATGACGTCTACGGAACGACCGAAGCTGTCGCCCACACTTATGCGGTCAAGGCGGCGCTCGAGCAGCTACTCTCGAAGATCGTCGATGCAGAGACGGGAGAGCGCGGGTTCATGATCACCGGCGACGGGAAGCATCTGGAACCCTACGAGCCGGCGCGCATGACGATCTCGACGAGCTTTGCAGAGACGCGCACTCTGATCGCCGACAACCGTGACCAGCAGGTTGACCTCGACCGCTTGTCGACGCTCTCGGACCGCAAGTTTGAGGAGCTTTCGAAAGCGGTCAGCGCTCGGCGGGAATCCGGCTTCCCAGCGGCACAAGCAAAGGTCGCGGACAACGTCGGTAAGCAGCTGATGGACGAGATGCGAGTGATCGTCGCTCGAATGGAAGCGCGTGAAGATGCGCTTCTGGCCGTGCGTAGCGCTGACGCCGCTCGAAGCTACCGCTCGGCGCAGCTGACACGGTTGGTTGCTATTGGCGCGGGCCTTCTCGCGGCAATCGGCCTGTTCGTCGTCACGCTGCGGTACGGTATCGACCGACTGCGCGCGACGCGGGCGTTGGAGGGCAAACACGGCGAACTGCGTGAAGCCTTACAGCTCAAGGATGAGTTCGTTGCCCTTGTCTCACACGAACTTCGCACGCCGACGGCCACGATAGTCGGGTGGGCGCGCATGCTCGAACAGCACACGATGAGGCCCGACCGCATCGAGGCCGCGATTTCCGCCATCAATCGCAACGCGGATTCGCTTCGGCAGTTGATTGACGACCTGATGGATACGAGTCAACTCGTATCGGGACGGATGCGGCTGGCGGTCGGCCCCGTCGATCTGGGCGACGTAATTCGCGACGCTATCGACGCCGTGCGTTTGAGCGCCGACAACAAAGGCGTGATCCTCACTGACTCTGTCGCACAAGACCATCCGCTCTTGATGCAAGGCGACGCCGGCCGATTGAAACAAGTCGTGTGGAATGTCCTCGCCAACGCGATCAAGTTCACTCCGGCGGGCGGACATGTCACGGTCGTGTTGACGGCGACGGATCGTGGCTTCCGGCTCGAAGTGAGCGATACCGGGATCGGCATTGATCCCGATTTCTTGCCCCATGTGTTCGAGCGGTTTCGACAGGCTACGAATGCTCCGACCTCCCAGCGGGGCATCGGACTGGGACTTGCTATCGTTCGGCACCTTGTCGAATTACACGGTGGCCGCATAACGGCGGAAAGCGCGGGCGTTGGAAGAGGCTCGACGTTTGTGATTGAACTGCCGCCCATGCTCGCTGCTCAAGCGGCGACAGGATCGGCGTGGTCGGCTGCGCAAGGGTAACGATTAAATCATCCGCACGACGATGAGCGTCATGTCGTCGTGCTGCGGCGCGCCTGCGACGAATGCGTCGGCCGAAGTCATGAGGCAGTCGATCAGCGCACGCGCCGGCGCCATCCGGTGCGCCGCGACCGCGTTCATCAGCCGCTCCTCACCCCATTCCTCGTCGCGTGCGTTCATGGCTTCGCTGACGCCGTCGGTATAGGCGACGAGCACGTCGCCCGCTTCGAGTGCGACGCATCCCTGGCGATAACGGCAGTCTTCCATCAGGCCAATCACCGGGCCGCCTCGATCGAGGCGCAGCACTTCCCGGCCGGCACTCTGCCGGAACACCATCGGCGGGTTGTGACCAGCGTTGACGTAGTTCAGCACGCGCGATCCCGCGTCGAATTCCGCGTAGAAAAACGTCGCGTACCGATTGGCCGCCGAGCTTTCGTACACGAGCTTGTTCAGGTTTCCCATGACGGTAGTGAGATCCGTCTGATGGTGAATGATCTGGCCGCGGACGTACGCGCGCAGCGTCGCCATCAGCAATGCCGCGGGAATGCCCTTGCCCGAGACGTCGCCGATCGCGATGCCCAGTTCGGTCTTCGACAGGAGGATGAAATCGTAGTAGTCGCCGCCCACGCCGAGCGCAGGACGGCAGGCGCCGGCGTAATCGAGTCCTGCAACAGGCGGATATTCCTGTGGGAACAGGCGTTCCTGCACTTCATGCGCGATCTCCAGCTCGCGTTTCTGCTTCTCACGGGCTGCGACCTCGGCTTTGATCGCTTCGGTCAGGCGTCCGTTCTCCAGCGCGAGCCCGGTCTGCGCGGCCACCGAGTCGAGCAGCCGGATGTCGGTTCTCGAAAATGGCTCTTCCGACAGCTTCGGTCCCAGGCTCATGATGCCGAGCAGCTTCTCGTTGAACGACAGCGGCAGCAGCAGCTCGGGCTGCAGCCGTTCCAGCGACGCGCGCTCATCGTCATCCGCCAGCTGCACCCAGGAGTCGGGGTTGTCGAGCTCGACGAGCGCGTGCTGCTGCTTTCGCAGCCGCGTGACCGTCGAACTCTGTTCCGAGATCGTCGCGTCCGGAGGTACTCGGTAGCCGAACGCATACGCGGGCGTGAAGGCGCCGTCCTCATTCAGCAGGATAGTGATGCGCGGGACATGCAGCGATTCAGCGATCCGGCCGGCGACGGTCTCGAGCAGCGGCTTCGTCTCCACGATCGTCCGGACCTTGATTGCCAGATCGCTGAGGATGGCGTCCGCCTCGTAGGCTTCGCGGAAGAAGCGACGGTCCACCCAGCCGCGAAGGCGATCGGCAAATCGGCCGCCGATCGCCACGATGGCCGCCGTGCCCGCGATGACGACCGAAACGCGCAGCATCCCGGGGTCGCCGGACAGCAACGAAGTGGCCGCAATACTGGCGGCGACGACGAGCGCGATCTGAATCACGCGGATGCCGCCGCGGGCGAGCACGTACTGCACGCCCTGGCGGATGACGACCCGCACGTCCATCGCGCGGTGGACGACGACGACGTACGCCATCGTCAGTGGGAACGTCAGCATCATCATGCTCAGCAGCGCAGTTGACCAACCCGACAAGAGAACGTTTCGCCGGATCACGATGAGGAAGAGGATCAGCGCCGCGACACTGAACACGGCGCCTGTATCGAGCAGGAGCAGTCGGCGGCGCGCGTCGCGGCTGGAGGCGGTCGCCGTTTTGTATCCCAGCGAGGCGAAGGCCACGATGACGGCAATGGTATGGAGCGTCCATGTCGAGCTGTTGAGAAGGTCGGCCAGGCGCCCCGCTTCGAGCGCCAGCGCCACGTCGCGCCCCTGGAGCGCGAACATGATCGCCACGGCGGTGACGAACACCGCGAGCGGGCCGAGCACCACCCATTTCAACCAGGGGACGCGACGATCGAAGCCGAGACGGTCTGGAAACTCGATGCCGAAGAGCATGAGCGCGAACGATGCGATGTTCGCGAAGAACACGTGAAACCCGGTCAACAGAGGCTGAAGGATGTCTTCCCGTCCGAACATCGATTGATAGCTGCCACTGCCGATGAACGCTGCGAGGCTCAGCAACAGCATGAGCAGGAACCAGGCCGCGCGATCCTGGATGCGCACGGCAGCGACCCAGAAGCCGAGGGCGATGCACACAATGGGCATCAAGATCATGTTGACCACCGTGTAGATGTACACGGTAGAAGGTGCAGTGCTGAATTGCAGGTCGTCCCACATCGGCCGCAACACGATCGAGAGATCTTTCACTGAGGCGCCGCCCGTCGCACCGGACTCGACCTCCACGCGCAGTCGATCGCCCGCTCTCGCGCGGCGCAGCGCGCCGTAGTAGACGACGAGGCCGTCGAGCGGTCTACCGTTCGCCGCGCGCACGACGTCGCCTGCCTTGAGTCCTGCGGCGCGGGCTTCGGGTTCGACGTTGATTGCGACGCGATCGGGCTCGATCAATTCGAACGGATCGCGGACATATTCGTCGCCGTGGCGTATGGCGTCGATACGGTCGACCGCGTCTCGCGTCCAGTGCGTGATCGAGAGGAGAAACAGCGCGGCGAGGCAGATGTACGCGACCGCGTGCGTTCGCACTGTCAGAACCCGCTGATCAAGTACGTGAGGTCGACGTTTTCGGCGTGGGTCGGCGTGCGAATCGTCGTGTAGCGGCCGCCGAAGAAGACGAGCGGCGGACACGATTCGTCGCCCCGATGCAGTTCGAGCACGCGCCCGATCACGATGAAGTGGTCGCCGCCTTCCTGAATCGAATGGATGCCGCAGCCGAGCGCGGCGGCGCATCCTTCGAGCCGCGGCCCCCCGGTCCAGCGGACGAAGCGGAAGTACGGCGGCTGCGCTTCTGTCCATCCACCCGCGAAGTACGTCGACAGCGCCTGTTGATCGTGGCTGAGGATGTTGACCGAGAATCCGGACGCGGAGTGAATCACCTGGCCGGTCTTCGTCGCCTGGCCGACGCAGAAGAGCACGAGCGGCGGTTCGAGCGACAGCGACGTGAACGAGTTCGCGGTCATCGCGCGAATCTCGCCGTCGATTTCGGTGACGATGACGGCGACGCCGGTGACGAAGCGGCCGGCCGTCTGGCGAAACTCGCGCTTGTCCATCGCCATCGGCCTACTGCTGCTGCAGGAAGCTCTTCATGATGACGCTGACGTCGGTCGCGTTGATCAGATCCGGCACGCGCCATCCGTCCAGGTCGTACTCGGCCATGCACGTCTCCGCGAAGCCCTTGTAGCGCGCGGCCGCGCCCATCATCTCCGCCGCCATCAGCACCTCGAAGCGGATGCTTTCGTGGTTGCCGAAGTAGTTCCGCTCGTACAGCTCGTGGCGGCCGCCGAACTCGCTGCCGATCGCGTCCCACAGCAGTTTGATCAGCTTCACGCGCTGTTCGGCCGTATAGCCGCCGGAGCCGCGCACGAACTGATCGAGGTACGGACGGAGCGCCGGCACCTTGAAGTCGAGCGCGCTCGACGGCAGGTAGATGAGCGCGCTGGCCAGCGTGTTCTCGATGATCTCTTTGACTTTCGGGTACGCAAGGCTCGCCATCACGCGGTAGGCGAGTCCGGCCTCGATGTTCGGCAGCACGTAGCCTTCGGTCCACGGCATCGGGTTGCGCGCCATCGCGTCGGTGAGCGCCCAGAACAGATTCCGCCATGCGAGCACTTCGCCGACCTGCGCCTGCACGCCGCGGAAGTCCTTGGCGCCGGTCGCTTCGACCGCCTTCAGCAGCAGCCCCGCGAGGAAGTCCATCTTCACCGCGAGCCGCGTGCACCCCTGGAACATGAAGCGCGGCAGGAAACCCGATCGCGGGAAGAAGTTGTTCACCTTGTCGATGTCGGCGTACGCGAACACGTTCTCCCACGGCACGAACACCTTGTCGAAGACGAGGATCGAGTCGTTCTCGTCCATGCGGCTCGACAGCGGATAGTCGAACGGCGTGCCCATCACCTCCGCGGTCATCTCGTAGGATGGCCGGCAGAACAGCTTTACGCCGGGCGCGGCGGTCGGCACGATGCACACGAACGCGAACGGCTTCGTCCTGATCGGCAGTGCGCCGTTGTTCGCGATGAAGTTCAGGTGCGTCAGGGTCGAGGTCGTCGCGACGACTTTCGCGCCGCTCACTACCAGACCGGCGTCGGTTTCCTCCTCGACGTGCATGTAGACGTCTTTGACTTCGTCGAGCGGCCGATCGCGATCGACCGGTGGGTTGACGATGGCGTGGTTGACGAAGGCGACCTGTTCCTGAGCCTCCGTGTACCAGCGCTTCGCGTTGGCCTCGTACGGCGCATAGAACGCGGAGTTCGCGCCGAGCGTCGCCATGAACGCCGCCTTGTAGTCGGGGCTGCGGCCAATCCATCCGTACGAGACACGCGCCCACTCGGCGATGGCGTCGCGGGCGGCGACGAGATCGTCGGCGTTCCTGGAGCCCTGGTAGAAGCGGTGTGTGTAGCCGCCGCTGCCCGTATCGGTGCCGGTCGTGAGAATCGGCTTGCGCGCGGGATCGTGGAGCGCGTCGTACAGCCGGGCGATCATCCGCACCGTGTTTCGAAACGCCGGATGCGTGGTGACGTCCTTGACGCGTTCGCCGTAGATCCAGATCTCGCGGCCGTCGCGCAGGCTCTCGAGGTATTCCGCGCCGGTGAGCGGTCGCGTCCGCGCCGCGCCTTGAACCGTCATGATGGTTGTCCTTCCAGCTCTTTGGCTCGTTGCTCCCATTCGGCGACGAATCGAAACACGTTCTCCGCCGGCGGCTGGGGCGAGAACGTTTCCAGCCAGCGCACCGGCTCGCGGCCGACGTTCGCGAACGCGTGGACGCAGCCGACGCCGGTCCACAGCACGCTGCCCGCCTTCGCCAGATATGTGCGGCCGTCGAGCGTGGCTTCGACTTCACCGCTCAGGATGAAGTACGACTCCTCGAACGTGTGATCGTGGAGGCCGATGCTGACGCCGGGCTGATACTCGATGAACAGCATGCGGTGATGGCGCGCGCCCAGCTTCTCGTCGATCATCCACTTGAGGAACACGCCCTGCAGGCCGCCGCTCGTCTGGCGTCCCTCGTCTGTCCGCGGAATCTGGCTCGAGTCGAAGTGGCCGAGCAAATCGCCGTGCGCCGCCGCGTCGGCCGGTGTCAGAGTCGGTGTCGGCGCGGGTATCGGAGTCGAGGTCGGCGTCGGAAAAAATGTGTCACGTTCGCGGCCGATGGGCTTCGGCTGCGGCGCCGCCATCTGCAGCCATCGTGCTGGTTCGTTGCCCCTGTTCCGCCAGGCGTGCTGTGTGCCGACCTTCAGCGCGCCGAAGTCGCCCGGACCCAGACGATACGTTCTGCCTTCGATGGTCAACTCAGCGCGGCCCGCGAGGACGTAGAACCCTTCTTCGAACGAGTGCACATGAGGGGACACGTGACCGTTGACCGCGAGCGCGCTGACGTCGAGACCGGTGTGGACGGAGCCGGTCCGGTCGTTCACGAGGGCGGCTTCGGCGTAGCCGTCGCTGCGCCCCGCGTAGCGCGAATGCGGCGCAAGCGCGCTGTCCTCGAACTTCCCGACGTAATGCATCGACTCGCTCGTATCAGCTGCGCGGCTTCAACACGAAATCGAATTCGACGGAGTAGAACGGCGGATCGATCGCGAGCGCCCGGGCCCGATCGTCCGTCTCCTCGTGCCGCACGAAGTGGCAAATCAGCGAATCCTTCACGGCAAACACGGTGTCCGACTCCAGATACGGATCGCTGTCGTCGAAGATGTGCGTCGTCACCGGCTCGCAGCCATCCGCCGAGACGACGAAATGAACGTGCGCCGGCCGCCACGGATGGCGACCGGTCGCGCGCAGCATCCGTCCAACGGGACCGTCGTGCGGGATGGCGTAATACACGGGACGGACGGTTCGCACGAGGTAACGTCCCTCGTCATCGGTGTGAAACACGCCCCGCATGTGCAGCTCACCGCCGTCGACGTACTGCGAGTCGTACAAGCCGCTCGAGTCGGCCTGCCACACGTCGAGCTTCGCACCGGCGATCGGCCGCCCGCCGAGATCGCGCACGCGTCCGCTGACGAGCATCGGCGTGCCGCCTGAATCGCGCGGCGCGATGTTGCCGCCCGCCGCCATCTCCGGCGCGCCCTCGCGGTGAAACGGTCCGAACACCGTCGATTCGGTCGCGCCTTCCGGCTTGCGATGGTTGATCAGGTCCACCACCATCGAGACGCCGAGCGTGTCGGACAGCAGGATGAATTCCTGCCGCTTGTCGTCGCACATGCGGCCCGTTTCGGTGAGGAACTGAACGGCGTCGAACCACTCGCGCTCCGTCAGGTTCACCTCTTTGACGAAGCGGTGCAGGTGTCGGACGAGCGCGAGCATGATCTCGCGCAGGCGCGCGTCGGGCGTGCTCTCGAACCGCCGCAGCACTTCAGCGGTGATGTCCTCTTCGGTCGTGCTTCGATGCGTGGACGTGATGGCCATGCGCGTTCTCCGCGGTCCGTGGTGCGCGCCATTGTATGTTAGACTCGGCGGCCCCGCGGCATTCCCCCCGACCGCGGTCCTTCGACGGGAGGCGTCTCAATGGAACGGCGCGACTTCCTGCGGCGCACCGCCATCCTCGGTGCATCAGCATCCACTTTGCTTCGTCGCGTCACAGTTGCCGGCGAAGCCTCTTCACTCTTCGCGCAGAGCGACGCGCCGTCCGATCGTGTGCTCGATCTCGCCGAGTGGAGCTATTTCTGGGTCGGCGTCGAGCAGGCTCGTCTCGCGCGCGGCACCGTCGTCAGCGGCAGGCAGATGTACGTCGAGTACTGGGTTCCGACGCGGGTGCGGCATCCGTACGCGATGGTGCTCGTCCACGGCGGCGGCGGCCAGGGCACCGATTGGATGGGCACGCCAGACGGACGTCCGGGCTGGGTCACGTATCTGCTTCAGGCGGGGTTCCGCGTGTACGTCGTCGATCGTCCGGGACACGGCCGTTCGCCGTTTCATCCCGATCTCGACGGCCCGTTCCCGCAGCAGACGTTGACGCTCGAAGCGATGTCGGGACAGTTCACGCCGCCCAACCGAGCGCGGCCTGCCGTCAACGCATATCGCCAGCTTCACAATCAGTGGCCGGGCAGCGGCGAAGTGGGATCGCCGGATCTCGATCAGATGGTTGCGTCGCAGGGCGGCAGCTATGCGGGCGGCAGCGGCGTGCCGGGTGCGCCGCCGCCAGCCCCACCGCCGCCGCCACCGGTTGACGGCGGCGTTGCGGCCGGAGCGGAAACGGCGCACATGGTGTGGCGACAGCGCGGCGCGATGCTGCTGGACAAGATCGGTCCGGCAATCATCATGACGCACTCCGCCGGCGGGCCATTTGGCTGGCTCGTGGCCGAAGTTCGACCGAACCTCGTGAAAGGCATTGTCTGCATCGAAGGCGGCGGCACGCCGTTCAACGGTCAGAACATCTGGGGTCTCTCGTCTATCCCCGTCGCGTACGAGCCGCCGGTGTTGGATCCGTCGGAGATCAAAACGCGCGTCGTCACGCCGACCGAGGCGGGCGTGCAGCCGTACCGGCTGCAGGAGGAACCTGCCCGAAAACTCAAAAACCTTCAGACGATTCCGATCGCGATCGTCACGGCCGAAGCATCGTTCGCATCCCCGGGAAATCCCGGCGCCGTCGCATTTCTGAAACAGGCGGGCTGCAAGGCGGAGGAGCTGCGGCTCGTCGATCACGGTATCCACGGCAACGGCCACATGATGATGATCGAGAAGAACAACCGGCAGGTGCTTCAGCCGATCCTCGAGTGGATTCAGAAGAACGTGCCGGAGTCCGCCGCGCGCGCGAGCGCCGCGCCGGACGGCGCGAAGAAGAGAGACTCGACGGCGATGAACCTCGCCGACCAGGGCTTCTTCTGGGTCGGCACCGAGCACAAGACGATGCCGTACGGGACGATCATCAGCGGACAGATGTACGTGCAGTACCTCGTGCCGGCGCAAGTCCGGCATCCGTACCCTGTCATCCTCGTGCACGGCGGCACCGGACAGATGCTGCACTACATGGGATCGGGTGACGGGCTCGCCGGGTGGGCGCACTATTACGCGCAGGAAGGATATCGCGTGTACCTCGTCGATCGTCCGGGTCACGGGCGATCCCCGTATCATCCCGACGCGCTCGGGCCGATCGGTCCTCAGCCGACGTACTCGGGACTCGTAGGGGATTTGAAGCGGGCGACGGTCGGACCGAATCGTCAATGGTCCGGCACCGGCGACATCGGCGATCCGATCGTCGATCAGCTGATGGCGAACCAGAACGGCGCACCGCAGGATCAGGCGCTGGCGCAGCGGCTGTGGGCGAGCCGCGGCGCGGAGCTCGTCGACAAGATCGGTCCGGCGATCGTGCAGACGCACTCGGCGGGCGGTCCCTTCGGCTGGCTCACCGCGAACGAGCGGCCGAAGCTCGTCAAGGCGATCGTGTGCGTCGAAGGGGGCGGCGCGCCGCCCGACCCGAAAAATCTCCAGGGCATTCCGATCGCGTACGTCACCGCGGAGAAATCGGGACGGACGCAGGGGCCGGTGCTCGTCGCGTCGCTCAGACAGGCTGGCTGCGACGCCGAAGATCTTCAACTGAAGGATCGCGGCATCCTCGGCAACGGACATTTCATGATGCTCGAGAACAACCGCCGCCAGGTCTTCGACGCCATCCGCGGCTGGATCGAGCAGAAGCTTTCGGCAAAGTCGTGAGTAATCACACGATTTTGCCAACCGGTTGATTCGCGCCGGCGAGCCATGCGCGGCCTTCGGCGTATAGCTTCTCGACCGCCTCGCCGCGCAGTCCCGGGAGGCCGCCCCTGACATCGAACCCGTTCTTCGTTTGCAGATACGCCAGATGCCGGTACCCTTCGGGAAACCGGTTCAGGAGCGCACCGTCGAGCGTGATCCGCGCGGACGGGTCGACCGGATCGAGGCGATCCATCTCGTAGACCGGCTGTCGCCGCACGATGGCCCACCGGCCCGCGCGCTTCTCGAAGAAATCGTAGAACCGTCCGATGCACGCGACGTCGACGAGCACGCCGTCGACGGGCGCGCGCTGATTGATCGTCATCCGCGTCTGCGCGATTGCGCGGTTGCCGGCGATGTCGCACGTCGATCCGCCGAGCACGTGCAGAATCCGCACGCCGCGCTCGAACGCCTCGCGGCTCGCGGCGATGAACTCGCGCGCCGACCCCTGAAACCATGTCGCGCTCATCCAGCCGTCGTCGTGCCACTCGGTCGCGAAGCGATCCCAATCGCCGGAGTCGCGCCACAGCACCCAGTTGTCGACGACGGTGCGGATGGCGAGTCGTTCGGAATCGAGATCGTCGCTCGATGCTTCTGCCGAGCTCACGCCGGCATTGTCGCTCAGGTCCCCGTACCGTTTGGTGTATAAAACACGACGCTGCGATGGCGAACCTCGGGTACATCGGCCTTGGCGTGATGGGCGGACGGATGGCGAGCCGCCTGATGGCGAAGGGCCACCGCCTCGTCGGCTACAACCGCACGCGCGCGAAAGCGCAGTGGCTCGTCGACAAAGGGCTCATGCTCGCCGACACGCCGAGAGAAGTCGCCGAGCGCGCCGACGTCGTGTTCGTGATGGTGGCGAACTCGAACGCGCTTGGCGCGGTCGCGAACGGACCGAATGGATTCGTGGCGGGCCTCGCGCCGGAGAAGATCGTCATCGACATGAGCACGGTCAGCCCGGCGCTCAGCCGCGCCGTCGCGGCGAAGGTGCGCGAGCAGGGCGCGGACATGGTCGACGCGCCGGTGTCGGGCAGCGTCTCGACGCTGGAGGCCGGCAAGCTCTCGATCATGGTCGGCGGCGAACGGGCGACGTTCGATCGCGTCAGACCGCTGCTGCTCGAGGACGTCGGACCGAAAGTCACCTACGTCGGAGGAAACGGCCTCGCGGTCTCGATGAAGATCGCGACCAACCTGAGCCTTGCCGTGCAGATGCTCGCGTTTTCCGAGGGCGTGCTCCTCGCCGAGAAGAGCGGCATCGCGCGCGAGACCGCCGTGGACGTGATCGCGACGAGCGTCGCCGGATCGCCGATGATCCAGTACCGCGGACCGTTCGTTGTCAGGATGCCCGACGAAGCGTGGTTCGATGTCACGATGATGCAGAAGGACGTGCAGCTTGCGCTCGAGATGGGGCGTCAGCTCGAAGTACCGCTGCCCACGACGGCGGCGGTGAACGAATGGCTGACCGCCGCGCGGGCGATGGGACTGGGCGGTAGAGATTTCGCGGCGGTGTTCCAGGCACTGGCCCGCGTATCGGGAGTCGACGTGTAGGGGACGGCCTTGCGGCCGTCCCCTGCGACAAGAGCGACATGCCAAATAACGAAGCCTATTTGCAGATGTACCGCCGGATGCTCGCGATCCGGCTGTTCGAGGAGCGGGTCAACGATCTCTATACGCGCGCGCTGATGCCTGGACTCGCGCACTTGTACATCGGCGAGGAAGCGGTGGCGGTCGGCGTCTGCGAGGCGCTGCGAAAGGACGACTACATCACGAGCACGCATCGCGGCCACGGCCATTGCCTCGCGAAAGGCGCCTCGCCAGACCTGATGTTCGCCGAGCTGCTCGGGAAGAAAGCCGGATACTGCAAAGGCAAGGGCGGATCGATGCACATCGCCGACCCGGAGACGGGCAACCTCGGCGCGAACGCGATCGTCGGCGGCAGCGCGGCGCTGGCGACCGGCGCTGCGTACTCGTCGAAATACCTGAATCAGGGCCGCGTCGTCGTCTGCTTCTTCGGTGAAGGCGCGCTCGGGCAGGGCGTGCTGTACGAGTCGATGAACCTGGCGCAGCTCTGGAAGCTGCCGGTCGTCTACGTGTGCGAGAACAATCTGTACAACGAGTACACGCACTTCACCGAGACGACGGCCGGCGAAATCGTGGCGCGTCCTGCGGCATTCGGGATTCAGTCGGCGACGGTCGACGGCCAGAACGTGCGGGCGGTGTACGACGTCGGCTCGAAGCTCGTCGATCGCGCGCGGAAGGGCGAAGGGCCGGCGTTCGTGCTGGCGAATACGTACCGGTTCCGCGGCCATCATGTCGGCGACATCAGCCGCGACTACTACCGCACGAAACAGGAAGAGCAGCGCTGGATGGAGGAGCGGGATCCGATCAAGATCCTCGGGGCGTACCTGACCGGCGACCACATCGTCGAGCAGGCGGAGCTCGATCGCGTGCAGGACGGGCTGGCGGCCGAGATGGACCGCGCGATGCAGTGGGCGATCGACGCGCCGTACCCGGCAGTGGAGGAAGTCGGAGAAGACGTGTATGCATGAAACGACAGACACCACCGACGCCCCTGCGGTGACCGTGTCGCGTGAGCTCACCTTCGGCGAGGCCGTGAAGGAAGCGATCGCCGAGGAGATGCGGCGCGACGAGCGCGTCGTGCTGCTCGGCGAAGACGTCGCGGAAGCCGGCACGGCGTTCAAGGTCCTGACCGGTCTCGTGCAGGAATTCGGACCGAAGCGCGTCGTCGACACGCCGATTTCGGAGGCGGGCTTCACCGGCATCGGCGTCGGCGCCGCGATGACCGGCATGCGGCCGATCGTCGACATCATGTTCGGCGACTTCCTCGCGCTCGTGATGGACCAGCTCGCCAATCAAGCCGCGAAGATTCACTACATGTCGGGCGGCAAATGGAGAGTGCCGCTCGTCGTCCGCGCCACGCTTGGCGCGTCGCGCCGGTCGGCGGCGCAGCACTCGCAGTCGCTGCACGCCTGGCCGAGCCACATCCCCGGTCTGAAAGTCGTCGTGCCCTCGACGCCCTACGACGCAAAGGGATTGATGAAGAGCGCGATCCGCGACGACAACCCGGTGGTCTTCTTCGAAGACAAGATGCAATACAAGGTGAAGGGCGACGTGCCGTCCGAGGAGTACACGATTCCGCTCGGCGTCGCGGAGGTGAAGCGCGAGGGACGCGACATCACCATCGTCGCGACCAGCAGCATGGTGCAGGTGGCGGTCGGCGCGGCCAGGATGCTGGAGGCGATCGGCATCGACGCCGAGGTCGTCGATCCGCGGACCACATGGCCGCTCGACGAGAAGACGATCGTGGATTCGGTGAAGAAGACGTCGCGGGCGATCGTGGTGGACGAGGGCTACGGCCGCTACGGCGTCGCGTCGGAAATCGCGTCGGTCATCGCCGAAGGTGCCTTCTACAATCTCGACGCGCCGGTGACGCGCGTCGCCGCGATGCACGTGCCGATTCCGTTCTCGCCGCCGCTCGAGGACGCGACGATTCCGACCGAGAAGGCCGTCTTCGACACTGCGAAACGGCTGTGTGGTAAGTGAGCCTCATGAGATCCACGAAAGCCGCGAAAACCAAGAACACGAAACAGGATTAGTGAGACCTTATGGCGATTCGCACCTACGGCACGATGGGCGTCGACTGGGAGCGGCGGATCGATTTCGATCGCCTGCGCCGCGAGCGCCTTGCGCGCATCAAAGAGCTGCTGGCGAAGTCGGAGCTGGGCGCGCTCGTCTGCTTCGACATGAACAACGTCCGCTACATCACCGCCACCCACATCGGCACGTGGGCGCAGGACAAGATCAGCCGCTTCACGCTGCTGCCGCAGAACGACGACCCGATTCTGTGGGACTTCGGCTCGGCGGCGCGGCATCACCAGCTCAATTGCCCGTGGCTCGGCGAGCGGTCGCGCGCCGGCATCGCGCTGCTGCGCGGAGCGATGACGCCCGAGATGGGACGCGCCGAGGACGTCGCGAAGAAACTCCGCGTCGAGCTCGAATCGCGCGGCCTTCTGAAGGAACCGGTCGGCATCGACGTCGTCGAGCCGCCGATTCTGTTCGCGCTGCAGAAGGAGGGCGTGACCGTCGTCGACGGTCAGCAGCTCCTGTCCGATGCCCGCGAGATCAAGACCGAGGACGAGATCTCGCTGCTCACGCACTCGGCGATGATGGTCGATGCCGCGTACCACGAGCTGTACATGGCGATGAAGCCGGGCATGCGCGAGAACGAAGCGGTCGGGCTCGTGAGCAAGGTTCTGTACGACCTCGGATCCGAGTACGTCGAAGGCGTGAACGCGATTTCCGGCGAGCGGTGCAGTCCGCATCCGCACGTCTTCTCGGATCGCGTGCTGCGTCCCGGCGATCCGGTGTATTACGACGTCCTCCACTCGTACATGGGCTATCGCACGTGCTACTACCGTTGCTTCGCGATCAACTTCGCGTCGCACGCGCTCATCGACGCGTACAAGCGCTGCCGCGACTATCTCGACGCGGCGATCGAGCTGATTCGTCCCGGCCGCTCGACCGCGGAGGTCGCGTCGGTGTGGCCCCGGGCGCAGGACTTCGGCTTCGCGAACGAGGAAGCGGCGTTCGCGCTGCAGTTCGGCCACGGCGTCGGCCTGGCGATCTGGGAGAAGCCGGTCATCAGCCGGCTCGTGTCGCTCGAGCATCCTCACGAGATCAAGCCCGGCATGGTGTTCGCGCTCGAGACCTTCTGGCCGTCGAAGGACGGCTGGAGCGCCGCGCGCATCGAAGAAGAAATCGTGGTGACGCCGAGCGGACACGAAGTCATCACGCGCTTTCCCGCCGAACAGCTGCTCGTCGCCGGCGCCACTTACGTCACCGTCGACGGGCCGTTGAAGACGACGCGCGAGCTCGAAGGCGTGCCGAACCGCGACGTCGTCGATCTCATCGCGAAGAGTGCACAGGAAGTTGGAAGTCTGTAGTACGAAGTCTGAAGTAAGAAGGAGTCCGATCGATTTCGTACCTCAGACTTCGTACTTCAGACTTCGTACTTCAATGGTGCAATTCGAATATGGCTTTAAGCGTAGTTATGCCCGCGTTGGAGTTGGCGCAGGACACGGGAAAACTTCTGTCGTGGCGGAAGAAGGAAGGGGAGACCGTAAGGAAAGGGGAACCGCTCGCCGAGATCGAAACCGACAAAGCCGTCGTCGAGGTCGAAGCGCCTGGCGACGGCATCCTCTCGGCCGTGACTGCGCGCGAGGGCGCAGTCATCCCCGTCGGACACACCATCGCATGGCTGCTGCAGCCGGGCGAGACGGCGCCGGATGCGTCCGCCACAGGTTCCGGGTTCGGCGTTCCGGGTTCGGGGTTCATGGTTCCGGGTTCGCAGGCTCCAGGCACTTCCGACGCCGAACCCCCGAACCACGGAACTGCGAACCTGGACCCTGCAGCCCCGAACCCGAACATCGAAATCCGCGTTTCACCGAAGGCGCGACGGCTCGCGAAGGAACGCGGTGTCGATCTGACGACGATCAAAGGCTCCGGTCCCGGAGGCGAGATCGTCGCGGATGACATTCCGGATCGCGAGGCTGAAAGCCCCGCGCCACGTGAAGGCCCCGCGCCACAACGATCTTCAGCCGCACCGGGCGGAGCAAGCTCCGCCCCTACGGGGTCATCGTCGGCCGCTCGATTGATGGCCGAGCGCACGACGCAGAGCTGGACGACGGTTCCTCATTTCTTCCTCTCGCGCGACGTCGACGCCACGGCGCTGAACGCGATGCGCGAAGCGATGACGGGCATCACGCACACCGACCTGCTGGTCGCGCTCGTCGCGCGCGCTCTCAGGAAGCATCCGCGCTTGAACAGCGGCAGCGCCGACGTGAACGTCGCGATTGCGATTGCCGTCGAGGACGCCGTCGTCACCGGCGTCATTCACCGCGCCGATGCGAGCTCGCTTGCCGGCATCGCCTCGCGCCGGAAGGAATTGTCGGAGCGGGCGCGCGCGGGAACGCTGCAGCCGGCCGACATCTCCGGCGCGACGTTCACTATCAGCAATCTCGGGATGTATCGCGTCGACGCGTTCACGGCGATCATCGTGCCGCCGCAGGCCGGCATCCTCGCCGTGGGCGCCATCGCGGATCGCGTCGTCGCGGTGAACGGTCAGCCGGCGGTCCGTCCGATGATGACGCTGACGCTCTCGTGCGATCACCGCGTCGTCGACGGCGCCCGCGGCGCGGCGTTCCTCAACGACGTGGTCGATCTCCTGAAGCAGGCCTAAAGGCCTGCGCTACCGATCCGTAATCGTGCGTTATCGATCCGTAGTGCGTTATCGACCCGCAGCGCAGCCCTTTAGCCTACTAGGTTAGGGCTGTGGTGCGTTATCGATCCGTAGTGCGCTATCGACTCGTAGCGCAGCCCTTTAGGGCTGCCCCCGTTACAGGCCGAAGACGAAAATCGCGTAGCCGGCGGCGATGGCGATGTACTGCTTGCCGTCGACGCCGAACGAGATCGGATTCGCTTTGACCGCGCCGCCGAGCTGCAAGTCCCACAGAGGCTTTCCCGTTTCGGCGTCGAGCGCGAAGAAATTGCCTTCTTCCGTTCCGCCGAACACGAGACCGCCGGCCGTGGACAGCAGACCGGTCCATGGCGGCGACAGCAGCTTGAACTCCCATTTCAGCTTTCCCGTCGTCGCCTCGATTGCGCGCACCGCGCCCCACGCGTCGTCGCCGTTGACGGCGCGTCCGCCGCCAGCGACGAACGGCTCGCCGGCTTTGTACTTCGACTCGCCCTTGTAGAAGTACGTGCCCATCTCGCGCGCCGGCTGATAGAACAGGCGCGTGAGCGGGCTGTACGAGGGACTCGGCCAGTTCGACGCGCCTTGAATGTTCGGGAAGACGAGCGTCCCCTCGAGGCTCGGATCGGTGCCGGCGCGAAGGCGCGGGCGTCCTTTCGCATCGATCCCATCCGCCCACGTCTGCTTCGCGTACGGCGTGGCGGTGAGGAACTCGCCGGTTTCGCGATCAAGCACGTAGTAGAACGCGTTGCGATTCGCCATCGCGACGAGCCTGCGCGCGCGGCCGTTCACCGTCGCGTCGAAGAGGATCGGGATTTCGTTCGAGTCCCAGTCGTGCACGTCGTGCGGGGTGAACTGGAAGTGCCACTTGATCTTGCCGTCCACCGGGCTGAGCGCCAGCAGCGAGCACGTGTACAAGTTGTCGCCCGGCCTCACGTCGCCGTTCCAGTCGGGACCGGGATTGCCTGTGCCCCAGTACACGAGATTGAGCGCAGGGTCGTACGAACCGGTCAGCCACGACGAGCCGCCGCCGTTCTTCCAGCTGTCGCCGCCCCAGGTCTCGAACCCCGGCTCGCCGGGCCCGGGCACGGTGTACGTGCGCCACACGCGCTTGCCGGTTTTCGGATCGTACGCGTCGAGAAACCCGCGGATGCCAGCTTCCGCGCCCGAGACGCCGACGATGATCCGATCGGCGAGCGCGAGCGGCGCGTTGGTCAGGTAATGGCCAAGCTTGTTGTCGTCGACGATGGTGTCCCATCGCACGGCGCCCGATTTCGCGTCGAGCGCGATCAGATGTCCGTGCACCGTGCCGAAGAAAATCGTGTCGTCGAGGATCGCGACGCCGCGGTTGACCGGCGGCGATCCGATGACGATGACGTCGGTCGGGATTGCGGGCGTGTACGTCCACAGCGGACGTCCGGTGCGCACGTCGAGCGCCGTCACCGTGCTCGGCGGCTCGGTGAGATACATGACGCCGTCGGCGACGATCGGCGAGGTTTCGACGATGCCGGTGCGCCGCACCTGATATACCCACGCGGGCTTCAGCTGGCCGACGTTCTGCCGGTTGATCTCGGTGAGCGGCGAGAAGCGGTGCGACTGGTAATTGCCGGAGTAGGTGAGCCAGTTCGATGGTTCGCTCTCAGCTTTCACGATCCGCTGATACGACACTTGGGCCGACGCATGAATCGCCGCGAGCGCGATCGATGCGGCGGCGAGGAACGCGCGCGCCTTCACAGCGCACCTCTGAGGCCCGACAGATAGGCGACCAGGTCGTTCAGTTCCGCGTCGGTGATCCGTCCGCGGAAGCTCGGCATCAGGCTCTTGCCGAACTCCTTGTCGAGTTGCTTCAGATCGCTCTTGCGGTACGAGTGAAACTGGTTCGTCGTGTCGCGCAGCTGAATGGTGAACGGGTCCTCGTTGATGCGCACGCCACGCACCTCGCGGCCATCGCCCGTCACGACGCGAACCGGAAGGAACTCGACGAAGCCGCGGCCCGGGACGAGCGACAGGCCGCGCGGCAGCGCCTCGGCCGGACCGACAACCGACTGACGAAGGTACGCTCCGCCGCGCTGCAGTCCAATCTCGGTCAGATCGGGACCGAAGCTGCTCCCCTGACCGGAGACAATGTGGCAGGAGGCGCAGCCGAGTCGCGTGTAGATCTCGCGCCCGCGCTGCGCGTCTCCCGAGGCTGTGCCGGTCGACCGACGGCCGAGCGATCGCACATAGGCGACGACCTGTTCGAGCTCGGTGTCGGTGAGGCGGCGCACGCGTGGCATGCCGCGGTCGGGGATCCCGTCGCGAATCACCGTCCGCAGCGACTCGTCGTCCGGGGCGCGCGTCAGCGTCGGACGATTGAGGCTCGGACCTTCGTCGCCGGTGCCGTCGACGCCGTGGCACCGCGCGCACATGCCGTCGAACAGCTTCTTGCCTTCCCTGATGTCGTTCGCGGCGCCTGGCGCATTCTGCGCGGCCGTCGCGAACAGAATGGACACGAGCAGCAGCAGCGTCATGCGCCGGATACTACGACAGCGCTACCGGATCGTCCACAGGTAGATCATCAGTCCGCTGACGTCCTGCGTCTGCTCCGGCGGCCAGTCGGGTCCCATGTCCCACATGTGCGAGACGACGCGCGCGCCGGGACGAAGCGCCTTCAGCTTCGGAATCAGCTGTTGATTCAGCCGCGGCATCAGGAAGAGCGTGACGACGGTCGCGTCGCTGAAATCGGTTTCGAACAGATCCTGATTCACGAACCAGACGCGGCCCGCGACGCCGGCTCTCTTCGCGTTGTCGCTGGCCTCGGCCACGAGCCGCGGCTCGAGCTCGACACCGACCGCGCGCGCGCCGTAGCGCTGCGCCGCCCTGATCGGAATCCGTCCGTCGCCGGAGCCGAGGTCGTAGACGATGTCGGCGGCGGTCACGTGCGCGAGCTCGAGCATCGCGTCGACGACGCTCTGCGGGCTCGGGACGTACTTCACGTCCGGCGCTCGCAATCGCTTCTGCGCAGTCAGAGGCGCGACGAGGATCGCGATGGCGACGGCGAATCGAAGAAACTTCATCGGAAGGGATGATAACGCGGATTCTCGGTCCTCGTGGCCGGCGCGATCGCGCATCGTGGTAACTTATCGCGACCTTTTGACGAGGGACTCATGAACAA
>Ga0066697_10000130_pt1 | contig 20511 bp, 16 predicted proteins | sample GraSoiAngelo_146_FD_66451 | JGI IMG/M metagenome (GOLD analysis project Ga0066697, IMG submission 66451) | Grasslands soil microbial communities from the Angelo Coastal Reserve, California, USA - 14_1009_05_30cm | ecosystem: Environmental > Terrestrial > Soil > Grasslands | place: USA...
TGCGGGCCTGCGCGCTCACCGATCCCGAGGTGCCGCTGGACCTCGTGCTGCATACGCCGGGCGGGCTTGTCCTCGCCTCCGTCCAGATCGCACGGGCGATCCGGCATCGCAAGGGGAAGGTCACGGTGTTCGTCCCCCATTACGCCATGTCGGGTGGAACGCTCATCGCGCTGGGGGCGGATGAGATCGTGATGGCGCCGCACGCGGTGCTGGGGCCGGTGGACCCGCAACTCGGTCAGTATCCGGCCGCCTCCCTGCTCAAGGTCGTGGCGCGCAAGCCCATCGCGGAGACCGACGACCAGACGCTCGTGTTGGCCGACGTGGCGGAAAAGGCGGTGACGCAGCTACGCGAAGTAGCCAAGGAACTCCTGGAACGAACGCTGCCGCCGGAGAAGGCGACCGAGTTGGCCGACCTGCTGGCCACGGGAACCTGGACCCACGACTATCCGATCACCTACGACAAGGCCCAGCGGCTGGGGCTGCGCGTGCGGGCCGACATGCCCGCCGAGATCTTGCAGCTCATGAGCCTGTTCCCGCAACCGCTGCGCCGCCAGCCGGCGGTCGAGTATCTGCCGGAACGGCGCCGCCTCGAGCCGCCCGGGCTTCCCGGAGAGAAGTCGCGAACTTAGAAGGAGACCTCCATGGGGACAGGGCGGTGGTGAGTGTGACGCGCTGATGGATGATGTCAGGGAGGTGCGGCGATGAGCACGACAGCGATTGTGACAGGTTGCGGCGCCGACTCAGGGAAGAGATCGGGGCTGATGGTTGGCCTGCTACTCCTGGGCTTGGCTAGTTCGGGGATCGCTGGAGATCAGGCGCGGACGCTTCCGCGCGGGTTCCAGAAAGCGCAACTGGGGATGGCGTTGGGCGAATTGATGCGCCTCAAGCCGGATCTGGCCAAATCGAGACGGCTGAATCTGGCGACAGAATCGTTGAGTACGACCCCCACCGATCCCTATCTCCAGCGCATCGTGTACCGGCTTCATACTGGCACCTTGTATGAGATCGAGATCCGGTACCGCCCCGATCGCTTGCTGTACGGCGTGTCCGGGCTCCTCTCCCGCCTGAAGGGGAGTTATGGCCAGCCCACAGTGGATCGCGTGGAGGAGCTGGATCTCGACTCGGGCGACTTGCACAGGAGACGCACAGTCTGGCAGGACGCGCAGACCCGGATCACGCTGCTCGAGCGCGAGTATTTCCACGATGGGAACAAGGCGCTTGAGCTCACGCTGACCCTGACCGATCTTGAGCTCGTGCGTCTGCGTGATCTGGCGCAGGACGAGCAGGTCCAGCGCAAAATGCAGGAGATTCCGATTCCGCTGTCCGACATGGAACTCAGCCCCGGCCGGGGAGCTCGCGCGGGGGTTGACGGATAGCGCGCAGTGACAGGCAGGTCGTGACGATCGGTGCCCGCTACGAAGGACTGGGGTGCCTCAGCGGGCTACCGACTGAGAAGGAGGGCGTGCCAACGCGGTGAACCACACACTGTCCGGTGAGAGGAGGAGGCGATGACTATCTGGGCTCGGGTTCTGGTGGCGTTCATGCTGGTGGGGGCTTGGGGCGGCATGGTCGGCTTCCACGGTGATATCACGCAACTGACTGATCAACAAATCGAGAGCGCCATCAAACAGCGGCTGGCGATGGATGGGCGCATCGATGCGACTAATATCCACGTGAAAGTGGAGCAGGGGAAGGTGACGCTCAGCGGCGCCGTTGTGACGGTGGATGACAAGGGGTTGGCGGAGGCGATCGTGACCGGGACCCTGGTGGGCGTCAAGAGTCTCACGAACAACATCGCGGTGGTTCCCGTGCTCGTCAAAGACGAGGCGATCCGCAAAGCGGTCGAAGCGGCGCTCCGTTCGGTGCCGGCGTTGCTGCCCGACAAGGCCAACAAGATCAAAGTCTCGGTGAACGATGGCATCGTGGCGCTGAAGGGAGCGGTGGAGAAACCTCTCTTCCGGCGCGCTGCGGAGAAGGCGGCTGCGTCGGTCAAGGGGGTGAAGAGCGTCACGAATCTGGTGGAAGTGGTCGGGAAGCCGCGGCCGGACAACGAGATCGAGAAAGACGTGGTGACCTATCTGCAATGGTCGCCCCTCGTCGAGCTGGATGCGATCGACTACAAGGTCGAGAACGCCGTGGTGAAACTGAAGGGCTCGGTGGACCATCTGGCGCATAAGTATGCCCTCGCCAGCGATCTCGAGAAAATCCGAGGGGTCATCGACGTGGATGTCTCGGGTGTGTCTGTGACGAAGGCGCAGAAGAAGGCTTAGGGCTCCGGGTTGAGCTGAACTTTACCCCGGAAGGCGTGATACACATAGACCTGGTAGGCGATCACCAGGCTGATGCCGACGGGGAACCAGATGAGGCCGAGGCGGAGGCCATAGGGACTGGTGACCGCGTTGAAGGCGGTCAGGCTGTTCGCCGGGTCCGTGGTGGCGATCAGGAGGTTCGGGTAGACGCCCCACGCCGCGCTCCCCAGCATGGCGAAGATAAAGAGCGTCGAGGCGAAGAAGGCCCCGACCTCGCGCCGCTTCCCCCGAAGAAAGATCGCTGCGCCCAGCGCCAGCCCGCCGGCGATCGGGAACAGATATCCGATCGGATGGTCGACGTAGTTGTGCATCAGGCCCGGCCGCACGAACGGGATCGCCAACACCGCCAATCCCGTGAGCCCGGCCGCGATCCAACCGGCCAGCCGCCCGAGCGAGTCCGCCCGTTTCGACAAGGCGCCCTCCGTTTTCATGACCAGGTAATTGGCGCCATGCATGGCCAGAATGGCGGCGCTGGTGAGCCCCATGAGCACGGTGTACCAATCCAGAATGCCGGGCTCGGCACCCGGCGTGAAGGTCGTCCAGAAGGCCACAAAAAAATAGCCGTCCGGATTCAACGGCACGCCGCGAATGAGATTCCCTAACGCGGCCCCGAACACAATCGCGAGCAACAAGCTGGCGCCGGCGAACGCCAGGTCCCAAAACTGCCGCCATAGCTCATGGTCGAGGTGCCCGCGCAGCTCGAGCGCGAGACCTCGAAAGATCAGCAGCCACAGGACGAGAATCAACGCCAGGTAGAACCCGCTGAACCCGGCCGCGTAGGCTCTCGGAAACGCGAAGAAGAGCAGGCCGCCGCTCGCGATCAGCCACACCTCATTGCCGTTCCAGACCGGTCCGATCGAGGCCAAGGCGGTCCTCCGCTCGAGCTCCGTTCGCGCGGCGAAGGGATAGAGGATCCCGACCCCGAAGTCGAACCCGTCGAGGACCACGTAGACGGCGAGCATCAGGGTGACCACCACGTACCAGAATGTCTCCATCGCGATCGCCCCTTCGGTCAGTAGCCGTGCCGGGCGGCAGCCTTGGTCGGCTCGCTGCCCGCCGGCGGCCCGTGCCGGACGGTTTCAAAAACCAGGAACAGGAAGAGCAGTCCCAGGAGCAGGTACAGGCCGAGGAACCCGATCAGGGTGAACAGGGCAGTCCCCGAATGAACTAACGGAGACGCGCCGTCGGCCGTGCGGAGCAGGCCGTAGACGAGCCACGGCTGACGCCCGAGTTCCGCCGTCATCCAGCCGGCCGTGGTGGCGATGTAGGGGAACGGCGCGCTCAGCATGATGAGCCAGAGCAGCCACGGTGTCTTGAACAAGCGCCCGCGCCAGAGCATCAGCAGCGCGGCCCCCATGATCGCGACCAGGATCGTCCCCAACCCGGCCATGATGTGGTAGGCGTAATAGAGGAGCGGGATGTTATCCGGCCAGTCCTCGCGGGGAAACGCGTCCAGGCCCTTCACCTTCGCCCACAGCTCGTCGTAGACCAGGATGCTCAACGCATTCGGCAACTCCAGCGGGTTGTCAATCGTCATGGTCTCGGGACTGGGTTGCCCCACGAGCAGCAACCCGGCACCCCGCTCGGTGCGGAACAGCCCCTCGAACGCGGCGCCCTTCACGGGCTGGTGCTCGAAGACCTGCCGGGCGTTGCCGTGGCCGGTCGGGAAGATCATGAGGCCGCTGGCGATGGCGCCGGCCACCACCCCGGTGCGCAGAAAGGTCTTCGCGTACTCGACATGAAGGCCCGAGAGCAGGTAGGCGGCCCCCACGGCCGCCATCACGAAGGAAGCGGTCACGACCGCGGCGGTCATGTTGTGGGTGTACTGCCAGAAGAGCCAGGGATTGGTGAGCAGGCCCCAGAGACTATTGACATGAACTCGCCCGTCCGGCGCGAGCGTGTAGGCGACCGGGTGCTGCATCCAGGCGTTGGTCGCCAGGATGAAATAGCCGGACAACCACGACCCAAGGAACAGCATCAAGGCCGCCGTCCAATGGACCTTGGGGCCGAACCGTTGCTCACCGAACAGCAGAATCCCCAAAAACGAAGATTCCAGGAAGAACGCGAAAAGGCCCTCCATGGCCAGCGTCTGCCCGATGACACCGCCGGCGAAATTAGAGAACTTGGCCCAATTGGTCCCGAACTGAAACTCCATGGGAATGCCGGTCACGACCCCGAAGGCGAAGCTCAGCGCGAAGATCTTGATCCAGAAGCGTGCCGCTCCGTCATACCGGTGGTCTTTGGTCCGGAGGGCGCGGGTCTTCAGGTACAGAATCAAGAGGGCAAGCCCCATGGTGAGCTGGGGAAAGAGATAGTGGAAGGTGACCGTGACGGCAAACTGGAGGCGGTCGTACAGCAAGGCAGTCGCCATTGAGTCCTCCGGGATCAGACCGCTGTCATTCCCCCTTCACGTCCGGGCGCGAGTCAGGGAGGAAACCTCTCCGGTTGGGCATTTGTACGCCGGGGAGTGTCGTCGCATCCATGACTGCGTCTTCGGGGATGATCCCGTTCCGGTGCAGAATCCAGGCCACGACGGCATAGACCTCATCAGGCTTGAGCGACTGCGGGGTATTGTAGGGCATCGCCCGGTGAATATAGTCATACAAGGTGGTGGAATAGGGCCAGTAGCTCCCCACGGTCTTGATCGGCTTGGCGGTCGCGAGCGTGCCACGGCCGCCCACCAGCCGGTCGGCTGGTCCTTCCACGCCGGTAGGGCCGTGGCAGGAGGCGCACTTCGCCGCGAAAACCTTGCCGCCCTCCTCGACAGTGCCCCGGCCTGGCGGGAGCCCTTCACCGGTCGGAGACACATCTATGTCCCACGCCTTCACCTGGGCCTCGGTGGCCGGTCGGCCCAAGCCATAGCCTGAACCTTCTTGCGGCGCCTCGCCGGATCCCGTACAGGCCACCAGGACCCCGAGACCTCCAACTGCTGCCAGCAGGTGACTCCTACACTTGATCATTGCTCACGCTCCCATCCCGTGCCACCTTCCAACTTTGGATCGCGTTGTAGTGGTAGACGGAGTTGAATCCGCGGACCGCGATCAGGTCCTCCCGACTGGGTTGCATGTACCCGGTTTCATCCGTGCAGCGGGACATGAGAATTGCCTCTCGTCCCTTCCATTGCCAAGGGAACCGGAAGCGCGTGTGGCACTTGGGCAGAACGGGCTCTTGGAGCCGGGCGCCCCGCCAGATGCGCCCCCCGTCCGTGCTGACTTCCACCTTTGTCACCCGTCCTCGTCCACTCCAGGCCAGTCCGCGAATCTCCACGAATCCCGCCCGGAGCTGCTGACCACCTGATGGGGCCGTGATCACCGATTTGGCTTCCATCACGAAGGTGAACTGCCGCGCGATCCCATTCGGCATGAGATCGGTGTAGTGCGACGTTTCTTCACGCGTCATAAAGGGCGCGTTCCCCAGTTTCAACCGGCGCAGCCATTTGATACAGGCATTCCCTTCCCAGCCGGGGAGCAGCAACCGCAAAGGATAGCCCTGCTCGGGTCGCAGCGCCTCCCCGTTCTGGGCATAGCAGAGGAGCGCCTCATCCATGACCGGAGCGAGGGGAATACTGCGCGTCATCGCCGCGGCGTCGCTTCCCTCCGCCAGCATCCAGGTCGCCTCCAGCTTGAGACCGACTTCACGCAACACTGTAGCGAGGGCCACGCCGGTCCACTCGCTGGTGCTCGTCAACCCATGCGTCTGCTGGGCGGTCTGTCCACGGGCCTCGCGCCACTCGCCGGCGCTATTGCCTGCACACTCGATGAAGGCCAGTCGAGAGACGGCGGGAAAGCGTTTCAGGTCGTCCATGGTGAAGGTCCTCGACCGCCCCACCAGACCATGGATCAGCAACCGGTGCCGGGCCGGGTCTATCGTCGGCACTCCGTTGTGGTGACGCTCGAAGTGCAGGGCTGCGGGGGTCACGATACCATGCAGGGTCTGCAGCGGTGTGAGCGAGTGGGAGGTACCGGGAAGACGCGTCGCCTGCTCGAATCCCGCCCGCTGCCCATAGGGAGTGGGCGGCGCACCCGGCACCCGCGTGGGATCATCGGGCACGGGCGGAGATGAAGGCGCCTCCGCGTGGAGCGACGGGATCACGGCCTGGGCCGCCGCCATTCCCACCAGCGACGCGGCCGCGGTCAAGAATTTCCGTCGGTCCAATGCAATACCCTTCGAAGACCGCGTGGGTTCCTTGTTGTCCGGAGAGTTTCTGCTAGGCTCGCGCTGTGGTTCCGCCATTCCCTCTTTTTTCATGTTCGCCTCACGCCTCACGTTTATGAGAACCGGACCTCCACCGTACCATAGCCAGCGACCCGGAGCCAGATGCAGAGACCGACGAGGGCGACCATCACGGCCAGCGTTCCATAATCAGCGCGGCGCATCCGAAGCTCGAGAAATCCATGCCGCTCGGCTCCCGGCCCAAACCCCTTGGACTCCAGTGCCATCGCCAGCAGCCGGGTGTGCCGGAGCGTGTGCCCGATCAGCGGGACGACCAAGGGTGGGTACCGGCGGATGCGCCCCAACGCGTGCCCCGCCCCGAGGTCCAGCCCGCGCGCTCGCTGGGCCTGCACGATGAGGCCGGCTGCCCCGATCAGACTCGGGACCCACCGAAAGGCCAGCGAAAGGGCGAACGCCATCGGCCCCGGCAGTCCCAGCCGCTGAAGGGCCAGGGTGAACTCCTCGATCCTGGTGATGGAGAGCAACAATATTCCCCCCAGGAACATCACGTCCAGTCTCAGGCCCATCGCAACCCCGTACCTGACCGCCTCGTTGGTCAGCGTGAGCGTTCCCATCGCAATCATGGGGGTCCGTCCGGTCACGAAGAACGGCCAGAGCAGCAGGCAATACAGAAACAGGAGGGTCAGCAGGAGCCACATCTTTCGGAGGTTCACCAAGGCTTCGGCCGAGATGAGCGCCATGACAACTAGGATGGCGGGCGCGATGAGGAACCGAGGGTCCGAGAAGATCAGCGCGACCGCAAAGATCCCCAACAGGCTCACGACCTTTGTCCTCGCATCCAGCCGGTGGAGCCACGTATCGCGGTCGAGATAGAGGAAGTATTGATTCATGTGCCGCTCATTTCTTTCGCAGCGCGGCCCTCACTTCGTCTACCGTCAGCAGGGTGTGGCCCCAGCGCGCGGCGCAGCGCGTCAGCGAGGGCGCTTCCAGGCCGACCGAAGCGGCGAACTGGGGATCCGTCAAGGTCCGAAAGACCTCACGGGTCGGGCCGTCGGCCACGATCCGTCCGTCGCGCATCACCGCACAGCGTGCCGCATGGGCGGCCACCAGGGAGAGCGTGTGCGTGATGATGACGATCGTGTGCCCGCGCTGATTCAGGCGCCGGAGCATGCGCATCATGCGGTCCGTCTGCTCCGCGTCCAGGCCGGTCGTCGGCTCATCGAAGATCAGAATGCGGGGCCGCGCCGCCAGGACCGACGCGACGGCGACGCGCTGGCGGTCGCCCTTGGTGAGCGAGAACGGGTCCAGCTTCCGGACCTCCGGCGCGGCCAATCCCACCGCGTCGAGCGCTTCGGCCACGCGCCGCTCACATTCCTCCGGCGGGAAGCCCAGGTTGCGGATGCCGAACGCGACTTCCTCGCCCACCGTCTCGGCGAAGATTTGATGGTCGGGATTCTGAAAGACATAGCCGACGGTGGTGGCCAATTGGCCGGCGCCGAGGGTCCTCGTGTCCCGGCCGCCCACCAGGACGCGGCCGCTGGTGGGCGTGTTGAGTCCGCTCAGCAGCATGGCCAGCGTGCTCTTGCCGGAGCCGTTCAGGCCGATGATGGCCACGAACTCGCCCTCGTGAACCGCGAAGGACAGATCCGAGACGACCGGTGAGCCCCGCTGATACTCATACGAGACCTTGTGCGCATCGATGATCACGGGAGCGTCCTTCCTCACCGCTTCCTGGTGTAGCGCGGCCTCATCCGGCGCAACCATCAATCCATGCGCGTCGGCCACTTGCCAGGCCTCTTCAACGGTCATCGGCGGGTCGGGCAGTTTGAGTCCGGCGAAACAACTGACCAGGGGCAGAGGGCGAATCCCGTACCACGGCGGGATGTCGGGGTCGCCGAACAGGAGGCGCGGCGGGCCGTCCCAGACCACCGCGCCATGATCCAACACGCAGACGCGATCGGCGGCGACCGCGTCTTCGGGGTCGTGCTCAGCCACGATCAGCGCCGTCCCTCCCGCTCTCATGGAAGCCAGCAGAGAGGCAAGCGTTCGTCGTCCCTCCGGATCAAGATCGGTCATGGGTTCGTCCAGCACGACGAGGGCGGGTTCCCGGATCAGGGTCGAGGCGATCACCAGCCGCTGGCGCTGCCCACCCGAGAGTGAAAGCGGATCCCGACGGTCCAGACCGGACAGGCCGACCCGCTCGAGTGCCCGCTCAATCCGGCTCGCCATCGCGGGGGGCGACAGTGGCTGGGGCAGGTGCTCGAGCGGGAAGGCCAGCTCCATCGTCACGTTGGTGGAGAGGAGCTGCGCTTCAAAATCCTGAAAGACGAGCCCGACCATGCCGGCCTGCTGCCACACGGGTCGGGAAGTCGTGTCGTGCCCATTCACGGTGACTTGTCCAGACCAGCGACCGGGGATCAACTGAGGGACAAGACCGTTCAGCGCGTAGCAGAGCGTGGATTTCCCGACGCCGGTTCGGCCCATCAGCGCGACCGACTCGCCTTGCCGGACCCTGAGCGAGATCCCGTTTAACGCAGGCCTCGCCGCCCCGGTGTGGGTGAAGCTCACGTTTTCGACGGATAAAATATGGTGACGAGTGACGGGTGACGGGTGACTGGAGGGAGTCGATCTGGTTTCTTGAATACTTCTCCCACCCCTCGCGCCTGACCCGTCGAGCCCTCGACCCGGCTCTGGCTCGACCCTGAGCTCTGTCGAAGGGTCGAGAGCCTCTGGGTCGAGCGACGCCTCACTCCTCACGATATCCTCATACAGCAGTCCCCACCGTTTGACGCGCGGGTGCAGGAAGAACAGCAGGGGAGGAGCCAGCAGAACCCCCATCAGGAAATTATTGAGGAAGATAGGCGGGACTACGATCCAGAACGGAAGCAAACCAAGGAGATCCACCCCCCATCCGATCACCAGCGCGCAGGCCATTGAGGCCACCGAGCAGATCACCATGAACTCGATGATTTGGCGCCACGAGCTCGGCGTAGGGCCGCGCTCGGAGGAGAGAACCCCTAGATGGCCCCGCAGCAGATGGGGGACATAGCCGTAACAGAAATTGCCGAGGAACCCGAACAGGCTGCCCGGTCCCAACGTGCCAAAACAGTCACCGATCACGTTCCCGAAGGCCGCGCCCCAGGCGGCCGCCGGCCCGAACAGCAGCGAAGCCACGATGGGAACGGCATTCGCCGGACGGAGCTCCACAAAACCCGGGATGATCGGGATCCCGACCTTGAAGGGGATCAGGATTGCGGCATAGACCGCGGCGGTCTGCGCCACGAGAACAATGAGTCGCGTGTCGCGCCAGACACCAACAAGATCCAGGACAGGGCGTCGCAGGGATCGGCCGGTCAAGGGTCGTGCCTCAGGGGTAGGCCCGCCGGCGACCTTACACTGGTCGGGCCAGAGGGGTCAAACCGTCTTCATGAACAAGGCCGCCAATCCCAACCCCCACCCACCTGAACAACAGCTCTGGCACGTTTCTTTTCAGACGCCCCCCACTTTCGTAGGGGTACCCTCCCTATGAAAGAGGTATTGCGTTCCGCTGGGCGTTTCACTAGAATCGCTCCGCCGTGCGGATCTGATCTCCTCTCACGCACGTGCAGGTCGCTTACCATCGCCCATCAACGATTCCTGTGCGTGCTCGTCTAATGAGGCGCGACCCATGCGCCCCGCGTTCCGTCATCGCCGTCCCGCCTTGGCGCAAACTAAGCACAACATTGCTCGCGCTCGGTCATGTCTACTTGGGAGGGAGCAGGTGACTCTTCTAGCCTATAGAGAAAATACTCCCAATACATTTTTCATATCCCGGTACATTTTTCAGGTCCTTGGGCCTGCCCCGGACTTGTCCCACGCCGGGCGCCGGGCCGCTTCAACCAAAAGGAGGGAACCATGTTGAGGGGAATCGTGGTCGCAATCGGGGTGAGTGTGATGGTGCTCGGGGGAATCCTGCCGGCCCGCGCGGACGACAGGGACGAGGATGACGACGGTCGCAAAAGGGAGGGGCATCGGGCGATTCTCAACGCCGTGAACAGCGGCAACACCGCGCATGAGCAATTGTCCAGCGGCGTCACCGCGCTGCAAGAGCAGCATACGGCCCAGAATGACGACCATACTGCCTTGTCACATAAGGTAGATGAGGTCAAGACGGCAGTGGAGGCGCTCTCGGGCGGCGGGGGCGGGACCACCGATCTGAGGGGCGTGACTCAGAACTGGGATAAGACCCTGCCGGCGAATGATCCGGGCGGTGCCGCCTGCTCCGGCAACTCCAGCCGGTTCACCTGTATCATGAGCAATGCGGCCGTCCGGGACAATGAGACCGGCCTCGTGTGGGAGCAGTCTCCGGCGGCCACCCAGATCTTCTGGGGCGCGGTCGGGGTAGGAGGCGGGGCCCGTTCCGAGTGTACGGCCCGAGTGACCGGGGGGCGTAAAGGCTGGCGCCTCCCTTCCTTCGCGGAGCTGGCGAGCCTAGTCGATCCGTCCGTGGCTGTTCCTGGGCTCACCTTGCCGCCTGGTCATCCCTTTAGCAACGTTCAGTCGGTCCGCTATTGGTCGGCGTCGACGGATGCCATCTCTCCCACCACGGGCGCATGGGGCGTGGACTTCAGCAATGGCGACGTGAATACCCGCTTTAAGACCTTCACCAGTGCTGTCTGGTGTGTGCGCGGTGGCATGAATGCGGATCAGTATTGAGGCTTTGATCATTCGAAGAAAAATCAGTGGGCTCTGACCCCCTCTATTGAGTGAAAGGGGTAGGATCGCGGCATAGACCGCGGCGGTCTGCGCCACGAGAACAATGAGTCGCGTGTCGCGCCAGACGCCAACCAGGTCCAGAACAGCGCCTCGCAGGGATCGGCCGGCCACGGGGATGCCTCAGGGGTAGGCCGGCCAAGGACCTTACACTGGTCGGGACGGACGGGTCAAACCGACCTGGTGAGCAAGGCCGCCCGTCCCAACCAGCAACCGCCTAGACAGCCGCTCTAGCAAGTTTCGTTCCGCCAACTCCCCTACTTTCGTAGGGGGGGTACCCCATACTTTTGGAGGGTTGTGGGCCGGTTGGCGCTTCCCTAGAATCGTCGCGTCGTGCGGATCTTATTTCCGCTCAATTGCTCGCGATTGGTCGTGTCTGCTTGCAAAGGAGCAGATGGCTCTTCAAGCCTGTAGTGATAAAGACTCCCGGTCCATTTTTCATATTCATCAACCAGAAAGGAGAAATCCATGGCGAGAAAATTCGCGTACATCACATTGTTAGTGGTTCTGCTGGGACCATTGGCCGCGTTTGCCGACGATGACGACGGCAACAACAAACTCAAGGCGGTGCCGTTTGCGTTCGTCGGGACGGCTGCACAGTGTGGAGGCCCGGCTGGGGCCCGCATCGTCACATCAGCGTGGCTAGGGGGGATGGGATTGCCGGATAACGGCGGTGACAACTTCAACGCTACCACTCCTGGCGACCCACCCAACAAGAGGGATCCCCATCTGGGCCTCCTCCTTAACAAAAATGGCGCGACCCCAATCTGTTCATCCGCAGGTGCCGAAATTACTGGGGTAAAGGGAAAGACAGTGACGTCCACATTTCACGTGGGCTTGGACTATCGCAACGGAGGCCACTGCGGCGCCGGTGCACCGCGGTTCAATATCGACACCGATATGGGCTTCTTTTTCGTCGGCTGTGCAGCCGCTCCCAAGAGCAACGCTCCGCAGGATCCCGCTGAGTGGACAAGGACACGATCCGTGCTGACGGCCTGCGGCTCTGAGTGCTTCAACGTCACGACCAGCCTCCCAGGATCGATTCCCGTCGGGGCCAAGATCAACAGCATCGACATCATCTTTGATGAGGGCACCGACAATCCGGTGGCAGGAGACCCGGAAGGAATCGGCCTGGCGGTCGTGGACAATATCGACATCAACGGCAGGCTCATCACACAGGGCAGCGGCATTGAGGACGGCATTGACCGTTACAAAGGCAAAGATAACGACAAACACGACGACTAGAGTTCTTGGGTAAGCGAAGCGAGAGCTAGCAAACGAGGGTGGGGCCTGACGCTCCCGCCCTCGAAAGGGATCCTCTTCACCGCCACCGACTCGATGACAACGAGTCCTGACACCTCCTCCAGCTTCTAGAGCGCGCCAGCCCTCCAGCCTGCCATCGATCCCAGACCACCTGCCGCGCGTTCTCCTTCTCGGTGCATGTGCGTGTCATGGAAGGGTCATGGGCATAGTCAGAAAGCGGAAATAATTTGGTCAAGGACCGCCCCTGGTGGCAGAATCACGGGCTGAGTTGGGAAGGTGACGATGATGGCGCACGGTCTGAAATGGCTGTACTCGTTTGTCATGCCCGGCGGCTTGGTGTTGCTGGCAGCGATAGGACTCCTCCGTCCACGGGGGTTGCCGGACTGGTCGCTGTCGCTTGTGTTCGCCTATGTCTACATTTTTCTCGGAGCCGGAATCCTGCTCGGCTGGTATATGCAGCGGAGCCGGGTCCTGTTCGCCACCATGTTGCTGGCCCTCGCCGACCGAGCCTTGATGCAGTTTTGGGCCGGTGGGGGCGCAACCGAAGCGGTCGGCCGCCTTGTCTTCAACGCGATCGCGCTGCTGTTGCCGCTGAATTTCATGGCCCTCTCCTTCATCAAGGAGAGTCCCATGGTGACCCGCCGGGAGATCGTGCGGCTCGGCCTGATTTTCCTGCAAGCGGCTCTCGTCGCGTGGGTGGGTCTTTTCGGCCAGGACGATGCAGCGGCCTCGTTGGAGTTCCCGATCGTGGACCCACGGTATGCGGGCTGGACGCCCATCGCCCAACCAGCCCTGTTGGCGTTCGGCGCGGCCTTTGTTTTTCTGACGGCTCGCTCCATCCGTCTGAGGAACCCCCTCGAACGGGGTTTTGTCTGGGCGCTGTTGTCGGTCTTCGTCGCGCTGCACGGCACCCGCGCGGGGTGGTCGCCCACGAATTTTCTTGCGACCGCCTCGCTGATCCTCATTATCGCCACCTATCAGGCGACTCATGCGTTCATGCACTACGACGAGGTGACCGGGGTGCGGAAGTGGGACGACTTGAAAGCGGCCATGCGCCGCCTGCACGGTCAATATGCGATCGCGATGGTGGATATCGACGGCCTGAAACAGGTCAACGAGCAGTTCGGCCGCCTTGTTGGCGACCAGGTGCTGCGACACGTCGCCGCAAAGATCACCAAGGTGTCGGGCAATGGTGAAGCCTTCTGCCACATGGGTGGAAAATTCGCCGTGATCTTCCGCGGGAAGACGCTGGCTGAGGCGGTTCCCCATCTGCAGGCACTCAGGAAAACGGTCGAAGCGTCGCCGTTCGCCCTGCCTGCTCGTAGCCGCCCCCTCAAGAATCCGGATGCAGGGACAGGGGACGGTCCACCTCGGAAAGACCTCCCGATCACGATCACGATCGGCGTCGCCCACTCGGATGCTCGAAAGGCCATCGCGGACCAGGTGCTCAAGGCAGCCGAACGGGCGTTGGACCGCGCCAAGAAAGCCGGACGGAATCAGGTGGCCGCGTGAGGGCAATGGTAATTTTTGGTAAATTTGCTTGGTTGTCAGTTTTACCCGGACCGTACGTTTCTGTACGCCGAGTGTCATGTCCGGTGCACGTAGCAGGATCTTTAGGACGAACCGGCGGTCCTTCAGCGCTCATCTGAGTACTACAGGCCCCCCTATGAGGTATTTCCCGACAGCCGATTGGTAGGCTTTACGCGATAAATATTGATTCAAGAGGGCATTGTTCTTGCTTCCACCAGGAGCCGATGGGATACCCGATGTCATCGAGAGGGTGGTCGGAGACTAAGCGCCCTGGAGACCTCTTCGGACGGTCCAACGCTCGCCTGCGGATCTTGATGCCCTGTATGGTATCTTGGCAAGGCCAACGGGTTTCCGGGACGGTCAGGGATCTTTCGCATAACGGGATCGCCGTCATGCTTCCTGGCATCACTGAAGTGGCTACGGAGGAGGCTCTTATCCAGGTTCCTGACGGGATTATGCTGCGAGTGCGCCCAGTCCATGTCCAACAAAGGGCGGAAATGAACCTCACCGGGTTCAAGATCGAGACGATCGAGAAGGGAGCGGAGCAATGGAAACGACTCTGCTCCGTAACCCAGTGATAACCGCAATTTCTCCCCGCCTGCGTAACTTCTAGCACGCCAGAGGACATAAACGGACGCCTCGGCTGTCAGGACCAGGGGCGTGAGTCACGCCCTCAGTGGGTCGAGCCTGGATGAGTTGGGGGATGGAGCGGCTTGATCCGGCCATCGAGAGAAGCGGTCAGAGGCTTGGCGCGCACCGCCTCCAGCAACAGGTCACGGATCGGGATCTGACGCTCCACACGATCCCTGGCCCCCGCGAGCATCGAGTAGCCATCTCCTCCATCGGCCAGAAAGGCGTCGGTCGCCACCGAGTAGGAGCGCGCCGCTTCCAGCGGCCGCCCGCCGACCGTGATCTCGCGCACACGTGAGCCAGGCGGCGAGGACGGGTCATAGGTCAGGGCCAGGCCCGAGACCTGGAGGAATCGGCCGTCCGTCCCTGGCAACTTGCTCACGCTGTTCTCCAACGCCAGGGCGAGCTGCTGGCCCGTCATCGTCAACGTGACGGTCGGGGAGTTGAACGGTAACACCCGCAGGACGCGTTTGATATCCACCGGACCGGCCGAGATACTGTCCCGAATCTGTCCACCGTTCACCAGAGCGACCTCCGTGCCGAACTCGGCGCGGAGCAGGTCAGCCAGTAAGTTACCGAGATTGGTCTCGCGGGTCCTGATGACGCTGCTCTCGCCTTCCAGGGTGACCAGCGACCTCCCGATGACGGTCGCGGTCTGGCTTTCCAGCTTCTTGGCGTAATCCTCGATCAGCGCGGCCACGGCCGGGTCCTGCGCCACCTCTTCGGTCACCGGCAGGTTCCGGGCTTTGGCCTGGACGACCTTCTTGTCGGAGATGGCCAGGTCGAGCCGTCCCAGGGTTCGCCCTTGGCGATGTGTTTTCACGAACACGGGCCCCGGGTTCGCGAGCGCTTCAACCGGTGAGCTTGCACTCGCTGTCCTGAGACCGTCGAATCCCGGCGTGTGCCCGCCGACGATGGCATCAATCTCCGGCACCTGGGCGAGCAGGGTCAGGTCCTCTTCCGTCTCCTGATGCGTCACCGCCACGACCATATCCACGCTCTCCGGGCCGCTCCGGGCTTTCAACTGTCTCGCCAGGGTCCGTCCGGTTTCGACCGGATCGCGGAATTCGAGAAGCTTGACCACCTCGCGGTTGAAGGTATCGGGGAAATTCCGCCGGCCCAGGAGACCGATCAGGCCGATCGACAGGGAGCCGACCCGCACCACCGCTGAGGGCCGGCAGGGCAGTGCCGTCCCACGGCCCGCCACGTTGGAGCACAGAATCGGAAACCGGGCCAATTCCGTAAGCCGACGCAGGTGGTCCAACCCGAAGTCAAACTCATGGTTGCCGGCCGCCATCGCCTGGTAGCTCATCAGGTTCATGGCCTGGATGTCCGGCTCGCCCCGAAAGAAGGAGGACAGGGGGGTGCCGATCAGGATATCGCCGGAGTCCACTAGGAGCACGGCCTCACTCGCGCGTCGCACCCCCGTGATGACTGTGGCGCGGCGCGCCATCCCGCCGACCGTGGGTTGTCCACGCTGCTCCAGCGGGAGGGCCTGGCCGTGATGCTCGCTGGTATGGAGGATGGTGAGGGTCTGCTCCGCGGTGGATTCCGGGTCGGCCGAGAGCCACAGGAGACCGGTTACGAAAGCACAGAGAAGTAAGAGTCGGCTGAACGGTGCGTTGTGTGAGGTGGTCAGCAGATCCCTCGACTCAGTGGGTGTCACAGGCTCTGTCTGTCGGGGCGGCGGCCGGCGCGTCGGATTGCTTGATCAGCCCTGACGAGACCAGGTAGGCCTCCACCTCATCCCCGCTGACATCCGCGAGCACCTTCCCATCGATCTCCACGCTGGGTGAGAGGCGCTGGCCGGTTTTCCGGACCATCTCATTGAAGTCGGTCTGGTTGTTGATGATGTCGCGGTCCTCGTACGGCAGCTTATATTTTTGCAGCACGGCTCGCACGCCGTTGCTCCAGCCGCACACGGGCTTCAGATACGCGATGATCTTGATATTCGCCATGTTATTTCCTCCCTCAATAGTCCATCCACTTCCGAGCAGGATGATACCACCGGCGTGGGCGCCTCCGCTAGCCGTGTCCTTTTTCTTCTTCGTCTCCTTTTCTCAGCCCAAGGAGCGGGATGACCGGGCTTGTCTCTACTGCGCGCGCCTCTTCTTTCTTCACCCCCCTCAAAGGGGGGCCTGAACTGTCCTTCACTGCGCGCATCGAGGGAGCACTGTTTCACCGTGCGGCCTCTGCGAGCAAGAAGGGCAGTCAGGCCCCCCCTTCAAATTCCCCAGCCGCCGCTGACGTGAATATTGGTGCCGTTCACGTAGCGGGCTTCATCGGAGAGCAGAAACCGCGCCGCGCTGACGGTGTCGGAGACTGCGCCGATATAGCCAGCGGGAATCCGTTTGGCCATGCCGGCCAGCTCGCCCGGCGGTGCGCTGCCGGAATCGATGAAACCGGGCGAGATCGCGTTCACGGTAATGCCGTGGGGCGCCAGGAGCTTGGCCAGAGTCCTGGTCAGAATCAGGACGCCCGCTTTGGCGATGTAGTGCGCCGTGATGTCGGGTTGCGCGATCATCTGGTCGGCGTTCGCCATGCTGAACGAAATAATGCGGCCGTACTTGCGGGCTTTCATGCCCGGTGCGGCCGCCTGGCTCAGGTAGAAAATGGGATGGAGATTGTGGGCAAACATCTCGGCCCACCCTTCAGGGGTCTCCTCGAGCAGATTCACGCGATGGTAGGGGCCCGCGCAATTGATCAGCGCGTCGAGTCGGCCCCAGGTCTGCTCCACCTGGTGCACGAGCGCGCCCGCCGCGGCCGGATCGGACACGTCGCAGCGAACCGCCAATGCCCGGCTCCCGCCTTCGGTGATGGCTTTGGCGGTGTCGGCTGCTTCTTTCTCACTGGTCCGGTAACAGACCGCCACGGCCCAGTGCTGGGCGGCCAGGTCGAGGGCGATCGCGCGGCCGATCCCCCGCCCTCCTCCCGTAATCAAGGCCACGCGATCGGTCACGGAGCGTCACCCTTCCTCGTGTGAGGGTCGAGGAGCGACCGGCGCCTCAATGGTCGTGCAGACGATACGATTGCGGCCGAGGGACTTGGCCTGATAGAGGGCCTCATCCGCGGTCCTGATCAGGTCCTCCACGGTGATCGCGTGCGTGGGGTAGGTGGCCACCCCCAGGCTGATCGTGATGTGGTCCGGTGCCACAGTGGCCAGCTTCCGGAGCGAGAGGTCCTCAACGGCCAGGCGCAAGCGCTCGGCCACCCCGGCGGCTTCGACGGTGCCGGTCCGCGGCAGCACCACGACGAACTCCTCCCCCCCGTAGCGGGCCAGCACATCGCTTTCCTTCAGGATGCGGTGCATCGTCGACGCCACTGCCTTCAGGACCAGATCGCCTACTTGATGGCCATAGGTATCGTTGACGCGCTTGAAGTGATCCAGGTCGATCATCAAGAGGCTGACCACCTGGCCTTTGCGTCGTTCATCCGGCAAAATCATCTTGGCCAGGAACTCTTCCAGGAAGCGTCGGTTGTAGGCGCCGGTCAGCTCGTCGATCAGCGCGCGCCGCTTGGCTCTCTCAAGATGCTGGAGGTGCCCGATCATGGGCGCCGCGATGCTGACGAGGGATTCGATCCACTGACTCGTGTCCTGGGTCCAGGCATGGGTGACGGAGCTGACGAGATGCACCACGCCGATGGTGCGCCCCCCGATGACCAGGGGGACACACCAGTACGCTCCATCCCCTTCGTTGGAAATACTGAACGAACAGGTCAAGTCGTGACGCAGATCCTTCACCATGTACTCGCGCCCGGATCGAATGACCGGACAGTTCGATGGATTGTCCCAGACCGGATAGGAATTCAGGCCCATGTCGGCCCGTTTGGGCGACGACCAGACCATCTCCAGACGGTCCTCCGAGGCATTGAGCCTCAGGATCAGGATCTGCCGGAGAGGCAGCACCTGCCGCAGCGTATGGACCAGGATCCGGTACGCCTCCTCCTCGGAGGTGGACTGCTGCATGACCTGCGTGATCTGCTGGAGCTCGAGCAGGCGTTGGCTGAGCATCTGGTGCTTCTCGGTCTGCTGCTGAAGTTCGACGTTCCGGTCGATCAGGTGCACCCTGATGGCCTTCTGGGTCTCCCGGAATTGTTGCCAGAGCGCCCGGACCTCTTGACCCATGGCCGTCTCGGCCCATTTCACGGGCCCCGGGGTCTCGCCCGTCTCCTCCTTGGCCACGAGCATGGTCTCCATCTCTTGCGTGAGCTGAAGGACCGGCTTCGTCACCACCTGTCTCGTTCCCCAGACGAGCAAGGCCATCAGGATCAGGCAGACGCCCGTGCTGGCCCACAACAGCAACACTTGATCCCGCTGTGCGGTTTTCATCTGCGCTTCGATCGGGATGCTGATCTCGATCCCGCCCATGAGGTCATTCAGGCGGAAATCGTGCTTCGGGCTGTCCGGGTGCGCGTTGTGGCAGTCCACGCAACTCTGGGCAACAGCCCTGTCCGGAGACAGAAACCGCAGGATGGTGATACCGTCCACCGTGTCCTGCCGGCTGTAAAAGCCCTCCGTGGTTTGCATCAATGCCTGGAACCCTTCTTCATGGAAGGGGTCCTGCATGCCGTTCTGCTTATTGATCGGCCAGGGGCTCACGAGCCGGATGCGGTATGCCGAGGGGGTGCGGGCGGCCATCTCGGTCGCCTCCCGCAAGAAAGTGGCGGGGAGCGGGAAGGCGTTCGGAATCTCGTGGTAGTCGGCCGTGACCCGGGCGTTCAGCTTCAGGAGCCGGGGCACGACCACCGACTGGTAATACTCGCGATCGGCCCGAACCTGGTTCAGGAAAGATCTGGCTGCGCTATTGACCTGCTGCTCCACCGCCTGGAGTCGTTGCGTGCCCGCAAAATACCAGGCGGTGACCAGAACGAACAGCAGGAGCAGCGGCGCCACCAGGGCGATGAGCTTCCCGCTCACTGACCAATCTCGTGGACTCAGCGACGGATATGTCGGGGGGTGATCCATTGGACTCTGTCCAGATTCGACGGTTCAGGCTGCCATCACCGATCGTTCATTCAACAAGGGGCAATCGGCGGGGGTAGCTGTCGATAGTATAAGCCCGAACATGAATCGAGCCAAAGGTCAATATCAAAGTCCGGCAGTCTTGGCGCCTGCCGCGCTGGGGCGGGCGCGCAACCGGCTGGCCAGCAGACGGAGCACGCCGGCAGTCCGGGCACTCAGGCTCGGGGCAAGGGGCGATGGGCGAACTTGTGACTCGCCATGGCATGGCGCCTCTAGCCCGGTCTCGTCGATCAGTGCCAGGAGATCCTCGATGGTGTCCACATCGCGCCAGGTCGGCAGGAGGCCGGTCTTCAGTCCCAGGGCGTCCGCTTTTGCCTGAGTCAGAGCACACACCCGGTCGCTGGACCACGGCATGCCGACGAAGAGTTCCGGCGCGGGGCCCCTCAGGCCGATCAGGTAGTACCCGCCGTCCAACGATGGACCCAGGACAAGATCATGGTCTGCGAGCAGGCTCAAGGCCTCTGTGTAGCACGCGCCGGGGAGTGAGGGCAAATCCGTGCCCACCACCAGCACGCGCTGGTAGCCCCTGGCGAAGATCGCCCGAAATGCCTGGTCCATGCGGGCTCCGAGATCCTCCCCGATCTGGTCGAGGAGCTGGACCCCGTGGCGCTCTTCGATGATCTTGAAAAAGACGTGGCTCGCGGACGGCGCGCAGGCTACGAACCGGTCCAGCGGGACCCGGTTCAGGGTCACACGCCCCGTTGTTCTGTCGTCCCGGCTCCGCTCCAGTGCGTCCAGCACGAAGCTCCCATGCAGACTGGCTGCTTCGTCCGGCGTCAGCGGCGGGCAGAGGCGCGTTTTCACCTGGCCGGGGATGGGGGCTTTCGCGAA
>Ga0066697_10000135_pt1 | contig 20307 bp, 15 predicted proteins | sample GraSoiAngelo_146_FD_66451 | JGI IMG/M metagenome (GOLD analysis project Ga0066697, IMG submission 66451) | Grasslands soil microbial communities from the Angelo Coastal Reserve, California, USA - 14_1009_05_30cm | ecosystem: Environmental > Terrestrial > Soil > Grasslands | place: USA...
CCCAGGGACCGGACCGATGGATTGACGAGTTCCGGCGCGCTCCCGCGGGTCAAGTTGTGGAGCTGACCTGAACCGACCTGCGTAACCCACACGTCCATCTTTCCGTCCCGGTCCGAGAGAAAAGCCACGAACTGGCCGTCGCGTGACACCGCAGCGGCCTGCTCCACTCCATCGAAGTCCGTGACGGTCTGAAATCGCGCGTCAGCGATGGGGTTTCGCCAGAAGTACTCCGTCCTCTGAAGCCAGACGCCTGCGCCAATCGCCAGCGCGGCTCCCGCCACTAACGGCAAGATGAACTTCCAACTGATGAGAGAGGTTGTTGTCGGCGTGCGCGACGATACCGGGTCATTAGGCGGCGGGGCATCGCTCGCGTTCTCATGCCCTGCTCGAAGGTTTCGGCCGCGCGCCCACGCTTCCAATTCCGCCCGAGACGCGTAGACCGAGCCCATCCTGTCATGCAGATGCCGGTGAACGGGCAACCCCTCCCGCTTCTCCCAGCGCTGCACCGTCGTCACGTCGCGGTTGAAGTATGCCGCGATTTCCTTCCACGAGTCCAACCGGTCTTCCGGCGGTCTCACGGATGGCGGTATGGCAGGGAACGGCTCGCCCATCGCGCTCTCCTGATTGGTCCGCAGTTGCCGCGAACCGGGGCAGCCGATTGTAACTCCGTCGGCCGGGCGACGGCAAAACACGGCATTCGACGGCAAGTAGAGGAACATCTGCAATTTCAGCGCATTGCCGTTTGACGACACCTACCAGGGTGCCCGACAGTAGCGGGGCGTCTCCATCGAGCGACGCCAGAAGGCAAAAGGAGGTCGATATGCGACGAAAACTAATGTGGTTGGTGTTGCCGTGCGCCGCGATCGTTTTTTCTCAAGCAGTTCGCGCCCAATCCTGGCAAGCAACCGCCGGAGCGCAGAGCCCAGACAAAGGAGTGCAGGCGCTGGCGTTTCTCCCCAATGAAATCTGGATTCACGCCGGAGAGAATATCACCTGGACTTTCCCAGCCGATGAACCACATACCGTGACGTTTCTGAAGCCCGGACAGGTGCGCCCGACCTACACGGCTGGTTGCCCGGACGCTACAGCGGATGGCTCGGCATTCGATGGTTCCGCGTGCGTGAACAGCGGTCGTGTTGGGATTGCCGGGACAACCTATACGGTGACGTTTCCCAGCCCGGGAAACTACAAGCTCGTCTGCCTAGTCCACGCGAACATGACCGGAATGGTTCACGTTCTGAGCCCGGCGGCGCCTCTTCCTCACGATCAAGACTTTTACAACCGCCAAGCGGCCAGCGGGCAGCGGGACCTGCTTTCCGACCGCGACGGTGGATTAGGTAGAAAATTTGGGGAGAATGCGCCCCACGATGCTGGCGGAGCCAGCGCCCAGGTGCACAACCACGAGATTGTCACGGGCATTGGAGAACTCGTCTCTACCACCGGTGGCTTGCAGTCCGTCTCACTGATGCGCTTCATGCAACCGAGTATCACGATCCACGCTGGACAAACCGTGGAGTGGGCCAGCTCGGATGTTAGTGGCCACACCATCACCTTCGGCCAGGAGCCGCCAAACGTCACGCCAGAGACGCCGCCGTCTGCGTCTCCCAACGTATTATTATTTTCGGATTCTGATGGCGCGCGCCATGCCGTCATCACCTCGCCTGCTGATAGTGTCCACTCTGGCCGCATCGCCCCAGCGCCGCAAGAACGCACCGGACTGGCGCAGGCGCCTCCGAGCGTGACCCGATTTCGCGCGACCTTTACGAGTTCCGGAACATACCCCTACATATGCGCCTTTCACGACGAACTAGGCATGACGGGTGAGGTGATCGTCCTGCCGTGACTCGCGGCAAAAAAGGAGGAACGCCGGTCGACGGTCTACAACCTGCGCCGGCTAGAAAAGGTGCGGGACTTCCCGAAAGCTCCGTCGAGGCGAGCACCATCGCTGTCCAGCTCATTCCGGCAGATGCGATGCGTCGGGTTGACGCTGCAGACCCGGGGACCTGCCCGTTCTGACGAGGGCGGACTGATCCGACGCCGCTAGGAGAGATCCCTGTCGCGCATCGGGCTCGCGCGTCCAGGGCTCGCAGACACGGTTGTAAGCTGTGACGCGTTGTACTCGTCTGGGGCCGCTTCATACCGTCGTGGCCACTATTTAACAAAAGCGCTCGCAACTGGTGGCCCAACCACACCCAATGGCGTACTTTGCCGACGACTGGCGCCTCTTCCGTCACAGTTTCACTGTGACCTACTTCCAACATACCTGTACGTACTGGCGTGCTCACGAGTGGATTTCACGTCGCTTTCCGATGTCGAATGCGCTGTTTCCAGCCGCTGGTCTTCTCCCGGATGCGACGGCTTGAGGCGAAAGAATGTTGAGCAAGCTCGTGTCGCTGCACTACATGCGCTGTTTATGTGCTTAGAGTTGGCCACTGAAAAAATAAGGAACAGATTTCATTCCGCCATATACTCAAGACTCTGTCTTCCATCCATTTCAGTGGAGGTGCCAGATGGATTTTGACGTAATCGTGATTGGCAGTGGTTTCGGTGGCGCTGTTACTTCGTGCCGTCTGGCCGAAAAGGGCAAGAAGGTCTTGGTGCTAGAGCGCGGCAAGAAATGGGACCGCACCACCTACCCTCGAGAACCGCAAGACGAGTGGATTTGGAGCCACGTGGACCCCGAGCAATACCACGGCTGGACAGATTTGCGTCGCTTCAAAGGTATGGCAGTAATTGCTGGAGCCGGTGTGGGCGGGGGATCCCTGATCTACGCTAACGTTTCCGCAGTTCCACCAGAGTCCGTATTTGAATCTGGCTGGCCTCCGGAGATCACCTTCGCCGTACTTCAGTCCTACTACGCGACCGTCGCTGACGTTTTAGACATTCACGAAGTGCCGCAGAATCAGTGGAGCCCCCGCGTTCGCTTGATGAAGGAGGCGGCAGACAAACTGGGGCAGAGCCAGCGTTTCCGCCCCGCCAAGCTCGCCGTTTCATTTGACAGCAATCTCGTCTATGACTTCGATACCGAGCCCAACCTCAAGAACAGCAAGCGCTTCACCAACAAGCACGGCGTAGAGCAAGGAACTTGCGCCCATTTGGGAGAGTGCGATATTGGCTGCCGAGCAGATGCAAAAAACACTTTAGACAAGAACTATCTGCATATTGCCGACAAGAATGGAGCCGAGACTCGCCCCCTCCATCTGGTCACCAAAATTGAGGCCATCGCCGGCGGTTACCGCGTCTACCACCAGGAATTCAAGAATGGCGGCTCCGTTCCGGGTTCCACCACGGCTGAGCGTGTGATCCTCGCCGCCGGATCGATGGGTTCCACGGAACTTCTGCTGCAATGCAGGGACATTCACCGTACCCTGCCTGGTCTCAGTCCTTCCTTAGGCAAACACTGGAGCAGCAACGGCGACTTTCTCACGCCAGCGATGTATTTGCATCGCACGCTCTGGCCCGATCGCGGAACGACCATTGGCGCAGTGATCGATTACCTCGATGCCAGCGACAACGGGAAGACTTACTGGATTCAAGACGGCGGCACCCCCAACGTGATGAACAAATATTTTGAAGCTTTGCTCAACCGCGTACGAAAACAACCAAGTGAAAGCCATCTTCTTGAAGGGTTCAATATGAAGTCCCTGCTCCAGCATTTGACTTTATTTGCGGCCAATTTCGACGTTTTCAAGCATATGATGCCCTGGTTCGCTCAAGGAGTCGATGCGGGCGATGGCGAATTATTGCTAACCAACGGAACCTTGGATTTGAAGTGGGACATCACGCGTTCGCTGCCGTTGTTTAAAAGCATCGAAAAGCGGCATCATACACTTGCGGAGGCTACCGACGGCCATCCGTTTCCCTTGCCAACTTGGGCACTTTCACACGAACTGATTACTCCGCATCCCCTGGGAGGCTGCAATATGGCCGCGACGCCCAATGACGGCGTCGTCAATCACGAAGGCGAAGTGTTTGGATACAAGAATCTCTACGTTGCCGACGGTGCAATTATTCCCAAACCGCTGGGTGTAAACCCCTCGCGCACGATCAGCGCCCTTGCGGAGCGAATCGCCGATCGTATGCGGGTGTAGGTCGTGAAGCGGGCGGTGGGAGGAAAGCGTACGGCCTGTTTCAGTCTGATCGCAGCGCCTGCATGACGTCGACGCGTGCGGCGCGCGCCGCCGGCACCACCGATGCAACCACTGCTGCGGCCAGCAGCACGGCCGCCGAGCCGGTCACCGGCACGGCACCCGGCATGTGCACGTCCTGGAAATAGCTACCCGCCAGACGCGCCAGCGCGAACCCGCATACCGCGCCTGCCGCGACGCCGGCCGACGCCATCACTGCGCCCTCGGCGATGACACCCGTTAGGAGATGCCGGGGCTGCGATCCGATCGCCAGCCGGATACCGAATTCACGTGTCCGCCCACTGACCGAAAATGCCAGCACGCCGGCCACGCCGACCACCGCGATTGCCAGGGCGACGGCGGCGAAGCCTCCGAACACCAGCGTGTTCAGCCGGTCTGGCGTGAGCACCTCTGCGCGGACGTCTTCGAGCGTCGCCGCGCGCTCGACCGGCTGGTCCACTGACATGTCCCGGATAATGCGAGTGATCGGGGGCACCAGAGCGTACGGATTCGCGCTTACGTGAACGAACAGACGGCCTCCCCAAATCTCCTGCTGCTCGAAGGGGTGGTATACGGTCAAGGTCGGGCCCGGCACCACGTGTTCGTCGTCCACGTCGGCTGCGACGCCGACGATGCGCCGGGGTGCCGCGCTGATGTCGATGAACTTCATCACCGGATCGGTCCACATAATGTGGCGGTTAACCGCATCCTGATTGGGAAACATCCGCTGCGCCAGACTCTGGCTCACGATGACGACCGACTCACCGCCTAGGCGATCGGCGTCGTTGAAGTCGCGTCCGGCGATCATCGGGACGCCCAGGGCCGCAAAAAATCCTGGCGAGATGGTCCGCAACTGCGCTCGCGGATCTTCTTCGCCGGACGCCCGCACGTGACCGTCCGCCGAAAACTCGAAGCCGGGACCGAAGCTGCCGGCGTCGCGCCAAGGAACGACGATGCCAAAGGCGACGCGATCCACGCTGGGCAACTGCGTAATGCGCCGCATGGATTCTTTGTAAAAAGCGGTGATCTGATCGGGCGTCCGTCCGTAGGAAATCGCCGGTACGTTGATTGCGAGCACGTGGCGCGTGTCGAGGCCGGTCTGCGCGGTTTGCAACGCGAGCAGTGTCTTAAGCAACATGCTGGCGCCGGCCAGCAGCACGAAGGACGCTGCGATTTGAGTCACGGCAAAGACGCGTAGCCGGCGACTCGTGCTGCCAGTGATCCGCAGACTGCCATTCGATAGGCCCAATCCATTCGACGTATCGGCCGACGGCAGGTGCGGGACATATGCCAAAAGCACCGCCGCGGCGACCGCCAGCACCGCTCCGACCCACAGCATGCTGGAGTCCACCGTCAGATCCAGCGCTCGCACCGAGAAGCGCGCCGCGTACCGGGCCAGGATGGCCACCATCGGCCGCGCGCTCAGCACTCCGAGTGTCGCTCCAGCTCCGCAGAGCAGCAGGCTTTCGGCCAGCAGCGTACGCCGCAGCGCGCTGCGGCTTGCGCCGAGCGCCGCCCGGATCGCCAGCTCGCCTTCGCGCCGAACCGTCCGCGAGAGAATCAGGTTGGCAACGTTGGAACACGCAATGACGAACACCAGCGCTGAGGCAGCCAGCAGCACCAGCAGCACCGTCCGCGCGCGCGAAGTGATCTGGTCGCGCATCAGCACGGCGTCGATCTGGAAGTCCGCTTTCGCCGAATACGCTTCGGGGTGTTCTTTAACGATCGCCCCATGAACGGCGCGCAGCTCGGCGCGCGCCGACGCGAGATCCGCGCCGGGAGCGAGCCGGCCGAATAGATCAGTCATCCGATGGACGCGGCCGGTCACCATGGTGGCTGACAGATGATGCGGGCTGGTCACCACGTTGGCGATGATCTCGGTCTCCGCCGGATACGGTACCGCCGGTTCCAACACGCCGACGATAGTGGCCGAGCGCGTGCCGAGCCTGACCGTTTTGCCGAGAACGGACGGATCGCTGTTGAGCCCGGTCTTCCAGAAACGGTAGGTCAGCACGGCCGCGCCGGCGGCGTTGGGGCCATCGTCCCGCGCGTCGAGCAGTCGGCCAAGCACTGGGTGCAGCCCATCACCTCGAAATACGATCCGCCGACGACGCCGGCACGCACCTCGCGCGGCTCGCCAAGGCCGACCATGGTGAAGCCGATGGTGGAGAAGTCGCCGAACGCGCTCAGCGTTTTGACGCGTGCGCGCAGATCCTGAATTTCCGGCACGGAGAACGCAACGTTGTCGGCGCCGATGCCGCGCGCACTTTGGCGGATGTAGATCAGCCGGTCCTCGTCGCGGTTGACGAGCGGCCGCAGCAGCACACCGCGCACCACGCTGAAGATGGCGGCGTTGGCGCCGATGCCCAGCGCCAGCGTGAGCACCACGGTGACGGCAAGCCCCTTGACACGAGCAAGCGAGCGGACCGCGTATTTCAGATCGCGCAAGAGGGTCAGGAGGAACTCGAGGAGTTGTGAATCTTGCGTGTGGTCTTCGGTCATGATGATTCCTCCTTTGATTCTGCTGCTAGATATGCGTTGCGACGCTCTAAGCTTTGTTTCCAGCCCGCTTCCATTCCCGGGAGATCCGCAGTGGTCTTAGCAGTGCTAATGACGCGCGTCTACCACATTTGTTTCCTCTTAGCCGCTTTGCTCGGGGAAGGTCACACTTCCCAGCACTTCAAGGGGCCTATCACCCTCTTTGTCCAGCGCCGCCCTTATGAAGACGAACCGTTCGGACGCAACGATCTCCGGATAAACCCCCGTGATCGGAACCCCACCATGTGCTTGGATCGGTCCACGCTTGAAAACAGGCTCTCTTGGAGCATCGCAGACCGGCGTGAGCACCAGTTCATGCTCTTTTTCTTTTGTCACCGTGCTTCCCGTAGCCGTGCTTCTTCTCCCTATTCTCTACGTCGCGCAAATAGTCATCCAGACGATCAAAGCTCTCCGTCCAGTACCGCCGGTAGTGCTCCGCCCAATCGGCAACGTCCTTGAGCGGACCTGCCTTGAGTCGGCAGGGCCTCCATTGTGCCTCATGTCCACGCGCGATAAGCCCGGCGCGCTCCAGCACCTTAAGGTGCTTGGAGATGGCGGGCATGCTGATCTCGAACGGCGCAGCCAGTTGGGTGACCGAGGCCTCTCCGGACACTAGACGCGCCAGGATTGCGCGACGGGTGGGATCGGCAAGGGCCGCGAAAGTGGCGCTGAGGCGATCGGAGATCATGGCATAATTAACCTAGAGGTTAAATACATCTCCCGTGGTGGGGTGTCAAGGGGAAATTGCAGGCGTTAGAGTTCCACCTCGCTGACGAGCGCTGCAAGAAATAATCCACTCGCCGTTCTAACCGCAGAGTACCGGCAGTCGTATGCCGTGCTCGCTCGTTTTTTCTGTAGGAGGCACTCGATGGAACAACCATCTTCGCCCAGCACGCCATCCTATCCACCCAACAGCACGCTCCGTCCCCGGGTCGCCAGCAGAACTTACTCGTTGGTCCACCTTGAAGATGAGGAGGCTACATCTATGCCCGCACAAAATGTCACGACTCTCCCGCTGAAAAAAAGGCCCGGATGGCCACTCTGCTGTGCTTATCTGCTCATACTTGTATTTCTTTCTGTGGCCCGCTCCTTTGGACAGACCACCCCTCATTCTCCGGGCTGGGTGGTCTTACCTGTCGATGAATATCGGACCCTGCACGCGAAGGCTTATCCCGTTGAACGCGACCCGGAGCCGCCTCCGGTCGAAGCCACGCTCACGCGCGTCGACTACGAGCTTCGCATTGATGGCGAACTCGCCTCCGGCCGTGCGAGTCTGACGGTCGATGTCTTGAAGGACGGCTGGGTACGCGTCCCGGTTCCGGCGGGTCTGCTGGTTCGCGAAGCAAGACTCGACGGCAAACTTGTTTCTCTCGTGTCCGATACCAGCGGCAAGGCGGGAAGCCAGCTCTCCGCACTCCTTTCCCATTCGGGCCGGGCGGTCTTGCTGCTTGATATCGCCATTCCCGTGGCTTCGTCGACGGGCGAAGAGAGTATTACGCTGCCTTCGACCGCGTCCGGCGTTACGCGCGCGTCCGTGCAACTTCCTCGCCCGGGCGTGGACGTCAGACTCACGGGCGGCCTTCTCTCTGAGAAATCCGAATCCGCGGCGGAAAGCAAGTGGATCGCTTACGGACGCGGAAACGAAGCACTGGCGTTCGCTTGGCATAGGAAAACCGAGGACCACCGCGCCACGCAGCCTTTGCGAATGCGCGGATCGCTGACGCAACTCCTGGGGCTGGGCGAAGACTCGACCTCCATCAACGCCGAAGTAAATCTGGAGGTAACGCAGGGCGCAGCACGCGTCGCGCGAATTGAGATCCCAGATAAAGTAACGATCAACCAGGTTCTCGGCGCAATGGTGGCTGACTGGGAGGTAAAGGCCAACGAACTCTCGGTTACATTCCTGGAAGTCGTAGAGCAAAGCGCACGGTTCGTCGTGGTCGGAGAAACTCGCAGCCCCCGCGAAGGACAGATCGAAATTCCTCTTCTTCGTCTTCTCAACACCGAGCGCGAAAACGGCGGCGTTGCGGTGGAAGTCCTCGGCGCCGGAGAAATCAAGGATCTCCAATCCGAAGGACTTGATAGCGCGGACGCGACGGACCTCGGCGAAATGGTTTCGAATCGACAGTCTCCTTCGCTCGCGGCATTCCGGTTTCGCACCGGAGACGGGAAATTGACGCGGTCGCTCAGCTTGAACGTGGCGCGTTATACGCCTCAAGCCGTGCTGATGGCCAACGTCTCGGAAGCGCGCTACCAGGTGCTCGTCAGCAGCGAAGGGAAAACGCTGGTCCAGGCGCGCTACGCGGTTCGAAATAACCAGCGCAACTTCCTGAAGATTACCTTGCCGCCGGGTGCCACGCTTTGGAGCGCCTCCCTTGGGGGCAAAGCGGTGCGGCCGGGGCAGTCGCCGGACGGCAGCCTCCTCTTGCCCCTCGATAAAGCGCGCGCCGGCGAAGAAGCGCCGGAGTTCGCCGTTGAGGTTGTCTATTTGAGCCGCGGCGCCGCCTGGAATGACAAGGGCCAGTTCAAATTGGCGTTGCCCGCTCTTGATCTGCCGGTCTCGCGCACGGGACTCCTGGTTTATCATCCGCCGCTCTTTAGAGTGACGCCCGAACCAGGAGCGTTTCGAACCGAACCCTATGAAAATCCCATCTCCTCCGCGCTAAATCCTCCAGCGAAATTCAGCGGCGGGGTCGGAGGAACAGTTGCGGCCGTGGCCTCCCCGGTCGCTCCGTTGCCACCGTCACCGGACATGGATTCCAAAGACGAACAAAAATCGAAGCGCTCTCAAGTCGCAACTCAGGCTCTTGTCGATAAATTCAGGGCCGACTCGTTGGCAGGGAAGCGCGCTGGGATTCTCCCCATTCGTGTGGCGTTCCCCGCATTTGGACCTTCGCTCTACTTGGTCTCCGAACTGACCGGCGAAAATCAGGCTCCTTCCCCGGGATTAAGTTATCAGCACGAGAAAAAGGCAGGTGGCAAGTGAAAAAGATCTTATCAATAATGGTGGCATGGGTGCTGGTGCTCCCTTGTTTTGCAGCAGCAGACGAACTCGCTCGTCCTCCCGTACCGGCTGCTGGCAATGTGACGCTCCCTCTCGACGAATACAACCGGCTGATCGAACTGGCCGGCAAACCTGCCAGGAAACCAGATGCGCCGCCTGTCCCGTACACCATGAAGCGCGCCGACCTGAAGTTCCGTGTGGCCAACGAATCGGTGCAGGGCACGGTGCAATTGCAGGGAGAAATCCTTCACAAGGGCGCAACCAAGATTCCTCTGACCACGGGCATGGCTATTCTCGACGCTCGCCAGGAAGGGAAGGGCCTGCCTCTCGCACTAGAAAATGGAACCCACACGGCTGTTCTTGTTGGACCGGCGGACTTCGCCGTCACCCTCGATGCCGGCCTTCCCTTGACCATGGAAGCGGGGCGCGCTTCCTTTAGTCTTCCCGTGCCGTCGGCGGGTAGTGTGCGGCTCGCGCTTGTTGTTCCGGGCGACCACACCAACGTTCGAATCAGCCTCGGCCTCATCACCTCCAGGTCCTCCGAGAAGGGGCAAACTGCCATCGAAGCCACGCTCGTCCCTGGACAGCCCACGAACATCTGGTGGACAACCCGGGAGACGGCCACCCCTGTTGTGCCCAAAGAGGTGCGCTTTCTCTCTGACGTCAAGACCCTCGTTTCCGTCAGCGAAGCGGACATTCGAATCGCCGCCCTCGCCGATATTACTGTTGTGCAAGGCGAGCCCTCTCAATTTCAAATTGAAGTCCCAACAGGATTTGAAATCACCGGCGCGACCGGCGCATCGGTGGAGTCCAGCGAGGTGGAATCCGGCGTCTTGACCCTGAAGGTCACCGGCCCAGCCCAGCGAAGCCACGAGTTCCTGATCTCCATGGAGAAATCCATCTCCGCCACCAGGGCAGACGCCCCGTTTCTCAGCTGCAAGGATGCCCAGCGCGAAACCGGCGAAGTTCTGGTCGAGGGCGCCGGAACGATCGAGTTAACGGCCACGGAAGCCGGCGGCCTCAAGCGTATAGATTTCAAGGAGATGAGTCCGTATCTGCGTTCGCTCGCGCACTCTCCCATGCAAGCGGCATTTCGTTATCACAAACAGCCGAACGAGAAACCTGCCCTCGCGCTCGAGTGGACGCGCTTTCCGGACAGCAGCGTGATCGCGGCGGTCGCCGAACGTGCGGTGGTTACTACGCTCGTGACTACCGAGGGCCGCTCGTTAACGGAAATAAGACTCACCATCAAAAATCAGGCGCAGCCGTTCTTGAAAGTGGCTTTGCCCGCAGGCGCGAGCATTCTGTCCGCCGAAGTTGCCGGGGGAAAAGTGAAGCCCGTTGAGGGGCCGGATGGCAACCGAGTGCCCTTGCTGCGCGCGGGCTTCCGGCCAGTCGACTCCTACACGGTTTCGTTCGTATTCATGCATTCGGGTGCGCCGTTCGCGAAAAAAGGCGGCTCCGACCTTGTGCTTCCGAAGATGGACGTCCCGATCAACCTCTTGCAATGGGAGGTCTTTCTCCCGGAACAGTACAAGGTGAAAGACTTTGGCGGCGACGCCATCGCCGCGAATTTGTTGCCGGCTGCTTCGCTGGATGTCTCCGGAGCGGAAGGTGCCCTGAACGGGATGGCCAGGGGATATTCCTTCGACATGTTGTCTTTGCTTCCCGGACAGCTAGGCGGAATCGTTGTAGACCCCACCGGAGCAATGGTCCCCAACGCGCAAGTCACGGTGACGCAGATCGACACGGGAGCGCAGCGAACCGTGGTAACAGACAATTCGGGTCGCTGGATCGTTTCGAACTTGTCCACGGGACGAGTCAAGATTGCAGTCAATGCGTTGGGCTTCAAGCAGCTTGTAAGTCAGATCAATTATGACGGCGGCGGGCCGGTGCCGTTCAATTTCGCTCTCAGCCTTGGTGCGGCTTCGGAATTGGTGGAAGTTATCGCCGCCAACGGGCCACTCAATGGCTATTCGACTCTTGATTTAGAACGTCTTCAGCGCGACGTGCGTAAGAACGCCGAGAAGCAGCAGATGGCCGCTTCCTCGAACGTCACGAATCTCCAGCAACGCATTTCCGGTGTGCTGCCGGTTCGCGTGGACGTGCCCAGGGCAGGGAATTCGTACAACTTTGTCAGGCCGCTGGTTCTCGAGGAAGAAACAAAAGTGAGCTTCACTTACAAATCCAAATAGGTCTGGCTACCGAGCAGAAGAAGCGGGTTCGCGGTTCGGCGCACGCATGGCGCGATCCAACTCCTGCTTCTCTTGCTGTTCCAGCGGACGAGTTCCGCCCTTCGGAAGTTCGCCCAGCGCCAGCGGCCCGATGGCCACACGCACGAGCCGGCGCACTTCTATTTTCAGCGCTTCGAGCATTCGCCTGATGTGCCGGTTCTTGCCTTCTTCCAGCACAATTTCGAGCCACGAATAACGTTCGCCATGGCGAAGAATGCAGACTTTTTTCAAGCACAGCAATTCGCCATCCTTGGCGCGGATTCCGCTTCGCAATGCCTGCACCAGCGCTTCATCGGCAATGGCCCGAATTTGCACGTGGTACGTCTTATCGAGATGGGTCTCCGGTGCGGTAATGCGGGCCGCCCATTCCGAATCATTCGTAAGAAGCAGTAATCCTTCGCTGGCTTTGTCGAGCCGGCCGACCGGCGCAATCCATGGCAGGCCCTCCGGCAAATACGCGTACACGGTCTCCCGGCTTTTTTCGTCTGCCGCGGTGGTCACTACGCCGCGAGGTTTGTTGAGAGCAAGATAAATTTTGGAACTAGGTGCTAACGGCTGCCCGTCGATTTCGATCCGGTCCCTTCCGAGGTGCACCGGCGTTTGCGGATCGCGGCGCACCGCTCCATTCCATTTCACCTGCCCGGCAGCAATCAGCTCGGCAGCGCGGGATCGGGAGCAATAGCCGAGTTTCGAGAGCGCCCGCGCCAACCCCACTCTTTTAAGCGGGCCGGCTTCCCGTTTCTTGCTGCTGGTTTTCCGTTTCACGGGCTGGGTCATTTCGCCGGAGCGGCTGGGCGAGGCCTCGGCGGCGCCTCATCTGCTGGCGATTTCGGCGCGTCGTGTTTCACCGCCCCATAACGGGCGGCGAGCCATTCCCGGGCTTCTTCCGGCTTGTAGTTGAACGGGCCCATCCCGCCGCGGTAGGCGATACGACCGCTTTCATCAATAATGTAAATCCGCTCCGGCCATGCAGCATACGCATCATTCGCGGCGTTGCTCATGTCGTCGATTCCGAACGGTAAAGGGAACTTGAATCTCTTGGTAAAATCATTGGCAATAGCCACGCGCTGCGCCAGTGTTTTCGGCTGCGCGTAACAGACATCGTCCTTCACGTTGGATTTCATCTGCCATTCATCGGTGGGATGAGCTTCGCGAACGTAAACGGTCAAGAAATCTGCTCGCCCTTGGTAGTCTTCATAAATCTGAACGATGTCGCCCACCTGGCGGCGAAACGGCGGTCAAGTGAAACTCCCAAACACCAGCACGAGCGGCCGCTCATGGGTTCGCTCTCGGATGTGGAAGCGGCTGACGCCATCCAGCGCGACAATCCGTGCGTCCGGCGCATCGCTGCCCACTTTGAGCGTGCCGCGATGCATGTGCGGCAGCGCGTACCGCACCATGCCGTACGCGTCCTTCGGACTTCCCGCGATGAAGGACAACACAGCAAAGGCAGCAAGGAACAGCACGCCCAAAATTCCCGCCACCCACCTCCAGAAGCGATTCATGCCGTTTTGCTCCAGCGCATAAACTTACGCGCACCAAAAAAAAAACGAGCCATCGCCAAGCCGCCCCGGGCCCAACCCGCGTTGCTTTCGTGGATGCAAGCTTACATTGAGTTCATGACCCCAAAATAGCGCATTTGTATTAGAGGTGGTCCTTTGCGCGAAGTGTGTTTCTTTGGTCCCTGTAACGCGCCAGCGCATTCTCGATAACCTTGACTGCCGCGTGCGCCGGACGGATGTCATCTACCTGGACCTGCTTGCCTTCCAGTTGCTTATAGTCCTGGAAAAAACGCCTCAGAACAAGCAAGCGGTGCGGTGGCAATTCGTTCGCCTCAACGTAGCTGTTGAACTCCGGATCGTTCGTCGCGACGGCGATGACCTTGTCGTCGCTGGCCCCGGTATCGACCATGGTCATCAACCCAATGGCCCGCGCTTTGATGAGCGCCAGCGGCTGTACCGGCTCCTGACACAATACCAGCACATCGAGGGGATCATTATCTTCGGCATACGTCTGCGGGATAAACCCATAATTTGCGGGATAGAATACTGCCGAATGGATGATGCGATCCACTTTCAGTAGCCCGCTAGCCTTGTCCAACTCGTATTTCACGTTGGAGCCCAGCGGGATCTCGATCACCGCTTGAAAATCCCGCGGGAGGTCGTGGCCGGGAGAAACGTCGTGCCATGCGTGGAGCATCGTTAAGGATCCCTCGAAACGCGGCGCCGGATAACATTATGACTGGAGTGGACCTGGGGTGCCAGGAAGCGTGAGTAGAAGACCGACCGGATTTGGCAACAATTCGTAGGCACCGCCTCTCATGGCGGCGTGCCATCTCCTGGTCGGATAATCCACTTTTCTTATTTAGCGATAAGTCGTTCCGTCGCTGTGAGATGGTTGGTTCGCCGCACGCTGGCACGGGAAAGCAAGGAAGGGGCGCGGCTTCAGGCCCGGGCTTTGTCGATCATTTCTTCCCAGATGCCTTTGGACTTGAGGATGATCTCGACGAGTTCGCGTGCGGCACCTTTGCCGCCATCGGCTTTGGTGGTGTAGTGGGCGGTCCGGCGGACTTCCGGGGTGGCGTTGTGAACGGCGACGGCCAGTCCTACCCGCTTCATGAGCGTCAAGTCCGGCAGGTCATCGCCGAGAAAGGCGACTTCCGATTCCCTGACGCCGGTTTTCCGCAGGACGTCTTCGTAAGCGGCCACCTTGTGGCCCTGCTTCTCGTAGACAAACTCGATGTCCAGCTCTTTACACCGTCTGCGCAGAGCCGCGCTGCCGCGTCCGGTAATGACGCCCGTCCGCAACCCGGCGGTGACGGCAAGCGTGAGGCCCTGGCCGTCGTGGGCGTCAAACGTCTTGCATTCGAGAGCCGAACCATCCGACTGCGACAGTAACGTCACGCTGCCATCGGTCAGTGTTCCGTCCACGTCCATCAGCACTACGAGAATCTGCTTCGCTCGCTTCGCCAGTTTTCCCGGAATTGTCTTTCCTCGCTTAGCCAATGCTTTCTCCTTGTTATTTCTTGCGTCTTCCTCTGCGCTCCGCGCGTCTCTCGGCCGGAGTTGGTGATGTCCTCGAATGATTCTGCAAAAGTGCGCACGGCGCGGCCGAGGCAAGCCCGCCCCTACACGTGCTACATGCCCGCGGTCTCCTGGGAGTCTTCTTCAAATGTCATAAATCACCTCACAAATGCTTCGGTGCAAAGCGTTTTCCCCAGGGGCTAACGCCCAACGACGGCGCGCTTTTATGTCGGAGCGAAAACTCTCAGACGCAGAAAGCATTACGAGATAATTTGCCGTACAAAACATTACATCAGCTCCAGGGTCCACAAGTCGTGCAGATGCACCACCCCCAGCACGCCTTTGGCCTCATCCACCACCACAACTGACGTAATCTTTCTTTTTTCCATCAAGTTCAAGGCTTCGCTGGCCAGTACGTGTGGCCCTATCGTGTGGGGATTCTTGGTCATGCCCTCCGCCGCGCGCATCTCGAGGACTGCTCCGCGGTGCTTCTCCATCAAGCGGCGCAAGTCTCCGTCGGTCAAAATTCCGGCCAGGCGGCCGTCTGCTTCGAGCACGGTGGTCATGCCCAGCTTCTTCGCGGACATTTCGTGAAACACGTCGGGCATGGGCGTGTCTTTCGAAACGCGCGGCAGCGCTTCTCCCGCATGCATCAAGTGCTCCACGCGAAGCAGCTTCTTGCCGAGGCGCCCAGCGGGATGCAGCGCCGCAAAATCATCGTGCCGAAAATTGCGCCGCTCGAGGAGGGAAACCGCCAGCGCATCGCCCATCGCCATGGCTACCGTCGTACTTGCCGTGGGCGCCAGATTCAAAGAGCAGGCCTCTTCCTTCACGCTCACGTCCAGAGCCACGTCGCACGCCTCGGCGAGCGTCGAGTGAATTTTTCCCGTCAGCGTCACTAGCGGCATCTCCAGTCGCTTCAGCGCTTCCAGCAGCCTTATGATCTCTTCCGTCTCGCCGCCATAGGAAACCGCCAGCATGGCGTCGCCGCGCGCGAGCATCCCCAGGTCGCCGTGCAGAGCTTCGGCGGGGTGCAGGAAGAAGGATGGAGTGCCGGTGCTCGATAACGTGGCGGAAATTTTCCGGCCAATCAATCCGGATTTGCCCATGCCGGTGACTACAACGCGCCCTTTGCACTGAAAGAGCACGTCGACCGCCTTTTCAAACGTGGCGTCGAGCCGCCTCAGCACATCCTGAATCGCTTGCGCTTCAATCCTCAGAACGCGCCTTGCTGTGTCCAGGCTCATTTCGCACTCCAGCGGCGTACCACGGCGCTGAGTCCCTTTAATTTCATCAGCAGGCTAAGGAGTTCCGAAAGCGGCAGTGCGTTGGGTCCGTCGGAAAGCGCTTTGGCGGGATTGTCATGGGTTTCCAAGAAAATGCCGTCCACGCCGGCCGCCACGCCCGCGCGCGCCAGCGGTTCAATAAACTGCGGCTGGCCACCGCTGGAGTGTCCTTGTCCGGCCGGAAGCTGCACGGCATGCGTTACATCAAATACCACCGGGTAACCGGTTCGTTGCATGATCGGGAAGGAGCGCATGTCCACGACAAGATTCTGGTATCCAAATGAAGACCCACGCTCGGTGAGAATAATCTTTGTGTTTCCAGTGCTGGCGACTTTCTCCGTGACGTTGCCCATATCCCAGGGTGATAGAAACTGCGCTTTCTTCACGTTGATGATCCGGCCGGTCTTGCCAGCCGCAAGCAGCAGATCGGTTTGACGCGCCAGGAATGCGGGAATCTGGAGCACGTCGCAAACTTCCGCCGCAGGTCCTGCCTGGGAAGCATCGTGTATGTCAGTGAGTATCGGCAGTTTCAGTTCCGACTTGATCTTGCCGAGAATCCGCAAGCCTTCCTTCATCCCTGGGCCCCGGAATCCTTTCATCGAGGAACGGTTGGCCTTGTCGTAGGAAGCCTTAAAGATATACGGCATGCCCGCATCGTCCGCGATCTTGGCAACCTTCTCCGCCATCACCAAAGCATGTATTTCGCTTTCAATGACGCACGGCCCCGCAATCAGGAACAACGGATTTCCGCCACCGAGGCGCAAGGAACCCAGACTGATTTCTTTACCTGCCGTCATGAGGAGCTTTGAAGATAGCACAGAGGCTGGAGGCGTTGCCAAAGCGGCACGGGCGGCCGCGACCTGCCAGCACCGCGGGGACGGGAAGGGCGGCGCTTGTGAGCCGTGCTCGTTACTCGTGGACGCCGCCGATGATGAGGTGAAGGACGACTGTCGGATCGACGGCCAAGGTATTGCCACTCCAGCGCGAACCAAGAACGCCGAACTCACGCCGGTCAATGTGGAAGGTCGTTTCGAATCCCGCAAAGTCGCCGATTCCCGGCATCACGCGAATACCAATCACCTTTGCGGGCACAGTGATTCGCTTGCTAACGCCGTGGATGGTCAAGTCACCCTCGATAGCGTAGGTTTCTTTCCCCGTGCGGGTTACCCTCGTGCTGCGAAAAGCCAGCGTAGGGTATTTCTGGACGTCAAAGAAATCATCGGAACGCAAAACTTTGTCGCGAGTCGAATTGCGCGTGTCGAGACTGGCGGCCTGCACGGTCAGGTCGATCTTGCATTTGGCGGGATCTTGAGAACTGTAGGTCAGCGTCCCGCTGAACTCCTGAAACAATCCTTCTTCTTTGAAGACCATCCATTTCGTCGCTGTAAAGGACAGCGTCGTATAGGCCTTGCTCACGGCGTAAGTCTTTGCTTCGGATTTCGATGCTAACGGTGTTGTCCTGCGCCTGGCAGCCGCTGTCAGCGGAAGTGCCGCGAGAATTACAATGGCGGCGACAATTCGGATCGTCCTCATGAGGTCCTCCCTCCACGAATCAATCGGCTGTTTGGCGCCGGGGCTCGCTCGTGCCGCGACGCAGAAATCATACTGTTAGGCAAGACGTTCAGAACCGGCGAAGTGTTAAGCGAGCGACCTGGGGACCAGGCGCCCCGAATCGGCTTGTTAACACTTGCTGCTGCCGATCCGTCTTTCGGAGCAAAGGAGCAAAGCGATGAAGCTTGAAGACAAGAGCCGCCGCGATTTTCTTCAACGGATGGCCAGATGGGGACTAGCGTGCGCTACGGGTTCTTATCTGACCGCCTCGCTCGTGAAAGGGCAGAACCCGCCTCCTCCGCCTCCAGAACCACCGGACACAACCTGGACGGCTACCATTGTGCCGTCCGGAGAGCCCGGCGATCCGCTGGTCGTCGCGGGCCGCGTCTTTGCGCCCGATGGTGAGCACACCGTCGCGGGAGTCGTCGTTTACGCGTACAACACCGATAAGGACGGCTACTATTCGCCGGACGGCAAGGTCGGCCATCCGCGTATCAAGGGCTATATGAAAACCGACCCCCAAGGGCGCTTCGAGTTGCATACCATCCGGCCGGGACGTTACCCGGGAATGCATATCCCCGCGCACGTTCATTTCAACTTATGGGGAGCCGGATATCCGGTTCAATGGACCGAGGAGTTGCGCTTCATGGGCGATTCGTACTTGACGGAAGCGATGAAAAACGAGTCCCAGGCGCTCGGAAAATTCGCAACGATTCGTCCACTTTCCCGGGATAAAGACGGAGTTTTGCACTGCGAAATCGATCTACGCTTGCAGGAGAAATCAAACTACCCCGGCCACTGAACGCTTATGTTGCCGAGCTGACACCGCCTCGATCGTCCCTTCTGGAAATCCAGATTAGGCGCTCACACGCGGCGCCAGGTCCACGGCCTGCGCGCGTTTTGGTTCCACGATGGCACGAATTTTGTTCTTCTTATTTTCCAGCGCCGCGCCGATGAACGCCGCGAAGAGCGGGTGCGGCTCCAGCGGTTTGGACTTGAATTCCGGGTGGAACTGGCAGCCGAGGAACCACGGATGGTCCGGCGCTTCGACGATTTCCACGTAGTTTTCATCCGGCGTCCGTCCGGTGATGCGCAAGCCAGCGGCTACCAGGATCTTTTCGTAGTCTCGGTTGAATTCGTAGCGGTGGCGGTGCCGCTCGTTGATCTCCAGTTTCCCGTATGCTTTGTGTGCAGACGATCCCGGCTCCAGCTTGCACGGCCAGGCGCCCAATCGCATCGTTCCGCCCATCTCGTCCACTCCTAGCAATTCGCGCAATTTGTAGATCACGCGATGCGGCGTCTGCGGGTCGAATTCCGTGCTGTCGGCCTGCTTCAGGCCCGCAACGTCCCTGGCGTATTCGATCGTCGCGCATTGCATTCCCAAACAAATCCCAAAGAAGGGCACCCTGTGCTCGCGCGCGTACTGGATGGTGTCGACCATCCCCTGGATACCGCGCTTCCCGAAGCCGCCAGGGACGAGGATTCCGTCGTATCCATGCAAACGCGCCGCTGCCGCCGCGGCCGAGTCTATCTCTTCCGCCTCGATCCATTGGAGGACCGTCTTGTGGTTGTGTGCCAGCCCCCCGTGGAGCAAAGCCTCGCGCAGACTCTTGTAGGCATCTTCGAGCTGCACGTATTTGCCGACGACCGCGATTCGCGCTTCGCCTGCCGGATGATGCATCCGCTGCACCAGGTCGAGCCATGGTTTCATGTTCGAAGCATGGTCTTGCAACTTCAGCAGCCGCAGGATCTGCGCGTCCAGCCCTTCCTTGTTCAATTCCGCGGGCACGGCGTAAATGGTGTCCACGTCTTCCATCGAAATGACGCAGGCTTCTGCCACGTTGCAGAACAACGCAATCTTTTTCTTCAATTCCGGCGGGATGTGGTGATCGCTGCGGCATAACAAAATGTCCGGCTGAATCCCGATGCTCAGCATCTCTTTCACGCTGTGCTGGGTGGGCTTCGTTTTCAGTTCGCCCGCCGCGGCGATGAACGGCACCAGCGTGACGTGCACAAAGAGCGTGTTCTCCGCCCCCAGTTCAAGGCGCATCTGGCGAATCGCTTCGAGGAAGGGAAGCGATTCGATATCGCCCACCGTCCCTCCAATTTCCACGATCACGACATCAACGCCCTCGGAGACTTTTTTGATCGTTGCTTTGATCTCGTCGGTGACATGAGGGATCACTTGCACGGTCTTGCCGAGATAATCTCCGCGCCGCTCCTTGGTCAGGATCGTTTCGTAGATGCGCCCGGTCGTCCAGTTATTGTCGCGGGAAAGCTTGGCGTGCGTGAACCTTTCGTAGTGCCCCAGATCGAGGTCCGTTTCCGCTCCGTCCTCGGTCACAAACACTTCGCCATGCTGGAAGGGGCTCATCGTGCCCGGATCCACGTTCAGATACGGATCGCATTTTTGCAGCGTGACTTTGAAACTGCGACTTTCGAGGAGACAGCCGATAGAGGAGGCAGCTACGCCCTTTCCAAGTGAGGATACAACTCCGCCGGTTACAAAAATATATTTTGGCGCCATCCGTGTAGCCCGGGTTC